>Ga0307513_10000848_pt1 | contig 44531 bp, 36 predicted proteins | sample 15_EM_MG_FD_202174 | JGI IMG/M metagenome (GOLD analysis project Ga0307513, IMG submission 202174) | Populus trichocarpa ectomycorrhiza microbial communities from riparian zone in the Pacific Northwest, United States - 15_EM | ecosystem: Host-associated > Plants > Roots > Unclassified | place...
ATGCGGGAGAATCATACATGATCTTGATACTGTATATAGAAGATATAGAAGCGACTTTAAACCCACATCATGAGTTCGCCAGACCAGTGAGGCGTGATACGTGATACGTGAGATGTGAGATGTGAAAGAAAAAGTGCTGCTGGCCCAGACGCCAGCAGACCGACGTCTGAGGAAGCAGCGAATTAATTCAGGTTGAGAGTACTCGAGCGGGGATGAGGCGCGGGATACGTCAGGACGCAGAGAAGAAGCGAAGCGGAGCGAGCACGATCAGGAGGAAGAGGCGACGAGAGGGAGAATCTGGGGTAGTCTGGACGTCGGGAGAACGCGACGTTGCGTCAGGACATAAGAAACGTTGCGATGTTGCGTCAGGACGTAAGGAACGTTGCGACGCAAGTCAGGACGCACAGGACGCACGGGACGCAGAATATCCAGCGCTTGCGTCAGGACGCAACGCCGGCGGATCAGACGCAGAATCCGTTTTTGCTGATGTACTCATCACCTTGAACTCTGTATGCAAGGAATACAAGCTTGTGAATAATCTGACGCAGGCGGATCATGTCTACCCACGCTATGTGCACAAATATAGTAACTGGCAACGAGATTCTAAAAGTAGCGAATACCAGACGCCAAAGTAATGGGGTACAAGGAATTGATGACTATTATACAGGTGATAGGTACACGAAAATGTAAAGAATATAAGACGTCTAGGAAGTATGTAGCTGACACGAAAAGGTAAGAGAATACGGGACGTCTTAGAAGCGTGTAGAATCTTTGGGATGGCGTGAAAAAAATAATCGGGAAGTGGCAAGAACGTTCCAGTTCATATTCTGTGACGCCTTCGACGGCGTCTCCCACGTCGGGGGGCAGTGTGCGTCGGGGCTGCAGGTTTGTTGTGTGGTTCAGGGTTGGGCAGGTGGGCCGTTTTCGTCGCATTTGGGGGGCGGGTATCCTGCGATCCCCCTGCTGCAATTTGCTGGGGTGGGTGGGGGTTTGTGGTATCATGAGGAACGCTCGGCGTAGGCGCAGGAGAAGTGATGGCTGAGTGAGAAGGGGTCGCAGGAAGGGGGGTAGACTCTGCTCGAGTAAACGTCTCAGGCGCAGGGGTGGGGGACTTGGCACGATGAATATTGTGATCTGCTGGTGGTTGTGATTCGGCAGCAGGTGTGTCTACAGTGCCGTCGTGCCCACGCCCTGGGCCACGATGCTCTCTAGTCCTGCGCGCCACAGCTCCCTATCCTGGTCGGGGCGCCACTGCCTCTTGTTCGGGAGTCTTCAAGAGGGTTGCAAGCCAGCGATCCTTTTGAACAATAGCCCTCAGGACTCTAGCCCACTCCTTCTCAGATGGCTCAGTGTCAGAATCCCGGTGTCGTGAATCCCCGGTACGTCTGCCTGGTGGATCTCCGATGGGAGAATAATTGCTCCCTGAGGTGTTCCCACGCTCCAATTCACCACTGTCCCCGTCGTCGTCCTAGATATATGATTAGATAAGATGTTGAATGAAAATAAAAGAAAACTTACTTCGTCACCTTGAATAATGTCTCTACCACAGCGATCAGGAGTGTGAACCTGGCCCGGCGGCACCCGATCATCGTCGTGGTGACTGTGATCGACATTGTCTTTGTCTTGGCTACCACTACCATCATTTAGACTCTCGTCGTCGTCGTCATCGTGGTCGTCGTTCCCGGCTCCCATGTCATTCCACTGCCCCCACCGGTCCCAGGCCTTACGATCGAAAAATGGATGTTCACAGGAGGCTGGCGCCGGGGTTTCATCTCGGCCTCTCCCAGATCCTGGCGTGACTCGAGCACCAGGAGATCAAGAGGATCTTTGCCTGGACTGGCGAGCAGCCACACCCGGATGTCATCGTCTGTATATAAAAATATGAGCTCCGAGAGGGGGAGGGGGTCCAACGGTTGCCGGCGTAACGCGCTGGCTCCTTGCCCTGTTGCCCCGATGAGATATCGGGGATATTGGATGGGGTCCTCCACATGTTGTCGCTTGAGCATGCCGAGTAGGGATTGCAAGTGCGGCGATGCTAAGACTGCCCACGCAATCACTCCGCCCGGGTCTTCGTCATACCAGGGGTAGGGCAAGAAGGGGTGCCCGGCTTTTGTTGCGCCTGTTCTTCGAATAATGTGAATCCTGATCGGCCTTGGTCAGTACGGAGAGGCCCAATCATATTGGGCCACTGGAAAAACTGTCAGTACTAGTCATAGAATCGCATAATGTAAATGGGGGCGAACACTTACTCTCAACATCACAGACTTCTGCATCTATTGGATCCTCTGCCCGTTCCGCATGGAGACGATCGTTCGTGGCCTGAAGCTTCTTGGCAGTGTCCCTAACCAACACTCTTATTTGAGGTTCGACTTCATTGACGGCTTCGGGGCGGTGGTTTGTTTTGATTATTTTAATTGGGCCTTTGACAGGCGTGAGGGAGCCTGCGAAACTGAGTACCGAGTCCATTTGGTTGCCAGTCAGACTCGTAGGTTCCCACCCAAACACCATAATGTATGCATTGAGTTGTTCGCGCGATCCCTTGTACGCAGCTGTAGGCTCGCAAGCATTCAACAACCGACACCAGCTTTTAGCGTAGGATATCTCCCCATAGAGCCCCCTGATTCCAGCTGTGGTTAGGTCGCAAATTTCTGACATATGCGTAGTAAGTTTCACCCTCACCTCGAATCCTCCACCGCTGGCTCAAAGGGTGGTCTTGCACCAGACCTCAATGAACGACTATTGAAGTTACAATGTTAGATCATATCTGCACGTTGTGGAATGTGTGATTATGCTAAACAGAGAAGATTTCTTACGTCCTGGACGCCTCACCGGCAATGGCAGCTGCACGAGGATGGCTTTTTCCACGTTTTGCGCTGGTGGCCTCAACCCCCGGGGGCTTGATTGTTTGGTGTCTGGGAATAACAGAAACGTTAAGGTAATGCGCTCTTAAATTGATGAAGAGATAGTCCTTGCTTTGACCTTGGCCCCGAGGGATGCGTTTTTCTCAATGGAGCCATTTCATAAACGGACGAGGGGAGAAGATGTCTGGAAGTGAACGCTAGACGGATGGTGTAGAGGGGAAGGATGGGCGGTAGGGGGCCTTCTTATACTGCGCGTAGACAACAAAATGTGCGGCGCTGTGGGCGTGTCGGACTGTCGGAATTTCGCCAGGCGTTTGTGTGTGTGAGGTGCGTTCCGTGATAGCCCTATGGGCTACGATGTGGTGTGTCGTCAATCGGCATGATCCCCCCCCCTGACGATCACACAAGGGTTTGAGCAGCGATAAGAGCCGCATCGTCAATGGCAGAAGTCTTGGCGCACAAACGTCGACCGTTTACCGGAACATCACATTCTGCACGTATAGGGGACGGAAGACGATCTAGAAAGAACTAGACTAAACATCGCTTTGAGCTACATACACAATGATCAAACGAAAAAAGGAACGGAAACAATCAATGACCCTTTGAAATGACAGTCCAGACAACTCATCCACGGCTCATCTGGGTAGACATCGCCGATAGTCGGCGCTCCATTGAATCCATCAGTTCTTCTGTCAAGTTCTCGTGACCAGCACCCGTACGCACTCTCTTAGACTCAGGGTCTTCAGTGCTCTCGGCGTCAAAACCAGCACGACGTTTCCGCGTCTCCTCGGATCTCCGATACTCCTTGATAAGGTAATTCAAGCGGCGTTTTTCGGGCGTATCCTCCATGCGATAATCCTCATCGAACTGAATGCCGTGCATCGGGTCATCTTCGCCTTGAGCCGGGCGATGGAGGACGTGTAATGGTAGCTGTCGATTCTGCTCGCTCAACGATTTGGCAAGAAGGGGGATACAATTCGCCGGCCATTTAGCGTGTCTTACAGGCGGACGTGGCAATATTGTAAAGAGGATCTCACTTCCATGCGCAGAGTCTGAGCGGCGCGAGGACGACTCGGATACATGAGAGGTATCATCCTCCTGCGCGTCATCCGTATCACTACCCTCCCGATCAGCAGGTCTGTGGTCGAATAATTCTCGGGAATGCATCTGGCCTATAGGTTGTGCCGGATCATGGGCCCAGATTCGGACGTCATTGTGATTGAGATGGTCGACTCTCCTCAGCGCCGGGGTGTCTTACTGCTCTGAACCCAGCTCACGGTAACAGTATACCATGAGATCCAGCGGGTCGTCGAGCACCGGATTGGAAAGGAGCCAAGGTCTTACAGTTTCATCGCTGTCGATGAAGACCTAATCCATAATATCCAACTCTTGAATAGGAGACCTCCGTGACCTTCTACGCCCTTTGCCGGTAGCCCCAAGTATGTAGCGGAGTCGGTGGTGAGCCACGGATCTGTAAATCATAGCTGACATTCCACGGATGTCATAGGAATCCAACTCGGCGAACACTACCCCATTAACATGAGGGGGACGCCAATGGAGTAAGTTATAGTTTGAGGCGACGTTTACCTTATTCCTTTCAAACTGGGATAGTGCCAGACCACGTCGCAACGGCCGGACATAAACGATACGCACAGCGGGTGGAGGCCCAAGAGGAGCGCTCCAATCTGTATCTCATAAGTTAGTAAGTAAAAACCTGAAACAGGCTGATGATTTAGGAAGTGACTAACCTGTGGGCCTACGGTTGGGTGCCGGGCGAAAGCCCCGGACAACAGGTTGGTTGTGGACTGCCGCGGGGCCATTATGCTGGGGATCAGGTAACATTTCCCCCGGCGCAGGGTCATTATCCGGTGAACTTGAATCACGTACCATTTGTGGGTGCGCAGGATTGTTACCAGGTTGAACAGGTACATCCGGACCCACCGCAGGAACATCACCCGGGGGAGCCTGTCGGAGTTGTCCGGCAGCACCGACGTTGACTTGTGCAGCCGGTACCTTTGGACCAGCCGCATCGGCAGGTGCCTGTCCGAGTTGTCCGGCAGCAGGGACGTTGACTTGTGCAGCAGGTATGTTTCGACCAGCCGCACCGGGAGGAGCCTGTGCAAGTTGTTTGGTATTAGGGACGTTGACTTGTGCGGCCGGTACGTTTGGACCAGCCGCACCGGGAGGAGCCTGGAGGGACGTTGACTTGTGCAGCAGGTACGTGTGGAGCAGCCGCACACGGGGGATCCTGTCCGAGTTGTCCGGCAGCAGCGACGTTTGTACCGGCAGCACGCGGGGAGCCTATCCAAGTTGTCCGGCAGCAGCAACGTTGACCTATGCAGCCGCTACGTTTGGACCAGCTGCACCCGGAGGAGCCTGTCCGAGTTGTCCGGCAGCAGGGACGTTGACTTGTCCAGCAGGGACGTTTGGACGAGCCGTACCCCGAGGAGCCTGTCCGAGTTGTCCGCCTGAGGGGACGTGGCCTGGGGGAGGATTTGCAGGAAGTTGACCCGGGTTCCCTATAGTCGTCTCAGCCCTCCACCGATTTGGGGCCCCTGGCGGTAGTAACGCTGCATGCACGATGACCTCCCCAGGGGGGATTGCGGGATTTGGCACTCTCATTTTGCCTTTGTTATTTGTGTTATTCGACTTCCGGCAACTGTCCTTAACCAGTTCCACCACTGCCTCCTCGATATCCTCTAGACGATGCATATCATTGGCTGCCACTGCGGAGACCATGCATATCATTGGCTGCGACTGCGGAGACGATGAGATCGCAGGCAGGACGCAAGGTCCTCATGCCTGTGCATATTGGCAGGAAGTCGGTGTCAGGGAAATCTTTGCCGGTTCACCCTGCTGGCGCAAAGTACCTTGCTATCATCTGATCCTTCGCACAGTTCCGCCACTCTCTGTATATTTTCTTTTGAGCCAGGACTTGTGTGAAGCCCATGTTTAGTTTATGATCGCTAATCGCTTGACCGCCTGGGTTGGTGCGATGCATGCTGATTGCCCCTTGAAGCGAACGCGGCGGGAGTTGATCTGTCTGTCCTGGCGCAAGGACTCGGGCATTTTGCATGAATACGTACTCCATGTTGATATTTTGCGCCATGTCCGTTGAGGGTTTGTTTATATTGATACTTGATTTGGAGATTCTAGTCTTGTGAATATAGAGGATGTTGTGGATGTTGTGGATGTTGTGGATGTCGGATTATCCTTTGTATCAACTTGCTGCTGTCGTGATCAACCCACATTATACATACAACTCTCAGACATTCACGATGCTTTGAAAGAATCATGAATTCTTGGAATTGTCTTCAAGAATTAAGAAGCATCAAGAACTGACACCTCGGGCGTCCATTAGTGTTTCAGTCGTTTCCTGTGAACGCAAGATAATAACCAGCTGATACCACGTGACGTCGCGACACACAAGGCTAAACCTGTTCGACGGCTGGTGATAGATCAGTGTGCACAGCGCTAGGCCCAGCATCTCCAGTCATCCGCACGCGTTAACATCGAGACGACGACAACATCACACTACTATCACCCACACTGGACTCCCGAAATCGGCGGCGCCGAATTCCATTATGCCGGTCAAATGTTCATTTTGTCGCAAAAGATACGAGCGTGCAGGCGCATACGAGACACACTTGCGAAGTGCGCATGCAAATCTCGATATCGTACTCGCATCCACCATACGGAATCCACCTGCGGACGTCCTTACCGACCGGGGGACCGACCTATCTGACGCCAACGAACCCATTGAACACTCCGATTCAGACTACGAATCAGATCCTGCCGGAGATACAGCCGGTAGTGAGCGCGACGCACCTGATGATACGCTTAGGCGGGAACCCAAAACAGAAGTACGCGAGGACAACACGTACCCAGTCGCTGTGGAACAGGAGGATTATCCGGGCGCCGGGGAAGCCATTGGAGAGGTTAAAGAGTATAAGCAAGAATGCAGGGATTTGTGCAAGAACCCATGGGCTCCGTTTGCTTCTGCACAAGGTTTCAAACTTGCATCTTGGTTCATTGAGAGCAAAGTCTCAAAGACGCCGATTAACGATGACTTTTCGAATGGTATCGGAAACTCGACATCCGTCGGCTATAGCTCTATGCATACGTTGGAGAATCTTCTCCGACACTTGGATCCGTATACCCCCTATCTGCAATGGTTGGAGGGACATGTGGAAGACGGTCAGAAAACATTACCAGTCTTCTATCGCAATGTCCTAGACTGCGTGAGATATTATCTTCGCCAGATAGTGTATCATAATGACTTGGTCGATGCACCACGCCGTGAATAGGACCAGAGCGGACATAGACTTTATGCAGAAATGCATACGGCTGACTGGTAGTGGGACGTCCAAGTACTGCCGCGTAGTCTCTTTTATGTGAGAGCATAGTAATAGATCACAGGAAACACTCCCGGAAGGGGCGACTGTGGTTCCAATCATTGGGATGTCAGATTAGACGAATCTCACCAACTTCTCCGGAGACAAGAAAACAAGGCCGGTTTATATAACGATAGGAAATCTTCCGTCGACAATACGTAACAGACCTGGATCAATGGCGATTCTGCTTCTTGGGCTATTGCCCATTCCGCCCAAGCTCGCAAAGTCCTCTAGGGCCAACAAACTCCAGAGACTGATAAATACCGACACACTCCTTGGCCTATTCCAACTCATTTTTGCGCCATTGAACGGTGCGGCGCGGGAGGGCGCCCCTATTGATTGTGCTGACGGCAAGATCCGGAGATGCTTCCCGATAATGTCAGGGTGGTTTACGGACTATATGGAAAACGTTACCCTACACGGGATCAAATCCAACGCCTGTCCTAAATGTGAGGTGCCTCCAGAAGAATTAGCAAGCCGAGCCGGCCACCATCAGGCTAGAGATTACGCAAGATACCAACCCTACGAACGCGAAAACCCGTCCCTAGATTCCGAGACCCACGACGCTGCTCACGCTCGCTACACGAATGAAACTCATGGTATCAAGAGTGTGCAAAATGTTTTTCAAGGACTCGCGAGAGTTTCGACGCCTGATGTGCACAAGCCGGATATGCTCCATACAATATATCTAGGACTCTTCAAGCATATGATGGACTGGATTCATGGATTTCTCAAAAACCATGCGCGCCAGCAGGCCTTCGACGACGCCTGGAAATCTTTGCCCCCTTACCCCGGATTCTTTGTCCCCAAAAAGGCCTACAGGGAGGTTACGAAGTGGCAAGGAAAAGAGATGAGGAATCTCGGGAGTTGTTTGTTGGGAGTTCTCGCTGTGGCGTTGAGACAGCCTGATAGTACGCAGGTGCAACCCGTCAGACGTGCGCTCACCTGTGTCAGGTGACTGCTTGACTTGACCATGATGGCTCAATACTGAAGTCACCTACACGAGACTATATCTTATCTGGAAGAATATGCGACGAAGTTCCACGAGACGAAGGACATCTTGTTGGAGTTTCGCATATCCAAACCGACGCAAGAGAAGGCTGATGAGTTGCGCAAGGAGTTGCCTCATCAGAGAGCGCAGATGAGGGAGCGAGTGCCCTCATCCCAATGGTGCCGGATCCCTGACGACGATCGTGAAGAAGAGAACGACCAACGCATGGAATTGAAACATTCCGAATGTAATTTCAACTTGGTTAAGATGCATCTAATAAGTCACTTTCGCGATCACATCTTCGTGTTCGGCAATATTCCCATGTATTCTACCGAGTATGGAGAGCTCGCACATAAGGAGCAAATCAAGGATGGATGGCGACGCTCAAATAAAATCGACGCAGCACAACAGATACTCAGCGGCTACCGTCGACCACATGCGATCCGCATGAGAATTTTGAACTTGGAATTCCCTCAACGTGCAGGAGCTGATTTACCAACTGAGGTCGTAGAACATTTAGAGAAGACCAGGCCCGCGCCAACCCCACCAGCCCATCGGAGGACTCTGAAGGGACGTCGTGATAATATCCACGACGTCGTTGATTTTGGCAGAGCATGCAATATATGCCCGGAGACGATTTGTCGGGAATTGATACGATATTGCCGACTGAACCTGCCTCCCGAGCGCCGACTGCGGGAAAATGCGGCGATACTTCGAGCTTTGCCGGTGGGGAGAGTATGTATGGTGCGCTCAGGGGTTGTCTCCCGGCAAGGCTCATAGCTCTGTTCAAAATCCCGTCGGGCTATATGCAACCGGATACGGTCTATCGCCTCGCTAGGGTTCAATTCATGAGCCTGGTAGACTCCGGACGACCGTCCGATGTACACGGTCTGGTAACCGTTCAGCTCAGAGACGTTACCCGCGAGCTCACAATTGTGGATATCGGGACGATCATAGGCCTAGTGCATCTGATACCGGAGACAGAGTGGCGCTGGCTTGTCAACAGGCGGATCGATTTACACACGTTTAACGAGATCTATTAGGATCACAGAGGGGGCTTGTATAATAAAATAAACTCGGGGAGCGACGTCGCCTAGATGAGGGCTACATCGCTCCCCGACGGAGATGTAGCGTCACGATCACGACTAGACGATAAACGTGGATAATAGACAAGTATATAGTCGAGATATCCACATAGAGGAATAGAAACATCTAGAAACAAACAAATTATGCACAATAGTAGTAGTAGTAGGAGGCACACCGGCAGGAATGACTAGGGTGATATCGGCGGCAAGTTGTTATCAGCACGCCCGGAAGCAGAAGGAAAAGGGAGTACCTTGGGGAGGCGTCCGGATGCTGCCGAGATGCGTGGCAGGAAAAGCGATGTCAGCACGTGAGATAAGGGGGGGGAGAAGAGCAGGAGATGTGGGGTGGCGGCGGGATATGGGTAAGGGCCGACGTCACGTCAGGACGCAATCGGCGTTGGGAATAGCGTCCGGACGCTGGGGACGCAGAGGACGGAAAAACGATGTCGGATGCGTCCGGAAGCGGCGCCCGCGCCTCAGACGCACGATTAATTTTTGCTAATGTATTCCATGTGACAAGTCAATATTTTGTTATTCTGAGTGTGATATCTGCAAATATCTGAAGCTACTGCCGGATATCTTAAAATATGTAACCGGCAGTTTGTAGGAAGATGGATCCTCAAATTGTAACCGAATTGAAGACTCAAAGTAGAAGTAAGCATCAAAATGATAAAAATCATTCAAAGTAGAATCAAGCTGTTAAACTTAATATTGTTAAGCCTTCATGCATCGCTCAATATGATCTGTCAAGAATCATTGGTTATTAGAATAGTGTGTCTTTCACAATAGTTAAATAGAATAGTGTAAAGTCTGAGGACACCTATCAACAATTCTCACCGTTCGCAAGGCACCTGCCGAGCTCAGGGCTGTCCACCTCACATGCGTACATTAGGTTCATGCCCAGAGGTAGTCACACCCCTCGGCTATTAACACTCTCTATAATTAGGAAGTCCTCCAGGTAAGCTATCTCCAATTACATCTGCACAAGCGATAACTGCTTCTCAGCCGAACCAAGTAGTGGCAGAACATAATAACTGCAAATATAATATCAATTAGTACTCACTAGCGCTGTGGCAGCTTTGTCTATATAAACTAGTCTGTCAATGGGCATAGCTACTTGGCTATACTAAGCTTCTAAACCGAACAGCTTGCTCAAACAATAAGAAATCTTTGGTTGCTTGGCTCCATGGGCACTACCCACAGCCAGTCTAGACAGGACCCTCTTAAATTATACCAAGACCGCTGCCTCTAGAGTCCACTAACGACCCATAGTAATACTACAGTTCACGTGGTAGCCTGGAACTTGCATTGGGGAGGTTGTCTTGGAGGCCTTCCGGCTTTCCCTGTCAGCCCCAAGCCTGTTACAGTTAACAATACTACTACCCGGAGGTCAAAGTATGCCTGTAGGTAGTTCTCAGACGTTATACAAGTAGCGCCCCTGCAGGCTGTCACCATACCCTGCACACGGCTTTTGGTGTGATGAATAGTGATAACGTATCTGGTGTTCTAGGTGCAGTTATCGGCAAATGCAGACCCTGCGTCTGATGTGCCGGCTTTGCATCTAGACACACAAGCGCTGTATATTCTGCATCCAATGCATCCTGAGCGTCCTGACTTGTCTTGCAATGTTCCTTTCATCATAAAGCAAGGTCGCATTCTCCCGATGTCCAGACTACCCTACACTCTCTCGCATCACCTCTTCCTCGAGCTCGTGCTTGCGCCTTGGCGCTTCCTCTCTGCCCCCTGACGTATCCAGCGGCTCATCCGTGCCTGTGCTCTCTCAACCTGAATTATTTGGTGCATTCTCAGGCATTGGCTCAGGTCTGGGACACATGTATATTTTCTTTTTACATCTCACGGCTCACATCTCACATCTCACATATCATGTATCTGGTCTCACTGGTCTGGAAAACTCATGATGTGGGTTTAAAGTCACTTCTATATCTTCTATATACAGTATCTAGATGAGATATGATTCTCACACAAAGCCAAGTCCTGATTCTCGCATCCAGATTCTTTAATCAACCTGGTTAAATATTCTCAAATCAAGGGCGCTATTTATAAGCTAGTGCCGGCCCTCCTCCTGGATCGATGCCCCAGATTGAGGATTGTCCCTATATCTACTCTTGTAAACCCTCATGCCTCCTCCCTCATATACACTGTAACAAGGGCATGATCATCAGATAGACGCCCTGAGTTGACTGGTGTCAGCATCCGAACAAGGGTTACCTGACCCACAGTATGTTGGATCTGTAGTCCCTAATTTTTAGGCTGGCCACTCACTTTGCCTGCAGAACACCCCTCAGTGCACCATACATTTCTTCTGTACCTGCATGTACCCAATCTCACTCATTGCAACTGCCCAGGTTTCGAAAGTATCGAGTGCCGGTGGATCGTGCACTGTGGATCTCGTAAATATCGACTTTTGGGAATACAAGAACTGGCATTTGAAGTTGTGAGGGAAGCTCGACGGGGCGTAATTGAAGTACCACATAGTCCTCAGTAAGAGGGTGTGCTGAGGGCAGCTTATGTCTGCTTTATCAAATCAAGTCACAGGATAATATCTCAAGTGAGACACATGAAATCTGGCAAAATCCACGACATTCGAAACATCTTCCGGATGTCCCTTTACGACCGACCCTCTTGTGGCCAACTGGCCCTGCTACCATAATGGTGCAGGCCGTCCTCTCTAAATGCTGCAGGCCCTCACCTGAGAGATTGGTGTCTGGACATTTTAGAGATTCAAGATTCAACAGTCGCATCCTGATAGCATGTTGACACCAGTAGATTAGGACAATCTGGCGGGCAGCATCAGAGTAGTTTGATTGGCATCATCTGTCCTTGATTTGTGTCTTGTGCATGAGCTCTCAGATCTCCATGGAATACATTGCAATGTTGCTTTACTGGCGTATATGGTTACAAAGTGGCTTAGTAGATGCATCTTGATAAAGTTGAAATGCGATTCGCCACGGACCAAGTCTAGACAGAGGTCGTCTGCTTTTCAACATTTCTCATTGTGCATCCAGCGTCATCCGGATGGTGCCACTTGCTTAATCATCAAGGCTCTCTGATGTCTAATCTTCTTTCATTGCCTGTCAACCTTGCCCTAGGTGCATTTTGTTACTCCAAATTCCAAGAAGATATCCTTTATCTTATGAAACTGGTCCACATAATCTTACATGTAGGCTATGGTGTCACCCATGTACCTTCTGTATTCCGCCATCATATGGAAGTTAACCAGTACCCTGATGCATCCGAGAGCATGTTTGAAAGGGATTACTTGTGCACCTCCAGGCTGGCGGAGTGCAACTGTAAGCACTCCCAAAATACAGCCCCCCAGTTTCCTTATCTCTTTCCCTAGCTACTGCATAACTTCACCATCGGCTCGTTTGGAATCAAGAATCTGGGTATGGCAGTAATGCCTTCCGGAGCTTGTCGGGGGCTTTCAGTTGCCCCTGTTTCTTGGGAAAGCCTTCAATCAAGTACATCATGTAGTTGAATAGTCCGAGATAAATAGTATGGAGCATATCTGGGTTGTACAGATCAGACACCGAATCTCGGTCTAGTTGGTGAAAAGTATTTTGGCTAATACCAAGATTGTCACACATGATGTGGTTGTCATTGGACTCTGAGCCTGAGTTGTAATTTTCAGGTGTGTATTGTTGGTATCTTGTGTAATATCTGCTTCAATGGCTTCTGGCCTTTGTTCCTAATTCGTGGGTAGCCACCTTTCATTGAGGACCGGCCTTTACCTTGAACCCATGTAGTGCCACGTTTTCAATATAGTCGGTGTTCCACACGGCGAGAATTGGACAGTACAGTAGACCCTTTGAGTTGGGGAAGTCAATGGTGATGCCAGTATGTGCCATGTGCTATAATTGTACAAAGATGAGTTTGAATACATGTTGTAGCATGTCAGTGTTGATTTTCCTCTGACGTTGGTCAGCTTTGAAGGACTTTAGAATGTGGGAGGAATGGGCAATTAGGCAAGAAGCAGAATAGCCATTGAACATGGGCTAGACTGGTACCTGTGTTACCTTAATGGCACGATCGTACTGTAGAGACCCTACCTGCTCGATCTATAATTGTTAACGAACACCCAGTCTCAAGTCTGACACCTCCTATTACCAACCACGATCTCTCAATACCTGAGAGACTCATTCTTGATCGCTCTCCCGATTCACTCCCACAATCCACCAGCAATGTGGCCACAACTCAACTGCTAGGATCCATAACTCCTCCTGCATACAAATCTTCAACTCTCAGTCCTGAGCACACACAAGGAACCACCCTATGCACCCCCAAAATACCCTGTTATGGAAGACTTCTTGATAGTGGAAAATAATTTGAGATTTCCTAGATTCGAGTTTAATTGCTTTTTTCATTTTTACACCAAATACCCAAATATCTTACCCTACACAAGATCTAGTTTTGTTTTGAAGTTCTAGATTTTCTGTTTTGAAAATATAGCTAGTATGTGTTAGGACTTGAGTAAGGATACCATTGTGTGCCTTTGGTTCTGCCTCTCTCCTCCTTACATCCCCTTATGCTAAGGTCTGATATCTTTTCGCGGATTGGGCATCCCTCAGATTCTCTGTCCATTACTAGGCTAGCGTTGTCCAACCGGACTAGGGGATGCATCACGTGAAATCTGAGATCCAGAGATTCAGTAGTGTTAATTCACTCGATGACTGAATAGGTGGAAATGAGGTTTGATTTGCATAATCCGCTTGGAGCGTCGCAGGTATCTTGCTAGAATTAGTGTCACTAATAGATATACCTTGTAGCTAGTTTTGACTTAGGTAATAGAGACATTTGCGACTCCTCCTACATTGGTGACACCTTGAATTTGATCTACCCGTTTCATACCAGAATTCAGATGAACATCATGCCTCCTCGTCCACAGTTCAAACATAATCATGAACAAGTAGAAACCCCTATGTTCTAGTTTTAATAGATTCTTGCAATACCGAATAATCATACATGATCCTGCCGGCTCACAAGATATAGCCTATAAGACCTGACATCTTCTTTTGAATAACAACAAAGTCCAAGTTGTCTCAACACCCAAGATATATTACAATTTCCTACGTCCTAATTCCTATCCTCTCCTAAAAAACCTTTGTTAATGGTTTAGTATTACACCAGGTCTCAACAACCACAAGGCAATTGACTCTGCCAGCCAGCTCCACGAGTAGGCAAATTGTGCCAGCATAGACGCTATAGCGTAGCTGGGGATAGGGGATCCAGATCAGGAACACAGTCGACTGAATCAGGGAGCTCTCATAGTAGACGAAAGGTGGCTGCGAAATCAGGCAGCTCGTACGGTGCAGAGTCATCAGGTGAGAGTTCTTCCCTACTACAAATCCCAAGAGGGCTTCTATCATGACCTGCAAAGCACCCCCTGCGGAGTCCATTACAGACCACAGGATATAGTGAACAGTTGGGGGAGACTCATGCACCACCACAAATTGAGCTGGGCATCTGAGCCATGATAGTTGCTGTAAGTAACTGAACTCCGGCAGGGCAAATCAAACTAAATCAGACAAAGAATGAGAAGCGGAAAACAATGATATTCCGAATGACGACACACCACCAGTGAGTCATTGCCACTCATCAATAGTGGACAAATGACAAGCAAACAGCCAGGTTTCGACTGTGCGAGTTTTGAGCATATCCGTATCGTAGGACACAGCGCCGTGAGGCACCCCTGACCGCCTCCACAACATATAATCTGCTCTAGTGCGTACGCTCCACCAACCTTCAGATGTTCCAGTCTACCATTATATTCATCGCTGCTGGCCACCTACAGTGCCACTACGTCTGCATTCAGAAGCTCGAGGTCTCCAAGCGATCCACGGAAGCCAAGACATTAGCCCATCCGGCCGAGTACTAAATTACAGAAATAGCGACTGAAGCTGAGGCAGAAGTAATAGCGCAGGCCAAGACTCTCATTCTCGTGAATACCCTGTTTGCTAATCCTTTTCCAGCACCTGCCACTTTGATGTCTGAGGTCTACTGATCTTGGCTGAAGGCTCTAATGTATTTGACCTAGTAATGGGACACTCACGAGATATGGGCTACTTGGCAATTACAGTGTCCCATATACTAAAATTGGAATACCTCAACCAAATCTAAATCTATTGATCTGTAAATCTATTTATAGATAGCTAATATATCTTTAAATATGCTCTAGCAATATTACTCTTCCATTAGTAAAACTGATTAAGCAATAGTACAAAGTGGAGAGAAATAACGAATTAGCTATATAGTGAGTAATGTATTTTATATAAAATTGATAAAAAATGGTAAAATTATTCTAACTGCTAGAGAAGGTAGAAGCACATCTTCTCCTAAGCCTGCATGTTGTAGAAAGTTGATTAAATATCTACAAAGTTCAAGTCGTTGATTTCAATCAGTAAAACATTTGACATACAAAAAAGTATAATATTTCTACTCTGTATATAACCTAATACATATTTTAAGTATTCTACTAGTTTAAGAATGAAATTATACTTTTGTTTCTGTAATTCTAGTGACCTTTAAATAATTGAAAGTGTTAACTACATATTGTAAATCTTGTGCAAAATACAAATAGTATACTTGAAGTCACCCAACTTGTAATTTATATTTTACAATAATAGGTAATATGAAAAGATATACTTTCCTAGTAGTCTTCGGTAAATAGCATAAGTTTATGATTTTCTATCAATTGTATCAAATATAAAATACTCAATATATTGTAAATTAGGACATTTTTCTACAGGAGTTAGCAAATATTATCTTTAAAGCCTAAATGCAGAATATTCATTATAGAGCATTATTATTGACTTATCAGGTATTTATGAAACATTTTTCAGCTGTTTTAATTAAGTATTGATAGAGGTCTTAATAGTTTTATGATAAAAAGTGAATGATATTGTGATTTTCAAAGATTGAACTGATTGAAATCAACGACTTGAACTTTGTAGATATTCAATCAACTTTCTACAACATGCAGGCTCAGGAGAAGATGTGCTTCTACCTTCTCTAGCAGTTAGAATAATTTTACCATTTTTTATCAATTTTATATAAAATACATTACTCACTATATAGCTAATTCGTTATTGCTCTCCACTTTGTACTATTGCTTAATCAGTTTTACCAATAGGAGAGTAATATTGCTAGAGCATATTTAAAGATATATTAGCTATCTATAAATAGATTTACAGATCAATAGATTTAGTTTTGGTTGACGTATTCCTATTTTAGTATGTGGGACACTGTAATTGCCAAGTGTCCCGTATCTAGTGAGTGTCCCATTACTAGGTCAAATACGTTAGATAATATATCGAACCCAGGAAATATTGAACAATGGGATGTAAGCATAAAATTAGAAAGTGGCCGCTAAGACTTAAACATTAGACATGCTAGAGGTACTTACTAAATGTGACAGATAGGTGCCAAATATGCTGCAGTAAGATCCCTGTTTGTTTTTCACATCAACGAACAAATTGGAAATTTGGATGAGCTAGCAGAAGACCCGACAGCGATTGCACCTAGAGTGGACTACCTCCATGAGAGCGATAGATTTATATGCACCCTGAGGGGGTCTGAGGTCAATGCGCACTGGGTGGTAAGCCCGGCTACAACTAATATCTATAAACATAACGCAGCAAATAATGACTGGATTCCTTGAGCCGTGATTCCTGAGGCGATATTGGGCAAGTTCCCCAAAGGCAAGAAAATGAGTGGGATTTCCCAACCCAATTTTCTTGGTCATATCAATAGTATCATGGTTTGCTTAACCTGTGCCATACTATGTCATACTCTGCGACCATGGCAAATGCGGGTATATCTCAAAACAGGCAACATCAAGTCGGAGGCTATTGGAGCTGCGTCTGACCCTGAACCCAGTCTCCTCTCGTTCCAGCTCCAATGTTAACATGACATTGAGCTCAGAAGACCTTTTTGGTAGCCAGTGCCAATTGTGGGCCTATAGCCTTAACTGGGAACTTACAATGATGCTCAAGAACATTCAACAGACTATCGAAGGCAAGATGAAGAAGGAGCAGGTGGTCCAGAAAGATCGCTATGAACGGTTTACTGAAAATTAAGCTGCAGTCGCTGCAGAGGAACAGAGTCACATTTGGAGTCGGGCCCTCACACATATAACTTCACAATTTCAGAGTCCCAATTCCTGCAACCTGGGAATTGACACCCTGCCCTCAGGGTAATCAATTCAATTTACAAGAAACTGTCACCTTTTACAATTTCAGCCAGATGGCGACCGGTCTCGCCCCCACCTGCTTGACTCTTTTGATTCAGAATCAAACTTCCAGCAACCTGGGAATGAAGGCTCTGCCCCCCTTCCTGGTAATAAATTCTATTCACAAGAAACTGTCACCTCTTTCCATTTCTGCCATATTGCAATCTGACTCCAGGATTTCTTGATTGTGAACCACTCCAGACGCTTCACAGGAGGTAGCTGTCAGGCTAGCTTTGGACAATACTCTGACTCCTACCAGTTTGCGACAACTCGCACTCGGCATTGCAGATCTAGAGTCGCAGGGTGAGGCTGCTGTGCATAGCGAGCAATCCGATATGGAGCAGGGGCATGGTACGAGTAATACTGTATGTATGTAGGAGATTGAGAATGTATTGCATAGCTGTAATATATATTTAGATGCAGTGATCACTCTCAGATGTGGGAAGGATACCCCGAGGAGCTTAGTATTATCTGGGAATGTCAAGCAAACTCAGGGAATTCAAAGTAGAATTAATCAAGCCACACAATCAGGTTGCAGTACAACTCCTGGTACGAGCGTTAGGAAAAGTGTCTTGGTGTAGGACCAGGATAGCATTAGACTTAGTTCACAATCAATTAGAGATCACAACGCGACCTCTGATAGAGTCATGATTCAATCAGGATGCACTATGTATAGCAGGTAAGATCAGAAGAGTAGACTAGACATCAGGAAGGCAGAGATAAGGATCGTTGGATCAGGAAGAGCCAAGCAGGTGCAGAAAGCTTTGGTACCAGAGATGATAAGATCCACGAGGCCCTGACATTTGGTGACATGGAACTGGCATCTGGGTGGGAGAGTCTCAGATCAGGCGTCATCAGGGCTGGAGAGTCGTAGATCAGGCGACATCAGGACAGGAGAGTCCTCGATCAGGCAGCGGCAGGATGGAGTAGCGGACCACCAGACACAGTCAGGATAGATGGTGCCAAGTAATTCAAAGTCAGGATGCAACATCAGATTGACATTACATCTTGATTTACGATTAGCATTCCAGCGTCAGGTTCGTCGGACGCATGGAACGCATGGAACACAAGGTATTATTTTTGCTGATGTTTCTATAAATCTCACTTAACTAGAGAAGGACACAACTACACAGCCAGCCTATGCTAGCACACTGTAAAAGTTCTGGGGGTGGAGGGGGGTGTTAGGAATATCTCTGTAAAGTTACAGGACATACAAACCACTCCTGCTTGGCCAGTAACCTCTTTCGTCTCATTCCAACCAGTCCTTTGAATATCCCAGACCTCTATTATACTGTGAATACTTGCCCCTAAACCCAGAGATGACTTTGTTGGTAAAGATATGCTAACTGGGATTCCTCAGCACAGTTCCTCAGTAGGGTAACTGAGTCCCCAAGGGAGGGTAACCATGTTCTCAAGGTAGGGTAACTTCACCCATTGATGCCGTTTTTCCCTTGTATCATACAAGTCCTTGAGACCACATATTCTATTACCCGAGCGACCCATGCAACATTTAATATGTTTACTTCCTTTTATGTGAACATGCCCCCTGAAGGTTACCCTGCCCAGTAGTGTAACTATGGCCTACCAGGGTAACCTTGTCTAACCCTATACTACTAGTAGTATCATAGTATTATCAAGTCTCTTTGTAGACACTTGTACCAACTCATGCCTACTGTGCGTATACTTAGTATACTGGCCTAGCCTCTCTCTGGTTACCTCTTGGTATCCCATATTGGCTGGAGTGTTGTCCACTGTAGCTACCTATTTGTAGGGACGTTACAAAATGCCCGCACATCTCTGTTCCTTCTTCAGGCTTGAGCCAGACCAGTTAAACTTCTTAATAATATTCTAATAAGTTTTAGATATCCGGGCAGACAGAGAGGGACTGGTTGCTTGTTCTTTCTTATCACTTGATTTATTGCTATTGCACATTGACAAAATTAGGCCCTGTTTCAATACCACAGTTCCGTTCTGTTCCCCCATACAAATCGCCCTGTCCCTCCCCTTTCAAAACGGAGAGAACGCTATTTTCACAGTAGAAACAGTGACTGTACAGGCTCTTAACCATGCATGCCTGATGGACGGCAACGGAACTCTTATGATCACCTTGCCCTTTCAACACCACAGAGAAATTTCCCTACGTCGGATATTACTTTCTACTAGGTATTCTACTATGTATTTACATTTTTAATTTATTTTTTGATTTTCATACTAGTGGGGCTAGTGGGGGAGCGCTGTTCTCATGTTAGTGAGCCATGAGCACGATCATGAGAGCAAGGGTGAATAGAAAGAAAGTTTCCTCATCGGTTGTGCGTTGAACTCTTTTGCCGCCGGAACTCTTGGCATTTCATCTCCTTATCTTATCGCAATCACATCCTATCACTCCTTGGCCTTCAGATATCTGCAGTCCTTCCGCGCCCCGCCAGATAGGCCCTGGAAGCCGGCCGCAAAAAAAGCCCAGGCCGGCCGCCCTAAACCCAAGCCTGATCGGACTAGCCGCTTGCGAACGCTGACAGGGGTGGACCGACTGACGAAATGAGCTGAGCAGAGATGGAAGGTTGTATTAGCTATATATCAGGGGATAGGGTTGACTTCATAGGGTGGGGCGCGGGGTGGGTGTTGCCGAACTGCTTCTCTAAGCACTAAAAGGTAAAATGCTGTTGCACCTCTTATCACTCGATCCAGCTCATGTGTGGATACCGGTCCACGTCACCAATTTGAGCGCAGTTCGTAGTGAAGTCGCTTAGAAGGAGTGTATATATATGCTGTTGGTTCGGTTACTCTCTATGTACACGGAATAGGAGTAAGCATGGGGGGTGCACACTATGGTATGGTGTCGGTACCAAATTCCCCCCCAAGGCAGTTTTGAATGAAACAAAGTCTGGTTCATCAAATACTTGTAGGAAAAGCCTTAAAATTTGAAATTTCCAGTAGTAACGCCCTTAGGAGTTGCCTTCTACTTGAGGGCTGGATTGGGTATAGCAGGGGTCATGTGCTGTACCGGTAATCTCTGGGGAGAAGTTGATTTTATAAATAGATGCGAGTGCTGAATATTGCAGAATCTCATACTCTACCTTATTTGTGCGTACATACTTGTAACGAGCATGGCCAGGTCTAGTAACATACCTTGTTAGCCGGCAAGGACTCTCTCTCCTTAAGAAGGGTCGCTTGTTTCGCCCCTCTTGCAGGTGAGGATGCCTTATCGCTCAGCGTACGGCAGGCCAACTGGTTGCAGATTCTGGCCATTACTGAAAGACTGGAGCGTTATGCGTGACTGCATTCCTAAGAGCGTAGGGAAGCGAAAAGCGGGAAAAAGAAAAGTGAAAAGAGGCACTCTGCTCTTTCCCGGTCTATGAAATGCCAATCTTGAGATAACTCAAGTTCAGCTCAAACTCATATTTTTTCTCCACAAATAAATATAAGGAAAATCAACTCCCCTCACCATCGGAAGATCAATAACCTAAAGGGCACCGAAGAGACCTCAATGCAACCTTCTCAATTTCATTAAATACTAATACTTCTTTCTGCCAGCCCATCCCACTTCATCGCTCTGCGGAATTCTATTTTCAATGGTGCAAATCAGTGGCCTCCGCTTAAGTGAGATATCAGCTCTTACCATGGTAACTCATCTTTAAGATATATCTGAACGATTTCAGCTAGCCTGACCCTGCTTTTTGACTATGATATATGGGCATCTGAGTTAAACTCTCCCGGGAAAAACAGAGGAAGAGGAAAAAAAAAAGGCTGAGTAAGTTTGGTATTTGTCCGGCTGAGATAGTGGGATACCGGCACCCACTCATCTCCGTGAATACTAGAAATTCTAATCTTTTCTCTTTTCTCTTTTCTCTTTCCCTTGTCCCTTTTTGGTATATAAGTATCATAACATTATTATACCAGGATGAGGTGATTCTTCCTACTCCGGATTTCGCACCAAACTTAAAGAAGGGCAGATGTTTTGAAACAAATAATTCCCAATGCTGCTTTCTTGAAAACACTTCGGGCCCTTCCATCAGCCAGAGGATGGTTATTTATTCAAACCTTGAGAGGCAAAAGTCCAAGGGATCAAAGCTACCTTCACTATTTACCGGTACGATTATGTCAGGTTGTGTGAAAGTATTATTTTATTTTTTGTTAAATCCTTGAATTTATTCGTGAAATACGGGAAAATCCCGGCAAGCACCCTAAAGTATGGTCTAGAAAACCCAAAATCTGTGTGAAAGTAACCTATATATTTCCTATATGGGGGCTCTATTCAAAAAAGTACCTGGCAACCAATGCGTGATGCATAAACAGCGGCTTTTCCACTTCTTTATAACTTTTTAAAATTCTGTAATATTTGTTATGTTATATGCAGGCTTATCAATGCCCTGCCAAATTTTTGCAGGTTCTCATAAGCACTGTGCTATGAGAGAGGGTGGTGAAGGTGGGTACTTTGGTTAAAAAAAAGGGCTTCCGAACAAACGTTTTGTCCTGGTTCATTATTGTACCTACACCTGGAGTACTGGAAGCACAGTACAGGTATATACCAGTGAGAAATAGGTGGATTGTTCCTGAGCCTGAATAAACTCCTGATTACCACGGAAGGCTAAGCTCTGAGCTTCTCTCCTCTTCCTTACTTTTCACTATTACCTCTGGTTACGGGTGGGATAATCTTGCGGGAGTTTTTCGGGCAATGATCTTTATCTCCATAACTCAGTGGACATGGTTGAGCATTAGGTAAGTAGGATTTTCATCACGCTCAGGGTTTTTATTAGAGATGGTTCATACTTGTTGTTTTGTGAAACAGACCATTGCGCGGTCAATTGACCCAAGGCAAGGGGGTTTGGTTTTAATTATTTATCGCCATGCTCTGCACATAGGGCGAGTGGGGGCTCTCTCCGGCAGGGATCCGTAGTGTTCTGGGGTGGGAGCCTTGACTTTCCCGATACCTAATGTATTCATACACCTTCAGGTTTTTAGTTCACGGTTGCCAGTATAGAATGAACTCTAAACAGATAAACAGTTCCTGGGCAACCTATTGACCATTATCGGATATACAAGTAGGCTACAGACCAAGGAATCATTTGATTTCACCCCAATATTTGATGTGCAAAAATATATAGTCCCAGTAGTGTGGGGGTTCGTATGACCTCAAGCTTGATAATGTCCAAAAATATCATATATCCCATTGAACCAGATAAAAATCGAGTATCCCACCTTTACTCTCTAGAGATAATAATAGCTTGCCCTCACATCCTGATATACAGTTCCATCAATTTCGAACTGAAAGACCAGAGAAGCCGAGTCAATACTCATCAAGAGGTTGAAGTCGAGCCTAAAATAGGGCTGGCCATTGATTCCAATTTGGCACTCATACCTCTCCTTTGGAATGACGCTGCGGTCCACTTTGAGGGTGCAAACAAGGTATATATCTGTAAGGAGCATTAGCAAGGCTGGAAGCCTCGATGGAATATGGTTGGGGAAACTTGCCGGACGACATGCGATTGCCGGAGGGGTCTGAGGAATCACTTGCTAGAAGTGGTATCTCAATCTTCTCCTGGGGTCCATAGAGTGATCGAAACTTCCGAGAATACGATGCTCTAATGGGGCTATCTGTCTGGGTATCCTCACCCTAAACTCGGTTACCACACAATAACTAAAGAAGCTCGTGGCTTATGTTTTTACCTTCCTAAGGGACCATCTCATTCGGTTGCTGCACATACGCGTTCCGTCATACCTGTCAATATAAGAATCTTTTGCGGGATGAAGCCCCTCTATAAATAATGTGCTATAGGAGTTGCCGTAGTTTCTAGCAACCTTACGAACGCGGACCATATCTCCCTCGAGCCCACGCATCACTGCGCCTCGAACGACAGCTGTCCAACTGCTTTATATTAACTTTCAAGAGTGTGGAGAAGAAATAACTTTCTCAAGTTAACTCACGCATTAGGTGGCTGCAGAATTTCTATTTGCCTACCATCCCTGGTCCTGATTTCAGTATGGAGCTGGCTGCGCAGATATTCTGATTCACCAAATCCACCAACAAGAACTATGGCTTTGACTTGGCGCATCTGACGAGAGGAATTACGCAAGGAGAGTGTGCCAAGAGGTGGGAACTCTTCTTGTAGTTGGGGGATTGCCTGTAAGTGAAATATTAGCTCACATCAGCCCACAGCGAACTCCGAGCCCCATTTCTAACCTCTAACTTCTCGACCTCTTTGACTTGTTGTTGTACCAAGTGAACTACCTTGTTCACTACGGGATCAAATATCTCCTTCATCTCCTCCCGATCTATGACAAACATCCCCTCCTCTATCCCTGCGGTACTGTCATTTGCAACACCAGGTATGGGGCATGTGAATAGCTCCTCCTCTTCAGAATCGGTAAAGTTTCGCTTCAAGTCATCATTGAATTCCTTTATCATGTACGTTCTTCCTTCGAGGCTCATCTTATCAAATCTTGAAACCCCAGTTAACCATATGATCTAAGAGAAGAGGATCCTGGCACTGACCTGCCGCCGATACGATCTTTGACCAATTTTTCAAATCTTTCATTCAGAACTGTGGACCCACACATTGCGCCAGTGCCCTCAACACATTCTTTCACCTCTAACTTGGGTGACTTTTTTGTGACGGTATAAGATATGAGGTCCTACACCCGTAAGTCATCGTGGTATGATAATCTTGGAGTATTAGTAGTAAAAAATTGCCTTAGAAACTCACCACGGTCCCGCCCCCACAATCCGCGACAACGAAAGTATTCCCGACCTAATAAATTTTGATATTAGTTCTAAAAAGCTAGTCAGATCTGGATCTAAGGATTACCTTAAGGTTGTTCGGCTCGATTTCTTTCAAGCAACAGACAGCTGCTGCTTCCGGCTCTGATATTAAACGGATGGATTTCATTCTTCCAAACCTTGCCCTTTCCGCCGCTTGGATAGTGAGATTCTTCGCTGAATCGCTCCACACCTGGGGGACAGTAAGCTCGATAGAAACAAGTTTTAAATGACTGGATAGGTTACCGCAGGAACCGTAAGAATAAAGTCAAGGGGTGAGACTTCAACCACATCTTTTCCAAGGGTTTTCTCCAGATGGTCAATAGTGTGTTTGTACAGCTCAGACAAATAATCAGCCACAACATCAACTGGCTGCCGCCCGCGAGGTATCAACTGCTTTGTCTTCGCTAAGGGGGAATTGGTAACAGTGGCAAGAGAATATTTGGTAGGATCTAGAAGAAGCTTAAACCAAGCGAGCCTTGGCTCTTTATGCGGAATTCCGAACCCCCATTTCACACCAGATGATGTGTAGGCTATCTCGCTAGGCACTTTTGCAGATGTCCTGTTTCTCTGTAAACATGTAAGGGTTTGAAACCCCAAGGAGGATTATGTATTCAAACTTACTTTAGCAACCCATTTATCAATTATATTGATCTCCTCGGGGGTAGAGGTATGAGTCTATGGTATAAAGTTCAGATATTAGAGGAGTACACATGTGTCAAAGGGCTGGCCTAGATTACCCAAGCTATACCGGAATATGTCGTTCCAAAGTCGATCCCGATCTTAATCGAGTGTAAATTTGATACTTCGCTCATTCTGTTGTTTAGATAGTTTCCTCCTAGTTTCCTGGAAATTCTGGGGTTAATGTTCAACTTTTGGAGTCTTCTTTGCCAGTGGGTACTGTTTTGGTGGAGAAGGGTAAGAGAGTGAGGATTATCAGTCACTGGGTGAGAGTTTGTGGGGTGGATCAGGGGGAATGAAAACCCAAGACCACTCTTCATAGATTTGCCCAAGACAACATATGCGGACTTGGCTAATGGGGGCTGAGCAAGGAGGACTTTCTGCGAGAAGAATAGCAATGTATCACATTATCTTATCACAATTCGGTATCGTCTGATGGATAGGTCATTGCAGAGTCAGTTTTTCTCTATGGCCAACCAGGAGATCAGCCCGACAATGTAGGTCTCTGGCCTGGAGATACTAGTACGGTCCAGCACTTAACATTTGTACTCGAGTATAAGTACGAGTACTCGTAATTTTCTGACATTTGTGAATAGGACTGCTATTGCATATCACCAAAATCCTGAGGCTCTGGTCGAATTTTGCCCGTATGCAATAGCAGTTGTGTTCACAAACGTCAGAAAATTACGAGTAGGTCCACCCACCTTTAGCTACACGTGTAATGCGTCCAACTCTTTGTCAACACCAAGCATTTCCCACAAGCTATCACTCAAATTCCCTAATCTGAATTGGTTCCCATACAATGGGGACACGTCTTTTTGAGAATCGACACGACATTTATCAACCCGTTGGTACTGGGGGGTGAACACAAATGAGACGAATTGGTGTTTTACTGGACAAAAGCCAAAATTATATGCGTGTAGCCATGGAGACAGCCAATCTTGTCGCTATTTCTCCTGGTAGAAAATAGTTAGAAGGACTCTGAATGATGATGGGTTGACGATATTGAAATGTTTGGTACTCGAGTAGACTGGTTGGTCCAGCAACCAGAGCGGTTTCGCCTTACTCCCACTTAACCCCCGATACTACCTGTAGGTGGTCAGTTCATGCCAGTTTATAGGGTATGCCTCTCATGCGCAGGTTTTACTCGTACTGGAGTGTACTCGAGTACTAGCATGGAGCAAAAAGTGATCGGAAAAAAAGTGGTGTTGCACCAACCACTTTTTTTCCGATACTTACCCTCGCTCCCAAGTACAGTACGAGTACTTCGGTTCAGGATTCCAGCTGTTGTCGCCGCTGCAATCCAAATTTAAGTGGCAGACACCAAGCTGAGAAGGTCCAATGGTCCCTGCAGGTTTCAATTCAGCCCACCCATTGAACAACACAGGTGAGCTCCTTAAAATCGGGGATTTATCCCTTCATCGAAATTAACCGGAGCGGTCTCCATTGGTTGCTATATTTGTGATGCCCAGGTCCTCGAGTACGGGACTGTACATGCCGCACTACAACAGTTGCGCTAGGCTTTGAAAAGAGGGGCTATCCCATCTCGCGAATTACCAAGAATACAAACCCATGATAGAGATCATACTTCTGACTCTAAAATGATCAGCAATCCTCTGAAATTCCTCTCCAGCAAGAATCGCACAGAAGCGTCGGAACGTTCCATGACGGTAATACAAACCCGATCGAGTGAATTATATACTCCAGCTCTGGCTCACATCTGATATAGAGATTACCAGTCGGGAAGGAGGAACCACGAGCCAGGGAGGAGGAATTACCTGCTAGGGAGGAAGAATTGCCGGCCAGGGAGGAAGAATTACCAGCCGGAGACGAGGACAGAGAATCTAAACTTCTAGCCGAAATTGAAACGCTCAAGAGATTCATCCAAGCGAGGGAACAGGAAGTGGAGGGAAAAGAGGACGAGATTCAAGAACTTGCGAAACACCTAAAAGATACGGCCACTGAAAATTCGGATTTAAAAGCGCAACTCCACCGTTCGGAACACGAAAACTCCCTCCTCGATAGGAAATGCAAGGAGGCTACTAAAAGCCTCAACAATCTTGATACCCAGCACAAGCGCCTTTATACCGATCATGGGAAAATTGCTCGGATGAACAGTAACTTGGGGCATGAAATAGAGGCTTTGAGAGATACCAACAATAAGATCAACACCGAACTGAAAACACGGGTTGCGCAACTCAATAAATTTACAGGGGAGATTGCACGCCAAACCCAGCGAGTCAATACTTCAGCAATCCGAGACGATGAGTATTTTAAGAGAGAATTCGCAGGTCTTGCAAAGGAGATACGCCATTGGTCGTTCACACACTTCCCTTCCCACCTGGATACTGGAGCGGGAACCAGCGGTCTTTGGGATGCCATTCATGAGATCGCAGGCGGGACCTATCTGATTGAGATTTCCAAAAATCGTACCGCTGACCGCCGATTGGTTGTTGGACTACTCGCTAGTCGACTGAAGGAAGAACTCTTCGACCCCTTTCTGTTGGGCCTATTGCCGGAGGAGTTCACTAAGTTCGAAAATATGATTGAGAAGACCAGTAAGCGAATCGGCCCCTTCCGCAAGGCCACAAGACTAACTTAAAAGGTATCCAAAAAAGCCAGTGGCTATCGCAGACGATAAGTTTATTTTCCAAGAGTGAGAAATTTGAACAGGGCTTTGGTGAAAAAGTCCATGCTTTATCCCAAGATCTCGGTGAAGAGTTTGGGAGGCTGGCAGGGTCAGATGAGTCCAAGGCTTCCAGACTCAGCAAAAAACTATTTACCATAGTCGAGAGAGCGGCCCATCTAGCAGCAGAAGTTTCACTGCAGCCCTACTGGTTCCGTTTTATTGCCCCCCGCCCTGAGATTCAATTCAATCCGAGTTACATGGAAGATGTTGCCGGAGAGGTATCGCAGGGACAAGTGGATCCAGGCATCTGTGGTGGCGATCGCAGAGTCTCCTTATCAGTTTTCCCTTGTGTGTACCGCCAAGAGCAGCCTGAGGGCAGGAGCAAAATTAATATTGTAATTAGTAAGGCTTGGGTAACTATCGAGGCGGGGGAGCCGGGGGAGCCGCGGGAGGCGGGGGAGGCGGGGGAGGCGGGGGATAACCCCAGGACTGTCAAGCAATAGGATAGTGATATAACGGACGAAGAGCTAGGAAGTAGTGTGGAACTCCAAGAGTAATATCCTGATGGGTTTAATGAGGATGAAGAAGAGCTGGAACGAGAAATCTCTACAGAAAAACTGTCTGTGAGACAGGGCTCTCGGGGATCAGGGGATGGTGGGACCTTGCTCGTGAAAAAATGGAAATGGTTTCTAGAAATTGATTGTTAGAGCGATGGTCGGCTCTATTTTAGTGCTCTCTTTTACCAGATTAGAGATTTACTTTGGGGTAACACCGACACCATTTGAAGGAGAAATCTGAGTCACCTAGCTCTTAGAATCAAAGTCAGGGCGATGCACTAGGCTAATGTCAAAAATCCATATCATATCTCCTAGCACTGGTACAGTGCCGTTAGAAAGGTTCGGGGACAAATGCCAAAAAAACCCAAAAAGGTCGCTTTTCCGCAAACCAGAACACGAATCTTATTTTGCCTTTAGCAAAAGCACCCGAACATTTGACGCTGCACGTTCCACCATACGGTATCGCAACCCAGTCCCCTCACTCCTGAGCACACCATGCCTTCATCACAATAGAAAATCTCAATGAAGTGGATAGATAATACACACGGTATTCAATAGAATCAGGGATTTATTTTATTTTTAAATATTTTTTAGTCATTTTTAGGGATCATTTGTTGAGCTAGGTGTTGGCGGAGGAAGGTGAGCCGTTAGGCCAGAATGTTCGGTCAAAGTTGATAAGGGACAATACGGTACTTAACTAGAGCTTGTAATTTTACTAACCCTAGATCTTGTATCCAGAGTATCATACCTTGTAAAAAAATTCCCATATTTTTGGTGAATCTTGAAAAGGAGGCATGTGATGGAGGGCTAGATTATGTGCAGGGAAATATGCTGTCCTAGAAGCACTACAATAATACAGCTATGGGCTGAACTGTAGTTATGAGAAAGACGTGGATCGGTGGCTTATAGAAAAACTAGAAGGGGGTGTTTGGCACACCATGTGTTTGAACAACCATTAATTTAAAAAAGCATTTTGCAGATCGGATTTAGATCAGATATTGAATAGACCAATTACAATGCAGACAAAAGGATTATGTAAGGACATTTTTGGATGATGGAATACATTGTCAACTCTTTTGATTGAGCTGTTGGAAATCTGATCTCAATCTAATCTGCAAAATTGGTTTTGAAATAAAGGTTATTTGAACATATGGTATGCCAAACACCTCCTAAGATGTGTTGGATATGGGATATATATGTCAAGTATGTTTACAAAGGGGTGTAAAGTGTGTGAGATATGGAGAAAGGAATGCGGCTTACACTAGACACAGTTTGTGGTAGCTCAAGCAGTGGGCTCTTCATTACACAACACCAGTGGCTACTGTGTGGTCTGGTTATTGCCCTGCTTATACCCACAGGTGTGCTCTATGGCAAACACACTTTGATGGGGTAACTCTATCACTGTCCCCAATCTTATTATCTGTTTGCAAACTATAATAATAAGGCCCTGTTTGGCACGCCATCATATAAAAAAATGCGATTTTTCAGAAATAATCGTGTTTGGCAATCCTTGCTCCATATTTCAGGGTTTCTATATGTGAACAAAAAACACACCATAAGATAGGTTTAAATAAGGTAAACCTAAATATTAATGCCCTGTTTGAGTAAAGTGACTGTATTTTCAAAATTTCCCACTATCAATAACTTTTTCTCATAGGATATTTCTCAATATATATATAAGGAACATGTCTGAAAATAATATATTGTAAATTGCTCTTATACTACTCAGAATATGTGTAGAAATATTCATTTTCAATTATTATTACTCTCATAGAAAGTTCTATTATTCATCAGATAATTTGTTTTCTCTATCTTACCCTAACTATTTACTGATTCTACAAAAAAATGGCATATAAAAAAATGATACTAAATTTAAAAAGATTCCATTTTTCTTGTGTGCCAAACATGGCTCCATTTTTATATATTTTTATTATGGAAAAATGCCATAAAAGTCAGAAAAATCCCATTTTTCTTGCGCGCCAAACAGGGCCTAAAAGATTTAACAAGTAAGGTACCAACCATCTCTGTCGAGTAGACTGGTTAGATAGAAATTGAGAAGATATGAAGGAGTTTCAGGTACTTCATGTATTACAATGTCTTCTTGAGCCCATCTGCTATTATAAAACCAGTCCTAAGATTGAGGAAATCCATATCTCCAGTCCTGACCTACTTGTCCAACCAGAAATACTTTACATCTACATAGGCTTCATTACAGGGCCCCAAGTCTAAGGAGGAGGGCAAACTAACCCAGGTTATTCTTATTATCTTGCTGAAAGAATACTCCAGATTGAAGCATATCAGAGTCAGATACAGAGCTTTAAAGTTAGGAAAATTAAAGAGCCCTATCTCGCTTTGTTTTGGTCCGAAGTTGATGATTCCAGTTTTAATCTGCAGTTAATAATCAGATCTTGGCAACTGCATCTGTCAGAACCAGGGGCATAATCGATGATACACTTGCATCCTGGGTTGAATGCTTAAACTGTTAGTTTGTCAAACCAGTAATACATACTTGAGTGTTATCAAAATTTAGTGCTAATAGTAAAGATGCATTGTCACTTGTATTCAGTCTTGTGTAAAGCTCATCCTGTTGATCCTGCACATCACAATCCTTTTCTACTACAAGTCCCATAGTATAGAATTCACCATCCTTAACTGATTTGGTTACATTATTCCCTTTCTGCCACTTGAAATGGATGATAATCTCATACCAATTTAGAATATCAAACAGACTTGTAGATTGAATAAGATTAACCTCTCGCGTCAAGTCAGTCTCTGTATAAGCAAGGATTGGGCTATACTCAAAGCATGTGTTTATCTTATAATGGCTCTTATGCCTTGTTTCCCATGTATTACCCTAGCTGGAATAGATTATAAATTAAAGAGTAAGGTATGCAGCAGGCTGAGGCTGACCATATATCCAGATATATAGTTGAGGAGATATGAGCTTCAGGGGGTATTTGAGAAATAACTTGGGATACTAATAGCTGGTTACCCTCCTATTCGCTTCGCTCATAGTCGGGAAAACCAAGCGTTACGCTCCTTTTTTTTTTCTTTTTCAAGGGGGGCAAAGAGGTTTACATCATACAATATATCAACCCAGAGGTTTACTTATTAATTCTCCAGAGTATCAGTACTACTATTGTCTAGGTTACATGTTTTAATTGAAAGTAATAAAATCCGCATTTCTTGCAATTAAGTCACAAGATATAGATGAAGAATCTGAATCGGATTCAACACCCAGCTCCACACCATCAACTCCCAAATCTCTCCTATCTTGTTCTCCCAGACAAATCTCAAATTCTTCCAATTCATCCTCATACCCAAGTTGTGGTTGTGGTTCTTGTCCTATAGTCGCACCACCAAGAAGGGCTGGCTCAAGCATTAATAGTGCTTGCAATAAATCAGGAGGTGCCTGAAGTGCTTCAAGGTTGTCTGGAGTGGGATTCTTTTCAGGATCGGGGATTGGAATCAACATCTCAGAAGGGATAATGCCTCCCTGAGCCAGTATATTCTGCACTGGTTTCTTCCTTTCCTTTTCAGACCTTCGAGCATCAATTCCACAGCGGTTCAAGGCTGCTTTGGCCTTGTTTACAGCAACTTGAATGTCTTTTTGGGCCTTCTTTATAGCAGTTAACTTCTGCTTTTGATCCTTTTCGTTCGTTCGAAGTCGTGCTGCCTCAACGGAAATGACACCTCCTTTTTGAATTACCTGACGGGATTTAGTCTTGCGGCGCTTTTCCTCTTCACGAATACGACCTTGAACAGAATGATAGGAGTCCTGTCGAAGCTGGGCTTCTGCAAGGCAGATTTCGGTTCCCTTTGCCCATTGTTGAAATTTGCCTTTAGAATTTGGACTAAAGGTTTCTGCCTTGTCAATCCATTCTCCTATGCCCTTCTGACACTCAAAATAGGTACTAGGAAGTGTAGGAAGTTCCAACTATTCACTCTCATCTATAGAGACTGGGGTTGCTTCTGCATTTCCGTTACTTTGGGAGCATTATCTCTCTGATATAGGCAAATCAGTTCCAGTCTTAGGATCCCTTCGTGCATTATAATAGCGCATCTTCTTCAAGGCAACTTGGTAAGCAACTGGAAACATCCCCGCATCTTTAAAGGAATTTTCAATCGTATGAGATTGAAAGGTCTGTTTACGTATAGAACTCAAGTCGCAGTAGAAGGAGGATATAGTATATTCCATATCGAGACCGTGGAGGGCATTATGAATTGCCTTATTGTGATAGTGTTTCCAAGAGCGAAAGACCCCAACATCGAGTGGTTGAAGTACGTGAGTTAGGTGAGAGGGGAAAACAAACTGTACGATATGATTCTCATGACATTTGAGAATAAAGTTATCCTTATGGTGTGTCGTATGACCATCAAGGAGAAGAATACGCCAATGGGCTTCTGGACCAGCATCAACATGCTTGATAAAGTGATCAAGCCATGAAACAGCAATGCTCTCATTGGTATATCCTGTTTGAGAAACAGCAATTACCTCCGCACCAGTAACGTTATTCTGAACCCAATCTTCCATAATCTTCTCTCCAGGACAAATAACCACTGGTGGTAGTGGGGGGCTTCCATCGGCACATATTGTTTCGATAATGGTGATTGACTTGCGATTTTCTGGGCTGGCGGTATACAACTCTTTTATCTCAGTTGGGACAATAACAGTCTCACCGTTGGGGCAGCCAACTCTTACTCCAGACTCATCCATGTTGTAGATATATTCGGCCCGCCGGATACCATATTTGGTAAGAGTATTTTGATACTCAATGAAAAAGGCCTTCAAATCAGCCTCACTATGGATAGTGAGACGAACATGTGCAATTGGCTTGGTTTTGATAGTATGAAGAGTGGGATTCTTCTTCAACCATTGTCGGAACCAGACAAGAGAGGGTGGATTTTGTTTCTCCTGCTGGCGTAGGTGGCAGATTGCTGCATAGATAATAGAAAATGTTGCTCCTAACCCAGCCTCTAATGGCTCAAGGCAGAATCGAAAAATACCCACCTCTTGGGCTTCAGTTAAGATAACGTTATTTCCCCCATGGTGATTATAGGTTCCACGGGAGTTTCTCTCTTGATGGCGTTTGCGATATTGGCGCATTCGGATTGATGCAGGGTTGACTTGGAAGAGAATTGCTGCAGTGCTTGCCTTTTCACCGGGTTCATCCTCTAGCCACTCCATAGCTCGACCTAATCGCTCCTTCATCTCAAGCTTGTTAATAGTATCCGAAACCGTGACTTGACTGAGGTTCTCTGATGGCGTAAGAGGCTCCTCTATTGGTATCGGGCTTGCCTCAGTGACAGATTGACTTGGCTGAGAAGTAGGATTTGCTATGGAAGAGGACTGGCCAAGGTATAGTTGGGCTTGCGTAGGGGATTGGCTGAAAGAGAGCTGAAGGCTGTCAGGGCTGGACAGGACAGTTGGAGTGCTTGGGCCAGCCTGAGAAGAGCATTGGTTTGACTGAAACATGGTGAATAATTGCCTGTGGGAGGAAGAATGATTGGTGGGGTGGATGAGAAATGATCTGTAGGAACTCGAGTTTCTGTAGATTTGCGTTGGTTGATGTGGAACATCCAGTCGTAAAAAAAAAAAGGAGCGTAACGCTTGGTTTTCACGACTATGAGCGAAGTGAATAGGAGGGTAACCCGCTATTAGTTAAGTGTTCATTTTCGGATATGTTTAACAGATTGAAACAATATTTGGAGAATTGTACTCTGTTTATTTTCTAGTTGTATATGCATCTAGCTGCATAATGCTTTGATAGCAGGATATCAAAACTAATTGTTCCATATTAAATATTCATCAACAAAACTTCACATTTCCCACCATTACCTGTCAAGAGATGTGAGGAATAAAGGGCCTATGTATAAAATAATAGTTGAAGAACTGGTGATTTATACCGGCATAATCCAAATCAAATCACTGGTCATGAGTTTCTCCTTTTTTCTCCATAATTTCGTTGCCATGAGGGTATTGTTCAGGAGCTACTTAGTCCTATTTCAGCCATTACAAGGTGCTTTAGAACCCTGACAATGCAATGCCAGTTCGTCCAGCCTTACCACCAATGCCTGATATTCTTCCGTTATAGCCTTTGCCTTCTATCAGCAAAAATCATTATATGTGTTCTAAGTGTCCTGTGCCTCAGATGCTAAGTCTACTCAGAACGTTAAGAGTTACTCTGAACATGACGTCAGCCAAACCCCATGTGCGGATGCCATTCCCTATCCGCCCCTGGTTCTTGATGTCCTGACAACCTCCACAGCCAAGCCCATGCATCCAAATGCCCACTTGATAGCTCCACTATACATTCACATTGGAGAATGTTTGTCACAAGAACTATGGAATGCTGGTGCCTCTTGTATCCTGACTTGAAACCTTGGATCTTGATATTACATTATTACTAGTCTAGTGCAGTGACAAGGGCATCCAGGACATCCTCGCCAGGGCAATTCTAGGTTGCTGAGCCTGCTCTCCGCAGTACAACCCCAATTGTCAGCATTGCTGCAGTCAGAGGCCAACAGACTCTAATGGGATTGCATTTTTTACAAATCAAATTCCGTAAAAACTTGGTAATTCAAATATGGCCAAGTCTACAAAAGACCATGCTTGGGCACAGCGGTGAAGCATTCTAGCAAGTCGTCCATACTGAGTGATCGACGACAAGCGAAATCAAGAATCGCAAGCCTCTATTGGACTGGTCTAAGTATCAGCTTCTGTGAGTCACTTAGGCTTATCAGATCTCAATATTGCATCTGCAGCGCCTGGGCCAAGAACACTGAATTGTAGTCAAATGACAGTTCACTTACCTGAGCCGCATCTTGCTTCTGTTAGTGATGCACATGTTGGGTGGTAGCTTCGGCGTGAGGTATTCTGACAGCTAGGACCCTAATCGTGATTATATCGGAGAACTCGTTAAGAAGACATGAGTAATGCACGCTAGATATAATGCTCACTTCGGTGTAGATAGTCGAAGTATTGGTAACGATATAAAAGTGTAGACAACTTATTATATTGATAAGATCTCTTCTCTGTGCTTGTTGTTTTTAATAGCAGCGAAGATCTCTCGATATTTATATTCCGCGTCTGAGCAATCTCGGTATACATGCTAACTCTATACTAACTAAGTATCTTGCCCGTAGTTCTGCGAACTTCACGCGAGTGCGAACACTCGTAGACCCTGAAAACTCTTCACCACACCTTTTGCTCCCATGGCCAACTTATCGGTCTGCGCTAATCATTATTCCTGATGGTGTGGAGACCACGTCAGGTGTCAGCTCATCCGTTTATCCGTTGACAGCAATGTTTACGATTTATCTTGCCCTCGTGCTTGCCGAGGGTAGTCTAACTCGCTGGACAGAAGATGGCCATTCTTCTTTGGTTGGTTCCGTCGAGAATTCGGTATGCGACTGCATCTCGTATTCTGGTCTTCAGGCATTACACAACTTGTTCTTGGGATCGTACCTATAGGCTTTTTCCCTCGGACTCCATCTTTTACCAACTTGTCCTCTGTGGATGCACCCGATCCACTTACTTGGCATAGTTACCTCCTTCATACTCCACAGGACTTTGTGGCTACAAGGGGACTAACTTTCGTGCAAAACGTCCCGTTACATTCGACCCAACCTTCCGACTCTCTGTCTTCAAGCGTCTGTAACTTTATGCGCTGTCTTCTCGACGCACCTGCTACCACTGGCATAAGGGGCCCGGAGGTCTCCCCTCCTATATCCTGCGAACGGGATCCGGTCGGACGGACGGCCGCGACGTATACGGTGTTATAAGATGTGTTCCATCGATAGTGGTCTTTGGTGTTGGGACTCAACTACCCAGGCGGCCAGTGATGACGCGCCGTCCGAACGCCGGGGCTGGCGGGGGGTGTTATCTTTTTCCTTCGAGGTTCATGTGCATCCAGGTAGGGTAACTTTGCCCTGTAAATCCTTACGGGGAGTCTGTGCGCCTAACAGCACACTAATCTCCGGTCTTGAGGGTTGAGTGGTGTCTGTTCCTGTACTGCATCTGGTCTTGGATTCTGGCTGCAAGTTCTTGTACCATAAGTAAAGAATATATGATTTAAACAAAAACAAAAATATCACAAGCTTTACTAAAATCATCATGCTACTAAGAAGAAACCTTATCAATTTAAACAGTTACAACTTACAACTCGAAAAATATTTATCACTATTTTACGCAAGTTTATATTGTGCCTTCCTAAACACATTTTAGTCTACAATAAAGTACTTTGGCCTTAGCCATCTGCTTTCTTCTTAGAGATTTGATAACACATAACATACCCACTCACCAGCTGGCACCTTACTACTATTGACTATTGTGTTCTAAAGAACCTGAGTTATACAACTTGCCCTACACGCCCTCTCACCTGCATTGATTGTCCTTACCCCTTTGGCTGTATTCCTTTGCTCAGCTTGCTTGTGATTTTTATTGCCCCTTCTGCCCTGACTAGGATCACTTGGATTACGGATGTTATGCTGCAGCCATAAATAATGAGCCGGCCTGCTGGTTTCTGGTTTAGATATTTGGTTTTCATTACTTGTTATTGGTTCATGTTCACTGTCACGTTGTATTTCTTAGGTTGCTTGTTTGCTGAGGTTTTTGGAAACTCGTTGTTTTCAAGCTCGTCTTTCCGTTATTTCTCTCTATCCAAATGCTTTAGCACGAGGGTTTTGCTACTGGTCGAGAGGCAGGATGCACTTAGTTGGAGGATTGCTGTTGCGATAGCCAGCAATGCAGGCATGTTTTGTACCTTAAACAAATATTAAATCTGATAAACAAATATCAAAAATCTATCCTTCATAAAGTTTGCCTGTATTTCTTGTAGGTGATATTTCTAGTACACCTGGCTGTATTAGGGTACAACTTGAACTATTATTATATCATACTGCAGTAGTTTCACAAAGTAAAGTACAGCAACGATTTTCCCACTCAGGAATTTCTTCTTCTGGTTGCAGCCCAAGTAAACCTCCAACCTTTTTATTGTGATCTAGTCTCTTTTCTTCCTGACTTTAAAATAATCCAAGAGCACTCGATCTATGATACTAACTAAAGAAACCAAGGATTTTTGTCATGCTAAACACTAGTATTTTGACAAATACTCAATATTTTTATTCTGAAAGTTCCTCTGTTTTTAGAAATAACTGAGTTTCTTTTTCTGGTAGCATGCGGAGCAGGGTCCTAGAGAGCATTTGGCACGCTGGTTCTTGAATACTCATTATTTAAAATCATATTTTGTAGACCTTTGTACAAACTACCAATAATTATTGTCCGAACAGATGATTGTCCCAAACTATCCCATTCTTTCCGAACCTTATTTCAAACAACATTTTGTAAAACTTCTTTTAACTTGTAATTTTTTTTAACTTCTCTATCTAAATAAATAATATATATATTAGAAACATATTTATAAATATTAATCCTTATTATATTTTTGCTAGAATATTATAATATTATTTCATAAATTAACATATAATAGACTATGTTGGAATATTATCTTACACAAAATACTTGATAAATAAAACATAATATGAGCCTGTACCAATAGAAATTCAAGTATGGGGCATTAGGGTTCAAGGTGGGAAAGTCCAAGGCAACCAACATGACCCACAAAAAATGTTTGAAGAAAACATCACTTTTATGAATTGACAAACTTTAAACTACTACTACTCATTCAAGAGAAATTCAAATATTAATTAAACGCATGTAAAATTTACTGCAACACTAATACCTTTATGCTATAAAAGAATATTTTTGAAATAGGCCTAATTACCTAGTTTTCTGTGCATTGTTATTTTGGATCCAGGTGGACGACCTCTTCTCTTAGGAACATTTGTCAATAACTTCTTATCTCTTGCAAGCACCTTCTCAGTAGTCTTCTCTTACATTTTCTCCAAAGCTGTATTAGTTATAGATGAATTGGATTTATTGACATTACCTGAATGCTTGATTCTTTCTGTCTTTACCAACTGATTTTCTTTCAGAGTACTATAATAATATGAAATTTAATAGTCAAAGAGACAAGATTCTATATTACTGTATACTTAATTGATGTTTGAAAATACTTAAATACACATGGTAATTTTAATTACATTTCCTATTGTCTTTTCCTTGTAATATAGATATCATAGCATATCACTTGTATTATATAAGTAAAGAATATTGGTAGCATGTAACACCAGTATAGGAAATAGGAGAGTGGCAAATAAATGCAACTAACTTCAAACTGAAATAGTGTAACAAGGAGTTGACTTTACAACATAATTTTTCATGCTATAAAATTCCAAGAAGCTAAGCTTATTTTACATGGAAAAAAGTGAGTTTCTCAAAGTTACAGATTTTTTCACATAAAATGTTCTACAGAGGTCGTGAGATGGTAAATAATATTTTCTGAACTGCTGAATATATACTCTAGATGGCTAGCTAGGTGGCTAAGCCAAAATAAATGATTTGTTGTTGTGGCCCCAGAGTGGGTTTTCTATTGGTACACGCTCATATAAATTGATTCTGAAATTAATCTTTGTCATTGTAAAAATAAGTTTTCATATTATTTGAGACATATGCACAAACAATGGCATGCCAAACCCAACTGTTATTTCATAACATGATCTGCTCCCAAACGCGTTTTGTAATCATGATTATTTCAAACAAGGGCCTGCCAAACACCCCCTAAAGTATCCGAGAATGATCGATTCCATAATAGGAACTGGCAGAGCAATCCGAGGACGTGAGTAGAAGGTCCGACATTTAGTAAGTTCTCCTCTGTTCTAGTTTACAAATTCTGGGGAATGAAGGGCTAATAAGTTCTCTATAGCTTCTGAGAGAGATAAAAAGCAGAGAGAGCAGAGTAAGCAGTCGCATATGTAGGTGGAGGTTATTGAGGTGGCGAGTGTAGGGAAGGGGGAAAGTGGGAGGGGCTGGGTTCGGTGGATGCTATTTCGTGGGAGACCAAGATTGTAATGCTTATAATAGACTCATTCAGGGAAGGTAGGAAAGAGGAAAAAGAATGAGAGTAGAAATGATAGATAGGTGGACTGCAGGAGGTCAAGCGGCACCTGCGCCTGCGTCCGCTTCCAAACAATCGTGCCCCCCACCTTCCTACGAAGCCTCACTCGCCAACAAAGGCCTCCTCTCGCCCTCGAATGCAGCGCCATTACCGTCCCCACCCGTCTCCTTTCTCTCCTTGCGGTCCTTGAGCTCCCATATAATACACATAGCCAACAATGCACCCTGGAGGACCCCGGTAACAACATATGTGATCCAGCTGCTCCATTTGGTTCCCTCACGACTGGCAAGACTAGCCGCCCAAACGAATGAGCCGGGCGTCTGAATGCACATCATGGGAATGCTAAGCGATCCGACGTGTTTAAGTGCCCAAGTAGTATATAGTTGCGGGATATACTGCAAAGAAGCAAGAACCATAGACTGAATGCCCAGAAAATTCGCCCAAGCCGTTAGTTGCGGAGAGACGCTTGTGTTGGGGTGAGCCGGACAAGACGAGATAGAGAAGTAGAATGTCAGCACACAGACAGCGATAAGGTGCGCCACGCAAAGGATTGCGACTGCCAACGCTGATTGAGTCTTAGGTATAGCAGAACGGGAGGTGGTCGGAGCGACAATGACGTCTCGGGGAAAGTAAATGAGGAACAGGAGTAGTCTAGAGTCGTTGATTAGCACCTACACGCCCACTTACCCATGGCATAGGGGAAGAAGGGAAAGGAGGTAAACTGACATAACTCCAAAACAACACCACTGCGTCCCGACCTGCACGACACCTAAACTCGCGGCGAAGCAATTAAACCCGCCGATACCCTTCCCACAGCACGCAAGCACACCCCTACTGAGGATCAATATGTTCGCAAAAGCGCATGTTCCGCTAGTCACACCAAGGAGCAGGAAGGCGGGACTAATCCCCTCGGACGTGCCTCGAGATATTATTCGGTGGTGTTGTGGAAGGTACGAGATCAGGATTCCAGCGAGGATGAAGAGGCTGAAGAGAAGGTTAAGATTGGAAGGGTCCAGGAGACTGGCGCACTCGGGCTGAATGGATGGGAGTAGGTCCAACATTTGGTTTTATTCTGTTCCGGTCTATGGTTCGTTGTTGGGGAGTTGGAGGGTGAGGAGGGGAGCTGGAGGGAAGCTACGAACTTTGGCAAAGCTTCCGGGGCGCGGGGGTTGGCAAGTGGATGCCGGGTAGCTTTGTGGCGTAGAATTCTGTCTAAGAGCCTGTTTGGTAGAAATGGAGGAAGTGGCGACCGTTCCGTTGTGAAATGGTTTGATCCACAGAAAAGGTTGTTGTCAATGGCAACCAGTGGTTGCTCCATGAAAAATTTCAACGATAAATTTCAACGAAAAATCTTCAACCTTTCAGAATTAAAGTACGTCCAGTATGCCTTGAAGTATGTATCAAACTTGCTAGGTCGGAAGGAAGAAATGGATATAGAGAGCTGTTCCAATAGCCAAGCGGATTTGTTGCTACATAATAGCTGTATTAACAGTGATAATATCATTATAGCTAGCCATTGAATTGGAGAAATGTGGATTTAAGGCTGACATAATTGAAGGTTGATATTATATTTTAAACAAAATTATTTTACAAGAAAAAATTAATCATCTAATATGTCTGCATAGCAACCATCTCGTTGCCATCACTTTGAAACAGAATGGTTGATAAATTTTGTGCCAAACAGGTGTTTTGTTCCTTCCGTTTCAAAATGGCAGGAAATGGTTGTTTGTATGGGCCAACGGAACGGAACCATTCCATGCAAACAGGCTCTGATAAGTTCCGGTACGGTCCATGGCAACCGCAAAAACCCACATCAGCAAAAAAAACACATGCATCTGATGCGCCCTCACGGCGTGGTGACGCCAGCGACGTCGTCGCTGCGTCCTGTGCGTCCTGTGCGTCCTGAGTTCAGTTCCAGCGTCCGTACGCTTCCTGAGCATCCTGAGTCCGTCCCCAACGCCCGCAGGCCACTATTGCGTCCTGAGTTGCGCAGCAACACTCCCTTGCATTCGGACTTGACGTCCCCCCCGTTCTCCATATCCCAGCGTCCTGACGCTTTCAATTCGCCAGCCCCTTCCAGAAGCCGTCAGGATAATCATACTCCTACCCCTAGTCTCCTGGCGTGAGCCCTGTGCCAGCCCTGCACCCGCCAACGTCCTGTGGCGTCTCTCGAGAGTAGTTATCACTGGCACGTTTAACTCATGTATTAATTATATATTTTCTTCATACTAGTACACACTATATATACAGCTTGCCATGGCACCCGATACACGCCTTCGCACATATCCATGATACTCCCGTTTGTATAACTAATAAATCTCGTTAAACGTCCTCAAGTTGATACGGCTGTTGACGAGCCAGCGCCGGTCTCCCTCTGGAATGAGATGAGCCAGGGCGAGAATTGTCCCTATGTCAACCAATGTAAACTCTCGCGCATCTTCCCCCAGCTGAACCGTAACAAGACTGTGTATATCAGAAGGTTGGCCTGAGTTCACAGGGCTCAACATCTGAACGCCTGCCAACCGCCGCACAGTGTCTTGGCTGCAGTCCTTGATTTTAAAGAGCGCCACGAGCTTTGCCGGGAGACAACCCCTCAGCGCACCATACATCTCCTCCCTTGCGGCGTGTACCCAAACCCAATCATTCGGACTTTCTTGATTCCGAAATCGGTGAGTTCCTGTGCATCGTGCCCGATGGATGTCATAAACATCGCTTTCCTGGAATGCCAAAACCGGGATTTCGAGTTGCGTTAGTAGTTCAACAGGAAGTAGTTGGAGTATTGCTGGTTCTTCGGGAAGGCGGTGTTCAGTGGGCAGGTTGTGTCGGCTATATCGAATCAATTCCAAACAGATCCGGTCAAGAGAGATTCCTAACACCTTGCAAAAATCAAGGACGTCGGACACGTTGTCACGACGACCTTTCAAGATCCTTCCACGAGGGGCCGGCGTAGATACTGTACTCGTTGTTTTATCTAAATAGCCCAGGACGTCGTCACCGAGATTGGCTCTGCGACGCCGGAGCGAATTCAGGTTTAAAGGTCTCATTCGGATTGCATGCTGACGACCGTAGCTGTGAAGAATTTGTCCCTCGTCATCGTTCTTATTAGAGCGTCTCCATCCGTCCTTGATCTGTTCCTTATGCGCGAGCTCTCCAAACTCGGTGGAATACATTGGGATATTGCCACACTGGCGTATATGATTAGAGAAGTGACTTAGCAGATGCATCTTAACAAAGTTGAAATGGGATTCCGTATGGATCATGTCCATACGGAGCTTGTTCTCCTCATCCCGATTTTCTTCCAGGCGCCGGCGCCGCTTGGACGGTGCCACTCGCATGTTGCTCTGGGCTTGCTGATGCCGTCGCTCCTTTGACTGCTTGTCAACCTTGGCCCGTGTTTATTTAGAAACTCGAAACTCCAAGAAGATATCTTTCATCCTGTGAAACCGGTCGAGATATTCCTCCATAAAGGCTATCGTCTCGGGGGTGTGGCTTCGGTATTGCGCCATCATATTGAAGTCGACCAGTGCCCGGACACAGTCTAGAGCATGTTTGAAAGGTATTACTTGCCGGCTGTTGGGCTGGCGCAGTGCTACGGCGAGAACCCCCAAAAGACACCGCCCAAGGTTCCTTATCTCTTTTCCTTGCCACTGCGTGACCTCGCGATAGGCCTTTTTGGGCACAAAAAACCCCGGGTATGGCGGTAGCGCCTTCCAGCTGTCGTCAAAGGCCTGGAGCCGGGCGTGTTTCTTGAGAAAGCCTGAGATCCCATCCATCAAGTGCTTGAATAACCCAAGATAAACTGTATGAAGGAAATCTGGCTTATGCAGACCAGGCGCCGAAACCCGGTGAACCCCGTGAAACAAGTTTTTCTCAAGATCGATACCAAGAGTTTCAAACATGGTGCGGGAGTCGTCACTGGCAGATTCACACTCGCAAGGTTCATATCTTGCATAATCTCGGGCTCGGTGGCTGTTGGCGTCGGTTCCTGATTCTCCTGGAAGAACCTCGCATTTACGACAAACATTCGATTTTATTCCGTGAAGCGCAATGTTTTCCATATGGTCTGCAATCCACGCGGACAATATTGGAAAGCATCTCGGCACTTTCCCGTCGGCACAGTCAATATTGACGCCCTCCAGCGCCGCGTTCTGCAAGGGCTCAAACAGGAGTTCGAAGACGCCTCGCAGTGTGCCGACATTAATTTGCCTCTGGAAGTGGTCTGCGGAGGACTTTCTAAGTTTGGGGGGAACCCGCAATAGCGCAAGAAGGAGAACTGCAAAGGATCCGGGTCTATTACGCCGGGTTGCTGGAAGATTTCCAACAGTCAAATAGACCGGCCATGCCTTCTTGTCACCCGAAAGGTTGCTCAGATGCGTCTGATCCGACATCCCAATGATTGGAACAACAGTTGCACCAGACGGAAGTGTCTCCTATAATCAGTTAGTCAGCGCTCCCAGGAAAGAGATCGAGAAACTCTACTTGAATGTCCCACCACCAGTCTGCTGTATGCATCTCGGCATATAGCCATTGTCCTGTATGATCATATTCACGCCGTGGCGCGTAAACAAAGTCATCTCGGTAGGCTATCTGGCGAAGGAGATATCTGACACAATCTAGGACGTTGCGATAGAAGAATGATAAAGTTCTCTTTCCGTCCTCTACCTATCCTTCAAACGATTGTAGATATCGACTGTACGGATCCAATTCCCCGAGGTGCTTCCCGAGGGTGTGCATAGAGCCATAGCTGACAGACTCAGAATTGCCTAGGCCACTCGCGAAGTATTCGTTGATTCGTGACTTCGGTACTTTACTCCCAAGGAGCCAAGAGGCAAGCCTGAACCCTTGCCCGCCGGGGAATGGTGCCCATGGGTCGTCGCACAGATTACTGATTTCTTGCTCGAACCCGTTCACCTCCCCAATTGCTTCTCCAGCTCCCGGAAAATGCCTTTGTTGGCCGCCGGGAAAAGAGGCAGTGATGTTAAGCACTTCAGTATCAGACTCGTACACAACATCACCACTCAATACGTCGTGCTCGCGTCCAGTAGGCTCGGGATCGGATTCATAGTCAGAATCCGCACGTTCCCCCACGACGTCGGTTCGCGTGTTAAGAACATCGCTGGCCGATGATGGATATCGTATAGTACTGGAGGCGAGGATAATGTTCACAGTGGCGTGGGTAGTTCGTAAATGATTCTCATATGCTGCTGCTTGGGTGTATTTTTGTCGACAGAATGGACATTTGCTAGGCATCGCAGGAGTGCTTAGTGTTGATCCTAACGCGTGTGGATCGCACATAGGTTCAAGAGGCGTGCA
>Ga0307513_10000849_pt1 | contig 44531 bp, 49 predicted proteins | sample 15_EM_MG_FD_202174 | JGI IMG/M metagenome (GOLD analysis project Ga0307513, IMG submission 202174) | Populus trichocarpa ectomycorrhiza microbial communities from riparian zone in the Pacific Northwest, United States - 15_EM | ecosystem: Host-associated > Plants > Roots > Unclassified | place...
TAAAGCAGAAAGCGTTCGAGGAATTCTTCTGGTTTTCAACACACACCCCTTAGTGCGTGCGCTATTCCTAATATCGTCGTTAGCTTTGTCAGCCCTGTGTTCGCGGACTAGCCCTGGTATCCGAGTAGAGCATGCTGAATAGGCTAACATAACTTTGCAACTTAGCACTGCTGTTTGCCGAAGAGGAGAACAGTAACACTGCAACATATATAGAGGTAGGTGCAAGATTGTCGGGGATTATCCTGAAATAAAAAGTCCATATCTAGAAAGTTTGGTGAATATTTGTAATTTTTAAATTAATTCATGTCATATGTAAATTGCTACATTGTAACGCAAAGCTACATTGGGATATTAGGCACGCCGCACTCACGCAGCGAGATTTGGAAGCACTTGTAGTTTACATAATCAGAGCAGGGACCTGTGCGGGGTTTCTACGCCTTTAACCTAACTCTGAAGAAGTAATTTAGGACTTCAATAACCAATCTAGCTTACATGGAAGATCACTTGGTGCCACCATGGCCAGAGACTTTTCAATGTTAGCATAAATCATACCGCATTGTCTGGCGATAGCTGTCTGGTGCTGGCACCCGGAGGGTTATTGAAACTCGGAGGGGGTGGTCGTCTAGATTCTCTACTCAAGCGCAAGACCTCGTCAAAGCTTGGAGGCTAAGGTTTTTTGGACAATGGCAAGTGGGAGTAGCTAACTTATTATACCAATTATGGCATCCCGAGGACAGCACGATAATAGCAAGTGGAAAGCGCAACTCAGAATCAGAAATGGCCCAATTAATCTTTATGAGTTTGTTGCGATAATGAAAATTCCCTCCAACCCTTCAGTTCCCACCTGCTCGATTGGGCAGTTTCAAAGCAGCCAGTCTGGGGCCCCAGCTCCTGTAATATTGTATTCCGACACTGTCACTCTCTAGTTTCCGATTTTTAATGGCCATCTCGAGTATGGTCAAATAGGATTTTCTTTTGCTTGGTCTCGAAATCCTGAGAAAGCTTCGTGCTCTGGCGCTATGATGCTAGGACTGGGGCTTTTCCGGGCTATGATTTTGAGGTAGTTGTGGATTTTGCCTCGGCCTCCTCTTTGTTGAATGTACTAGCGCCTGGCAGCTCTCACGAAAATGTAATATTAGCAAGGGAAACACCCCTCCTGGGGTATCATACAAAATGGTCACTATTTTCCCTTCTTTTTTCCACTGTTCCAAAGGTTGGGGGGTTGGAATGGCGAATTACTTCTACAGGCAGAGAGTTGGTGGGAGGTACTATACTGTATGATACGTGGATTGCAGCGCTCAAGCTTCTGCTGCACAAGTACCTCTGGTCTGCGTTGTTTCGGGCCATCGGGATATCATACACTTTAATCCGGGAGCTCGGGTGTTGCAGCTCTACTAGTACACTTAATGAGAGTCCTATCACCATAGAAACATTGCAATTCGCCATCTCTACCAGGCCTCTGATCTCCGGGCTCAGAAGATGGGTATGCCCAACCTTCGGCACGTGTTGGATCTCATCAGCCGGCATACGCAATTCTGTTAACTTATCAAACTAAAACCCATCCTGCGCTGACAGAGATAGCAGATCGCAAGAGTTTTTATTGTGTGTTAATACGCGCACCGACACTTTAAAATCATGCTAAGCTCCTTCATGATCGACTTTCAATATCCGATCACCTTCTTCTATCTAATCCCAATCCCAACGGTCCCATTTCACCAATACCGTAACACCCCAATATCCCGTCCGTAACACCACGTAGCACGGACTTCGCCTCGTAACACAAGGTAAGGGCAATTGTCCTCCTCTCTCGTTAGTCATGAGACTGCACTTACTTCCAAACAACCAATAATACTCGAGTGCAGAATTCAGCTTTCCCGGAAAGGAAACACTTGGTATTACACTTTTGCTTGATTGGATGGTTGCCGTGAGGTCGCTTTTTGGTGAGTGATATAAATAGACAGCGCGCCAAGTATTTTGAATTTGACGCTTTCTTGAGAGCTACGCTGCATTTCCACGGTATCGTGATTGGCTTGGGCGAGTGGCTTATCGATAGGAACCGGATAATCGGGTACCGTTATTGTGGTAGGGCTCTGGCATAGCCAGTTTTATTTGTTGATTTGGCGGTGCTTTTGTTTTGGCGGGGGAGTTTCTATTGATGGGTTGATTAATCGTGGTTTCTCGGCCTCGTGGAGGTGCAGTGCCCTAAGCCCAAAGCATACCAAGCTTTTTCTCATGCACGGCGCGTGAGTAGAGCTATGCTTTCAGAGGAGTTATATTTGGACGTTTGTCCCTTACGATTTATTGGGATTGAATGCCCGGGGATGTGGTTGGTGGTAGCCTGGCGAAGCTGGGGTGACATGTCTTGTGGGCGGCGATAGCAACGTTTCTTTGTACTATAATAGAAATAGTGGAGTTGGGGTGGGGGCTGTGATGTGATACTTGTATATTACCGCTCTTTCTAGCTAGACGTTCATTCTTGGTATTAGATAGCAGAGGTTAGACGAAGGCGGAGTGCAAGGCGGAGTTTCGTGAGGAGAGGGGTTGTGGGATGAGGTGCATTTGGTTGATTGCCCACTGGATCGTGTCTTTGTGTGCGCGTGGTGAGTGTCTTGTGAACACTGGGAGTGGAGGTCACGGGGGTTGATATCTGGGTTGACTGACTTAAGGAGAGAGATTTGATTCACTGTCCTACATCGTGGGCATTGGTTGCGAGATACCTTGGAACAGAAGTAGACGACAAGCAGTGTTGGACTGAAGTTCTGAGCGTCATGGGGGTCCCTATCATCGATAGGATACTATCCTATTATACCATGTCGAGATCTGAAGGAATAGTTGGTGGGTTGATATAGTCCTGAACAACGTCAGAATTATAGTGACCTCGAGATTCATGGGCCTGCAACTGAAACAGCGGGGTCTCCTCAGACTGGCTCAAATCTCTACTACCAAGATTAACTCAATCCCAAGGATCCAGTCACAAGAGCAACTGCAAAGCTCAGCTTCTGGTATATATTACTCCTTTCTGAAGCCCGTAAGCTGTGAGTCGAAGAACTGCACCTACGGCTGAGATTGCTGTCCATCAAAGAAAGTCATCCCGAGTTCTTTCCAGCAGGCTTTATCTTCTTAATACGGCACTCTTCAGTACGTGGACCTGTTTGCGCCCCTTTGGAGAAGTAATTTGTATCCACTTGAATGGTGCGGGGGTTGTGCTTCGAAGCGCCGAGACAGACGTTGGGATGTCTATTGTTGGAGTGTACGTGGCAGTGTAAAGTTGTGGAGTATATTTTGTGCCAACAAATTTCCCGCTGAGCCCTTTGAGATCTTAAGTAACTTATCTTTTTAAACAGAGTTCTCATTAAGCCGTAGGTCATCCCACCGCGAATAATGGGTCGTCTGAATGTTGGTGTCAATTTACTCAGGTGTTGGGTTTAATCAGTGGGATATACATCGAGGAAATAGCAAAATAACAAGCTTTCGGTTTTCTAAAATTCTAATTACACAGGGTATCAAAGCTTCTAGATATTCGTACACAGGCCGCCTCCATTCCTCGTGTGGTTTTCCCTGGGTTTCTGGGTGAGAGTGCTGTCAAGAGAAGAGCGATTCCAAAACCACTCCCACTACCCAACCCATCTCCTGGTAGATCAGTAGTCTCTTTTAGTGCAGGCCCTTTTAGCGTTTAGATATGTCACCACTGGAGCTTGGAGCTCGAATGACTCATTGAGCAAAGGAAAATTCGAGTGATTGAACACACAAAAAGGGTTAGTATCCTGGCTGGGGGTGTCGGAACGGGGCACTGTTTTTTACAGGTCAGAATAGTTTGCTACTGGCCTACGAATTGGAGCGCTCTAGGGAAAGAGGGGTTGTATGGTAGAGGACGGCCCACACAACAGATCCGTTAATTCCCTCATTTTCTAATAATACTGTGTATTCCAGTCGCCTGCACGGCGGTTACTACTTGTATATGATGAACCACCGGTGCCCCATATAGCACAAAGCCAATGGGCGACATATCTTACAGGTAGGTCTGATGGGTGGCTATCTGTTATCGAGATCCCAAGCTAGGCTTACGGTTGAGACTATTCCTAAATCGAGTGATAGACAATGATTGGTATTTTAAATTATATTGTGTGTAACCAGCCATGAAACGCCTCACCAACCCCTGTATGCTCCGTGAGCTATCTATTTGGAATATCGCGTATGTCTCTTACTTATGTACTGTACTACGATTTTGAGGAGTGCCATTTGATGATCTGGTGGTGCAGTTAAATGACGGGGTGCCAAGTCAGTACTTGGTGTTATTGAAAACTGAGAAACGATTTCTGCTGATCCCTACAATTCCCTATTCGTTACAGGCAAGGAGTATTCGAAAACAGGGATAAGGCAGGGATTCGCGAAATATATGGTAAAAAATCCGTGCGTGTCCGAGCGCCCATATAAACTCGCGGTTCGTATTTTCGAATACTTCTTGCCTGGGACAAGTAGAGGCAAGGGCTGTATTTTCTGGTCTTTGGTGACCCCCCCCCAGAGCACAGTATCTCGGGGGTCTTTCCCTGCGCACTTCTTGTACAGATTCCTGGCATGAATGGACCGAACACCAGGGGGCTCCTTGGCAAAGGACTTTCAGCTTCCGTGACCCCGGCGGTGTTCGGTCCATTTTTTTTTTTTTAATAAACTTTTTCCTATTGGGGCGCTCATGCTACTCTAAAGCTTATGGCCCACCTCTCATCCACCCGGTCACCAACAAATAATCTAACCACACATCAACCCCCAACCATCCACATAACTACTTTCCTTCCGAGCGGTGCAATGGCAGAAGACATACATCTATCCGCACACCCGGCGGTCGACCTGAACCCATCTTTCCCCGCAATCAAATGCCTCTGCACGCTTAACGGGTGAGGTGGACCTGTACCAGCTGCTCGCCCTTTCCCCCATCGACAAACCCAAATCCCACATCCCCAAAATAAAACAATAAAAAAAAACAAAAAAAACTACAACAATCGCCAACCACAATCAACCTCCCTTAATACCGAACGCCGAAATACACGCAAGCCACGAGCCTATTCATGTGAGGCTTTAGCGCCCACGATCTCCGCCCGCTGCGAATCCTAAGCCCCTCCTGACTCCGGTCAACAATCAACGATACGGCCTATGACCCCTCCCCACAAATCCGCCCCTTATTCCACTCACTGGCGCACGGGCAAAATTCCCTCTGGTACGGTAGGAATCCCCTACTATCCCATTGGGCTCTCCAATTAAACTCCGGTCCACAAACCGGTACTCCCTCCTCACTTAACCCGCCTCCCTGGGACTAGACTCACCCCTCCACCTAGGCCCAGTAGGCACTACCGCTCTTCCCCCATAACTACGCGGCCCCACCGTGACCACCATCACCTCTTCGTTTACCACCCCCGGGACTACCGTCATCACATCGGAATCATCCCCACTCTCATCCTCATCACCCCCCACGTCCAACCTCCTCTTCTTACCCTTCGGCAGCCTCACCATTGCCACCTCCGGGCCACTCATTTCCAACGCCACCCTCGACTCAGCCACCACCGGCTTCGCCTCAGGCACCACCACATCGTCAGCCACCTCTTCCGACGCCACACTAGGTGCCACCTCATTATCCACAACAGGCTCGGGGGGCTCAGCCACCACTTGCGGCTCAGGCTCCTTATTCGAAGCCACCCCCTCACCCACAACCCGTAACCCGTCCAACTCTTTCTGAAGACCATGATTCCTCCTCGAAAGAACAGAAACATGGTGCCTCAACCGCGATACCTCCTTCTCCAGGTCCGCCATTTTTAACAACGCTGTCGAAACAGCCAACCCCTGTTTAGCAACCTGAGTTGCCTAAAACGTCATGATACCTCGCTTAGCCATCTTAATCGATACCGGACAGTGACGGATAGATAAAGGTAAAATAAAAGTGATGAAAAGAGATAAACTTATCTCTCAAAAACCAAATAAAGTCAAAGGAAATTCCCTTGAAGTTAAAGACTTGAAGCCGTCGTGAAGAGGGGTCCAAGGAATCGGATTGGTCAAAACCAAAAATATGACAAGTCAACTAAGTTGAAATTTCAATCGCTGTGGTTGTAAGAGACGTGGTGATTGTTCGGTCCATTCATGCCAGGGACTTGTACCTCGCTTTTCCGGAGAAAAAGGAGTGTTTACGGGGAAGATAAGAGAGCGTAACTTGCGGGAGCGGTCCCTTCGCATGCCCCCCTGGTTCTTTTAGGGAATGCGATTGTGCTCCCCCACAGACAATACCTTTTCACTTACCTAACCCGGATTTCATGGCGTTTTCGTTGGGTTACTGCTAGTGATGTCGTCCAGGCTTTGAGCAATATATACTTAGACTGACTTCCGATACCTTGGACAGCTCTCAGAATTGTATCACTTAATGCAGTGGTGGTAGTAGATCGAAGGCCACGAAGGAGGGCTTCGTAACTTAGATGCTTGGTCTTCGGATAACGGAATGACCGTATTTCCGGTTGGTTCTGGGGAACCCCCAGGATGTACTCCAGGAGTTGGTAGCTCTGTCAGCTTCTAGATTTGTTCTGGTGGTGTCGCTATCCCTCCCCCTCAACCTTAATATGATACCCACCCTCTCACAGGCTCTCGGTCTGTTCTTGCGATTGATATTTTTACAAGAGGGCCAAAAAATCACCAGAGGAGTTATGGGGCAGAGGATTCACCTTGCCCGTGTCAAACCCCCGAAACCGAATTGTGGGCATGAGCCGCGGCGTGGCGATATCTATACTTCCTGTATAATAGTTTTCTGTATTGCGCGCTACTTCGGAGCGCATTCGGCAGTGCAAAGACCCTCATGGGACTCATTTCCGAGTGACGCCCTATGATCTGGTAGGAATTTGGCAACCCTATGTCCTCCAGTGTAAACTTTAAAGCTTGTTCTTAGTCCTTAATCCTGAACTATGGTTTGATTTCTGAGCCCTATTTCATAACCATAGAAAGCACTAGCGCCATTGGTCCTCCCGTCTATTTAAAGGAGCTTTCCTCCACCTTTCTCCTTCCTATCAACAACCATCTTCCTCCACGACTACAACCACATGCATAGGCACAATTTTCTGCGTACTTCCTCGCTCTTTCTTTCTTCGGATATCTTACTAATATCTTCAAGAGTGTAGGCCCATCAAGTAACGCTAGAGTTCCTAGCTAATGAGTGCGTGTGCACATTCGTCCCGTCTCTACTGATAAATAATTGCTGACCTAATTGATAGTAGAGTAGATAACTCTATTTCAGATAGATGGTCGATGCGGGACTACGGATTAGTAATTCAGAATCCCAATACTAAATCATCAATTTATTTTTGAGCTCAAGAGAGCTCTTGGAAGCTTCAAGTACTATTGATACTACCAGTTTGACTTCTGGTATTGAGATCCGCATTGGAGAATTGCCCGTTTCTATAAAGGGTGACTGAGGCAGAGATCACCGAGTACTTTCTGGCCTCGGTCAATAATATGCTTCTAACTGTCGGTGACAGTCCGGTAGAGGCAGAATATCGGAGGTTTATTTGGTTCCGATTATTTTTTCAAGGGCGGGTGGCTCTGTAAGAGGTGGACGGGGATATGTTGCTTTCCTAGCTTCCCGCCCTAGATAGTGCTTTGAGAAGTCTGGCAGTCTACTAGGACAGTGGGAGGATGCGAAGAGAGCTATAGACTCTAGTCAGCGTATCCCTAGCATGTGTCTCAAACTACAGGATAAGAGCGTCTGCACTTTGGGAGAGGTTGCTATCTAGGGTAGAGATTGCGGGTCTCTGCAGTTCTCACTAATTACGTCTAGGGCCTGCCATTCACCGGGAGGGGTCTGGCAACTTCTCCAACTTGAGAAGCTCGCAGCCCCTTCCCTTCCATTCTGAGCAGTTATCTAGATTAACACCAAGATACCCATCCTTTTAGGTTTTCTTTTAGGTACCGCTGTCCATCTTGCGTTGGCCTAAAGAGACGGACTGGACACTTGGGTTGACTGAAGATAACATAACCAGACTTGGACAGGGTAGCAGGCGCTCTCGCATGTATGGGCTTCACTTGCAGCAAGGCCTTACATAATGAGCCTTGACAGTCCTTGTGACTGTGGGGACGGGGAGGTAGGAGGCAACTGCCTGGGAGAGGGGCTAACAACAGGATGATGGGGTGGACAATGTGGTATGTGAGAGGATGGTGGGTGGATAACAAGCGACAAGAGGGGATGGCACTGGGCTGAAGGGTGGAAAGTATCAGTCAGTATATTATACGGGGCTGTAGTCATCCCCCTTGAAAGGCTTGTGGGGCCTTTAGTTTTTCTTGTCTGCCCTTGGGCGCCTTTGCACATGACAGAGAACGAACTGCCACTCATAGTCCACACCAGAAGTGGGCCAACCGGGCCGTTTTGAACACTAACGCTAACTTTTATTCTAGCAGCCCTGGACTATCCGATTACATTTCGGAGGATATCACCCTTTGGTGCGTAAAAAGGAATGGTTCAGGGGTTTCCCCGTAGGCCATTGCAAACGGTCCTCCCGGGCTACACGGTGGAGAAACTATGCAAGCACTGCCCGGCTTCCTTTGCCTTGTTTTCCTCCCTTGGTTTAAGGATCGCGTTTTCTGCTTTTGGCTTCTGGGGTTTGATTAATCTCCGATGGAGAAGCCCTGAACTTCCTCACCAAGTTCAATTTCCATTGCTTGGGTTGGGTTGGGAGCGGCTACATATATTAGCTTAGACTTCCAATAGAATTAGAAAATTTAATAAGATGTTGGCATTCGCTCGTTATTTTCCGCTGGTATTTTTCGTAGCTTCCAGCTCCCCAGGAATCAGCTGGGGATAGTATTCCCTCGGCCGAGGGTTTGACGCACGTCCGAGCCATCCGATCCCAGTAACCAGTAGGAGAACCATATATTCTAAGCCCTTTAGTAAATCCGGAGACCACAAACTTAGTACCCGACCCTCATGGAGAATTTAAGTATGCGAGTGATATTACATGAAGCTAGTTCGGTTGTCTCCACCTTGCTGTGGTCCCTTTCGATTATGGTACAGAGGACCTTTTCTACATATAAAGCTAACCAAGCCTTTGGCACTCTTTATGTACACCTCGCCTCGCCGCGTCTATCCAGTTCTACACCCATCAGTCTCCATCCTACACCAGTTGAGCAGGAGAGCGAGAGAAAGAAAACTCACCTAGCCTTCTTACTCACGCTCCCTTCTTCATCACTCTCTCCTCCCTTCCCTTCCGCCACCTGGTTCTCCTCCTCATTAACTGTAGAACTCTCTTCAAGCAGAGCCTCGACCCCCCGCCCCCTCGTCAAAGGCCCCCAGTTCGCCGTCGGATTCATCTGATACCTCGGGACCCCCTTCACTTTATCCTTGTCTTTACCAAGCCCCTCATCAAACACAACCTCGAGAGAAGTCAACCTCTCCACCTCTCCCTTCTCCTTCTCCGCCTTCCCCTTCTCCCTCGCCGACACCTCCCCATTCTCTTTCATTCCAAATCGCAAAATCTTATAACCAGCCATCATCTCGCTCACCTTCCCCTCACCGGCCGGTTTCTGACGAACCCACCGGCGCATGACCTCCCAGATGACGTTCCAGGGAGCATCGGTCTTGACGGAGGCGGGCTTGCAGTGGCTCCGCACAACGGTGTATCCGAGACGCATTAGCGCACCGCGGAAAGCGGCCATGGGCGGGGCCTCACAGTGTAGGGTTCGCGCGAGGCGGTTTGTCACAAAGAAGAACGGAGTGTCGGGGAGTGTGGATTCTTGCAGGGCGGATTGGAGCATGCCAGTTATCCGCGGGAGGGTTTGGTAGATTTCGGGCGGCTGGGCGGGAAGGGTTGAGAGGAGGTGGGTTATGAAGGTTGAAGAGTGCAGGGGGCCGGACCACATTGGGCCGCCAAGCTGTGGTAGGTTAATCGGGGGCATTTGGAGGGAGAGGAAGGGAGGGGGTAACATACGTGCATGGGAAATCCACAGTCGGGACACTCCGAACTTGTAGTCGGGGCTATCGCTAGTCCGAATTTCAAGTATGTTCCATTCCCATTCTTGTTCTCCTCCTCCTTGCGCTTGCCTAACGATTGTGTCCTCCAAGACCCGCACCCCGAATCACAGTTATATACCATCATACTTGCACTCGCGAGCTTTTTAACCTCCTGCGGACTCCTACGTACCCGGACGAACACTCTAGCATAGAAGTCTATGCTGAGACTCAACAACGGCTCGATAGAGCACCCGTACCTCGCCGCCGTAGTCGCCGTTGCATATAATATAAGCCGGAGGCCAGCTTCGTGGCTCCACTCCCCCTTAATCGGCATCCCGCCGTACAGCGAAAAGCACTTCTCGCTATAGCCCGTTGAAGCCCACACTCCGGCGTCTGTGCAAGTGATGCAGAGCAGTCCCCCGTCAGTCACCGCTTGAGCTGCTGCGTCGAGAAATGGGACTGCAGTACCGAAGGGATCGAGGTCTATGACGTCATATTTACCAAACCGATGATCACGTGGCCTGCCATTGGCATGCTCTTCTTCGGTTCGTGGCTTCAGTGGCGAGAGGACGGAGTACATATGGTGAGTTGCGTTTGCGGTTTCAACATGGATTTTGGACATAGCAGCATCGGGGGTGAGCGCCGGGTCGATAGTCTTTGGGGCATGGATTCCGTTGTACTGAATGTTGCGGCGCATGGATTGGCTAGCGGAAGGATCTAGGTCATTTGAGGTTGTGCCGGTAACGAAGGGGATTTCGAGAGCGTAGCGGAGTGCTCGGAGGCCGGTCGCTGAGAGCGCATCTAGGATTGTAAACTTTGGTGGTATGCTCGCTTTCATCGGTCTCTCCTGGACTAGATCTCTCTCCTCCTTTTTTTGCCCCCCCCCTGTCTTGGGGACTACTTCTACCTCCCTGGCGTTTTCTTGTGTCCTGTCCCCCCGGCCAGCCGCAGCCGCAGCCTCCCTCTCCTCCCCCCTCTCCTCCTCACCCCCCCTCTTCTTCCCCGCCTTCTTCCCTTTCTTCTCCTTCAAATAGACCTCCCCAAAGGCCCGGATCGCCAAAACGCTCAAATCTCGATTAAATTGTTGAATTGGATTATAGAATACCTGCCCCTCCGCCTTGATATCATTCCCACTCTTATCCTTTTTTGCGACAGTCTTCGGAAACAGAACCGTTGCCAGACCCTCCCTTACCGCAGTGCACTCTACGCCATCTTCTAGTGTTACTAGGAATGCGTGTGCAGGGGCTGGGTTTGGGGCGATAGGTTCTTGGTTGGGCGTTCGTGTCCTTTTACCCATTATCGTGGTTGTCGCAGATGCGGCTGTTTGGGGATGGTGGGGGCAGCGGTTACGGGATGGTTGTTGACCGTGTGAAGTGGAATTGAGCAGCGTAGAGTGCGTAAAAAGCGCCCGTAAGTGGATTTTGGTAAATTTTATTGGAGCCAGAGCATGTAAATGGAGAGGATAAGAGTGTAGATGAAGTATGCTTTCCCGGAAGAGAGCAGGAGTCATTCGATATTAGTATCATAGTTCTGCAATTTTGGAAAAATAAAAAAGCAAGTTGGAAGGCAGGGTTGAACTATGATAGGGTTAGGGCTAGGATTTCGCCCTTATTGGGCAAGCAGGCCTATGCAGTGTGCTGGAGAATGATTCCTGACACGTGAAACTTACCCTCAAGGAAAAGAGAAAGAGGAAAGAAGGACTTGAAGGACAACAACATCAGAATAATGACATTGTAATAAAAAATTAAGAGTATAAAAATCATGAGGAGGAGCTGTGGGGGTAAAGTTGTGAATTTATCTTATTGATTAAGTGGAAAAATAGGGGGTGGGGAGTAGCTCGGGAGTAAGGTAAGCATTTTGGATGATAAGCCAGGGAATGCCGGGGAATACACTTTTATTACAGAAAACCCCCGTTCAAATACAGGCCCACCAAAAAGTGAACAGGAGGGTAGGTTTACATGTCCGGAACAATAGTCTACTACGGTAGGGGATACGGTACGTGATAGTCATTGCAGCACTCTCTTGTCATGGGCAGGTTTGTGTCAGCCATCGTCTTTAGATATCGGGCAATATGGTGGCATCGATTAACTCAAGTATCATTGGTTAGGTGTCTTTCGGTGACTAGGTTAATTTACATACAAGATGTGCCTAGATCAGTAGAATGATCTCCGTTATGCTACGCTTTTTCGGGGATATTGTCCTTTCTTCCACGTTCCCTAGTTGCGTGTGTATCCAGTAAGGGGTTGTCAGCATGCAAAGGAGGGTTGGCAATCTTTGCATTGTACATATCTATTGGATTGGGCCAGCTTAATATTTCTGCCGTGGACTTATTTGCGATCCTATGAGATACCGTCGGTCCAAGATTCGCTTACCTTATTTCCTCTCTATTTGTTACTGCCACTAGATATACCGTAGGGTCATGGGCCTATCTCCGTATCAGGCAAATGCCCTCCTTATAGGGACCGTTCAGTACTATCTGAGCAAACGCTAATTCCTTGTTTCTGAACTAGAGAGGACATTGGCGGTTTTGATAGGGATAATGGAAAAGATTGGTTGAGGTTGAGGTGGTTGAACGAGGACGAATAAAATGAAGGAAGACAACAAGCAGCACTAATTGTGCCACCATATCACTCTCAATTTCTCAAATATCTGCCAGCCAAATACCAGAAATCCTCTCTATTGCTTAAGGAAAGGCTTCTTAGCCCCTCAATGAACGTGGAGACCTGAGCTTAACCCATCGCCAGACAACATCCATCAAGGACCAATATCAATCGGGACCAGAAGGATGTATCATAGCTTAAGCACGGAATGGGAGAGCATCACTTGGGCAACACAAGTCTTAGCAACCTGTTGTTCAGAAGCATCGGTCGCTCCAAGAGAGACATCATGACCAAGCCCGAGGCTCTGACTTCACACATCGATATTCAATCCCAGAACGGCATCCACAAACTAGCTCAGAATATAAAAACAATAGGCCCAATAAGCCATTCTCAAGGCTCATTTGAGCTCACAAAATCCGGGAAGGGCTCAACTGCTGTGACATCCTTGCGCTGCATGGACTTGGATAGCTCATGAATTGGCGGGGTTTCCCGGGTGCTTCTAATGAGAATAAGGATGCTGCGAACATTTTTTTCTCTTCCTCTAAACGTATTTGATTATGGATGGAACTATAAAGCGACTATACCGGGGCGAGGCCCAGTTGGCCCCCTCCACCGCACATAACAAGGAGCGGGTGGCTCCGGCTGGTAGCTGGGAGGGTGTTTCTCAAAAGATAAGGTGACCTAACTGTAGTAATAAAGATGGGCGTAGTAATGGTTTATAACATTGATAGCAGCTGCGGGCCAAGTGATGAAAACGGTGGTATATTTTGAGCAAACGAATAGCCCGGATCAGTTCGTGTTCCCATATCGCCCTCAGCACACAAGCCGTCACCCGAGATCACTCGTTCTGCCAAATGCACAGCGGCCAGCCATTCCGAGACCCAACACCTCTATGTCGACCCTGCCTACATAGGTCACGAAGTACCTTATCTTACTCCCGTCGATACGTTGGCCAAATAAAGTTTAAGTGGCCCACTCCCCCACTACCCCCTGGCATCAGGCTTCCTTGGTGTGTTCCTCTGGTAATCCAGGCCGACAGAGGGCAAATGTCTCGGAACTAGGAAAAGCTGTGGTTATTTAATAACGGTGTGTCGGTGGTGTTACGGTCATGGGGTGGAAAGTGTTTTCGGTGTCATAAGATATTGGGCCAGTTATTATAGTTGCCAGGCGTATCGGTCATGGAGAACAGAGTATGTATCCATGTTACTAATAAATTCTGCAGACAGCGCAGTGCTCTGTTAGGCCACACTAGCGCCCACTCCTGACACCCAGACCTTCAACAAGAAATAGACTAATTGCACCTGTGGCGAGATTGGCCCCCTCAGCGAGATTTGTTCGCAACCACCAATCAGCATATCACCACTGACTTGGCATGGGCTTATTAAGGGAAATCTCGTTGAGGGGGCCGATCTCGCCACAGGTGCAATCAGTCTACCACACGATGAAAAACAGGTTTCAAGCGCCATTTCCTCTGTGATACCGGTATTCACGTGCCTCTGCTAGGTCACACTCGCAATGGATGAAGGGCCACACCCAAAACCTAGACGGCGCCCTTCGAGGGATGGCGTGAGCAAAATATTGGACATAATATGATATATAGATATCCGTAGATCATCACTACACACTAGAGAGCGCGGGCTTTAAACCCTTTTCCTTTATATACGTTTCCTTTCCTCTTTTCGTTGCTGACCTCGCTCTTGGCTTTCAGTACCGCCCTTATTAATTTAGGTTCAACTCTACACTCTGTTTATCATATCTCACTTGTTCCATTTAATCTCTCTATACTCCTCAATTCACTTCTCTTTGTGAAGCCCTCCTCCCGATCATCGCGTCTCCTCTCAAAATCTTCACCGCAAAGCGCATCCCGAAACCTAGGGATCGGGCATAATATTTGTCCTCATCAGGAGGCAGAGTTTGGGAGCAGACGCGGGGCGCAGTCTTGGGCTGGTAGTCTATCCCAACTACTTTTGCCAAACTTTAATTAAGATAAGAATCTCTTCAATTCAGATGCACACGAGACTCATTATTCACACAAGTCCCATAGGTGATGCCACGACGATACAAACCAAAAGTGAAGAGGAGCTCAGCCAGCCACCCTCTCCAACCCTTTACCCCCTCAAACTTGGTCCCCCCTTTGCACCACCCTATCTCACCTTCTCACCTTCTCACCTTCTCACCTTCTCACCTTTTCCCGTACCTCCGTCACCCACCTCCCATGATAATATCATACCCAACCAAACACTCCCGATTCCTCTCCTGCAATGCCATCAGATACCTCAAGTGCTCTACTTCTGCCCTGACATCGCCCATGGAAGGGCTCACCAGGGTGGCCAGTGTCAGGACAAGCTCTATCGAGTTGTCGATCATGTTTTTGAGAATCGGGCGGGGCATTGTTAACTGTGATAGATTATTGTTAAACTCGGTGCAAGTTGGGTTTATCTGGTGAGGAGGGGGGTGGAGAGCTTTACATAATGGCAGGAGGGGGTGGAGGTGGAGGTGGAGGATTACGGGTGACTTGAAAAGGACAATTCCGGTTTTGGCACTGGTAGAGTAGAGGGGCTATGAGGGTGGTGGCCATTCAAGTTTTGTGTATCGGTCGGTGTTCTAGTTGGATGACTTAGCTAATAGAAGATGTGGAACAATATTCGTGATGTAATGTGGAATTTAACAAGGATACATACTGTACTGGTACTCGAACACTTCCTCGAATTTCGTGACAAGGTACACCCGGTCTAATAGCCTGCGTGCTGTTGTTGTAGTGAGCAGCCGAACGGCGTGCCATACATCCCAGAACGCGTCCCCTACACAAAAAATAACCCCTCATTCATTTCACAATAAAGATAAATACAAAATCTATCGTCTGAGAACTAACTTAGCCGTTCATGCACACCATTAACTACTTCCATTAATGACTGCGACGTCCCCCCAATCGCCTATACACATGTGATAATGGATTAATTCTAAAATACACGTTTTCTAAGGCAAAAATCTCTAATGTTCGTTGTTCACGTTCCCGGCTTCGTCCCTCATAACCAGCTCTTCGGGATGCTCCTCCATGATCATTTCAGGCGGTGACGGTTTTCCTCCAGCACCACCTACAGTCCCGGGGCCATTCTTTCCAGCGTCCTTCTCCTCTTTGCCTTCACTCGTTCCAACGCCCTTCTTCAGACTTGCTTCCCCAAGGTTTATCGGTATAAACTTGCTCGGCAGTTTAACACGATGGAATTTCTCCCTTAATGTTTCGACAACATATTTCCAGTCTAGGTGCCTGGTTAAGCTCTTGCGGGGTGCGCATCCAATGCAATGCTTGGCGTCGAGACGCATATCGAGAGGATCCTTGCTATGGCACCCCGGGGATATGCTGACCCGAATACTGTAGGAGCTGGTATTCGGTTCGTCAGGTGAGTCTCCTGGTTGATCCTTGGTTTCCGATTCCAGGAGTTCAAAGCATATTTGGGTCAAATAGTCAAGTTCGGGAATAGCGTTACGCTCCATCTTGATTGGGAGACCCCCCTCAATGATACAATTGAGTAAAGTATAGATATGTGACTCTAGAGATTCATGGTTTAGAATGCGAAAGATGAAACGCAAGTGGTCCAACATACCTTTCGTGAAGTAGATGAAAGACTTTGCATTTTCAGCTGCTTGGACATTCTCCAAATCCTTCACTATCTGCTTCAACAGCGGTAGGCTAGTCAAGAGTCCAATCTCTAATTTCTCTTCGTCATCAATGCCGTACTCTTGTGGAGATACGAAACTAAAGTAGAAGGTCGGTAAATACAACATGGAAGCAATGATAGTGCGGGTACTTACTCAAACAAGACTTTGGCAAGTCGATAAAGCTCGCGCAGTTTAGAGAGTCTGACATCACTCTTGGATTTAGAGTTCAATTGAGTAGCGGCATAGCTACGGCTGGCCTCACCCTCAAAGGAAGGCCTAGTCCCCCCGCTAAGTAAGCTTCGACTTCGCAAGCTAAGGCGCTCCCTTTTACTAGCCCCTTTTTGCTGCTGTAGGACGATTTCCCTCTCTCCTTCAGAGCTAGGAGACAAGGAATACTTTCTAGCATCTCCAGAAGTAGGCGGATTCAGATCTTCTACCGAATCGAGGATGGCGGTGTCGATGTCATCAGCCTCCAGCATTGCGGCAGAGGGCATGAAAATCGCTTCAAGAAATTGACGATTATGCAGAGCGTCGTATTTCATTGTATCATAAAGCTCTGAGATTTTGCTAGGGTCGACCTTCTCCCACTCGCAGAATTCGACGAATAACTTCTCCCAGCGCTCTTTAAAAAGCTCAGGATCCTCACCACAGCACCAGCGTGATTGAATATTCGCGGCAGATTGAGCAAGAGATGGTGCGCCAGGGGCAGCAAGGGACGGCAAAGACGTTGAAGATGCGCCGGTGCCAAAAAGCCTGCTGTAGTTTTGGTGCATCACTTTTCTATGAAACCTCATCAAGGATACAACATTTTGCATCACTACGGAAGGTTCCGGCATATTACCCCTTGGCCAGGCAAATTGCGGGGGAGGTTTTGAGCCTTCACGGAGCAGCGATTTCAGCTTCTTTTTGACCTATTGGGCATATTAGCTAAGGATTGGAACTCAAGTAGGGTTAATTCTCACCTTATCCATCTCGTCCTTCGCAGCATTTGAATCATCAAGGAGATCCTTCCTCACTTTCACGAAGTCATCCGAAATTTTATGGTCCAAGAAAGAGCCGGTCCAGATTTGAGCTACACATGGAAACGCAGCCTCAGTATTGAGCCAAACGTCATTGGGATTTCAAGACTCACCGCTTGTGGTAACCCTTCTCTCCGAGCTCGTGAAAACGGAAACATCCTCCAATGCATCCTTATTCATGAGGAGTAGATCTTTCCTGTACGATTCACCCAAATCTTGGCTTTGGTACCTTGCCGAATGGGTGGGCTCACCGCCCCATTTGATGATTAACTGTAGCTTGTCCAAGATTTGCTTCGATTTTGTTGGATCGGTAGAGAATGAAGACACACTGTTGACTCGACTGACGTTGACCCGCACTTCAGTGGAACCGCTGCCCGGAGAAGCCGTCGAGCCATGACTATTAATTTCAACCGATTCCTCCACAACCTCTGTTTTGAGGAACATTGGCTTTATCTGAACCTTAGTGCCCGCAAACCCGACTTTCCTATCCAATGCATTCTTGAGCACTGCGAGCTTGTCCATGTCTTCGGTGCGTCCTTCGATCGCGCGGCGAGTAGCTTCAATAACGTCCTGTAAGCCGTCTTCAACAAGTATGACTTCCTCGGTATGGCCCTTAAGGAGATCCACGAAGGGCTTCGAATGGAAGGTGAACTTGAATTTTTGCTTCGGAGTGCGGTCAGCGTGTCGTAGGACCGCTACCATGCCTTTCAACTTCCAGGAATGCTGAGGCGCCACCGGCCTCGACTTCTCCCTATTCTCGCCAGACAATGGCTCTAGTGGAGACTGGGGAATAGGGCCTGCAGCAGCCGGTGTCGGTAATTGCCCAGGGGTGGGATTGGCATTCGGCGCCGTGATCACTGGCGGTGGTTGTTGGTGATGGTTCGTCAACCTAGAAGACGAAGGTGACCTAGACAGCAGGCTATGCAATGCCGAGCGATGGCCGCTAGAGTTGCGTTTGGAGCCCGACCTCCTGCCCGGACTCCGTTCCCTGGCCGGAACAACGGAGGCCGCCTTAGCACCTAGGCCTCTGTAGTCTTCTCTATTCCTCTCTCGTGAGGTCTTGATAAAGGTAGACCGGAGAATACTGGAGCAACGATCGTAGTATTCGGTGTTGTCCTTCACAAAGCTCCAGCCATTGACATCAATAACATAACTCTTCCCATTGACCCTTAACAAGTCAAACCCACAGACCGCTTGCCCAAATGACTCACAAATCCTAGCCGCCATACCGGATTCAATGGGTGAGAGCTTGGTGACAAACCTGATCTCCTTCCCATGAGTGTTCCTTCGCACAAGACCATCAACAACCGGACTCTTCCTGGTTTCTGCATGACAGAAGTCAGGGCCAACAGTATATGCTTTGACATCCTCAGAGTTATCGACATCCATAAATTGTTCATAAATGAAGGATCCTTTCATTCTAGGCTGTGAGAGGTTAGGATCAAACTCGGAGCTCTTATTCCCCACTTTTCGGAACAATCTCCTTCCGCCACCGCCGTTGGCAAAATAGATGTGAATATTGTGATCCTCCCCATTAACCGGCTTTTCAACGTATGGCTTTTTAAGACTCTTCCCGTCGACGATGAGCGTTTCTCCATCTTCACTCAACTCAACTTTTTGTGGCATCTTCCATTCGCCTTGCGGCGGAACCTTTACACTGGTCTTCATTTCCAAATAGTAGGCGAGCTCGCTGGGAAGATATGGACCGCCGTCCCGAGAAACTTCAAGGCGTTTGGGGGTCGGAACCCGGATTGAGTCTAACACCCGAAGAACAAGTCGGCGATCCCACAGGATCTTTTGCATCTGAAGGTCATTGACACAATATGGTTGGCGTAAAGCAACATATTGTGTTGCTTTGTCAAGCGGAAACCCGGTCGAAAAAAATGATATCAGAAAATCACTGCGAAGGGTTAGTCAAGAGGCCTTTGAAAAGAATCCTAGACACAAAAAAAGCAAACACAGAGAAACAAAATGAAGTTCAGAGCATGACATCCACGTTCGAAATTCAGAATGAATGAATACGGAGCTCCCACGAAAGTATTAAAAAATAAAAATAAAAAACAACAACAGAAACGGGGGTAAAGGAGTAAGGAGGAACAAAAGAGGAACAAAATTCCTAGATTCTAGCCACGGCCCATATCCCTTTCCAGAGCCTTTTCTTCGGTGGGATTTGGGAATCAAATAGCATGATTCAAAATTATGCCTTCAAAACAGTATAGCTTGTGGAAGAATAATCAAGAAAAGGAATAACGACATCTACATACCAAGTAGGCCAGTTTTCGATAGCTGAAGATGTCATAAAAACATTAGCATTTTGAATATCCTAAGAATCCCAATCAAATGTGCAGGTGTGTCACCGCGGAGAGTTATGGTGGGGGCTATAATGTGGGGCATATGGGGAGAGGGAAATGAGGAGAGTGAAAATATTGGGGAAACCTGGCAAAAAAAAAAGTTTTATAGATTTGTATTGGGGGGTTCCGGCACGGACCAATCAAAAACAATAGCAGCAAAACGTGGGATGCTTTTCCTTTGTTTTTTTTCTCTTTGCCTTGCGAAGGAACAAGCAAAAGTGTAAAAGATCGGATGAATTGTACTCACACTCATCTAGAATAACCTTGTCACCGAATATAATTGTCTCGAATTCCCCATGTTCAATTAATCTGTTCAAGATGGTTCGGCAAGGTTTGCTCCTCGCTTTGGAATCAAGGGCACACACTCCAATTCTCCCATAAACCCGAGGCCTTTTCTCCTTATCCTTGTCCCCACCCGGATCCGTTATATTGGTTATGCTGCTGGAGACTGAAGACCGTTTGGTATGGGTACCAGGGGATATAGGAGATCCAGAAAGCGCCTTCTGTTGTTGCTGATTGACGACCGGTTGGGTCCCTTCATGTCTGCTCATAGTGGATCTCGATCGGGATCTGCCTGGGTGTGTCTGTGGTGTCTGTGGTGTCTGTGGTGTCTGTGGTTGTTGTTGTTGTGGTTGTTGTTGTTGTTGAGGCGAATGGAAGGAATTGGGGGATTGTATATGAACACCCACGCCCTCGTTCGTGAATGTCCGCGCGGTGGTAGGGTTTGATATCACGTTTACAGGTGACGTTGCTGTGGTAGGAGTTCCGCTTGAAACTCCAGTTTGCGAGATGCTTCTTACTCTACCACTGACCTCTCCACCAGGGAGGGATTCAGAGAAGCTAGACGATGCCAAAGATAGGGCATTCGGAGAATTGAAGGAGGCAAGATTGAGAGCCGACGAGGATTGCGACATCCCCGGCGTACTGATGGTACTTCCAGGAATGCTGCCGTAGACGGGGTTGCCATAGTTACTATCTCCTACAGAAAAACGACTGCCTCCAGTGGGTGCTGGTGCGGCCATGGCCTTTCCAACAGCTACCCCCGCCGCTTCCGTCGAAATCGTTGCCGATGCTGTGGACTTTTCAGTTGTTGGCACACTAGAGCCCAGGGCAATAGACCGGGAATAAGAAGAGGGCAGAAAGAGGAAATTTGAATGAAGGGGACTAGATGATGATAGGGGGAAATAGGAGGAATTCAAAAATCCATAAGAGTTACTAGCTGAGGACGCTGGTATTGCCTCATCCCTCCAGCGAGCGCGAGGGGACCCAGGAGTAGGGATAGGAGGGGTGGGCATCGGATACTTTGTCGCGGGAGCCATTTTCGATATGGGAAAGGTGCCCAGAACGTAACCGGTTTTGGACTTGGAGAAGGCGCCGAGGTTCCTTTCGTCAGAGAACAACTGCTTTTCTGTTCGCGGTGACACCAACGGGTTGGAGAATTTGCGGTGGGGGAAGTGTTGAGCAATACTGTACAATAATGTACTGGTACGTGCCCCACTTTGCCTAACTTAGGAGGAGGAAGAGCAAGAGCAAAGGAAGGAAGAGAAGAACTTTTTTTCTGCCCCGGTGAAGGCTCGCTTGGGGTATTGAGGGTAAGGGAGCTTTGCATGTATTGGGCAGTTTCTTGCGCACCAGCTGCGATTGCCATACCTGTATTATGATTCTGTGGTGCAGATGTGGTATTAATATCTCGGACCGTCTTGTTGATGATGATAGCTTCTCTAATCGCGACTGGCTGGCTTGAGTGCTCGAGAGGGCTGTCCAAGTTTTCACCTCCAAGCTCTCCGGATGATCTAGGTGTATCATTATGATACCCTCACACAGCTAGGATAAATGTAGTATTTAAACATACAGCAGCCGGATACCACCATGCAGCACAATCCTCCTATCATATGAGAGAATTCCGGGTTGTGCTATAGTAGCGGTCCGCTAGAGGATTATACTTCAGCCACACATAAATCCAACGGTAGTCGTGCCTAAATCTTGCGGTAGCGGATGCACGCTTCTTGCGCTGATATGATATAAAATACTGTAATCTGAACCAACTAGATAGATGGTGGGAAGAGAATGAGAGAGGGAGGGAGACCCTTCCCTCAGGTGGAGTTCCATTACAGTAGTCTCCCCGTTATGTTTCATAATGCAATATTCAAATGCATAAAATCTACCACCTGGGCACTCCGTGAGGCCGCGAGGTAACAAATGACATGGCTCCTTATCGAATGAATTTTATCTCACTATCTTTCATTATCATAGATCTCGGATACAGGTATGATAATATTATCATAATATTATTATCTACTGTCCTGACATAGCTCCGTGCCCCTCCCCGAAGGAATGTGCTGGTAGGGTACGAGTACAAAGTATTGTGCTGATGGCTGTTGTAAGTTTGTATCATAACTTCTCACCGCCAGCAACAGGGGCTAACTTCCTCCCTGAAAAGAATTCTTGGCGCCTGGCTCTTCGCCAGTTTATCTGATCCGGTCCTTCTTCGAGGAGGCTGTGACATAATACTGGCGCTATGATACCACCATGCTCACCTAATGAACCTTGGGTTTTGTCTTGCCCTCGTTGGGAAGCATGCTTGGCGCTCGCGTTCTGCGCGTCCCATCGCTTCCCCCATAGTCAACACAAATCCTAGGCATCACCACTGGTCTCAGCAATCCAGTCAACTTTTCCACACCGGCTTCCATAGTTCCCTTTAACCGCCATTTACCTCAATGGATCGTTCCAGAACCCGTTCGCTATCTCGAGACCACTCACCTAGCCGTTCAAACTCTCCGCCTCGTGTAGGTAGATCTTACTCTAGAAATTCTCGTTCCATCACTCGTTCTCGTTCCAGAACAAGGTCCCCCGTATCCAATCGATCTAGGTCCCCAACACAATCTCCCGTTTCCCGGGCAAGGTCGAGGAGCAGGAGTGGCAGCAGGGGAAGAAGCTATTCGCGAAGCGCCAGCCCTGAGATACAGAGTACAAAGGTTCGCTGCGCTTTTTCCAACCTATTTCTCCTGATCGGTTCGGGAAATTCAGATTTTGGTATTAATGGTAAAATTTTAGATTGTGATTGAGAAGCTCACAAAGAATGTCACCGAAGCTCACATCACCGAAATTTTCTCAAGTTATGGAGAAATTAAGATGTTGGACATGCCCTTGAATCACCAATGTATCATAAACCCTTCCACTTGCTTGCTTCTGACGCCCAAGTTCCCTGCTTACCTGATTTTCCGACCACCACAGACAATACAAACCGTGGTGTATGCTATGTTATTTATCATTCCTCCTCCTCTGCTCACGCTGCCATCGCACATATGCATGAAGGCCAGCTCGATGGTGCTGTAATCAATGTTTCGATAGTTATACCACGTCGCTCAGACCCCTCTGGCCCTGGCTCTGGCCCTCAGACTCGCAGACCCCCCCCGGGCCCTCGTTACCGTGGACAAACCGGAAACCGTTATCGATCTTCGCCTCGCCGTGCGCATGCGGGTACTGGTGCTGGTGCTGGAAGGGGGTTTTCTCGGGGTGATAGCTACCGCGGGGCTGCCGCTGGGGATAGTTATCGACCTACTTCGAGGGCCAGGACTAGGTCCCCATCTTTCTCATCGCGCTCAAGATCCCCTTCCAGATCTAGGTCCAGATCCTCATATCGTCGTCGCGAAAATGCTGGTAGGAACCCTCGATACACGCCTCCCCCTAGAGCTGGTGGAGGTCGTTATGGAGCTGGCCAGGGGCGCGGGAGAAGAAGAAGCCCGAGCTATAGCAGCTACAGCTCGAGGAGCTACAGTAGGTCTAGGAGTCGTACTCGTAGAGTCAGGAGCAGGAGCCGTAGCAGGAGCAGGAGCAGGAGCAGGAGCAGAGCGAGGGGGACTGGGACACGAAGGCGCTAGGAAGATAGCCCGGTCACATCGCCGGAACACTTATGTGATGGGCGACTGCCCATCTCTAGTTACTAGGAAACAGTCCATTTCTTACTCCTCATTTGCCAACAATAACTCTTTTCCAAGATCTTCCCCGCCCGGGAATGTTAGTCGGGCGGTCTAAACGGTTTCTTCGACTTTCGGGTTTTCCCTTTTGACTTCTGCTGAAACCCTCCAGCGTTACTACTGTATTTTTATCAATAAGGACGGTATCCTGTTCTCATATTTTACTAGTTCTTGTTTGCTGCCGTACTGTGTATCGGATATATGTAGAAGTAGGTACTCACAAACGAGTAGCTTCGCTGTAGTCCGCCGGTATGTGGCCACCTGCGAGGGATTGATTCAATCCGGGAATCCAGAAATTTACAACCAAAAAAAGAAAAAATTGGGCAATCACTCGCAGCGCTGGTACCCAATGAGCATGATTTGCCCCCATGCTTGGGATGATGCGTACTCGTCGAGTCTCGGCTGCATCATTCCGGTTGAGCGTTGGCGAATGATGGGAAATGCCTGACAGCTTTTAAATTTATGACAACTTTCCTGCTTTCTCAGTGCCAGATCCCGCCCAACTTGCGAGCCGTCTCTCCATCCCCCTACACAAGCTTGGAAATAAACCAAAAACCTCGCTCTTCATCTCTCCTCTTCCCCATCTACCAACTCCCTCATTCCCAACTGGGATCTCGAAATACAGAATAGCGTTAGACAACGGCAACCATGGCAGAGTCTGACCCCCCGCCTCCCCAGGCAGCTGTGGCGAGCAATCAGGGTGTGGACTACGTGATCTCGTTCCGATTCGGAAGTACAGGTGCGTACGCTAGCTTCTTCAGCAAAGCAAAGGCTTTCATCGAATGAAAGTGCCAGCTTGCATCAGTTACTGACAAATCCGTGTATCCTAGCTAAGGAGAAAGCTGAAGCTCAGTTTGAAAGGTTGATTGCTGCTTTGGATTCGGCTGGGCTTAGGACTGAAGCTCGTGACGGAGCGAACGGATCTGTTCTCGTCTTTGTCACTATCCGCTCTGAGCAGAAGCTTATTGGCGAGGTTTACAGGTCTCGGTAAGCCCTGGCTCTCGCCCTCTAAAAAAACAGATACATATTTGGTAGGTGTGTGCTGATGACTGGGTTAGAGTAAAGGATTGGCTTTTCGGCGTTCGCCCTGCAGCGCCTGACAAGGAGACACAGAGATCACTGGATAAGGAGCCATTGACAGAGGCAGAGAGATTGAGGATTGTGCACAAGTTGATCACGTCGCCAGTAAGTGAAGGCGGTGTTGGGATTACCCCCAAACAAGGTCCTTGGACTTTGGTGGAGAGTATTTTCCCGTTGCATGATCATGATTTTAATAAGGTGAATTTCCAAAGCTCGAAAGTGAGAAAGCGATGTTTCGGAGCTGTTCCTAACCTTCTATCAGGCATGGTTGAAAGATTGGTCTACTACTTGGATAGTTTCAATAGAGGAGTTGGAGAAATTGAAAGATCGATTTGGTGAGAGGGTACGCAGCTCTCGAATGTCCATTCAGGCGACTAGCGAAACTCACAAAAGTATAGATTGCCTTCTACTTCGCTTTCCTACAATCCTACCTTTCTTTCTTGGTTATTGCAGCTACATTTGGTGTGGGGTCCTACTTCTTGCTCTCGCAGTATTCGCTCGTCTTTGCTATTTCCAACTGCCTCTGGTCTGTCATCTTTGTTGAATACTGGAAGCGCCAGGAGGTCGATTTGGCTGTCCGATGGGGTGTTCGCAACGTGTCACAGCTACAGAACAAGAGAGCTCAGTTCATACATGAGAAGGAGGTTGAGGATCTCGTTACTGGAGAGGTGGTCAAGTTTTTCCCGGCTTGGAAACGTCTCTGCCGCCAACTCCTACAGATCCCATTCGCCTTGGGAGCTAGTGGTATCCTCTCGGCGCTGTATGCGACTGTTTTTGTAATCGAGATCTTCATTTCGGAGGTTTATAATGGGCCATTCAAGTCTGTTTTGGTATGGCCAGGCTCTGCTTGTTGTGTCAGCAAATGTGCTGATTGGCAATAGGTCTTCATTCCCACCATACTGTTAACTCTATTTGTTCCAATCCTCACATCTATCCTCACGAAAATTGCCGCTGGGTTGACGGAATTTGAGAATTATGAGAACGAATCATCTCAGGAGGCGGCAATGACCCAGAAAATATTTGTTTTCAACTTTATCTGCTCTTATGTCCCGCTTTTCCTCACTGCATTCATATATGTTCCCTTCGGAAACCTAATTGTACCTCATTTAGACGTTTTCAGCCTAACTGTCCAGCCTTTCACGGAAGACGAGAAACCAGCAGCAGCTCCAGTATTCCAGGTCAATACCGATAGACTAAGGAAGCAGGTCATCTACTTTACTGTGACTGCGCAGATTGTCAATTTGGCATTGGAAACCATCGTTCCGTATATCAAGAGGAGAGTTTTCAGGAAGGCTAAGGAGTTCCAGAACAACAGGAAGGGTTTCGAGGATGCAGGCAAAGTCAATGATAACAAGAGTGAGCACGCATTCTTAAAGAGAGTCAGGAACGAAGCGGAGTTGGATGAGTACGATGTCACCACCGACCTTCGGGAAATGTGTATGCAGGTGGGATTCTATTACCCTAACCCTAACTGCGGTCTGGCATCGGTTAATAATTTCTTTATGTTAGTTTGGATATCTGACGTTGTTCTCCCCGGTTTGGCCTTTGGCCTCGGTCTCGTTCTTGATTAACAACTGGATTGAGCTTCGAAGTGATGCTGTAAAAATTTGTGTCGAGATGAAGAGGCCTGTTCCTCATAGAGCCGATTCTATTGGCCCCTGGCTAGAGTAGGTTCGATCCCATTCCGTTGTTGTCTGGTGATCATTGACAGGGTGAATAGTAACCTTGCATTCTTGTCTTGGATGGGCTCTATCTCTTCGACAATCCTCATTTACCTATTCTCCGACTCTGCTGCAGCTGTGGGGACCCCTAAAGACCTTACACTCTGGGGAGTCCTTGCTGCCATTGTTTTCTCCGAGCATTTATATTTCGCAACCAGGCTCGCAGTCAGGACCGCATTGTCCAAGCTGGATAGCCCAGGGCTTCTCAAGGAGAGGCGTGAGCGGTTCCTGGTTCGCAGGAGATTTCTGCAGGAGAGCCTCGGAGTCGATGAGGAGGCCGAGGTCCATGGTCTGGAGAAGGTTGATTATAGTACTCAGGCTGCGCCAATTAGCGGCAGTGCGTTCTGGGGCCAGCAGCGAGGGCCTGGGGAAACGATTGCCGCTGGAAAAGGAATTATCGAGAGCAGTCTGAGCAAAAAGACGCAATAAGGGCTGATATGTGAGGACTGGAAAGTGTTTGGTGGAGGAGCCCTAGGATGAGGTGCAGACAAAGCATGCTCCCAATTTTGTCGTTTGCGGTGATCCCCGTTCGTTGACCTGACTGCATAAAAAGTGACATGCACTTTTCGTAACGCACGTTATACCTTGAGTTTTTACTGCTCCTTGGTCCCCTGGTGAATGTATTATTGTTTTTTCTTTGATTTTTTCAAATTGGCAATCGAAGATGTCCCATACAATTAGCTTATTTCGCCCAACAATCGCGCGGCAAATGAGAAGAGAGAGGAGGGTGGAAGAAGAAAGTGGAAAAGTAAAAATTTTCATGTCGATTTATTTGACACCCGATCTTCTCAAGAACTGTATGTGGGCCAAGGGTTCCCGGGACACCACTTGCATGACGCACGTGGCGATCTTGGCCTGCAACTAAGCTTTTCTCCTTCGTCCGGCATCAGCCGAAAGGAGCAGGGGTGTTTGGGGGGAAGAGCGAGGGCGTGCTCATTAGTTGTGGGAATATCTAAGGTACCGGTATTGTTCACGAAGTGCTGTCGTTGTACGAGCATGGTATCATAGAAGATTATAATTATTATATTGGTGCTCGAGTACGATACTTGGAGATTGGCAAACGAGGCTGTTTCAGTATTAGATACAAAAAGCCCTTTCCAGCACAGGAAAGCGCTAGCAAGTACTTGTACTGCACAAGTACTAATACTCGAGTACAGTACCGGTACTTGTACTGTGTCATACGCCAGATTATCCTGACCGACACTTGCTGCTGCGCTACTATACCCGTCCCACCTTCCATTTCGCATTATATATACAGCAAATACCCTTCAAATCCACCAAACCATAGTACGGTAGGCTTAAACGCGTGGGTTAAAATTACGAATACGGTACTCTGCTACCGGCAGTTAATGAGATCCAGTAGGCCCGACTTAAATAAGCAATATACGGTACCCCGTCGAGAAAGTGCTGGTACTTTTACTAGTATTCTACTATTCCTTGTCGGGGTGCTTTGTCTCGGATTGCGAGGGCTGGGGGCTGATTTCTGATGGTGGACTTGAAGGGTTTTTGCGGTATGATTCCGGTCATGGTAGAACCCGCAATGCACCTTATTTTTTTTCTCCTCGCTTCATGATACCTTACCGGGATCCGCACACAGGGCTGAAACAAAACAAAGTACTCGAGTATTGTATCCGCTGACAAGATAAACTCTTGGTTCTATCATGCCGAATCAGGTCATTCCTCACAGGTACGATATGATATTATGATAATCCATTTCGGGACTGCATTGTGCGGGTACCGTAGTGCGGGTTGTCATACTCGTACAGTCTAAGATTATGCTGTGGGGTCTATATCTGTGTCACGTTGGGGCACAGGCTTGCATTTACTGAACAGATTACGGTATTCTACGTTACCGGTGAGTTTGAAGTGTAGGGTAGCATAGGAGGGGAGTTGCGGTTAGTGTCAGGGAGTGGAGTGTTAGCTGGGGTTATTGGTGTGATGTTGCTTTGAGTGCGATATTTGTCTATTTGTTTGTTTATTAAATTTTATTCATTCACTCACTTGCCCGGGGGGGAAGTTAGAATTGGGAGTTATAGATTTGGCTTAGGGTGCGGGTGGGACGGGGTGCGGTTGTGCGGGATGGGATATCATAGTTCTTTTTTTCTCTTCCCTCCTCATGATGCATTCAAATCAAATTCCCGCAGCGCAACACAGATGGGGATGGTTGAGTGATTATGCCACAGAACACGCGTACGGTCGGAGGCGGGTACGGTTGCTTTCCTTGATGTGAGGATCTGCACGTCACGCGGCGGAGGCGCACTTTGTTTGGTCTTGAGGGGGGAACCAAGACAAGAAGTGGTCCAAGGGCCGTCTCCATGTCAGTGCACAATTCTCTTCTTGGCGCGGTTGGGAAGGCAGAAAGTGGCCTTGGGAGAAGGGAATACCGGTACTCGAGTACAGGTATGATAGGATAAGGGAATACAGGTAGGATAAGGTGTTAGAGATAGTGAATCTTTTTTTTTTCCCATTGATCTTGGTATTCGGGATGGTGGTCTGGGCGGGGAGGTGCGTGGGGATATAAGGGTCGTTATGGGAAATTCTGCTGCCTGAAGGAGGAGGAGGAGCTGGACCACCCGTTCTGCAGGATTCAGTTGCTACGGCACCGGTACTGTTGCACTTCCAGCTTGGTTTGGATCGTTGATCGTAGCTGCTCCCCCAGTCTTGAACCGAACTTCAGGCGATACCCGCCCACACCAGACATAAACCCACCTCCCCCGTTTTCTCATAATCATCTCTCACGAACTGAGGTTTGGCCTGTCAGCCCAGCTTGCATTGTTTTTCGCTTGTTTTTTTGCTTTTCCTTCTCTTCTTCCTCTTTTCTTTTTCATTCTCTCTCTCTTTTTTTTTTTGTGAAAAATTCACTTCGCCCTCCTCTCCTTCACTTCCTTTCTTGCCCTCCCTTCGTTTGTTTTTCCTTTGGCATTTTGATTCACCTCTCCTCCTCCTCCTCCTCCTCCTCCTCCTCCTCCTCCTCTGGCCTCGTGAGTGTGCTCCCCATTTGGGGCGGGGAACTGACACATCTATCTGCAGGAGAAACCAGAGCTGATAAGTACGGATTAATCGCTTTCCGAGGGAGAAACAAAAAAAGAGAGAGAAAGGGAACCTGTCACTTGCCCGCTTTTTTTTTTGTATTTAGGTATTATATTTCCTTGATCGCGTCATCCTTGCCCACTGCCCCATCAGATAATCTATGCTGTGATCGGAACGGGTCACCATAGCACCTGCTCCCCCCCCCCCAACTCCTTCGCCCAATTTGTTCCGCCCCTCCTCCCCCGTTTGTCCTACTTTAATCTGAAATCTATGGCGAGTAGCGACCAAAGAAATCCCTCTGCGCCAGGCGTCGTCCAACATTTGAATCCCTTGTCAGCACAACAGGAGCCGCATCCGGCTTCCTCGACATTCGACCCTAGAAATTCGCCAGCCCCAGATTCTCGACAAACATCTGCTGCCTCATTCTCCTCTCAGATGTCCGGCCACGAGAATTCAGGTTCTTGCTCTGAGAGCTCCCACTCGACGGAGACGGTACGGCACATTAGCCAACCAGATAGGACGACGGTGGAACCACAGACTCCTGGGGATGCAAGCAGAGATATCGTCCCAAGTACACTTTCCTTTTTCCCTTCTTTCCCCCTCATGAATGTGTCGTATTTGGACATGGAGTATTTTGGATTGTGATCTGGACTGCCCCAGCCTTTTTGTTTTTCCCTGGATGTAAATATAACTTTTACTGACTAGTGCCTCCTCTCATTTTTGTGCTTTGGCGACGGTGTGTTTAGATTCCGTCGAATCTTTTAGTAGCGCGGCTGAGCATATCCGCACGGATTCCCCGGAAAATATCGCAAGCACGGGAGCTAGGTTATCTAGAACACCGTCTGTAGCTTCTTCCTCGAGGGGGAGGATATCTTCCCCGGATAAGAAACCTCGGAGACCCTCTGCGACTCGCCGAACTTCCACGGTGGGACAGCCTCATAAAGGGTGTGTACTCCAGCACTCATAACGGTCGCCATGAGACGCGTGTGGCTAATGGGCATGGCAGGCAAGAATTCAGCGTCGACGACGAAACAGATGAGGTAGAAGAGGATTTGGGGCAACGACATAGAGGCGCTACCGGAAGTACTGGGTTTGCAGCTATGAGGCGACATTCACAGCTATTGAGACGAAGAACAACTCCGCAGACAGCACTCTCGAACGTCGATAGCACTGATGATGAGCCGACGTTTCAGCAGGATGACCCGCCAAGTGAGGAGCAAGAAACGGAAGAAGAGGAAGATGGTGAAGAAGGCACCGTGAGAGGAGAGCCATACGAAGCCAGCAATGCCGGCAGCGTGGAGTCATTCACTCTGAAAGTAAGTGGAGGCAGGCCTTTTGCTGAGAGGCATCTAACCAGTTTTAAGGACCGCCAAGAAGCAATCAACGTTACCCATCCCTTCGGCATCAGGATATGGAAGCCCGCATTGTACAAGAAGAATCGCTCAGTGCAAAGGACAGCAGAAGGAGACATTCATTCAGCGCCCGGTGGGAGAGTTGGGAATGCTCTCTTTTTGGTAAACATTCTATGGGTCTTGCTCTTTGGCTGGTGGCTTGCATTGGCTACCCTGATAGCCGCGATCACTTGCTACTTGTTCTTTTTCACCTATAGCGCGAGGGAATATGGAAGGGTTCTTCTTGGCCTCGCCGGGTATTTGTGGTATCCATTTGGCCGCTTCGTAGAACTTAAGCAAGAGGAAGCATATGCGGAAGAAGACGAGGGTGAAGGCAGGAGCATCAGTGAATATGAGCAATGGCAGGCTGGTGATATAGAAGAGGGGCAAACATTCTTCGGCCCACATACTCGGAGAACTCTTGTGGGCCGCAGACGCGAGAGCCTTGATTCCGTGAGCGAGAGCGATTCCGTTCTTGGGACTGGCGAGAGAACAGGTCTCTTGAGCGGCTTCCAGTCACAAAGGAAGAAACGGAGATTGTTTGGCCGTGGTCAATGGAATGTTGGAAGGGTGCTTTTTTTCGTCTGGTTCTACTTCATTATTGGTAGTTATCCCCCCCTGGGTTTGTTTGTCGGCGCTAATGCGTTTGGCATACAGCCCCTCTACTCTTATTTGTTTCTTGCCTTTGCTGGTTGCTTGTTTTCACGATCCCGATGGCCAAGGTTACGGCACTTTTATGTGACCATCTTCGTCGGCACCCGTTGGCGCTATCATTTCATTCGGATCATACGTATAGCAGGAGGCCCGGAACACCTTCTACCTCGATCTTGCTCTGCACGTATCGTGCCGTGGGCTGGAAGTACTACAAGTATACTATTGATGGAACAAACATCTTTTTCATCAACTTGATGACGGTGGTGTTCTTCGTCATAGCTGATCACTACGCTCTCGGTAAGGCGTTGGGCCGGGATACTCCACTTACGACCCCGGCGACGGTCTTCACTTTGAGCTTATGCTCCGTGATCCCTCTGGCATACTTCATCGGACAGGCCGTGGCTTCTATTTCCGCGCAATCCAGTATGGGGATGGGTGCTACGATTAACGCCTTCTTCTCTACTATCGTTGAAGTATACCTTTATTGTGTTGCTCTGAAAGAAGGGAAGGGAAGACTGGTTGAGGGGAGTGTAGTCGGAAGTATCCTTGCAGGCGTTGTATTTATGCCTGGGCTTAGCATGTGTTCGGGTGCAATCAAACGGAAGACTCAACGATTCAATGCGAAGTCTGCTGGTGTCACTTCTACCATGCTGCTTTTCGCTGTGATCGGAGTGTTCGCGCCAACCCTATTTTATCAGATTTATGGGACTGTGAGTGTCCCCTGCCCTTTCTGTCTTGTTCATGATTACTGATTGGAAACACAGTACGAATTGGCTTGCCGGGCATGCCATCCTGAGAAGGATCCTCACCATGCAGATTGCCGTCGTTGCTTTTTCATCCAGACACCCCCCAGCCTCAGTAATGAATTTTATCGGGATGCTGTACAGCCATATACCTACATAGCCGCAGTTTTCCTGTTTATATCCTATGTGACTGGGCTGTGGTTTACCTTGAGGACACACGCTGCTGTTATTTGGCACTCGGTTCCTCCAGTCCACCCCCCTGCACACCCCGCCCCCCCTCCCGTTGCCGAGCCTGTTCGGGGGTCCTCATCACGAGGCCACGACGGCATTGGCAACCAGCAGAGCTATGGCACGACGGCTGGAATGTCAACTTCCGGTTCACTTCGGGATAACGTGATGTTTAAGCGGATCTTGGGACAATCCTTGGATAATTTTGGGCTAAGGGCAGATGGTTCTGGAAGCTCTGCTCATTCGCAGAATCGGGGGTCAACACTACATGTAGTTCCGCCGCGTTCGGCAGATGATTTCGCGATGCCTCCCACTGCCGCTGGCCCACTGGATACGCCTGGATCTCATGGACTATTCACGGAAGAGAATGCTGAGTTCGTCCGCAGCATGGCAGAAATAGCTGCTGTGACAACCACTGCTGCCTATCAAGACTTTCAGCGTCACGGCATGGGGAGAAAGAGCTCCGCTACGCCTGCCAGGCTGCCATTGCATTCCATGCCTGTAGCTGAAGAAGACATTACAGCTGTTCCGGATGCTGGGCATGGGGGCCACGACGCACCGAATTGGAGTCGGGCTAAGAGCTCCATTATTCTGCTTGGGGCGACGGTGCTATATGCTGTAATCGCAGAGATCCTGGTTGACACGGTGGACGTGGTATTGGAGAATCTCGATATTGACGAAAAATTTCTTGGAATGACACTGTTCGCCCTTGTGCCGAACACCACTGAATTTTTGGTAACCCTTTCCGTTCGTTTTTGCTATTTTTCAGGTCCCTAATGTGGCTTAGAATGCAATCTCATTTGCAATGAACGGTAATATTGCCCTCAGCATGGAAATTGGCTCTGCCTATGCCCTCCAAGTATGCTTGCTCCAGATCCCTGCTCTAGTGTTCTTCAGCGCCTTCTTCGCCTTGGAAGCTGCGCCAATGGATCTCGTGAAAAATACCTTTACATTGATATTCCCTCAATGGGACGTGATTACTGTTATTCTCTGCGTGTTCCTGTTGTCGTACATGTATGGTGAAGGGAAGAGTAATTACTTTAAGGTTTGTGCAAAGCAATCGTGCGGCATTGCGGACGGAGAAGGTGCTGACTTTCTGTGTTCTTTAGGGGTCTATCTTGCTCCTAAGCTACCTCACGGTCATGATGGGCTTTTACTTCAGCTCCTTTGCGAAGAACCCTCAGGCCGGAAAAGTAATCATGGGGATCGGATCTAAGGGATATGCATCCAGTAATATCCCTTCGGACCTGCTCTAGTCTATTCACCCCCCTTTATATCTTACCATTTCCTGCGCACACACTTGCTTTAACTGAACAAAAACATTCCTCCAGGTTGTGATGTTCACTAATTGGCTCTTTTTTTCGTCTCCCTTACCCACTCCTTGGATCTTGGTTTTAAATATTCTCGCGATGTTTTCTTTCCCCTCTTCGCGATTGATAAATATACTCCTGGCAGTTTATGGCGACGGTGTTAGTGTTTCTTATCTTTCGTTTTCTATATAATATTCCGGTCCCTTCCGCGCCTAGATAAGTTGCAGCCTAATAGTGTGCTAGTTTAGATTGCCTCGCCCTGGGGTTAGTTACTGGTACTAGAGGTGGCGGTTGGATTGGGCGCCATTTTATTGCCAACCAGCATGCATGTGAATACTATTTTATTTCATAAATTTATTGTACTGTCATACTCTCCAATAGTTGCGTGGATGGGTTGAGGGAAGTAGCTGTATTTGAACGAAAGAAACAGGACGATGACCAGGAGCATCCTTCTACCCTTACAAACTCACAAAATCCCATCCGGCTCTCCCTTAAACCTCTTAATCCTCTTTTGCTCCCAGTCATCCAGATCCTTTGCGGCAAGCCTCTGTAACCCCCCCTCCACCACATCAGCCTGGAATCCCACACATCCCAACACACAAGACAAGGAAGGAAGCAGCGTACGTAATACTCCTCATTCAGATCCACCTTCCGTTTATTCCCCCCGAGCCCCATGGCCTCCTCCTGACTGATGCGCTGGATCTTGCGGTCGTGGCGCTCGTATCGCAGCGCCGTGGCCGGAGTCAGGAAAAAGCTACCTGCGAGGATCGTGCCGACGAAGGGTAGACCGAAGAGTAAGAATGGGTGGCGGGAGAGGGAGCGTCGGTAACGCGCGCCGAGGGTGTTTTGGAGGGTTGAGGGGTGGTACTTTTTTGAGGTGAAGGTTGGCATTGCGTTGTGTGGGGTAGCCTAGGTGTGGCTGGGGGTGGAGGAGTGATATCCAGGTGCTGCGCGGTGCCGGTGCAGCAGAACAGCGATTTACTACTTGGTTTGGCTCTGTAGGCTACCGGTGCTGGGACTGTATCTCGTGAAAAACTGGTATTGCACCGGTGGGTATCACACCACAAAGGCCCCGTTCATCCCATCACCTGCGCTTCATCGGAACCTTCCTTTCTTCCGACTTTAGTCATGCGGCTCTACCCCTACCCCCTGACGGCCAACGCCAAGCGGAAATATTCCCCGACAATCTCATTGTTCGAAACTGCTTAAATACACCTCCAAAATCTCTCTGCCCAACCAACCATCAGCCACCAACATCAAACGTGAAGGAATGAAAAACTAGTGAGTGCACTCCCAGCTCCGCAATTCTTTCTCTTTCCTCTCCCCCTGTCGGGGAGTGGGAGTATATATGATGAGCCATTCGTGTCGCCCCTATCATGACAAGAACTCGTTTCTTGGTGGTGACTTACACTTGTCCTATGCCAAACGGATGATATCTGATTCATCTCTCCTTTTATTTTTTATCCACAGTCCATCCTCGCACAATCCCTATTACCGTTAACTAACCTGATAAAGACTTACTTAATACCGGGGATTTCTCGATGGTCGAGCGGAATAGCTGGTATGTTTTGGATTCTTTAACCACTCATTCCCGACCGCGCAGAAAGGTGGATAAGGCGAGGAGAAGGAAGGAAAAGTCATAATGATGAAACAAAGGATTGCGACAACCGTGATCCACGCGTCCTAATTACCACATGTGGAGAGAATTGGTTCGATTACCTGATGTGGCTAGGGGTTCTCTTAATTGCATAATCTAGGCGGAGCGCGGGTTGGAATCGGAAGGGGGATTGGTGGGATTGGGCTGATGGCTTGCTGATATTGGCTGGTGCGGTTTAGAGGCTACTTACCTACTACAGGGTGTAGTTGGGTGTTGGGTATACATGGTGGGACCCTTTTTCTCTTTTCTACTGCTTTTTGTTGCCTTGCGGGATGGGAGGGGGAGGGCTTACATGATGAACGAAACTCCATGCTAATGCGGAGAGCTTCGGCTTTATGAATGATACAATTGTTTTGACTTTTCATCTTTCGACTGATTTGCTTTCGCTTAATTTAATTTAATTGGTTTTTCTTTTTTGAGATGGGGTGATGGTTTTGGATATAATGCTAATGTTCAAGGGGGTTTTAGGGGATTTTTTCTTTCTGGATACCAGTGTCCACAGCGAATACTACTGGGGGGAAGAATTGGTCGAGGGATTGGATATATATATTGTTCAAGGGGCCTAGTTTAATCTACGTCTACGAAGGTATTTTGTCTTGGTATTTGGCCAATTGCTCGTCATTCCAACTTGTGATTCGTCAGTACCGTCGCAGACAACGGATGGAAGGAGTGATGGTATAATACTTGAGAAATTTTCCCGAGAGAGCAGGTTCCGCCTCCAGTGCCAGCCTAGCAATGACGTTCCCCGGCTGCTCAGGCCTCAATAACTTGCCTTCCTCCTTCAACTTCAAAAACCGCTCGTGACTGGTGCCCATCCCTTCGCTATGTTTCTCGCGGATATCCTCTTGCATCTGTGTATCTACCTCTCCAGTCCGTCAGTCCAGCCCACAGTACAGGGCGGGAGGGGACGGCGGCCAAACCAATAACCCCTGGCCTAACAGCAACAGTGATGACTCCCTCCTCCTCTACCGCAAGCGTAACACATAAATGATTCAAGGCAGCTTTACTAGCACCGTACGCCCCCCAGCCCTGATACCCTGTGACCGCCGCTCCGGAACTCACAAACACCACTCTCCCTTCCCCTCCCCTCTTCTTCAACGTGGGCAACGCAGCACTAACCAACCCCACCGCCGCAAAAAAATTGGTCCGAAACGCCTGCTCCCACTCTTCAACGTTTGCGTCGGCGATTTTTGCAACGGGGTCAAGCACGCCGTGGTTTATTATGAGAGAGTCTATGCGGCCCCAGGTGTTTAGCGCCGTTTCGATTGCCTGTGGGGCGGTCGCGGGGCTGGAGAGGTCGGCGGAGAGGTGGCGGAAGGTGTCTGGGTAGGTGAGTTGAAGGTGTTGGAGGGGGGGTGGGGTGCTGCGGGAGATGCTTAGGACGTGCGCGGATGTAGTGGCTAAGAGGTGGGTCGTTATTGCTAGGCCGGTGCCTAGGGGATGGTTAGAAGGGGGGTGGCATACTAGAAGGGGAGGGAAATACCCCGAGAGCTGCCGGTTAGGATAATTACAGGGCCCGTGGTTGGCATTCTGGTGGGGAGTGAAGGGGAGGAGGAAGAGAAGTGGGGCAATTGAGGAACGGGTGTTGGGTGGATAGACGGACGGGTAAGATGTCAGCGGCTCTGGAACGCCACTAGGATATACGATAGTACCCCACCTTCACGTGATTTCATGGGAATCACTTGTTCGGCCCATCCACTAGCCGGTAAATTGCCGGCGCGGGAGATTTACACTGTCCTCTGCTCGAGTATTGTGCGATGCGAGAAACAGTAAACCGAAATCTATTGACCAAACCCAATCTAATTCCCGAACGCCCCGTCACTACTAGTACTTCCAGTGCACACCATTCGGCACCCGATCCCCACCTCTGAAGAGTAAGCTATAATCCACGACGCCGTAGTAACTAGCCTGACCACAGCCGACCACCTCTTCTCCTACTCTTGCCACCCGATACAAAAACCCGTCCGGCAGACTCCCTCCCAGAACTCTTCGTCTACATCTCTAGCCTCCCTCTTCACAAAAGACTGGTTCTGGCCCACCTTCTCCACCCTAGCGCAACTCATCTTCAACCTTCGCAGACCTCTCACTGAGGCTTCAATTATGGGGGCATTGGGAGTGCCGCCGTTAGCGCTGAAGTCGAGAAGCGGCGCGGGGGTGGGGCAGTAGTTGGGGCGGGTTGCGAAGAGATAAGATAAGACGTAGAACACCGATATATATAAAAAAGGCCAAGGCCAACCTGCTTATTACTATTACCAGATACATAAGTCCTTAGTTTTAACTTAATGTTTTTCATCCTGACTAACAATCCCTTCACGTATTCTCGGGAAGGGAGTCTTGAAATCAAAAAGAACAGCTCTATCGCTATTGCCGTGGACAGTACGGAAACTTATTGATCAGAATCATGCACTGCTTAGTTTTCGTTTTCCACAATAGCACACCACGCAGCCCGGTAGCCCCCGACAGCCCAGTGTAAAATCATTGACCAATCACGAAGCTGGTAAGAAAAACTTAGTAACGCGACCAATGATATGTGGCACATTTCAAAGCAATTGCCGCACCTAGGATCCGGAACTGGATTTGGACTCAACCTCGTTGACAAAACGAGTTCCGTCTTTGTGCATTCGAGGTATAAAGTCAAATACCCCCGCCTCGATGTAGAATCATATTTCTCCACAAATTTACTCGTGGCAATCCTCTCCTTCATCCCTCCGACCGAGAAACTGACTCTATTCCAAATCGATCATAAGGTCTTCACGTATTCAAAATGGTCGTTAACCCGCCGCCTACCTGTTGCAAGAAGACTGGCGGAGACTGTACCTGCGCTCAGCAGGCGAGGTGCTCTTGTGGTCAGAAAGAAGCTCTGAATTGCACATGTGATCGCGCACCGGTGGAGAACAAGATTGGGGGTGCTCGGTGTTCTTGCTGTAGGGTTCCAACCTCCGTCCTCTTTTCAGCTCGTAACTCATTCACTGATATTTCTCCTCGGTACAGTAAGACGGCCGGCACAGCAGTGTACATGCGAGAGAGCCGCTGAAGAGAATACGATTACAGGGGATAGCTGTGAATGTGGTCTAAGAAAGGCAGAGGCTTGTGAGTGTTATCAATAGGTTGTAGCGAGACACGAAGACTGAAATTGGATTGTGGTAGGCACCTGTGAGAAGAATGCGAACATGGGCTTGAGAGAGGGAGAGGTGGACTTCACAGGAAAGGTGTGACTGAAAATTAACTTTCGGATTCTATTTCTTGGAGTTGATTCAGCCTGCATAGTCGTAGCTTGTGGTCTTTTTGTAGCAAGAAAGGGTTTTTAATTCATTGTGACGGCACAATCGCCCTGAGTGGAGAGGAGAGGGTTGCCTGACGTGCAAAGTATGATAGGGTAGTTTAACATTTGCTTGCTCAGGCTTCCGAACGCTTCGGGGATCAAATCATGCCGAGATGATAGTTACCCTACTTTAGAGTGTGGGCGATGCCCCTCGGCCAACGACGTCGGGAGGCAAAGGGAGGGCTTGTTTTGCTGAAGACGAAGCATGTAGGTCTGACAGGTCCCCCAATGAGACCAAAGCTTCTTTCTTCATGGCGGGAGATCCTGCGTTAGTTGTTGGCATCACCAACCGTGTGTTGTACCTAGTTCGCTAAAGCTCTGATACCTTTGACTAGGAGTTACCCTCTTCTCAAATTTCAATCCTAAACGCTGCATGTCTTACCACCGCCGCAACACTGTTGCTCCTCCTCTCCTCCTTCATTCTGCCGATATCGTGACCCTCTCCAACCCGATACCCTTAAGCGCGTAATTGAGATCCAGACAGAAAACCATTCCCCGAAACAATTACAGCCCCCGGAAATCGTTGGAAGCTGGTTTTAGTAACGTACCGTAGGGCCGCCTCCTTCTCTGAACCTGGGGTCGAAACAGAATTTCTAAGCCGGATACGGTTATCCGGGTTGTTCCAAACACCCCAAAGTGTTCAGTCCCAGCCATCCCGATTTCCCCATCCACTGCTTCCTGCTCGTTGAGCATCCACAAAGATGTCGTCTATGCGCGGTACGTACCAATCTATTGGCAACTGTTGCAGAGCTAGCTACTGAAGAATAGGGGTCAGGTTTGGTGCAATTTATTGCCGATTTAAGGAATGCCCGAGCCAGGGAATTGGAAGAGAAGCGGATAAACAAGGAACTGGCGAATATACGGTTAGTCTGCGATTGCTTCCTTCCGCTAGTTGTTACTGACAACCTACAAGGCAAAAATTCAAAGGCAGGCGATTGAATCCAATGCTTAGCGAGGGTGGCTAACATATTTTTAAAGATGGCAATTTGAATGGATATCACAAGAAGAAATATGTTTGCAAGGTAAGGCCCGGTGTTTGTGAGCTCTTTTGTGTCTGGTGCTGACTAGCTAGCTCCTTTACATCTACATTCTTGGATGGAATGTCGATTTCGGCCATTTGGAGGCCGTGAATTTGGTGTCCGCTACAAAGTACTCAGAGAAGCAAATCGGATACCTTGCCGTTACTCTATTCCTCAACGAGAAACACGATTTCTTACACTTGGTGGTGAATAGCATAAAAAAAGATTTGCTAGACCACAACGAGTTGAATAACTGCCTGGCGCTCCATGCCATTGCAAATGTTGGGGGTCGTGAGATGGGAGAGGCATTGAGTCCCGACGTTCACCGATTGTTGATCTCGCCGTAAGCTTCGCCCTCCGCTGAGATCGCCTCACTCCATCTGATTCCAGAAATAGGACATCGAAATCATTCGTCAAAAAGAAGGCAGCGTTGACACTCCTCCGGCTTTACCGGAAATACTCTAGCATAATCCAAAACGAATGGGCTGAGCGAATAATCTCGTTGATGGATGACCCTGATCTTGGTGTTGCTCTTTCAGTCACCTCCTTGGTAATGGCCTTGGTCCAGGACAACCCGGATGCGTATAAAGGCAGCTATGTCAAAGCAGCGCATAGGCTGAAGCGGGTGGTTGTTGATAATGAGTACACGCCCGACTATGTCTATTACAAGGTTCCATGCCCATGGATTCAGGTCAAGCTCTTGCGCTTGTTGCAATATTATCCTCCATCAGGTATTATTCTCACACGGTGCCGTACATCACATTGCTAAGCCATCTTGCAGATGACCCAAATACCCAAAATATGATTCGGGAGTCTTTGCAAAGAATTCTTGATACGGCTTCCGATGCTCCGAAAAACGTCCAGCAGAATAATGCACAGAACGCCGTTCTATTCGAGGCTATCAACCTTGCAATTCATCTAGACTCAGAAACGGGTCTCATGACTCAAATCGCTGTTCGTTTAGGAAGATTTATTGTTTCAAAAGAGACCAACGTGCGATATCTCGGACTTGAGGCAATGACACATCTCGCAGCTCGATCGGAGACCCTGGAACCTATAAAAAAACACCAGAGCACAATCATAGCCTCTCTTCGAGATCGCGACATCAGTGTACGAAGAAAGGCGCTGGATCTCCTTTACAGCATGTGTGATCCGACTAACTCTCAACCCATTGTCTCCGAATTGTTGAGGTACCTGCAGAACGCCGACTTTGCAATCCGAGAGGAAATGGTACTCAAAATTGCGATCCTCACAGAGAAATATGCGACTGAGTTTCAGTGGTATGTTGATATCTCGTTAAGGTTGATTAGCATGGCTGGTGATCATGTGAGTGATGAGGTATGGCAACGAGTGATCCAGATTGTCACCAATAATGAGGAGCTGCAAGTGTATGCTGCTCAAAATATCTTGCAGCACGTCAAGGGCATGCAGTGCCATGAAACTTTGGTTAAGATTGGGGGTTATCTGTTGGGGGAGTTTGGGCATTTGATTGCCGACAACCCGGGCTGTAGCCCGATCGAACAGTTCATGGCCCTGCAGTCGAAGTTCAATGGATGTTCATCCGCCACCCGAGCGATCCTTTTATCGTCTTATATTAAATTCATCAACTTGTTCCCCGAAATAAAACCTCAGCTGATGCAAGTATTCAATGCTTACAGCCACACACTTGACCCAGAGCTTCAGCAGCGTGCTTGCGAGTACTTAGCGCTCGCGTCGCTTCCGTCTGATGATCTGTTGCGTACAGTATGTGACGAGATGCCACCATTTCCGGAACGAACATCAGCTCTTTTGTCCCGACTTCACCAGAAGCATGCGGGAACGAGTGATAAACGGACGTGGGTTATCGGAGGTAAGGATGCAAACACGGATAAAAAGGAATTCGCCCTCACTCTCAACACTGGGCTTAAGCGGTCTTTCACGAATGGTGCTGCTACCCCCATCGCTGGCGATGGCAGCTTGGCGAGCTCTGCGAAGACTGGAGCATTCGCTCCGGCCCAGGAGCTTGCTGGCTTAGATTTGAACGGCGAACCTCCAAAGAAGGCGGCCATCAACCTTGCGAGTCCCACCCACTTGAGCCCTGACTGGCACCTTGGTTACAATCGCTTGGTCATTCGCTCGGAAGGCGTTTTGTACGAGGACGTGCAGATTCAAGTAGGACTAAGATCGGAATACCGCACCAACATGGGGTGTGTGATCCTATACTACACCAACAAATCTTCCGTATCAATTGGATCTTTTACAACTACAATTAACAATAACTCCCCTGGGCTGGTAACCATTAACATGCAAAAAACGCCTGATCCTACTGTCCCCGCCGATGGCCAGATTCAACAAACATTGATGTTGGAGAGTACAGGCGTCTTCCCCGAAGCGCCAACAATACGTATTTCTTACCTAGCCGGTGCATTGCAGGCTCTGACGCTCAAGCTACCTGTGATTCTTACAAAGTTCATGGAGCCGGCGGAATTGTCATCTGAGGACTTTTTCAAGAGGTGGAAGCAGATCGGGGGAGCTCGTGAGGCCCAGAAGGTGTTCGGAATAGTGGTTAGGGGTCACACGATTGAGCTGTCGAGAACCAGGAAGGTTCTAGAGGGTTTCCGATGGGGTGTACTAGACGGTGTGGATCCTAACAATAAGAATTTTGTTGGAGCAAGCGTATTACACACTACCGGTGGAAAGTTCGGGTGTCTTTTGAGGTTGGAGCCAAATTTGGAAACTAATGTATTGCTCCCCCCATATCCATTCCGTCACATCGTCACAGCTAACGATACCCCAGATGTACCGGCTCACTATCCGAGCAACAGACGAGAAGGTGCCTCCACCAATGCTCAAGGTTATGGAGGACAGATTATCGTTGGGATCGCCGGCACCGGACTCCAGCAATGGGAGCTGATTGGAATATTTAGATGCATAGTTAGCGGTTTTGTATTATCTTTCTCCGTTTGTGGCGTCCTTGGTCAATTAATTTGTTGAGCCGGAGCGGTGGAATTTACCTTGGTATAGATTTTCTCTTTGTATGTGTTTAATGTCTTGGCGATGGGAAGGTGTATGTGTGGGGTTATTTCATTGGGGTGGAATTTGAGCACGGGACAGGAGATGGCGGCGGGACAGGAAGGACGGCATCCACTTACAACAACGTGCCTTAGCTCTAGGGAAGGGTCTCTTGCGGCAATGACAGCGGACCAACTTGGGATGTAATTAAATTACCCTTCACTTTTTCGCTTGCGGATTTGATTTAGCTTGTTTGTTCATTTGATTCAACCCAGTGAGCATTTCAAAGGGGTTTCTACACCTTGGCAGTCAGGAAATAAAAGCAAGTTTGAAGCATGTTGCTGTGTCCTCGATGTCCCGATTCTGGGGGGGGCGAGTTCGGGGATATAGTTTGGGTTAGCCGTGTTTGTTCAAGCCGTCTGCTCACTTGCTCCACTTTTAACATCATGCTTTCTCGGAGGCCTCTCTCCGAAAATAGTGGTCCCAACTCTGCATTATGATACCGTGGGAATTAGCACCTCCGCCAATCTTCCCATCGATGCTCCAGAAAGACGAGGGAAAGGTAAGAACTGTACCGAACGTTCGAAGCACCCAAGTCAACCGCCTGTTCAAAATCCTCGCTCATCCCCATACTCAACTCCAGCTCTTCTGACGGTGTGCCAACCTCCTTCGCAACCTCATCCCTCACCCTCTTTAGTGTCAAGAAATCCTCGTTCGGAATGACCGACTCTCGGGATCTTGCGATGGAGCCGATGGTCATGAGTCCCTGTAAGGTCAAATGCTTACACTCTTCAAGAATGTGCTTTGCTAATACGGGGGCTGCGGTGGGTTGGCAGCCGGATTTGGATTCTTCGCCTGTAGGGTAATTTAGCCCCCACTACTTGTACTATTTATAGAGAGGGGGAGGACCGGAGGTGTTGACTTGGACGTAGACCCGAAGTTTTGGGGAGGAGGGGGAGGTAGAGAGTAATGCAGCGCGGCCCTTTTCTAATGCATCGGCCTTTTTGACGGCGTCGACAGACTCTACGGCCCAAAGGTTTGGAATCTTTTCAGCCAGGTGCTTGCATTTGTTCGTTTGGAGGGCACCGATGAAATGCCAATTTATAGTTATCGGTAGGCTAGCTGCCTTCTCTAGGAGTTCTATTGTGTTGAGCGACCCATCAGCCCTCACACTTGTTACTCCTACCAGCACTTGGCATCGTAGAAAAGATATCATACCCTGCGAATAATTCTCCCCAAAATGCGTATGCCCCGTCCGCTCGTGTATCGCTAAAACATCGGTGGAGGGCTTCAACTTTGATACTGCTACCAATCGAACCTATAAATCCAGCAACAAATCAGCTAGCTAGCGACCGCCAGACATGGCAGATGCGAGCCGAACGGATCTTTGTTGACCCTTACAGAAAAAGCGAGCGGGGGAAGATGGCACAAACCGAATTCGGAGAATGAGCGACGGAGTTGATGCGCTGGAGGACCGCCTGTAGATTTCCTGCTAGGAGCTGGGCGCGGGGGAGCATCCCAGCCTCTTGTTCGGAGGGGGGGGAGGGTTGTTCATCTGTGGACATGACCGTGGGTTTGCTTTCGCTTGTGTGGAGGAAGAGGGAGGTTAGGGATGACGAATTGGGTGGGTGGTTGATTTGGCGCGAGCTTGGTGGATTGAGGTGGATCCTGGTTAAGTTTTGGGTGAAGCGAGACCAATGTTGCAATGAAGGGGGGGGTTTGATCAAAAAATGATCGAAGGCTAGGAAGGCGCTTTTTCGAACCGGGGGGTTATAAGATAGAACCCCTTCTAACAAATCGGTAAACCA
>Ga0307513_10000850_pt1 | contig 44471 bp, 49 predicted proteins | sample 15_EM_MG_FD_202174 | JGI IMG/M metagenome (GOLD analysis project Ga0307513, IMG submission 202174) | Populus trichocarpa ectomycorrhiza microbial communities from riparian zone in the Pacific Northwest, United States - 15_EM | ecosystem: Host-associated > Plants > Roots > Unclassified | place...
TACTCCACTTCCCCGGCTTCTGAGCAATAAATACTCACATATCTGGGCTGAAGTCAGAAATTCGCATCAGTGTTCCTGCTATTTTTGCTTACTAAGAAATTAAAGAACCCCCCCCTTCAATCCCTATTTTCAGAAGCCCCGATTCAAACCCCTCCCCTTCTAAACCCCCGGGTTCGATTATCAAAGGCCTTCTTTGCAACACTGCTCGTACGGTATTCGGGCGTTGAGACAAATTCCGAGACCCCGACGCAACACAAGTACTACCGGTACTGTGCCGGTAAAAGACACGGTACGGCCAAGTATCTGGGATAGGAATCACAACCGCTCTATCCATTTTTTATCCCCCGTACTGTACAATGAGCCATCTAACCCTCTCTCTCTCAATGGATCCGTAAACTCCGGATATAGCCCTCGCAAAACAAAGAAAACCAGATCTAATAGAGAAAGAGAGTAAAGCAACGGTGGAATACTTATTTGGTGCACATATGCTCGCGCCCGGGTCCGACACCGATATACTCGACCTTGACCCCAACAAACTCCTCAACGAATTGAACATACTCCCGAGCTTCGACGGGGAGTTGATCCCAAGAGGTAGCCTTGGTAGTAGGTGTAGACCAGCCTGGAAAGATCCTATAAATTGGCTCCACACGCTCGAGTATAGAAAGGTCGGCTGTGGGGCAGTTAGTCGTCCCAACCCAGGAGAATCAGGAGGTATGATGGTACTTACCTGGGAACGATTCGAGCTCACCCCCGTCTACACGGTAGCCGATGGCAACCTTGATCTCTTTGAGACCATCCAAGATGTCAAGCTTGGTCAAATTTAGGCTGGTGTAATGGTTAACGGAGGTAGAGTATTTTACGATCACAAGATCGAGCCACCCGCATCTACGTCTTCTTCCAGTTGTAACACCGATTTCACGGCCGACACTCTGAAGGTGATCACCAATTTCCTATACAGTGGACAGTGGCATCACTTGTTAACCGAACTAGTCTTGAATTCGGCGATGTCTAGAGATCTTACATTCAACTGCTCCGTTGGGAACGGACCGGCCCCCACTCTGGTCGTATAAGCCTTGACAACGCCAATAATGTTTTTAATCTTGAAAGGCGAGATAGCCAATCCAGTAATAACACCACCGATACCAGTGTTGGAGCTAGTGACGAACGGATAGGTCCCGTAATCGATGTCAAGCATCAGTGCATTAGCTCCCTCCACGAGAACCCGCTTATTGGTATCGAAGGCGTGCTTGATGAATATAACAGCATCAACCACGTATGGACGGAGAGTCTCATAATAAACCTAATTGGAAGAGGTAAGTAACGGTCAATTCCCCGCACCCCGTCAGTAGATGGCTCACCTTGTACCGAGCCAATTCCTCCTCGACATTATATTTGAGAAGATCACCAAAGCGGCGCTTGTAGCCAGCAGCGAGGAGTCTTAGCTTCTTCTCAAACTCCTCCCAGTGAAAAAGCTCATAGACACGAATACCGCTCCTGGCAGCCTTAGTAGAGTATGTCGGGCCAATTCCTTTTCTGGTGGTTCCAATCCCCTTTGCTCCTAGCTCAACTTCTTCAAGTCCGTCAACCAATTGGTGAAGGTCGAAGACGAGGTGAGCGCGGTCAGAGATGAAGATCCTATTGGTAGTGTCAAGGCCTTTCATCTGAATATTCTCCAATTCATAGAAGAAGGAGGGCACATGAATGACAACGCCTGACCCAATAATGTTGAGACATTTGGGGTTGACGAGGCCTGGCAGGATATTAGAGGGCAGCTCGTCAGCTGATTCAACTCAAAGTGTGCCACTTCTTGCAGGCCAAGAAGGGAACCGCATAATTATATGAAAAAAGCAAAAGGCGAGGATCAGAGAATTGACCTGAGGGCAGAATATGGAAATCATAAGTGACTCCATTGACAACGATGGTATGACCAGCATTATTCCCGCCGGCGCTCCTCGCGCAGACATCAACACTTGAGCAGAGAATATCGACAAGTTTGCCTTTCCCCTCGTCGCCGAATTGAGTCCCGAGGACGACGGTTGCCATAGTCACAAATTTTCACTGAGAGGAGGAAATCTCCACGCCTATCCGGTAGATGGTTAGTGAGTGTAAGCGCGGATGAGTTGATAGGATATGGGTGAAGCGTTTTTCTTCTTTCTTGCGTGTGTGAAGCTGGCCTGTTTGATTAGTTATGTAGGTGAGGGGGGAGGTAGGCACGAGAAGGAAAAAGGTGGGGTCTCGCCCAGATCCAAAGGGACGGCCAAAAGCGCAGTTATCGGAAACTAGCGGGGTTAGGGTTTTGAGGGTTGTTTAATGCCCTCCCGAGCACGTAATTTAGATACTGGAATATGATAATAATATTACGATACCGGTGCCGCTACCTTGCCCATGTTTTTTTCCCCTGGAGTGCAAACATAGCGAAGGGAGTCTCCTTCAATGTGCGCCTTTGTAACAGATTCATCAAACTCTCTGTATTTAGGAGAAATGTTTGCCCCGCAATTGTATGAAAGAAAGGTGAAATACGGTGCCTTTGCCATCTGGCGATGGTTGGAGTGAAGGAAAGAATACCGGTACCCTTAGCGGATGGGTTCCCGCAGCTACGATACCTGTATCTCCACTAAAAAGGTTGCTACCGAAAATTTCCCGGATAATGCTGCCATATATTGAAGAATTATCGCTCAATCTCACACAGGCGAAAATGTCATACCTATGATGCTGTTACCGGCTTGAACTTTAATCCCATAGGAAGTAGTCTACTCTGTGCCACGATGCTCACATTGGGCCCTCCGCTTGATAATCCGAAGATCTGCGACCAAACATCGGACCAAGATCTAGGCTTATCAGATCCGAATGAAGGTGTAAAAAATGTGCTTATGACACATTTCTCCGTCGTATCAATAGATCAGTCAATATCGGTCTTGATTACTTACCTGATGAGCTTGAATTCCCTTACTCGAGCACAGGAATTGGATCCTGTACTCGGTGCCGTCATGTTCCTCATTAGACGCCCGCGGGAGTTGAATAAGATGTTGTACATGTACCAAAAAAGGGGCGCCCAACCGTAGACTGCCTGGGGGTCTTGACTCTTTGAGGGGTGGCTGAGACCAGCTTTTCGTCTCTTCTGACGGACCTTGACCTGCTGCGTTCCTGATATCATTCCTGTGCATGCCCAGAAAATCTCCGGGTCCTTGCCCACAACGCCGCTGTCCGTGTTTTACCTTAAAGATGCGTTCCTGTATTCGACCACAGTGCTCGTACAATATGGTACTCGTCCAATACAATACAACATTCTGCTCTTTACACGACGCACCTTACTGACACAAACATTCATGGGGAACAGCTTAGGAGTCTGCTGTGAATCTCACTACCGAGGGTGCCATATAGTACTGTCCCGCATTGCACCACCATGGTGAAAGAAGCTCCAATCACTGTGTTCTCGGTGTAGAATCCCTACCCGGAATGAGGATAGAAATTAGCAGAGGCTCATAAAAACCTTATTTAATTGGGTTCAAGGCAGGGGAGGTGTGGACTGGTTGTTTCGTTTCGGTGGAATATACTTTCTCTCACTTGGCTGTTGGTCCACTCCCGTTGTGATGCTGTGCTCACGGAAATCAAAAGCACTCGAAGTATCCAGGAACCCTGGTGCAACTCGGGCCCGAAAAGGGACCAAGATTTTCGAATACTTTGGGTTCCCGCAGGCACTTGAGCAGCTGGTACAGGTACGGTGCTGCGGGTTTACCCTGTTATTTGGCTCGAAAATGGCAGCAGACTGACAAACTTTGCTGACCTGCTGGTACCCGCAGGACTTGTCACAGGAGGGGAAGAAAAAAACAATATGCGAAATGAGACGAAAAGGAAATTTCACAATAGTTAACCTTTTTTATTTTTTCCTACACTCAGTGGCTGAGTGTTGGTTCGGTAGAGTTGTGTCACTGTTTCCACTCGTCTCAGGCAAAAAGAAACACCCGAACACAGGGATGAAAGGATGCGGTAGATGGCTAACCATCGGTGCGTACCGTATCTGTGCGTGCAAGCAAAATCATACCCTGAATACTTGGGTGCTTCTTGCCTGGGACGAGGGCAATACTACTGCCGGTAACACGAGGACCGTACTTGTACTCAAGTACCATGGAAGGGACAACATCACAACTTCGGGATTACAATAATCTTCGTCCAGCCTCCTGATTGGTTTGTGGATTAAGAATGGCGAGCAATAGATCGCCTTGGTTGGGGGTTTCACTGCGAACAAGGGTGAATCCCCCACCCTCTAATCTCGTTGTGCCGGTTTGCCCAGCTTGTTCTCTCCTCATTTACAAGCTATACCTTTTATGGTACAAAATTTCTGTTTCATTTGCATGGGTGCCATTGGGTGGTACAAGGTGAATGGCGGGTGTTTGCTGGGAAATACCTCCAATTCCTCTCCAATACGGCGTTTAGAGACGAGAATGCACAAGTACGAGCCCTCAATTACTGCAGCAGTAGGGGCACTACGGGTGCCGGCCTGGCAATACGGTTCTCCTATCGCCCTGACCGAACATACCGTGCTCCGCTTGCACCGTACAGTACTGGGGTGCGCTGTATGGTAGCATGTGTGGGTGGTCCCTGTCGCCAATGTCACAATCCACCCGAGTATCATTCACCCCCCTCCTGTGCTCTTCCCTCGTGGAATAACCCTCTCCCACGCCCCTGGCACTGTGCTGGGCATAGTGATCAGGGTGAAAGCAAATTTGCAGATAAGCAGAGACTGCTAATTGCCACAGTGGGTGTGATGCCCTGGCCCGCCCCACCAGGCGCAAGTCCTTTTCTTCTAGCCCTCCCCCCTTCTCGTGAACTTTCTTCACTTCTTCTTTCCTCACTCGCATTGCATCTCTCTTGCGCCAGCGTCCCACGTTCCTTACCTTCCGTTCTTTTTTGCCCTTTGCCCAGTCACTCTTTCAAATCCAACTACTTTATCCAAAAAAGTCTAAAAAATAAATAATTTCTTTGGTATTTTTTTTTTCAGCAGCGCTTGACCCCGTTTCTACCTACTACATCACGCCGCTATCAATTCGGTACCTGTTTCCATAATCCTCAACAACGAGAAGAAAAAGGACCCACAACCAAGATCTAAGATCGTATCGAAATGGTTTCATTCAATTTCCTCGCTGCCGCTTTCGCAGCTTTCGCAGCAGTTTCTGAAGCTACTTATCATGGACATATGGCCAAGCGTCATCTCCAGATGAGGGCCTCTTATGGGAACCTCACTGATATCCCCCACCCACCTGCAATGGGAACTGGTAGCTCCGCCCTGGCTCCTACCACTGCAGCTGTTACCGATATTCCCCACCCACCGGCGATGGGAACTGGTAGCTCCGCCCTGGCTCCTCTCCCTACCACTGCAGCTGTTACCGACATTGCAGAGCCTAACTACACCACTACTCTTACCTCCACAATCACCAAGTGTCTTACTGTCACTTACACCTTGGGAAGTGGACAAGAAGTTGTTACCACTATTACTAAGGTATCTCATACTTCATATCGGATATGTTGTTTCAAGGCTTCCTAGTACTAACAATCTCGATATAGTACGAGGAAACTACCAAAACGGTTGCCCATGTCAAGGCTACCCTGACTGTCTCTCCAGTCATTGAGTCAACTCCTGGTGTCCCCTCTGTGCCTGCCTCTTCCACTGTCGCGCCTGTTCCTAGCGTAGTCCCTGGTAACAGCGGGTCTTCTCGCACCAGCACCACCACCTTGTATGTCACTGCGCCCCCAAGTGGGACTTTCACTGTTGCGGCGGCTTCTACTGCTCCCGCCTGCCCTAGCGTCGAGACTGTATACCTTCCAAAGTATATCACTGTCTACAACACAGTGGTAAGTATTTATGATATTCTCCCATGTTATAAATATTGGCTACTAACAATATCTCAGACTGTCGCCCCTCCTGCCCCATCTGCCCACAGCTCTGGGAAGGCATCAGACGAAAGCACTACCTCCCGAACCACGACAAGAACTAGTACCACTACGATCAGTATTTTGCAGACCGTAACGCTAACTAAGTCGCGCGCCCCGACTGGGCTTTAAGGCATTGGTTTTGTGACATGTGCATAGTCTCTTGTTAAAATTTCCGGGTCGAAGCGGTAGATCAGTGTTTTTACGTTTGGAGATTCATTTTCAACAAAGCAGGGAGACAAACGAAACATGGCAACTTGTTTAAGCCATTAAATTTTCTCGTGGGGTAACCTACTGGAAGGGTGCAGAAAATTCTTCATTTCCTTGTATTTTTACTTTTACCCTTTTTTTTTCGCCTCCGTTAAACCCCCCCCCCCACTTTATTCGTTCCTGTGGATGATGATGTCTTTCATAAAGGAGACGTGGAGATGCTAGCGTGCTTTGTTTTCTTCTTCTTTTCTTTGGTGTTATATTCTTGTGGCTACTTCAGTATTCTTAGTTTTCTCCTGGGAGAAAAAAGTGATGATAGCTCCCGACGTATTGACGCACAGGTGGCGATTTGGGGCTCTCGTGCTATCGGTTTCTTTTTGCAACCTCCAGCAAAAATACTTTTATTTGGGGACAGGCTGGGTTTGTCATTGGAGATAATTTATGTATTCTGTCTCATGGCAGTAATGCTTAAATTAAATAAAGTTAAATAGCTATGATACCATTAAAAAGTTCACTGGTGATTGCCAGAGTGACCTGTGCAATGTAACTTAACCATCTGGTGACCATCAAGAATTCTAATTTCCGTCCAACCATTACCACCTGCTCCTTTAGAAATTTTGATTGGTTCAGTTGCTAGAAGTTCTAGTTGCTCTAACAACGGAAGGATTGAAGCGCCCGAGTGACATTCTAAGGGCAGCTGGTCCTCCTCAAATCTCCTACGATAGCCCCTTTTTATAAACAAGACACCCGTTCGTACTGTAGGCAGTGATGGCTTAGGAGACTGGAGTTACCCCTTTTCGAGCCAACTGCGAAGAGGGTTAAAAAATAATATTTGGGCTTCATTCAAGCAAATGTGTCGACCACTAACGGCTCGAACAAAAACTTGAGGGGGAAAAAGCTTTGCTCAAGTGAGACCCAGGGGCGACGTTCGGATGAAGGGGTTTTTTTTATCAAAGTTCTGATGGGGGAATCAATACGGTATCATATCATACCTGGATTGATTGACTGCTACTGGGCCAACCTTATTCGCTGCTATCGCGCCTGATTCACGGGATGAGCAAAAATCTTGCGCAAGATTCATCACCATCGTTTTACTGGTTGGTTACAGTAGTCTCAGGGTCCATGTTTCCAAGAGCTGATCGACCATCTAATCTTATCAAGATAACAGATCGTCTCCACAAATCTAACATTAAACTTCGCGTCTCCTTTTCCACTCAACCGCTTTTGAGCCTCCGATTCTCAAACGTAACATACACCTTAACTTCTCCACATCTATCGTATAAACCTCCTCCATAATGGTAAATCTTTTGCACTTACTCTTTTAATTCTACGTGGGGCTTCCGGGAGCTAATGATGAATAGGTTGTGCTTGCTGCTTCAATTTGTACCCGTGGGGGGAAGGCCGTGCTATCACGGCAGTTCCGTGAGTGAGACTACCCCGCTATGGCCTGTTGGAAGGGTGGAATGAGGTTGACGAGTTTTACAGAATGCCCCGCTCGAGGATTGAGGGTCTCCTAGCTTCGTTCCCCAAGCTCACTGACACCGGTACTCAGCATACTACTATTGAGACCGAGAACGTTCGATATGTCTATCAACTGCTTGTCCGTTCATACTTGCTCTAGCTTTATTAAGAAGGATGGGGGGGTTGACATGTTGATTAGGATGAGCTCTATTTGGTTCTTATTACGAATAAGCAGTCCAACATCCTTCAAGACATTGACTCCCTGCACCTCTTCGCCCAGGTCGTTTCCTCGATTTGCAAGTCACTTGACGAACGGGAGATTCTTAAGCATTCGTTTGAGTTATTGAGCGCTTTTGATGAGGTTGTTTGCTTGGGTTATAGGGAAAACCTGGGACTACAGCAAGTCAAGGCTTTCTTAGATATGGAGAGTCAGGAGGAGAAGATTCAAGAGATTATCTCGAGGGTATGCTTGCCGCTTGACAATTGAAGGAGACGGATACTAACTGAGTATAGAACAAAGAATTCGAAGCTACCGAGGAGCGGAAACGCAAAGCGAAACAGCTCGATCTTCAACGTAAAGAGATGTCTCGCAATCCTACTGGTATGGGGTCGACAGGACGTTCAGGTGGATCTCATTCTTCCCATTTCCCCACTTACACCCCTCCACCGAAGCCGGCTGTTACCGACTCGTACGATACCTACGAGAAGAAGAAGGCCTTTTCCTCTGCGCCGAAAGGTAAAGGTATGCAGCTTGGCCGTAAATCCAAGACTACAGAGATGTTCGATCAAGTACGCAATGAGTTGAGCTCCGAGGCGGAAGAGCGTGTCCCGCTTGTCCAGGCACAGGAGGCTGTTGCTTCACCGAGACAGAGCTTCAGCGGCGACAAGAAGGCTATCCAGGTTATCATTTCTGAGCAGATTAGTTCCGAGCTTTCTCGTGACGGCGGAATGAAGAGCTTCGAAGTCAAGGGCGACCTACAGCTCAAGATCCTGGACCAAGCACTGTCAAAGGTCAAACTCGACATCTCAGCAAACACTTCTGATGCGCAATTCCGCACGCATCCGAACGTGGACAAAGCGCTGTTCAACGGACAATCCGTTATTCAACTGAAGGACCAATCCCGCGGCTTCCCGCAAAACCAGCAAATCGGTGTTCTTCGCTGGCGCACCACCACTGGCGAAGCCCCGCTTTCCTTCACAATCTGGGTCAATCTGGGTTCCAGCCATGGAAAGTATAATGTCACGGTCGAATACGAGCTTTCTTCCGATGATACGCTTAGGGATGTTGTTGTCAGTATCCCGTTCAGCCGTGACGAGCCATCTGTCACTAGTATGGATGAAGTCTACGAAGTTGCGGGGGATAGTATCGACTGGACACTTCCTTCTATTTCCGAGGATAATGCCACTGGCAGCTTCGAGTTTGAAGCGGAGGCGGATTCTGAGGCAGAATTCTTCCCGATGACTGTAAGATTTAGGAAGGAGAAGCCGATTGTTCCTGTTGATGTAAGTTTGCTTTCCTATGTTCTCTCCCCCTTTTTTTATGGAACGTTGTTCTAACGGGCTACATAGGTCGACGGCGTCACCTTGCTAGAGGTAGGCGAGGGTGTGGACTTTTCTAAGGAGATTAAGGTTGTTGCGGATAATTATGTCATTAATTAGATGGGACTTTTTCTTTTTTCGATGATGAGGATTGGGGTTTTGTAAATTGGGGGTTAAAAATAAATGTGATGTGATGTTTTTGTCGCTATTTCTGCTCTGTTGGCTATAAGATATGTCGTCTTGAGGAATTGTAGAGGTCGTTTCTTCATGATTTTTTTTTGAAATTGAGTATTCCAAAGTTTGCGCTCGGGTGGTGAGTCTGCGCCATGCGCTTGCGCATTCCAGAGCATCTCTCCTGTATCTACCTTTTGCTATACCTTCCACACACAAGCCACATCCCATTATATACCCATTATCATAAACAAGCTCCATACTGGTATCATTCTACGATACTAGGGACCACCCATATTGCTAGAAGAAAAGAAGAAACCCCTATAATACAGAAAACAAGTAAAGTTAAGAAGGGAAAAACCAAAATTTGTTTCCCTTCACAAAAAACATCAAACCCCCCTCCCCTCGCCATCTTGCTTCCTAAGCACCCAAACTAATTCTTTCATCCTAACACCAACCCACCATCCCCTAAGTAACAAATCCCTAACCCCCCACCCATCCTCAACCCCTCTTCCGATCCAACTCCTTGTGTCATCATTCCCCGACTCGCCCGCCTCTCGCTCTCGCACTCCCATGTCTTCAAGCGACCAGACCTTTTCCCCAGGACGGTATACGCGAATGCCCGCCCATCCTGTGACGCTATCCACAATCTCGTATTTCCCGATGATGCGCGGTGGGGAGGAAGTTACCACCCATTCGATGTCAGACCAGAAGGAGGGTGTAAGGAGGGTTGTTTCGTCTTCGGTTTTGTCGAAGGTGATTTTCGACTTTGCGGATGTGGAGGTGTGAGGGGAGGGGAAGGGGTAGAGGGGGGCGTCTTGGAGGAAGCGGGTTGCGCCCGTCATGCAGGTTAGTGTGTCTAGGTGGACTTTTGGTGGTGTTGAGGAAGAGGGGGAGGATGTGAGGATGTGGTGGTGGAGTTTGTTGATACCATGACCGCCTGGGTAGTTGTATGAGCTTATTAGTAGCATGCTTGCGCTTGCGAGGGTTGCGAGGAGGATGGAGAAGCTGATGGCTACGGAGGTGAGGGCATAAATGGGGGATTTTGATCGGCGGTTGAGGACCCAGGCTCCGCCTACGGAGGCGTACAGGGTCAGAATTGGCACGACATAGACTATGAAGCGCCATTCTTTATGTGGGAGGACGGAGTACACGCCTACGAAACCGAGCACGGGGAGGATGTAGGCTTCGGTAACGATGCGCGGGGAGTTGTAGATTCCTGTTGGTATGAGCAGCAGGAGAAGAGGGTTTAGTAGGAGCTTCGGGAGTGAGTTGGTGAAGTAGTAGTGCCACGGGGACGTTCCCCAATTACTACTCTTGTTCTCGATGGCATTGTAGAGGAAACCAGATAGCTCCGGCCATATCAGGCCAGTTTTTGCGGTCAGTAGCGGGGTATTGAATGGCGCGGCGGGGGTGTATGATTGCCAGAAGTAGCTGTCTATCCCAAGTGTTATCCCCAACCCAATTATGCCACCGGCCAGACCAGCTGTGATGACGTTGCCCACGTGAATTCGGCGGGTGAGGAGGAGCTGTAGTGAAACGAAGGCTAGTAGTATCGCTAGCTCGGAACGGAAGACGATGGATGTGAGCGTCAAAATGTAGATCCCAACTTTATAGTAGCCGACCTGTCGCCTAGAAGGTGTCCCGGGGGCCGGTAATAAGAACGAGAACGCCGTAGTAGAAAATATCAATGCGAATGTATTTGGCAATAGCCGAGATGAATAATACGGCAGATGGAATTGCGATAGTTGGAAGAGAGTATATAACACCGCTGTCGTCGGCCCATACTTTCGTCTAACGGCCCTAGTGAATAGACTCAGACTTAGCGCACTGAGAACACCCATTACACCCCTCACTAATATTCCATCCAACCAGTAAACCGCTCCATTAGCCAAATAATCAAAAAGTAGTCCTTAGGGGAGCTCAAACCAACTAACTGTCTGTTCACCCTCTCCTCAACAACGTCGATCAGAGGGCTGCTTAACCCAGACAGAATCACGGGCCCGACGAACGTCCTTGGTACAACCCCAGGGAAGGTGAAGTGGTCGTAATCCGCCCGTAAGGAAGCGGCTGTATTCCTCGTGGCAAGACCATACTGTAGTATATCGTGCGTGGCCTGGAGATTGAAGGATTCCTCAACCTTGGTATATGGTGCGCTGACAAGGTGGGTCAGTATCGTCAGGAGCTGGAGAGCTCCAAGGGAAGAGGTCAGGAGCATTGTAGATTGTTGTATGTTGTGTCCTCAGCATGTGGTAAGGGTCCCTGAAGTCCGGCGAGACTCTTGATCGAATGGGGGGTTGGGAAGGGCCTCCGGAGCTGGGAGGCTCCTTAAGGTTTGCTCCGCAATGCTGGGAATGGGCCATCGGGTCAGCCTTGTAGCTCTGCCAAGAATATGTGCTAGGAGCTAGGTTGGTTTAGGGAAAGATCGGTGTTAGACTCGAAGTTGCAGGGATCATATGGGGTCATTCGGTTTCAAAGGTCTGACTTAAATGATGCCTTAGTGGGCTGGTGGTTTGGGATGCTGGTAAATCTATAAGTCTTTCGAGGCACAACCTTTTCAGCGACGCAGGATTCACATGTAATTTCATTTCCCCCGGTTTGTCTGGTACAATAGTACGATACGGTACTTTTACAAGTAAACTTCTAAGTTAGAGTTAAGGCCGGATACTGTAACCAACATCTACACTTATCAACATGGAGGCAATATACAGTACAGGTTTTAGGTAGCAGAAACACGGACTTTATTCCGGGCAGCGAGAATATGTAAGAGATAATTGCTTCATAAGGACGTAAGAATCAAAAATAGAATGGAAGAAATAACGTCTTTCCTCACGCCCCAGACGATAATAGATAGGAGCAAAGCTCTAAACACCGGGTCGAACCCAGCGAGTTACCTACCGAGAGTGCACCAACGCTAGTGCATACGCGACACACCGTTTGTGCTCTCCTCCCATATCGACGGCGATCGGAGTAGTATATTTCCAAGGAGAGTTATTGCCATGCGGCAGACTTGCAATTTTTGCACAGTTGGTTGGACTGCTTGGAAGATAATTCTCGGGAATGTGTTTAGCCCGATCCACTGATCCGTCATCGGGAAGTGAGCCGTCAAGATTGGCGACCTGGAGGGCTTGTGAATGTGAATTAGCGGCGCAATGGAATGGAAAATGCTAGTGAGCTTCTTGCTCCTCTTAGATATCTCTGGAGTAGGCCCCGAGAAGTGCCGAATATTCATGAATAGCATGTCCCCTGGACACGCGGTTGACGATGTCTTGAATGGGTCCCGGGTGGGGGCATGGTAAAGACTAGTACGGTCGTTAAAAGATGAAACATGTAGATCTTTTTCAAAAGGCTGGGAAAAAATCGGAGAAGAGGGTCCCGTAGGTCGCAAAAAGTATAGATGTCGTTCACCAAAGGTGTTATTGACCTCCAGAAGCAAAAGAGACGAAGACAATGTCTTGCAGAGATACCTATGCTGTCGTCAAATTACGCTCATTGATGTTAAATTCCGTGGATGGACTAGGACGCTTACCTGAAGCTCACAGGACTGAACTGGTAGCCCAAGAACCCTTGGGGCAGTAACCAAATACCGACAGAAAACTATCGAGGCTCACGTCCTATCACTCGCCAACCCATACCCCAGCCTTCAACCAAGTATAAAACACCAACCAGCACCCATTTTCCTGTAGGCGTGTCCTCTACTTCATCTGCAGGCTCTCGTCCCCACGCCCTAAAAAGCCTCGTGAGTCTGCACTAGACAAAGTTTGTTTTGTTGGATGCTCTCTTGCGTCGAAATGGAGAATCGTGGTCTAGATCCTCACGGGAATCGCAAGGCCCCCTTCTGGAGGAGAAGAGACAAAATCAAACACCACGAGAATCCATTAAAGTTACTTTTTATTCATTCTTTTGTTTTTTTCTTGTGTAAGCCTTTTGAACCGCTACGAACCTGTGCCTATACGTCCCTATTGTGAAGGTTCGACCCAAAAGCAAACACAAATGGTGGGATATTGGTTCTTGCGTTGGTCCCGGGGCGGATATTCGCTCTTTAAGTGCGGTGAAGATGGTGCTAGGACGAGTGGGGGTTTTGTCCCTTGAGGGGTGGCAGAACACAACTTTCATGGATTTCCAAGGGCTGGGAAGAGGTACTCCTTAATATGCTGAAGCGGGGCGATGTCAGCCTCGGCACTGGTGAGGAATATAGCTAAACGTCGCTCTTCATAGCCGCCTGCGTGAGGTATGAAGGAGTGAAGGTACTGCTGGAGGGAGGGGATGTGAGCCCCAACAGTACGAATTAATATGGTCAAATTCCACTTCACAGAGCTGCCTGGAGGGAGCATGAAGGAGTTGCGGGGATGCTACTAGAACGGAATGATATCAACCCCAATACTGTTAGTAATGATTGTGGAACACCCCTCTCCTAAGCCCCCCTCGAGGAACATAAAGGAGTGGTGAGGATTCTGCCGGGGCGGGGAGATGTTAACCTCAACGCTGTGGATGAATATGGTAAGACACCACTCTTCATAGTCACCCGGAAATGCCATGAGGGAGTTGCTAAGATTCTGCTGAAACGGGTGGATTTCAACTCCGATATGACAGATCTCGCTGATGAAATAGTGCTTGGGTAAGCTCTGAAGCATGGATCTGGTCCCATTGTGAGATCACTATTCGGACGTAAGATTTATATTCCCCGGTCAGATGGTGATAGATCTAGAACGCTTTCCCCATCCCAAGCCGTCCGATATCGATCAACGCCTTCCCAAAGGATCCGCAGGTTTTGATGTCCAAGACCAAAACTCAATGAACATCCCTACCCTTTGAATTTCCATCTGGTCAGCCCCAGACTGGCGGCCAGTCAGTTCTTTAGCACTCCTACCACGAAGCTTTCACCCCCCCTGCTCCGTCCGTTGGTTTCATACTGTGGTCCGCATTTATTTCTGCCCCCCCCCCCTCTTTCTGCTTCCTTCCCCTTCTTGTCTCCCCGGGGCTCCGTTCTCCTAGTAGAGAAGCAGCGGGTCAATTTTCCATACACTTTAATCGTGCCCACTATGCGGGGGGGGACTGGGGATGAATTTGCAGAGTTATTTCGTTGGGTTACCCCGCGGTCGGACTTGGCTGCCATAGAATTAGCATTGTATCGTACTAGCAACCGTCGGAATTTGAGTTTATTACTTTTTTCTTTTCTCCTTTTTCTATCAAGGTATCATACTTTAGTGTACATGTCTTACTGCATACACGGCCGTTGTTAACTTCTTTTTCGGGGTCAGTGTCATTGAACTTTGAGCAATGTCATCCTGGCCCTTTGGGGTTCGATTAATGCACCACCCAGGCTTTTTGTCCCCCGAATACCGCGATACCGGCAGCTGTATTGTGCTCGACCTCTCAGGGAAGACAAAGAAACAAACCATGGGAGGTCCAGCCATTTTTCTGGACAGAATCGCTTCCAGAATTTACATCTACCACGAAACGTGCTTCACCTAGTAAGTGGTTGCAGTGGGTAAACGATCCACCTTGCTAGAGGGAAAAATTAGTAGCAGACATGTGGACGGACCACGTTGCTATGCCAAGAAAAGAAGGCACCATTATCTGTAAAAGTGTGTGGGCTAGCATCTGAGATAGCTTACGAGCTGTTTAGCAATAGTTAAGAAAGAGAAACGGCTGAAAGTTATGGTGGTGGGTAGCTTGATGATAGTTCCAGTCTTCCCATTTCTCTCCGAAGTGGGCAAAGGGGAGGTAATGTCCTTTTCAGAGGGACTTATTCCTTACCTATTTGCTGGAGCTTTAATACGTGTACTATATATTTAAGGAAGCATTCGCGAACTCTGGGGGGCTCGTGGTTGCCTGGGAGGTTGTCTCTTTGGTTTGTCTTCAAACTCGTAATGAGACAAATTGTCTGCTCTGACTAGGGGATGAAGAGGAGTAGCAGAATTGCATTATGGTTGCGTGAATGTACATTCTCTCACTGGGAGTTTTGACAAAAATATGACGGGGTCAATGACAAGCCCTCCTCTGGGGAAGAGCTTTTGTATATATACACTAGTACAGTGCAGTATTGTGCATGTGAGCCTGCCCTTGCGAGTTCTTCTAGTCTTAGTTGGCCCGGAATTTGGGAATTCAAATTCACCTGCGAACGAATCTTTGGGTCAGCTCGCGAAAACATAGACGTAGTGGTTCGGCATGTTCCTCCTGTTCCATCTTGGGCTTGCCGCCGTTGCAGTCGTGAGGTATCATACGGTGGCTGACAACTGTTGTGCTCACAATATATCACTCGAAACACAAAAAAGGGATAACTGGGTATCTCTAATTATCAAACAGAGATTAAGGGTAGCTTAGGTGTTATACAAATGGCCAATTACGCCCTATCATAATCCCGGTGCCTGCCTCTACCAACAGACCGCTCCCTTGAATTCGAACGTGACCGTTTCTTTCCCCCGTCACCTTCTCTTTTCCGCTCTTTTGGCCTCTCATCCCACCTCCCACTAGACTCCTTTCTCTTGGGCCCAGTATCGCGTTCCCCATCCCTCCCTCGATCCAGCCCTGCCATAACTCTTTCTGCTGCGCTCCGGCCGCCTGCGTTCCCAGCTCTTCTATCCCTTGACGATGGCGCCGGAGGGGCCGATATGGCCGTGGATCCTACAAACTCAATGCGGCCCCTTTCCTCCGCCTGTCTTTTCTCAAGTACTTCGATTTGAGTTTTCGCAAGCCTGTCGGCGAAAGCCTCTTCAGGGAAGCCAAATGGATCCCAGAGCTCCTTCGGGAGACAGCTCGTGTACTGATCGCCGCCTGTGACCCCAACAAATTCTGTGAGCTTCTCGAACAGATTCGGGTTCTGTAGGGTAGAAGACCGTGAGAGCTGCTCGTTGAAATGGATCCCTTGCTTCTTGAGCTCTCGGAAGCGCCCGAATTTGGAGCTAACATCGGGGTGTTCCTCGCCGGGCGGTGAAGGTGGTATCTCTGGTATTGATGTTGGTAAGGTTAAAGATCGGATTGTTGCGCGATTAAGGGAGTAAGGTGATAGCAGCTCAGGTCCGGGGGTCTGTGGGGCGGAAGATGGAGATTGAGGCGGTCGTGCGGGACCCTGGATGGGTCCGATGTCATCTGTCGGTTCAGGTTCTCGGATTTGCGGCTCAGGCTCTACCCTCTTGGCTGGCACAGAAGCAACTGCTGCATGACTGGTGATGTGAGTAGAAGGGACGCTAGCTTTTCTTTTTAGGGTAGAAGAAGAAAGACTTTTTGAAGCTCCATCCGGTTTGGGACTCAATGGTGGACCGGGGGTTGGGCGCGCCTGGGCGCGTGTCAGCTCAGCATTTCTCTGTGGCCGAAGCTGCTTGACGTACCTTTCTGATTTGTAAGGGTGCGGCGCTGGCAGCGACTTCTGGCTGTGGTTCAGGTTGAATTTCTTCCTGGTCACTTTCGCTGCCGCTGCCGTATTCGACCAGGGCCATGGTGAATGGAAAATCAAGTTGGCTGATAAAGTGCTTCTCGAGATCCAAGGGAGTTTCCACACACTGCATGCCAAGAGATCCGTGCTGATAGAATGTTGGCTTCGTTACCCGGCTTCTCTATAGAGGCTGCTCGGACAACCTTTCAACCCCTCCAACGAAGCTCCCATTCCATCATTTTCATCTGCCTCCGAGCGCCGAATCGATAGAGATACCCGCACAAACATGTCTTTGCCCTCTATGCAGCCGCTCGGCTACGACCAGTCCTATTCCTTCCACCCACCAACTTCTAAAGCTTCTGGAGGATACACCCAGCACAGATTTAACCCGTAGAGTTCCCTCTCCCTTGATTCATGATTTCATCAAGCTGACTATCTCGCAGATACACAGACAATGGTGGAACCATCATAGGGATTACCGGTGAGGATTTTGTCGTACTAGCAGGGGATACCAGGCACACGTCCGGCTACAACATCAATTCCCGAACCGAGAAGAAGGTGTACCGACTCGGGGAAGATAACGGTCTTGTGCTAGCAACTGTTGGATTCGGGGCTGATTCTAAAGACGTTGCTGAGACTATGATGAGAGCTGTTAATGTTTGCTACACTCCTTTCGAACTTGGGATGATAAAGCTTATTGAGAACAGGATTTCAAATTCCACCACAACTTGAAAGACATGAGCGTCTCTGCTGCTGCGCAGTACCTTTCCACTGTTCTCTACGGCAACCGCTTCTTTCCCAAATATGCAAACTGTGTTCTTGCTGGCCTGGATAGGGACGGAAAGGCTCGCCTATATTCCTATGATTCAGTTGGCTCGTATTCCAAAGAAGGGGAGAGCCGGGCGTCCGCTGGCTCTGCGTCATCATTAATTGTGCCTTTCCTCGACAATCAGGTGCGTCAGCCCTATCCCGGATTTATCAAATGATGTTGACTAAAGAAATTAGGTCGAATTCAAAAACCAGTTTGTGCCTTCGTCGAAGGGGCAGGAGGAGAGACCAGTAGTGCCTCTCGATCCTGTTACAGTCGCGAAGCTGGTGAAGGATGCTTTCACATCTGCTACTGAGCGTCATATCGAAGTTGGAGATGGGCTGCAGATTATTACGGTCACCAAGGATGGCGTCTCTGAGGAGGTTATAGACCTGAAGAAGGACTAAGCTAGTGTGGATAGAAATAGTTGTACGCTATTTGAATAAATGGATTCTTTTCCTTCATGATTTCTTACAAAAGCTTGTGCAAGCCTGATTGTGACAATTGTGGGTTGGATGACATTGATATTCTTTGGGTCGATGCTAGGGGCAGCCCTTGCCATTCATAGATAATCACTCGGGAGACTGGATTGTTGAAATGGTTATATCTTGAGCCTACCGTAGAAACCCTGATAATGAGTCTATATGCTATGTCGTCGAAAATCCCCTACTCTTAAAAAGGGGCCTAGAAAACAGCAAAAGGCAGTCGACCCAGCCCCTCTGAGAGACAAAAAATAAAAATAAAGAACTCTGGACCCTGCCAGAGGAGGCAGCCCCAAAGACATAGCACATGGGCCAATTATTGGAGTTTCTACGGTAGGTTGCTTGATTCTGGGCTTCTAAATTGTTGATACTCGATCGTTAATCAATATTTTTGGCACATGGTTGTTGTTATAGTCAGAAAGGGTTAGTTGAGCCACTTCACGTAGCTAGGAGATATTGGTCGTAAAGTGGTGTCTCCTAGTTTAACTTGACTCTCGGATCTGTCTTTTACCGAATCATACTATATTTCTGTGAATTCAAGCATGAGCTATTATACTGGCATGAAAGACTGCGGCTGTGTTTCAGCCACACACTTGGGCAAGTCATAGAGTGGCTAGGTGGTCTCTGACTCAATGGATTTTTGACTTGCGGGAGTGCCTGTCCGGCGAGACCCTCTGTGACCGACCAGCGACTTGCGTCATGTCGATCCCTAACCCTAACATTTATTTTGAGCCTCCTTTCTGCACGCTGCCCCTCCCCCACCTTAATTTCCATTCATCCCTTCCCTTAATCCTCCCTCCCTCCCTTCCCTCTCAACCAACCAATTGACCGACGAACCGACAAACGAAAATCACAACGCATCAACATGGCCTACCATCAACCAATCTCGGGGTCGCTTACCTGCACTGATCTTAGAGGCACACTCCCGCTTCTTGCCCAAGGGAAAGTTAGAGATGTCTATACTCTATCCTCCGACACTCTTCTATTTGTTGCAACGGATCGTATTTCCGCCTACGATGTTATTTTGAAAAATGTTTGCTTTTTTAATTATCTCTCTTTTCCCTTCCTCCTTTTCTGCCTAGATAAATTAGTTAACGTTTAATAGGGAATCCCGAATAAGGGCAAACTTCTCACTGCCCTTTCTGAGTTCTGGTTTACTACTGTTCTCAAGGACGTTGGCCCGAACCACTTTATTTCTTCCAGCATGGACTCTCTCCCGGAGGAACTTCAGAAGTACTCTGCGCAACTTAAGGGCCGCTCTATGGTCGTTAGGAAGCTCAAGGTCTTCCCAGTTGAAGCAATTGTTAGGGGATACCTTACTGGCAGCGCCTGGCCTGAGTATCAGAAGTCCGGGACTGTTCACGGAATTCAGGTTCCTGAAGGGATGGTAGAGAGTCAGGCTTTTGAGAAGCCATTGTTTACTCCAAGCACCAAGGCTGCCCAGGGTCAACACGGTAGCTTCCTTCTATCTTATTTATCCGGATTAAAACAAACGCAGGTCAAAAATTGCTGATTTGGCACTATCGTTAGATGAGAATATCCACCCTGATAAGGTTGCTCAACTTGTTGGCTACGAGTACGCAAAAAAAATTGAGGAATTTTCTCTTGCTTTGTATACCAAGGCCCGTGATTACGCTGCCGAGAGAGGCATTATTATTGCCGATACGAAGTTTGAATTTGGTCTTGATGAGGACAAAAACGTTGTTCTTGTTGACGAAGTTCTAACCCCGGGTTAGTTTTTCAGAATCCAGCTCTGTTGATTATTCATGTACTAATTGTGGAATAGATTCGTCTCGGTTTTGGCTTGCCTCCACTTACGAGGCCGGAAGGAGTCAGGACTCCTACGACAAGCAATTCCTCAGAAACTGGTTGACTAAGTACCTGCTAAAGGGGAGACCGGGTGTCGTGATGCCTGACAAAGTTATTGTTGAAACGGGCGAAAAATACCACGAAGTTTATGAGCTACTTACTGGCAGAGAGTGGAAGGACATTTGAGAGTCTGTGAGTGTGCAAAAAGTTGCACGCTGCGGTAGTTAGCTATAAAAAAAGCAAATAAGATGTGTGACATCAATCAAGGACCAATCATAAAAGGATTGAAGTACCGGTAGTCCTAGCCGTGCATAAATAAAATTATTTTTTTGCCCATAACCAGTTGGGAAAAGCAACATTCAAATAATCAGTCTGGTGTGATAACGTATCTAACCGATCATGTGCCATTTGATAAGCACACATGCAAAATCCTAAAATATTAAGATCCACATCATCTCAGAAGACTCATTTTAAGCGAAACAGTGACGTCGGAAAACGGAGCCTCAACTCAACCTCAGTCTTAACTTTTATTTGCTCAAGACTGCCATACGGCGCTCCACAAGCGAACATTGGGTGAAACCAATAAATCGCGATGCGACCAGCACTTCGTCTTCTTCGGGGTGGCTTCCTCCAGCGGAGCATAGAGGAGATGAAGCGCAATACTTTCAGCGGTAGCTTTTTTTCAGCCCCCCTCCGTCCCACCATTTACAATTCCTAACATGACCAATTGTAGTCTTCAAAGGCGAGGGCATAACTGGTGACTTTGCCGACATGGAAGTCCACTCCTTCCGCCATCCAGATTCTCTCAAAAACATCAAAATCTTTTCCGATGCAGACACCGGAGGTTTCAGTGAAGTTCACATGGACCTTACACCATGCCCACCGGGCCACCCATCCGAGGGCCAATACTATGGGAGATTCCATGGAAACATATCCATTGAGTTGCCCGTCGAGCGGCCGAAAATTCAACGGTCTGGGTATGCTGCTTGGAGAACGCGGGAGAGAGGGAGGACGCTCTTTGGGCGGCAGAATTGGGATTGCGATCCTTATACCTATTTGGCGCTGAAGGTTAAGAGCGATGGAAGCAAGTATTTCGTTAATATACAGACCGACTCAATTGTTGAGACGGATATTCATCAGCATAGATTATTTGCTAAGAGGATCGGGGAATGGGAGACAATCCATGTGAGGCAGCTAGAGTCTTTACCACCCCCGTATACTGGAGCCTAGAGCTGATGAATACGTAGATTCCCTTCACGGAGTTTGTGAGGACAAACTTTGGACAGGTTATCGAGCCTCAAAATGAGATGATGAGGCAAAAGGTTAAGACTGTTGGGATTGGATTAATTGATCGAATTCCGGGGCCTTTTGAGCTATGTATTGATCGGATATGGGTAAGTAAGCTCCTTTCTTGAATGGAGATGATCCACTAAAAACAGCAGGCGACGAATACACCAGAGCCAGAACACGTCACCAATATACATCGAGAGCATACAGAATCAGAGAAGGTTGTCTAAGCAGCCCCAATGTACATAATGACGAACGATTCTTATTTTTTTATATTTTTTTCATCAAACATAATACGTGGTTACGTCACATCATCCTATGTTATAAATAAAGCCTTTGCCCCTGCCTTCTTTCTCCCCTTTCCCTTTCTTCATTTTGCATCACTATTATTTACTTCCCTTCTTTTTTTAAATCACAAACCTCCACACCTTTACATACCCACCTGCTTTACTATTGTTAAAATGTGTTTCGGCAACGGCTGTTTCTTCAAACCGCACGCATCTTATCCTATAAAAAATCCCAATGTTAACGACTGGTTAAAGTCTGTCAAATCTGACAAGCATGGCACCGGCCCTCTTCCACCAGTTCTCCCTATCCCTCCTGCTATGAAACCGAACCCTAATGACATCAATGAATCACCACCATCTTTGGGGATCACCACACCTACTATCGTTGTCCAAAGTAGGGGCTCGGTTGGCACTACGCTTGTGAACACACCTGTTGAGGACGTCAATGGCAAGACGGAGGAAGCCAAAGGCGTTACCTGCGAGACCCAAAATATTGAGGGCGAGCAAGGCCAGGAATTCATTGATGCCCACCCTGTGAACGTGAACATTCTAGCAGAGAGTTCTGTAGCGGATGTTGTCGTGGAGAGGTCCAGCGCCAGCGCCGCGGTGGAGACCGTTGGGGCCGACGGTGGGATAAGGATAATCGCCAGAGACTCTGATGCTGCCGGGTCGGAAAACTTGATTACTCATGTTACGGGCAGTAGAGATGAAAAGGATGCGGAGGAAAAACCTGAAAGTATAACCTTCTCTGGGTTCAGCGGCGACTTTACAAGAGACGATAGCAGTAGTGAGGTTAGTGAAGGCGGCGTAACTACTTCGGAGATCTCTGGCCACGAAGTCGAGTGTGCCGAAAAAGTTGAAGGCACCAAGCTCGAACTAGTTGCCACCGAACCCATTGAAATGGGGGCTATCAAACCCCTTCGCAAAATAGTGGATTTCACCTCCCTTGACCCAGGCCCGATTTTCGATTTCTCTGACGCAGGCAAGGTGGAGATGCTTGACCCTACATTGTTTCATGACATGTACTCAGGTTCTATCTGGAGCGAGGGCGTTATGACCAAAAATCCTGGTATTCTACTTGGACGCTCTGGAGATTATCAGAAATATGGTTTGGAGCCTCCGGAGGATTGTATCAAGGATGAAGAGGATACGCATGAGCTGACTTATACTGCGGATGGCACGGTACGTTTTTGAGTTTTTATTAGATGATGGATACTGACAGATCCCAGGCCATAGCACCGGGGCTTGTTGAGCCCTGTATTAGGCTGGGGGAATGGAAAGCTCGTAATGGGCCTCAAAGTTATTATCAAACTCTACAGAGTACCCAAAGCTATGCTAGTAGGGGAAAGAGACCTGATCGTAGTGGAGGTGGACGCAGCTATTGGAATGGGCCTGGAGGGGGGGATCACATGCCGGCTGTTTTGGCACCGGAGAGTCGTTGGAGCCATCCAAGTAACACTTTCACTCCTGCTACAAATCCGTACCACAGCATCCCCAGCCACAGGTATCGTACGCCTTGGAGCTCTCAACCGGGAAGCTCCGTGTCTTTGACATCGGCCAGGTATGGTGGAAACCGTATTCCCATCAGCAATCTCCCTGGGGCTTTTGGTCATGAGCGATGATTTTCTATCGGCATTGGGCTTTGAGAGTAGGACTGTAGGCACGTTTAAGCTGTTTTCGCTTGATATCTTTGTGTTTGAAGATTTCTAGGACAAAGATTGTGATAATATATTATGTATCTGTACGGTTTCTCCTTTGGGATAAAGTATAAAATTTGTAATCATAAAGGAGGAGCAGTTTCTTCAACTCCATACTACCCTCACAGAAAGTCACTCGATCCCCTGAGCCAGCACTCTCAGTAACATGTATCCCCTTGAAGTAGTTTCCAATGATCTGCACTACCAACTGGTGGGTACCTCGCTCGCGATGTGTCATCCCCGCTGATAGTCGGGCACCGCGTCGCAGCAAAATGGGCACCATCAATCGGATATTCCCAGTGCTCATCCCTCAAGGCGCACCCAAGGCAATTGCGATACAACTATATAAGAGTACTCTACCTTCCCTTTGCTTTCTTCTTTGTTACTCCTTCCTTGATCTGAGAACGTTAGGATTTATCACATCTCTGCCCTAGAGGTGGCCCCCGAGGGCCTTTTTTCTTTCATTTTTTTCATTTGTTGCAAGAAATGCCTACACGCCGTTTGCTGGGAAGGATCGCACGGAAGGGGTGTACTTTAATATGAAACACTCTCTCTTCTAGTATGGTGGATTAGGGTTCTGGCTGGAATTGGGGATTGTCTATTGCTTCGACCGTCCGTTCCTTTTCACTCCTGAGATTGAATGAGACCACTAAATGTTACAAACTTGTGTTCTGTATTATTCGGGTGGCGGGAAATAAAGCCCTTATCAGCTCTTTCCTAATCCCGGATATCGAGTGTGGTTGTGAAAGTGGGCGCTGGGGCATACTGTAGTAAGGCTAATTGTTTTATTACGAGGCTGTACATTGCATTAATTCTGGTGCTTTTCAGTGTAGCGATCAAACTCGGTGATTTATGGAACCGGCAGTCTTTGAAAATTCGCTACGTGTCCCTGATTCTCAAGACTAGATTGGAGTAGCCCGAAATAATTGCGGATACCAGCTTCCAACACATTCATCCTCTCTTGGGTCTCACCAGGCTTAAAATCTACTCATCGAACCTTCGCAATCGCTCTCGTGCAATATCACTTGCCCGCCAACCACTGCCATTACATTGGTCTAGCCCATACAACCGAAAAAACTGTTCAAGTTGATAAACAACTGGTGGGTCACTAACCGATTTAGTAGTGCAGGGGTATCACGGACACTTGCCATACCATTCAGTGTGCGCCCAACCCGGGTTGGGCTCCGGGGTGAATCATTCCCGCCCCGTAGCTAGGGAGAGGCAAGATCCAAACGTTGCTGTTGGTACCTTTTTCCCTTTTTCCAATTTTTGGCCAACAGCTTCTTTTCCTCACAGTGGGGGCTTTTCTTTTTGTGGGTGTGTGCTGGAATTGTTGGAAAAATGGCTTCAATGTGACGAAAATATTTCTGCCAGCGGCGGGCAACAGCGCCAGTGGAATTTAGACACTAGTTGCCTCTGTATATAGATACCTCTTATGGGTACAAATACTGTGCGCCGGTACTCAAGCATCAATGTATAAGAGACATCAGTCAATTCTTGCCCTTCCTCTACAAACCACATTATTCTTTCAGCCCACCCGTCTTTACTTTCGCTTCGCTCTCTTTTCTCGCGCACCGAAATTCTGAATGGCTGCGGCGAGGACGAGTGATGCTCTGAAGTTTAGCGTGATTGAGAGTAACTTTAATGGGGAGTGATGGGGTGATGGAGTTACCCTGCCCTGGACGTTTGCTAGGCAATTGGATTAGGTTGAGCCTCATCTAGCCAGTTGATAGTGCTTAAAAAGAAAAAAAGGGTAAACTCTCGCAAATCCCCCCACCACCACGAACAATCTACAATCCAATCACCCCGCAATGCCCCGCTCAAAGCCGCCGAAAGACGCACCGAGCCTCACCAAAGCTGCCGCGAGTGCAAAAAATAATTATCTAGCAAAGAAATACCCGGCAATGGACGACTTCGTAATGACGATCTCCGACTCGGATGAGGATGTTCCGGACCTCGACTCTGACGACTCCAACGTCGAATCGATTGGCAGGGATAAACCCACTACGCCTGAGGCTGATGAGGTTTCTAAGCGCGGGAAAAAGCGTAAGAGGCTTGTTACTGAGAGTGGGGAGAAAGAGAACAAGAGAGACGATGGAGGGCTTGACTCGGATTTCGAGTTCATGGGCGGTGGGGAGGAAGGTAATGTTGGGGAGTATGATGGGTGGGGATTTGAAGGCGCCCGGGAAGCAATGAGGAGTGGGAGGGGTGGGGTCGATGTTGATGATATCATTCGGAGGAGGAGGGGTGAAGAGGAAGAGGTGGAGGAAACTGAGGATGAGGAAGAGGAGATGGAGTTTACTGGGTTTGGGTCTGACGATGAAGATCTTGCGCTGGATGGGTTTGGGATGGGTGCTGTCGGAGAGGATTCGGGTGGGGAGGATCAATCTGGGTCTGAGAAGGATGAGGATGGAGACGAAGAGGACGGGGAGGAGAAAGATGGGGAGGGGGAAGATTCGGATGGCGAATCTGTGGCTTCGATAGTTCCCCATCCCGAAGACGAGGTCTCCTCCTCCGATTCAGAAGAGGAAGATGCTGAGGAGGCTGCTAAGAAAGCTGCGTTTTTCGCACCGGAGGAGGAAGGCGCTGGCGCTAAGGGTAGTGTGTCCATCAACTTCCAGCAAATGAACCTCTCCCGCCCAATCCTCCGTGGTCTAGCGAATGTCGGGTTCAATACTCCGACGCTGATCCAGCAGAAGACAATTCCAGTTGCCCTGTTGGGTAAAGACGTTGTGGGAGGTGCAGTCACTGGGTCAGGTAAAACCGCAGCGTTCATAGTCCCAATTCTCGAACGTCTACTCTTCCGCCCGAAAAAAGTCCCAATCTCCCGAGTCGTCATTCTCTGCCCGACTCGTGAGCTGGCGATGCAAGCGCACAGCGTCGCAGTGAAACTAGCCGCATACACGGATATCAGATTCGCGCTTGCAGTCGGAGGCCTCTCCCTAAAGGTCCAGGAAGCCGAACTCAAAAAGCGCCCCGATGTGATAATCGCCACACCCGGCCGTTTCATCGACCATATGCGCAACTCCCAAGGCTTCTCGGTCGAGAGTATCGAGATAGTGGTAATGGACGAAGCAGACCGCATGCTCGAGGACGGATTCGCCGACGAGCTAAACGAGATTATCAATACCATCCCCAAGAGCCGACAAACGATGTTGTTCTCTGCTACCATGACAGATAGCGTCGATAAGCTCATTCGGCTTTCTCTGCAGAGGCCCGTCAGGATTATGGTCGATACGAAGCTTAGCACCGTCAAGACGCTCGTGCAGGAGTTTATTAGGATCAGGCCGCAGAGGGAGCACCTTCGTCTTGCGATGTTAGTGTTTGTATGCAAGGAGTATTTCACGGCGAGGACTATCGTGTTCTTCCGGAGTAAAGTCTTCGCACACAGGGTGAGGGTTGTGTTTGGCCTTTTTGGACTCAAGGCAGCGGAGTTGCACGGGAATTTGAGTCAGGAGCAGGTGAGCTTCTGCTTCTTCTTGACCTTTCTACAAATACGGATTTGGCACTAATCTAGCAATGGGTGGCAGCGCGTCAGAGCAGTTGAAACTTTCCGAGATGGAAAAGCAGATTTCCTCTTAGCTACCGACCTCGCCTCCCGTGGCCTAGATATCAAAGGTGTAGACGTGGTAATAAACTACGAAGCCCCCCAATCTCACGAAATATACCTCCACAGAGTAGGCCGTACCGCTCGTGCCGGTCGCCAAGGTCGCGCAGTGACACTAGCGGCGGAGGCAGACCGCAAGGTCGTCAAAGCCGCCGTCAAAGCCGCTCAATCCCAATCCGCCAAGGTCGTCTCCCGGATCCTAGACGTGGACAAAGTCGATGCACTGGGCGAGAAGATCAAGAATCTAGGCGACGAGATCGAAGAGATCCTCGAGGAAGAGAAGGAGGAGAAGCAGCTGCAGTCTGCGGAATTGCAATTACGCAAGGGCGAGAATCTGATCAAGCATGAGGACGAGATCAGGAGTCGGCCGAAAAGAACTTGGTTCGAGACGCAGAGGGAGAAGGAACTGCGGGGGAAAGTCAGTAAGGCACAGTTGAATGGGTTGGAATTGCCCGAGAAGAAGGTTAAGTTGAGTAATAAGAAAAGGAAGAAGTTGGAGGTGAGAGGGGAGGTTGAGGAAGGGAGAGTTTATAAGAAGACGAAGACGGATAGGACTTCTAAGAGGAATGGCAAAGGGAAGGGTGGGAAGAAGCTCGCGCAGAAGATATTGAGGGGGAAAGGTAAAAGCAAGTGATTCCTTTTGTTTCTGCTTTAAAAAGTAAATATCTGCGCTTCGGGGACTTTTTTTTGTAATATACTCGAGTACAGTACCGGTGGTTGGGGTTATTACTAGAATAATATTATAATATTATTTAAGTTGGATACGGTACTAGATAATTTGTTTCAAGTCCTACCCCATTCACATGATCATACCTTCGAAAGACTGGAATGAACGTTGGCCATACTTTTTGACTTTAAGGTGACACATGTAGCGCCGCCGAGGTTTGACCTCACGCAATAAAGTTTTTCCGGTGGGTTCAAAGTCAGTCATCGCTCCCCGACTCAACCCTTCTCTCAACCATCACCAACCAACCATCACAATGCCGCCAAAGCGCAAACCGAATAAATCCGCCGCGAGACCCCGCCCAGCTGCCGCAGCCACCGAGCCCGAAGAGCCCACTCAATCCATAGAAGTAGCAGCTGCAGTCTCAACGGAAACCGCCCCTCCACCACCACCACCACCCAACTCATCCGAAAACCCACTCTTCCTACCGGGCTACAGCGACTCCTCCTCCGACGATGACAACGATAATGGCAGCAATAACGGGTCAATAGAAGTTATCCTTCCCCCACCGCCCCCTCCCCCCCCCGCAGATCCGCCACCGCCACCACAACCCGTTCCAAAACCACCACCACCCCGCAACGAAGATGACGACACCTCCGGCGGCGAAGACACCACCGACGAAGACCCCGTTGTCCAAACCTACGACGTACATATCACCACCTCGCAGCTCCGCGATCTCTACATCTTCCAGTACCCCGTCCGATCTCGCGAGCAGCCGTACACGAAGGCGCGCAATGCATGTCCCGTCGAAGCGCGGTTCAAGCCAAAGTCTGGACTCGTGGAGGTTGACATCCCGGTTAACGTGCAGGTAAACTATGATGACGAGAAGGGGCGCGTATGGGGGGATGTGATGCGAAGGGCGGAGAAGGAGGCCGGTAAGGCGCAGAGCAGAGGGGAGGGTAGTAGTAGTAGTAGTAGTAGGGGTGGCGGTGTAGCTAGTGGAATTGGAGGAAAGAGGAAGAAGATTTCGCGGGGGGGAAGTAATGAGGAGGATGGGGGGGAGGGGGAGGGGGAGGGGGAAGAGGAGGATTTGATGTATATGGATCTTGCGGCCGCGGTCAAAGCTGGACGGATACTTAATCGTCAGACGCTTGGGAGTAAGATTCAGCTGGATGCGACAAAGTATATGGCTGGGGTATTCAAGAATGGTACATGTCACCCACTACCACCACCCTCTGACCGCTTTTGATAGAAATAACTTACTAAATATTACAGATAAACTCTTCCTAACACCCATAACCTCCACCCTCCAACTCCGCCCCCAATTCCACCACATTGACACACAAATCGATCTAGAGCGCGCCGCGAACAAAGCCCTCCATCCAGTGAAGCAGGAAGCACGTGCGATCCAGCTCTCGGTCAAGAACTCTGAGGACCCCTCATCGCAGCTGAGCAGTAGTATGAAGGCGGTGCGCATGGCGGAGGAAGAGAATTGGACCAAACTGCACTGGGTGGATCAGGATACCGATGATGCCTGGGGGGTTTACGACGACGTGTGCTTGGCAGGGGAAGCGGCGGGGGAGGAGGGGAAGGTGAAGGATGAGCTGCTGAAGTGTGTTACGACGAAGAAGGAGTATGTTGAGTGGTTGAGTGCTGGCAAACCAATTGTTAAGAAGGAAGGTGGGGGGAAGTAGGTGTATTGGTGTATCAGAAATGCTATAATGTGTGCTGGGGTGTATTTTTTTCTATTTTTCATTCTTTTCCCCCCCTTGTATTATACTAGCATTCTGATGGTTCACCCAGGGCTTTAACTTATAGATGTAATCCCATCTTCGGCTCTTTTTTTTTCTTCCCTCCCTCCTCTCTAGCATAGCATAGCCGTCCAGCCTTCTTGACTATCGTACATAAGAGTACATGAATACAAAGATCCCGATATCACAATATGGACAATCCCACCCTCCCATCCCATCACTCACCCATATATATACTACCCAAACACTACGGGAAAAAAAGACACAATATCCTACCAACAATCAAAAAAAAAAACCTCCCAAAAAACTCCCGCCAAACCAAAACCAATCACAAAAATAGATAAATAGATAAAACAAACAAGGGATCATAATAATACCCTACAGCCCAGCCACCACCACAACCAGAGCCACCACGAGACACGAAACCCCGGTACCGACCACCGACGCGGCGAACTCCCGCCCGGAAGCCGCCCCAGAAGTACCGAACGGCGTCGCATCCCCGGTATTCCCACCGCGGGCAGATCCACCGCGGGACGTGGAAGAACTAGTGGGGGCAGTTGATGATGATGAGGGGGTGCTACTCGTCCTGGCGCCACTACCGCTGGCTGACGAAGTGGGCTTCGGGGTGGGCTGGAGGTCCGCCTTTTTGCGTGGGGCGAAGCCTAAGCGGGTACGTTATTAGTTCATGGGAACCACAGGAGGGGGGGGGGATAAGGAAAAGAGGAAAAGAGGAAGGGGGGTATATTTTACCAACACGATTCTTATCCAAGTCGAAGACGGAGTATACGTTTTTTAGGAATACGTCGCCGAGGAGCCATGTGGTTTTGCCTAGGACTTGCTGTTTGTTGGGTTTTTTGTTAGCTTCATGGGCTATGATTCGGTGGATTTTATTTATTTTTAGAAGAGGGGGGAGGAGGGGGGGGTATTAACTCGGCCGGTGATCAGGGATTGACAAATGTCATCCTCCGAGTTGATCTTCTCGCTGACGTAGTCCCTCGGCGGGACTTTGTATTTCACACCGCCAAAGGTGAATTCTATATTGGAGGTGGTATTACATGGAACGGCGAAGACATCGCCGTTAGTCTCCGCGCCGGGGATGATAGAGTGCAGAGTTAGTGCATCACTGGGGGGCACAAGGATCAGGGAAGTCCCGGAATCGATGACCGCTGTGCGCCCCGAGAGCCCAACCACCCGTCCATCGACCGACGTATTGTCAACCTTAATCTCCCAGAGCCCTTGCTGTGACACGGACGGCATAAAGTTCAATTCCCCCTCGAACAGGCTCGCGTCTGCCGCGCCGAAGTTGACCACCCCGTCGTTCACTGCGTCCGTATGCCGCGCGAGCGCGATGCCGAACAGCTTCTCATTGATGAGGCGCTTGGCGACGAGCTCGTCCATTATAGTCGGTACTTTCTGTGTGCTCGCATTCTGGAAGCCGAGGCCCATTATGCCGTCGATGGGGAAGTAGATGAAGTCGTCCGACACCCTGGTCGCCATGCCAAACGAGATGTTCATGTTGAACCCTGCGAACGAGACGCTGTCGGAGACTATACTTCCTTCCACCTGCCCGCTACCATATCGAATGCCGAAGGTTCGCGTGGTCTTGACGAGAGTTTTGCTGTCCTTGCTGCCGTAGGTCTTGTGTACAAGGCAGGCGCGGGACCTGCAAGTGTCGGAGGAGATCCAAGTATCTGAGCTGCCGGTGTCGATCACGAGGGTGAAGGCCGTGTTGTTGGAACCGAATTTCACTTCGGAGAAGTATGCTGTTTCCTCATCGTTAGTATATCGCCATTCGCCATATTTCTTGTAGAAATGAATCGGGATGCATACACAGATCCCCTCCATCCTGACCCACGCCCATTGAGTTTGGAGTCTTGGGCGTAGCGGCAGGAATTATCCCGGTGGCGGTGGCAGACTGCCCCGCACCGATGGTCTGTCGCTTCTCCAGCACCACCCCCCTCCTCCGAAGTGAATCCTCCACATCCCGGAGCGCCCGCGCACCATCAACCTCGGGTCCTGGAATTCCACGCTGACGGTATTTGTAAGTTGCCGCGTTGGCAGCTCGCACCTGGCGGATTTCAGGATGTGCTCCGTCGTCCTGGTTTTTGTCAAGACTTTGTCAGTTCCAAGCGCTTGAGAACTTTGAAGGTGGGGGGGAACTTACTGGGTGCTCTGTCCTCCGAATTTCCATACTCCAAACTCCAACATCCCCCCTCTTATTATTGTTATTATTATTATTACTGTTGCTGTTACCACCACCATTATTTTTCCCATTCTTCACTTTCCACCATTTCTCCTTCGAGTTCGTGCCGACCTCTGGGACCGTCATGAGATTGAACGATGATACTACCTGCACCGTTGTCGCCAACAATAATAACGAAAAATGTACCCGCATTCTCATTCCTCTCTATCTCTTCGTAAGAGAGAATAAAATAAAAAATCCCCCAAGTCGCTCGGTGATCGGTAGGCAGCCAGGCAAGCGATTGAAAATAAGAAAGGTAAATAATCGCAGTATATATCCCACCACCACCAAAAACAAAGAGAACCCGGCTCCTTCTTCTCGATCAAGTATATAATAATAAGGAAATGTTTAATGCGTTGCAGAGTGTAAAGATCGTTCACACCTTCCGAATCGCCTGGATAATGCACTATTCCGCTGTGCTCCCTTATTTCCTCTTATCTTCGCTGACCCGCTTGGTTTGTAGCACAGTAAAGCAAGCACTGAGCTCGTACTGCACTAGAGCCGGCAGTAAAATGCTTGTAACCGCTTGCCTGCTCTCTGGCTTGGTAATGTATGAATGATGCTGGGAGTAGCACCGCCGTCACCACGTGCACTGTAATGTTTCTGGTGGGAGGAAGAAAGAGAATGCGAAGAAAGAAAGAAAAGGTGGGGCTCCAGCGCCGTAACTAAATCTCACTTTCCTTCCTTCCTTCCTTCTCTTTTTGTTTCCGCTTCCCTGGGATTCGTGAAGGTGAGATGAGAAAGCAGCTGCGGAGTTGGTGGAATGGGTAATTGATTGGTTTCCCCAATGACTTGTCGAAGTATCCCCCGCTTCCTTCTCACGTATTTGCGATGCTGAAGAAGATATGGAAACAAAAGAGAGACAGAGAGAGGGAAAGAGAGAGAAAGGGAAAGGGAAAAAAAAGAGAGGCAGAGTAGAAGGACGAAAGGAGAGGAAGAGAGGAAAGAGAAAGGGGACGAAAAAGAGTACTTAGGGAACCAGAAACCAAGGTTAACCGCAGGCAGGAGGGCATGTAACAGAATTTCATCCATTTTCCATTTCTGTGACTTTGAAGCGTGGAGGGGGTGGCTAGCCAGACAGATGCTGTACCGTAGAGAAACGATCAGTTCTAGTCCCAGCACAGGAGTGTAACGGACGGACGGAGGGGGAGGGGTAGAGTAAGTGTATCGTATGGTATATGTGCCGTTCCATATCTGCTGGAGTCCATTCCGCGAGTTACGGTGTCTATAATTTTGTAGAGATAGAGACAGATCCTCAACTACACAGTATCATACTGTACTGCCCCCGAGCATCCACTAGATTTAGGAGGTCACCCTCCTTCCTCCTCCCCACATTTTTTTCTACATCTCTTATCCGGAGGGAGGTTCCTTTCCTATGGGAGCAGCAGCTATCGGAAAATTGTTGGTTATTGGGACAGAAAAGATGAAAGGATGGGGGTGTCCCGATTGAGGGAGGATGACGGCAGCGTGCCTTTTACCACGGAATCCTACGGTAAGGTGGAGCAGTACGGTATCAAATCATGAATTGGGGGAGACCTACAAAACATATTGCACACCTAACGCCATGGCATCACAGCATATCAACCTGCTTTATCCAACCAAAGGAGGGCATACGGAAGAATAGAGTACTCGAGTATTATACCGTACTAATATGTTTTTTTTTAGTAATCTACGTCCCGGCCGTATTAGTACATTGCGATACAAGTTCTGCTAGAATTGGTAACAAGAAAATGCCGTTGTTTCTTAGGCCGAGACAGCAGAAAGCTTAACAAGGCGACCTATGACGATATATTGGCTCCTTTGGGCGCTGGCTATAATACCTAATCCTACTATGAGGCTGTCACTTACTATAAGGTATTATACGCTACCGGATCATGCTGCTACGATATCACAAGTGTATACCCCAGGCTCCCCCACGATGCTTGAGTACCGGTGGCAGTCGCTAGCCTCCGTCGCCTCTCACCCATCCAAGGATAGAAAGAAGAAAGAAGAGGGATCCTGATACAGCAGGCACAATATTTGTATCATAACCTTGACTGTGTCACTTTTTACTTCCCAGTTTTCGGGTTACCGTAAGCACCTGATAAGTTAGGGGGAACACACGAAACAGAAACCGAGAGAAGAACCGAACTGAACAGGAACAACAACGAAGCCGATAAACTTAAGGCCGGATACTATAGCTGTAAGTGCAAATGCCGCAAGGCGCTGTTTGATGGATTGGGAGTGGTGGGGGTGTAACCACCTATTACGCGCAGAAGGACTTTTTTCAGTAAAAATGGAGGCGAGCGAATCACCACACATTTCTTTCCACACCCCTCCACTAACTCAACTCCTGGCTCCAAGTTACAGTATTGGCCTCCGAATCTCGCCGTGCGCCAACTCCAACACGCTATCACACCGGTAGATCGACTCAGAGCCCAAAACCCAGGCGTGAGATCCCCCCCAAGCCACCCCTCACCCCTCCAACCGCCCCTCCTACTTTTCTGATTCCTCAGGAGTTTCACATGAAACCGTACCTGCATCCCCACTTCACGCCATAGAACTAGCTTAGCGCACGAGCCAATTGGCCGGCCCGCCGGGTCAGGCACTAGATTTACTACCGTAGCAGGCTAAGTTGCCAACCCAGACCTGATGAAACAATGTCGAGTCAGCCACTGGGTAGATACGGTATCGCAATTTGGTAAAACCAGCAGTGAGTCGGGTGCCCCTTTGTATGCTTGATAGGTGAATAAAACGCGGATTAAGTAATCCCTTCCAGGAAAGGAAGAGGGGAATTGGGATGCGGTGTTTGGATGGATGGATAAACCTTATTTTCATTCTGCTATCAGACCGGCCCGATGGATGGGTGGATTCGATAGAGTGCTGGCATCGGTAGTTAGTACTCGACAGTACTGGTATGGTGGATCAAGGCACTATGTCGGGTAGTAGAAGACAACCCATCGCTTAATCAACCTGGGCTGTCGAGCTCCACTGCCTGGTTTCTCCACCTCGGCTGGCCCGAGTGGTCTGTACGCCTTTGGGCATTTCAAAGCGCTGCGCGACGGTGTTAACTTATGCAATAACTCTGCCGGGCTATGCCTGTCATATCTAGGGGGTTTCAGGGAGTTTTTGGAGTCCTAATCGATGGGCGTGTACAGTGCTGGGTGATGGCAGGGACTTGGATAATTGGGCCATGTGCGATTTGTACTTGTATGTACAAATAATCGAAAATCCTCTACTCTGAAAAAAGGGCCCTCTAGGTGATAGAAAAGACAGAGGAGCACCAAACCTGACCAGAGGAGGTAACTCTAACGATATAACACTTGGTCTGATTATTTGAGTTTTCACTACAGCCGACTGGAGTCGTATCATGCTATAGGATGCTGTATTCCGCTTGGGTATGATATGCGAATGGACTCTTAGGGTGTGCCCTGCAGAGTTGTACTGCACCGTCTTGAAAGGGAAATCAATAGATGCCGGTAATATATCTCTAACTAGTGGTCCAGCCGAATGCATCTCCATAGAACGGTAAGCTTTGTTGCCCACGTATCTGCAGGTACCATACCATTATAGATCAGATAAAAGGGCCTCCTTATGATACCGACGGTGCTGCAACATTGGGTAAGGGGTCCCCGGTCATCCAGCTTGCTACCCGCAGCCATCCCAAACGAGTGTTAATTATAGGCAGGATTGCGTTCGTCCGGACGAAGACAGACGAGTGCTGAATGGCACCCCTCATCTCAACTTGAGCCCGACTCGACCGCTGAGTGGTTCCGTCCAGCAGGCACCATATCAAGGACGGATAACATAATACTCAACTTTACCGGCACCATCCATCATGCTACCCGCTCCGTAATCCCCCGTCGAGTGCCGGCAAGCCAATCCGATAAACACATTCACTCTCGAGTACCCCAACCAAAACTCTCCATACAATCGCCACCAGATCCCACCACTACCCGATCTCACCAAATCGCATAATTAATCTCCCTTCCCGCCCACCTAGCCGCCCAGCACACACTACGGTAATGCCCTGACTACTATTTGATCTAAACAGCCTAAAATATCAGGCTGTTGCCAAGTGCATGACCGTGGCCTGTGGCGGTGCCGTGTGGCCTCAACTCCCGCCTTACGATACTTATCCGCGCCCGTTGCAGGGAGAAAGCACCCGAAAGCAGGGAGGGTACGATACTTGTATGTTTCGTAACCGGTACTGCGGGTGCTCAGATAGGCACGCATCTCCCGCCATACATCTTCTCTAATCGTACTTCTTGCCTGGGACGAGTTATAAAGTTAGTAGAATACAGGAACACACAAGGACAGCACTGCGAGATTTTTCTGCTTTAGGTCAGTCTCCAAATCGGGCGTTCCGCTTGCCGCCCAGTTTATAGAAATCGTGGTGGGCGCGTAGCATACCGGTATCCTTGTGTTGTTATGGGTCATGTAATGTCACTCGGATTTTAGGTCGTGGAGTGGAGGTATGGGGAAACTTGAAGTCCGGCATGAGCTATGGAGCGATACAAATAAATATGATACTTCCAACCGAGGGAGGAAGGAGGCTCTGCGATGTGTTCGGGAGGTTTGAGATGAGGCTAATCCGGACCGTATCTTGGCCCGCCAGGCCCGCGGGCTTTCACACTTGGATAAGATTTTCCCATGAGGCGAAGAAGACGAAACGGCAGGGGGTTAGGGCTTCGTGCAAAAGTAGTGGCCAAGTCAGAGTGCAGTGGATGGACTTTACTCTATTGCCATCCGGTAATACTCCAGTAGTAACATCAAACATTGAGGCATCATACTAGGAGCAGAGAGGAGCGCAGGCAATAGGAAGAGCACATGGGATGGAGGAACACTGAAGCGTGGACGGGTGAACGTTCTAGGGCGAGAACTGGTGTATAGGGTTATACGGGTAGAGTTTTCACTACTTAAGTGTAGCCTCCCTAGAGAAGAGACACCAAGACATCCTTCTCCTATCGCCGCGCCCACACAATCGTGCCACCACCTCCATTACCACTAAGATATAGAAGTGTCATGCCGCAGTTCTGTATAGTGGGGTGTTGTGCGTGGATAAAATTAACCGATCAAGGAACGCTCATAATTTTCGCTGTGATGTTTTAAACCTCCTCGATACAACCACCCCAATCCAACCAAGGGAAATAGGTGGAAATAATTTAATTACATGGCAGTAATCAGTGCTTAATATACCATCCATCAGACTTAATAAAAAAAAGAAGAGAAGGTATTATGAGGTGCCTGTTGAGTGGTAATGATTTTTGAGGGGGCCGGAAGCGATGTGCTGCCACCCGGGTGATCGGTTAATTTTGTCAACGTTCAATACCGCATCATCTTAAATTGGGCACGGTACCATTCCAACGGGTGTGCCAGATACAAACCCGGCAGGCTCAGCTACTGTTCTTGGGCTTTTCAGATCACCGGTAATGCACCAATCTGGACCGGGTACTAAGACCTTTTTCCTATTAGATGGAGAACTATCCATATCTCATGCACCCATAAACACCAAACGCCAAGACGCCAACGATCGTACACACTGGTTTCCCCAACTCCCCACCAAAGTTCAGGCAACCCTTTTCCCTACCGATATGCTAGAAAACCACCAAAAAAGTCCCACGCCTGGTAAGTCTGCATGGCTGCCGGGCTTCTCACCAACCTGTGGTTCTCTTTAAAAAGAAACAAACTCCCTCCCCTTCCCAAAACTAAGAGCATTCTGCATCCTCCGCCATCTCTCTCACCTCCCCAAAATTAAACTCCGGCTTAGGCAGTAAGGCGTAAATGCCTTGGGCATACTTGGGGCTAATGCGGTAACATTGCGCAAGGTACCTGGTCTGAATTTTCTGGTTCTCCACCAGCTTTAGGACAGTAGCCGTGTTACTGTGGAGGTATGCCCGCCCCTCATCAGTCATGACACGGTCGTAGAGGTCTCGCGGTTGGTCGTATTCTCTACGCATGCCCTCAGAACAGTGGCGGCCTTGGCGAGACACGATGTTGTCAGATGCTTCGTATGGGCGTTCAGCGGTGTCGGGGGGGGATCGATTGAGAAAGCGGTAACGAAAATAGTCCAAGGCTCCGCTGCCGTCAAGGCCCATGCTTGTAGAACCGGGGGGGGACAGGAAGGGGCAATTTACTAGATGGTGTTAGCAGTAAGGGGGAGGTGGGAGATGGTATCTTGCCTGGGATCTCGTTAAGGTTGATGCCAAGGCGGTGATACTGAGCATCACGGTACAAGAACATCCTGAGTTGGAGGAGCATGTCCGGACTCTCCTCAATACCGGGGACCATACTGCTGGGGGAGAAAGCCGATTTCTCTACATCGAGATGGTAGTTTTCTGGATTTTTATTTAGGACGAGCTTACCAAAATCCTGCAGCTATCGCCCGGTCAGTAAATGCACAAAAATATTTCCCTTTTCTTAGGGGACCAACAGGAAATTTATTTCTCGGCCAAACCTTTGTCACGTCAAAGGGGTCGAAGCCAAGCTTGACTGGGTCGGCTTGGTCGGATTCCATGACCTGGACCTTGGCCGTCCAGGTAACTGGATCTCCCTTCTCTATGGCCTGCCAGAGATCTCTTTTAGAGAAATCCGGATCCTCACCTACAGATTCTTAGCTAACCCCCAGTGTGTATTAACGAGCCTTTAGGGCTCACCACATATTTGGATGGCTTCTCTCGGGGTGAACTGCTCCGACCCCTGATCACAGATGAAATGATATTTCACATAGACGAATTGGCCCTCCTTGTTAACCCTATTTCCCGGAATTATTAGTAGATCTCCTATGCAGCAGGAATCTTCCTTACACACCATTTGAATGCATGACAGCCATATCCGTGCATTTTCCGCCAGCCTCTTGGATGCCCGTGGTTACTGAACAACATCATGGCGGCATGGTGACTGATTCTCTATATCAGCTTCATCCCAACTGCCACTCACTCATGAAATAGCACTCACCTTTCTGGAACATTACCTAGGAAGTCGAACATGGCATTGTAATCTAACAGGAAATTTTTTGCATTACGCTGTTGGGAAAGAAAGACATCGGGTCCCTGCATTGGGTCGCGGCAAAAGAAAACGGGCTACGTAAACAGGTGTTAGTCAGTATTCACTAACCCATTGAAAGCTACTGGAACCAACCCAATTGAGTCCCACAATATCGTAGATGCCCTCATTTGTGTAATGCTTGATAGAAAAGCCACGTGCGCCACGCCCTTGGTCTGGAGACTCTTTGCCATGCAAAGCGGTTGAGAAACGCATGAATATCCGTGTCTTTTTCCCTTCCTCGTTGTACAGGTCGGCCTATCATCGTTAGGTAAGGTTGTCTAGGCTGGGGTTAAATATTCTCTATACCTTTGTAAGTTTTGACATGTCCTTAGTGCACTCGAAATACCCAAAGGCGCCAGATCCCGCAGCATGTACCACACCTGCCCCGTTTTTGAGATTAGGAGGTGAGGGAAAAAAATAAACAGAGCAGAGTACAAAAGTTTCCTACGTTCTTGAGTCTTTGATCTGTTGAACAACTGCAGCTTCTGGAATAGAAGTGTGTCGTTTGCCACGGCAATCCCACCAACGTTCTTACTATGTGGAGGATTTTGGGAGGGAATCACTTCATCGTCCTCCTGTTTCTCGCCGCCAACGGTCCCAGTGATTCTTGCCGCAGTCTCTCCGGGCCCCAAACCGTGCTGTCGGAAGAAGGAAGCCTCTTGTTCGGCATCGGGGCCAACGCCTGCCATTCCCGGGGCAGATTTAGGAGATTGAATAGGATGTGTGGAGGGATTGTCTGAGCTTTTGCTGGTCATTTCTCCGGTGAAACACATAACATCAAAACCAAATCTCAGTGGGCCATTAGTGATTAAATGTAGTGTTGCTCACTATACTCTCCCGTGAAATCTCCTCCGTGGAGTATCCCCTCTTTTGTTCCCGAACTCCACGGCTTTGAAGTGTACCCGAATACAAACTATTACTAAAGAAGAAAGGCGGATCGGAGGATGTAGGAGAGGAAAGAGCATATCATATGTCACAGGCTTCAAGGGGAGTTTGGACCTTTGGACCGAGGAAGAGTCTAGTAGAGAACTTGGGGACCTTTCCTTCTCCAGTATAACGCCCCGGATAGCGCAAGCCGACGGAACTAGAAAGGGGGGTAGCATGCCCCCTTGCATGAGCTCAATCATAGGCGTCATGAGATTGTGCTAAAAGAACAGGGAGAACTCTGAGGTAGACATTTGGTAGAGATGGGTTATTTTAATATCAGAACCACATAGCACGACGACTACGTCGCAGAACACCGGATCCAAATCCAACAGACGCTAGAATTGTGTCGGGCGGTATGTTCGCCTCGGGGGATTTGTCGAGAGCCTGGGTAAGCAGATAGTGTCTGCTAAGTACTGATACAGATGCCATACCGAGTTAGCCCAAACACAAAAACCTACTCGCTAGTCTTTGCCAAGAACACCTCCATGAGCCGAATACCGGCATTTGGTGAGAACTCAAACAAAATATCGGCTGACGGAGATATTCTCGGCAAAGAGGAGCGAGCACTTGAGTATAGCTTGGGGTTTTAAAAAACAACATCTTGCCCCGAGCGAATGCTCGGAGTGTGATTGGGAATGTCTTCCTCAAGATCCAACTATATGGGATTATAGGAATAGGTTCATTCACAGAAGGCTGACATTGCCAATCAGCGAACCTAACCTTCTCCTAGTTTTTATGTTAGTCTACATAGGACAGGCCGAAATGTGCTTACTGGGGATCAAGCCCCTAATAAAACTAGTTCCCCACACTTTTATTGCCCGGCTCTCATATGGAATCTCGGTGCTCCCTTGCAAATCTAAATACCAGCCTGGAGGAAGCAGTAAAACTAAGAACTGCCCAGAATAACCCTTCCGAGAGGTGGTATGACATCACATTAGAGTTTGGGGAAACACACATTCCCTGTCATATTCAGACTTTTTCTCTGGCCCGTGGGTAGGGCCTTAGTATATAAGATAGGCTATAGCGGGCACTGAATTTGGATTGTCGGGTGATATTTATTTCCACCTGGTACACTCGTGTCGGCAAAGCCCTTATATGCAAGTAAGTCAATTTCTGCCAGAAGGGGGACCACCTTTTTCCCCTTTATCTTGGGAAATATTTCTTATCCTTATTCGAAGTCCTCATATGATAGCTTACACACTACTCTCTGTCTGATACCTGTAGCGCTCTAGATAGGATATATAAACTATATAGAATTCAGGTAGGTCAATGACGACCTGCAAGTATTTGAGAGCTCAGACTCTCAGGCAGAGCGACTTGAGTTAGAATTTCTTGGACCCCATCCCAACTACAATGCCCAAACATTACTGGCACAGAAAATCCGCACTTACCAACAAGGGTGGAATCAGGATTTTTTCCTAATACCATATAGTGCTCTCTCTCTTTCCGATTTCTATAGTGAACAATAGTTAGAACCATTGTCTCTTGCTAGTGTTCAATCTTGATGCATCCACAACTCACCTACTGTGCCCCCCACCTCTTCAAACCTGTTTGCCTATGAGGACTGTTCTCCACTTCTTACTCCAATAGCTAGTGCCCTCTCTACTGGGTTATTTTATCACACAACCTTTCCACAAAATAGGTTCTTGCCTAGCACTAGCAGGGCTTCACCAAGAGAAGTACAGTAGGAAGCGGCGGCTGATCTTATATGGGGAGCAGAAACAAAAACCCAGCGCCAGGGAATGAAAGGAGTAGGACTAGCCATACTGTACAGTAGGTAACTTATATGGGAAACTCATAATATAAGATTGGTTTATATCTTTTGTCAACTATCATTCTCTCCAGCATTGCACATACGCATTAACTAACAGAGCTTCACACTCCTCTACATGTGAAAGAGGCTTTTTCTTTTTTCTTTCCCTCTCTAACTGCATACAAACAAAGCCTACACTTCACTGTAGCAAACCTGATCCTTCCTCCGGAATGTATTATCACCACTAGCTCCAACACAACAATCTATCATCCTACCCAAGTCTACAACGGTTGATCTTAGTTAAAAAGCCCCAGCACCACGTCAAGGTGTCAACCACGCTGGGGTCCCACGAGCCATCCGCTGGTTAGCCAACCCACGTTGGACGGATGATAGCAGGATCCATATCATTCTATGGTCCTCTAAAGTATCCTTTCTCTCAGGCACCCTCTGTACGAGGCGTGCTACCGTGCTTCCCAGGGTCTGTTTGGATATACAGCGGTTCCGTTCCATTCTCCAATGACCGTTCCCCTTCCGTCTCGAAATGGTGAGAAGGCCATTTTTATAGTAGAAACGGTCGCCAAATGGAACGGTCCCATTTTTCTTTTTTGCTAAACAGACCCTTAGTAGGCAACGGTAAATACTGCTCGTGGGAGCCGGGACGCTCCCGACAGGCAGGCGCTCTGGCTGTCGTCACAGTCGCAAAGCTCCTCCGCAACAGTGATGCAAGTTCCATGGAGAGGAAAGAAGAGGAGTTGGTGGGGGGAGGTGGTGGTATTTATAGGGGGTGCCAAGATGTTTCTTGCTCGGGGGTTTTTGTGTGAAGGATGGATGGATGTGAGGTTTAGGTCCCCAGTTTTGTAGGGCTCGTGAAGGGGTTTTGGTGTTTTGGGGTACTGTGTGATATATTCCTTATCATAGAGTCTAGAGGGGGGCAAATACATAAAGGCGGACATCAACGTTAGATTGGTTTGCCACATTTGGGTGGCTTGAGTGGAAGTCCGGGGTCTACTGGTATCTAAGAGGCTGAAGACCCCGCTTTTGTTCAGCACCTAGGAATTCTTCAACCGAACACACCTCAATAACTCCTCCACAATAGCAGAAATGTCTCAATATCACGCTAACTCCTTTAACACGAACTCTTTTAATAACGTGTGGAACAACTACACTGTTGCCGATGATCGGTCTCAACTCCTAACCTGGCTATCACCCTTGGAACCTAGACTACGGCATCAGGATATTCAAGAGCGCCGCCTCGACAACATTGGGGAATGGCTCATGCAAACTGAAGAGTTCAGAAGTTGGCATGACTGGAGTGGCGAAGGTGAAGGTGATAAGAGGGTCTTGTTTGGTTATGGAGATCCAGGGGCCGGGAAGACATTCATCAGGTAATGATTATTCTTCCAGGGGGGGGAAGAGTACTAGTACTAACATGCCGCGATATTAGTTCGCTGGTGGTGGACAGGTTGTGCGACCAAGCTAGAGGACAAAACACTACGGTTACGTGTTTTTACTTTGACTTTGCGGCGCGGAAGGAACAGTCTGCCACAGCAATGCTGGGTTCCTTGTTGAAGCAGATAGTAAGCGGGATGGAAGCCATCCCAGAGGATATATCACGGGCCTTTCAAGAGCAGAAAAAGGCCATTGGTGGACGGGGACCGCTACTTATCGATATTGTGAAGATGCTACAGACCATCACATCCTCACAGCGCACATTTGTGTGCATAGATGCTTTGGACGAATGCGTGGCGGTACACCGAGCCAAGATCCTTGATTCACTGAAACAAATCCTGGAGAAGTCCCCTGGCACACGAGTATTCATCACTGGGAGGCCCCATATTCGGGCTGAGATGGAAAAGCGTCTTGGCGGAAAAGTGATAAGTGTATCACTATGTCCTAACAAAGAGGATATTATAAAATACATTCTCGTAAGGTTGGGCGAGGATGAAACTCCGGATGCCATGGATGAGGGTCTGGTAGCAGATATTTTGAAGAAGATTCCCGAGAGTGTATCTGAAATGTACGTAGGGGAATGATATATGGAATCCCACCTCACATCATCCGCTGATAGATATCTAGGTTTCTACTGGTTTCCTTAAATATCGAGGCAATCTTACATGAATCGACAATCTATCGGAGACAGGAAAAGCTAAGTAAAATGGCGGATGGGTCTAAGTTGGGAGATGTTTATGGTGCGACGATCGCACGGATAAAGGCGCAAGATGGAGATAAATCGAGACTCGGGATGGCGGCGTTGATGTGGATCAGTCACGCAGAACGGCCGTTGAAGGCGGACGAGCTCTGCCATGCCCTCGCAGTCGAGCTAGGCTCCGTGGATTTCAATACCCGCAACCTCCCTTCGATATCGACATTGGTTGGCTGCTGTCAAGGGCTTATTGCTGTAGATAAGGAGGCATCAACTGTGCGATTGATCCACTTTACTCTCCAGGAGTATCTTTCCGCTCACCCAGATACATTCAGCACACCTCACTCGGCAATGGCGGAAATCTGTTTGACTTATCTGAGTTCACAACAGGTGAAAGCCCTTTCGACTGGTTCTTCTCACGATACCCGGAATACACCCTTTCTGGAATATTGCTCTGTGTACTGGGGAGTCCATGCGAAAAGGGAGCTCTCCGACTGCACAAACTCACTTGCCCTGGAGCTACTAAAGGGGCATTATAGTCAGATATCGACCAAATTGCTTTTAGCAGGAGTACAGGGTTTATATGTTGAAGAGTTCAGAACTTGCTCTCCATTTAGCGGGCTACACTGCGCATCGTTCTTCGGAATCATCGAAGTTGTAACTGGTTTGATAGAAATGGGATGTTATGATATCGACGGAGGAGATTTTTCTAGCCGCACGCCACTTGCATGGGCTGCTCATAATGGACATGAGGAAGTGGTGAAAATTCTACTCGGGTGGGAAGAGGTCAATCCCGATAAGCCAGGTAATTGGGGCCGGACACCGCTCTCGCATGCCGCTGAGTCTGGACGTGAGGGAGTGGTGAAAATACTACTCGAACTGGAGGAGGTCAATCCCGATAAGCCAAGTAATAACGGCCGGGCACCGCTCTCGTATGCCGCCCAGTCTGGACATGAAGGAGTGGTGAAAATACTACTCGAACAGGAAGAGGTCAATCCCGATAAGCCAAATGATGACGGCCGGACGCCGCTCTCGTATGCCGCTTCGTCTGGACATGAGGGAGTGGTGAAAATACTACTCGAACAGGAAGAGGTCAATCCCGATAAGCCAGATGATGACGGCCGGACGCCGCTCTCGTATGCCGCTTCGTCTGGACATGAGGGAGTGGTGAAAATACTACTCGAACAGGAAGAGGTCAATCCCGATAAGTCAGATAATTGGGGCCAGACACCGCTCTATGCCGCTTCGTCTGGACATGAGGGAGTGGTGAAAATACTACTCGAACAGGAAGAGGTCAATCCCGA
>Ga0307513_10000851_pt1 | contig 44454 bp, 39 predicted proteins | sample 15_EM_MG_FD_202174 | JGI IMG/M metagenome (GOLD analysis project Ga0307513, IMG submission 202174) | Populus trichocarpa ectomycorrhiza microbial communities from riparian zone in the Pacific Northwest, United States - 15_EM | ecosystem: Host-associated > Plants > Roots > Unclassified | place...
TCACCCATAGGATTGCAATAGTTGAGTGCGGGGAATTGTGGTTGTGCCTGTTATCCTCAAGTTCCCCTTAGCTTACACAGCTTACACCTTTACTCTTACCTGTTACCGACCTCAGAACATCGGTAACTGGAGTATTGTATGGTAAGGTAAAGTAATGGTAAACTAGCTTTTTCCGAGTGTGCCAAGCTTACATGAAACAAGTAAGTAAGCTAAGAAATTACAACATTTTGAACTTTGAATACCCTTAGTAACTACTGCTGTATCCTCCGACGACTACCGGTATCCAGCGACTTATGATACCACCACATCTCAAGCCCCCGCCACAAGCCCCCGTCATCCTTCCCCGCACCTAAAGCATTTCCTTTCCCTCTCTCTCTACCATACCAACCCAACCTACCGTACTCCTCCATTCAGTAAAATGCGATAGCCCACGATACCTACTCGAGCGCACAAGCCCTATCATACTAAGGCATCGCGGCATCCCTGCATGTCATCTCTCAGCTCCAGATAAGCGCAAGTACCGGTACTCGAGTAGAATACAGCATGCATGCCCGTGATACCCACCGCCTATGACCAGCAGACACCCTTCGCAACTGTGCCTCCACAAGACTATCTCTTCGGAAAAGAAAAAAAGCCAACATAACAAGTTCAGCACCGTCATAACATCGTACTAGCACTCTACCATAGAAGATTCAAAATATCGGTATGCCTCCCCCCCCACACACACACCAAATATGATACATGCACCATATCAGCAGTCTTGGCAAAAGGAAGGAAGTCTGCAACCCAATATGATGGTACCTGCATCTGACATCTGTCGAGCGGAAGATAAACAGATTAACCGCAGGGTGTGCATAATAATATGATATTATTATTATTATTATCGTAATTGAGCCTATCAATCCCTACTCAAGGAAGATGTCGAGTGGAAATATGAATGCGGTAACTTACTCGAGCAATCATACGCTACTGTTAATATTACCAGCGGGGTGTTTCTTTTTCTCTCTTGAATAAAGTATTACGGTGTATATCTACAAGTACATTAAAATGTTTTCTCTCCTTCACCCTCCCTACCCCCTCAAATGCCACCAATTCAACATAACCTCATTAAAAATACAATAGTACCAGCCCAATCCAACAAACTCGCCGACTCAGTCACTCACCCCGCACCTTCGACATCGCCACCAACTCCGCCACCTGCCGGCGCGCTCGCTCACTCACTCCAGAGGCCATAAAAAAGCAAATAAAAAACGACCCCAAACCAAACGAAAGAGAAAAAGAAAAAGAAAATAGGAAAACCAGAACCCCCAACTCACAAAAGCAAACTTTTCTCAACAAATGATTGCATCACCCCTCCCAACCTACTCCCCTCGCATTCATGACTCCTCCATCGAACCAACTAATGTTACAGATTTGTCCCTCGCCCAAACGAGAAACGCCCATGAATAGGAAAATTTAAAATAAATAAAAATGTAAAATGGGTATGACCGTCCATGCCCCAAAAGGAAGAAAAACGCAAAAGCAGTGCCAAGCCACGGTGAGATGGACAGTGAGAGCGGTAGCCTTGGGGAAAGAAAAGAATATCGAAGAGAGATTCCTAAGTAAAGGATTTCGAATGGGCGGTCAAATGAGAGCCGAACCCAAAACAGAAGAAGTTCCTCACGTGTATCAGAGCCCCAAAGTCCGCACAAGTACCGGTAGAAGGAAGATGCTGCGAAAAATGGAATTAACAAATGAAATGCGGAAAAAACAGGACGTGACATAAATATTAGGACATTAAACGTATCTCTCTTGGCGAACGCCATGAAATGAATGCCTGTTCCCCAAAGATTTACTCTTTGGGGTATTAGGACTGGGCGGGGGCGGAAGCTTTCGATAATGTGATGAAGGCATGGAAGAAGAGTGCATAGAGTCACTCCCATTAGGTGGCAATCTAGGTAGGGGAATGGAGGGAGGTGGGTGTAGTGGTGGCCCCGCAACCTCAGTTCCAGGCGGTCCAATGGCAGTCATGGATTTTCTGCGGAGAGACCTGCTGCGGGGCGGCACCACAATTCCGGCTTGTGGATGGTGCTTCTTAATTGATGGAGGTGATTTTGAAAGATTCTGTATCTCGGAGGGCGGCGAGGACCGAGGATCAAACATGGACGCTGGGCGTTGTGGCCTCACAGGTATAGGCGTCGATTTTGCCTTGGGCGATGCGATTACGGACGGAGACGGGGGGTTGGACTGGGATTGGCGTGGCCGCGTCCGTAGGTGTGATATTTCTGAGAGGGCGCCGACTGTGGACATCGCAGATAAACTTGGCCGAGTGGAAACGGGCGGGGTAGGCATCGGGGGTATTGCTCCAGGGGGGGTCGTCGAGAGGGTCGAACGTCTGCTTCCCATCTGGGGATGGCCATTGGAAAGAGGAATAGGGAGGGAAAAATTGGGGGCAGACGGCGAAGGTGTCCGTGGGATCCGGTACAGGTTACCGTCACGGTCTATAACCGACAGTGGCCTCTGGGAGGGCGGTTTCAGCTCCATTGATGAGCGCGATCGAGCCGATAGAGCTAGAGAAGATCGCTTGTTCCGTTCTCTTGAGGATCTTTCGGGACTTGTGTCTGGCGAAACGGTAGGAACTTTGGCACCACGGGCAGAGCTGAGAGAAAGCCTAGACCCGCGAAGATGTTCTAAGAGAATGTGATCCCCGGATACTGTTGTTGTAAACGACCTCCCCGCATCTAAGGAAGACCGATAATACGTGGAAGTCCGTTTCGAGGCATTTCCATCCGATACAATTTCGTTCTTGAACGAGCTCGCCGCGGGATCGATAACAAATCTCCTAGAGTGGCGAGGGTCATCCTGTTCTTCACCCTCTTCCTCCTCCTGTATACCACTGACGACTTCGTTTATCGACTTGTTCACAGTTCCTCCCCCAAGCCTGATAGCCTCGGCCCTTATAGACCCCATCCAAGCGTCCATTTCCTCCGCTCCATCAAAAACTAGCAAGAGAGATGCCGCAGTATTCTTTGCAGGACCCTTGAACGCAATCTTGGACAAGAAGGAACCTTTTCGTTCAGGCAATAAGGCACCATCGGGGCCAGCGCTCCGATAAACCTGTAATACCCAAGGCCTACCAGGAATGACATCGCTTGCAAATGCAATGGAAGTTGGCGTTAGCGGTAGCGTCTTCTCCGGGCTTCGATCGTGAGGGCCGTTCCCAGAATATTGAAGGAGAAATCCCTCGATCAGCACAAAAGTCTTGCGTGTCCAATCCAAATCCACAGACCTGGTAGAAGTATGGCTTCGGTGAAGAATGCGACCACGCCTGTCTTTTGGGCTCTTGCAGCGCTCAGAGTTCCGTCTGATTAGAGTTTCCATTGAAAGAGAGGAGGCTGAGAGGGAAGACATTCGAATGGCTTGGGTGAAAGCATCGCTGAGAGGAACAGGTTCCCATGATTTCTGAGAAGATAAGGAAGGAGAGTGATCGTTTGTTGGGGAAGTGCTAAATACCGGAAGGGATAAAGAGTGCTTCATCGAAGGTGTAAGTGGCGTATTTGGGAGGGAAGCTCTATTACTTTCAGCAGGTCTAGTGAATGCCTCAGGCTTTGTGATGATATTAGATAAAGACTTGTTTTTCCCACCAAAACGCGAGAACAGCGAAAAGAAACCCTTCTGTTGCCTTGGGGTATTTAGAGCCCTGGAATTCTCAAAGCCCACAACGAGAGGGGCCAGCGGAGGGGTAGCCATGAAAAATGCACGGGTTGGTGAGTTATCGACCACATGCGCGCTGGTTCCCGTAGATTTCGATCCATTGCCACGTTCAACCATCGGGCATCCAACCGGGAATGCAGAAGCCGGAGAGGCAATAGAGTACTCGACTCCGGTGTATCGGATAAAGGAAGAGTAAGGGGAGATATGTGTAGGAACCCCGGGCGAGAGGAAAGCAAGAAATCAAAAGAGTGAAAGGTGATAGAGGCCGAGAGTAAGGATTGACAAGGACATGAGTGAGGTCAGAAACAAGAACAAGAAGGGAAGGAGGGGGGGGTGAAGGGGTCTCTATGAGTGTAGAGGATGAACAAGGGGAGAAACAGAATGGGCAAGAAAGTAAGAAAATTTAATAAAAAATAAAATAAGATAAAAATAAAAAAGCAAAAATAAAAAGAAAGAAAAGACGGAGGCGATGTTTGGGGGAGCACTCTAGTACCGGGAGCGAAAGGGGGCCTGGCCTAAGCTAGGGTGTATAGTATGGTATGATGCTCGAGTAGAGAAGGAGGAGCGAACGGTTGTTGGGGGATGCTAGCAACCCATGGCTCATGATAGCAAGGACTCCCCCACCAACAGTAAAGTCGTATGGGATGATGCTGTTAGATGATGAAGAATACCGTGATACCGAGTACGGCGCCTTGAGAGAGGAAGAGCCCGGCTAGTAAAGTAAGTGATTTGTAAAATAGTGATTTTGTGCGATGGCAAGTGGTATGGACTTGCCCAATTGCTACTGGCTGCTGGTATTGGACAGGAGGACAATAAATGAAGCCCATGGGAGGAGATGCAATTAGGAAAGGTTCGTTGTAGTAGACCAAATTGTTTGTTTTATTTTGTTTCTCGCTGGGGCCAATTCAGTGGGCGGATGCTCCCCGTTTCCCATTCTTCAACCTCCTATCAGATATTTCTGCTCTTGAACGCTGGCCCTGTTCTTGCCTATGCCACCGGCATCGGTAACCCAGAGCAGGGCATAGTTAAAATACCACCAAAGGTGGGCGGACGATGTCTATGGTCTATTGGTCCACATGGCACTAGTTTCTCATACTCTCTCCATTGTCTATGATACGCATCTCGTCTCCTTATGTTGCGAAAGCAGTGGGCACGTTTTGCCCCCGCTCGCTCGCTGCATCGTACTCGAGTACTTTCACGAGGACGCTGGTACTGGTAGCCTGGTACAGTACCTCCGTAAGCTGGTTTATGGCCCGGTCTCCAACAGTTATGACACTTTTCTTTTCTCTTGCCCGCGTACGCCGCGCTCGGAGCTCACTAGTGCTGAAGCTCATCTCATGCAACCACCAAAACGGGCACAGGAACAGGGGAAAAACGAAGCAGGAACATGAACTCCTGCCACCACACAAAAAAAGAAACGACAAAAAAAAAAGGTGCGCAAAATAAACAGAGTGCAACGGGCCGTGCGTGAGAAAGTCGAGATCCCCGGTACAAGTCGCACCTCGTTGTCCAGCACCTCGCTCGGCCGATTCCTCGCTATCCCGGACGATATTTCAAGATTTGTCCAGGGACTTGTGCACTTCACAGTCCCAGATTTTTGGGCGCTTTCGGATCCGATGGAAATTTAAAAATCTCTGGCGCAAAAGGTGACATCACAAAAGCGTGGTCAATAGTCCGAGGGGACCAGCTGGTCTACTCTTCTTACAAGTGTGGATGTTTCTGACCCGGGGAGGTTGCAGTAAGTGCACATTGAGCACTAACTTATCAGACTGCTCATTGAAACCCTCAGTTCATTCCTCATGGCTTTTATTTGCTGCTCTGCCCTCATTTATACCTTGTGTATGGGGCAGTGGCTAGTATCACTTGCTCAATTGTCGCTCGATTTCCGATTCGTTTGCAAAGAAGATTTTGTCCACCATTTCCCCTGCCGGAAATTTTGTTGTCCCGGAGGGGCCACTCAGGATTCTGACCGTTTGGGACACCGGGTGCAATTGTGTGATACCGTACTAACTCTCTTCTTGGTCTGGACCTTTTATCTCTTCCCGTTGGGGGAAACCGGCTAGCCGCATATATCCTTGAGCTGCAACGACGGGGGCCAAACCCCCGTTCAAAGTTCCCAGCAGTGCGGCACACCATCCGCTACCCATCGCTCGAATTCACAACGTTTTACCCGAGAAGCTCGCTCTTTCAAGCCAAGACCGCTGTGGGGCGTACCTGTAGGGTAGGCACTAGTACTTGTACTTGGGGCAGGGGTAAAGTATTGGGACAGCATGTTATCTGAGCGCAACTCTGCCACTGATTCACTCCCATACAAAACCTCAAAGTCCCAATACTTTATCCTTGCCCCGAGTACCAACGTGGCTGGGTGTAGCGTGGGGGCTTTTTCGTACAAGTAGTGTCCGCAACTCGTGGCTTCTTATTCCCCGAGGCCCGCGCTTTTTCAAGGGGTGTCGCTTTTAGAATACTCCTCCCAGCCTTACCGCATTTTTCGTGGCATGATACAAGTATCGGTACATGAAGAAAAGTGTCGATTGAACGCGACACAAGGCGACATTTTAGCGGCCCTCTGCCTATGCGCGGTAGGTGGGGAAGCAGGGAAGAGACTGGAGTTATGGGGTAGGAGGAAAGGGTATTTTAAACATACTACATGTAGTGCTCGTGGTGGGCAAGGGGTGGCCGAAACGATGGTTTGCAAAACATCTGTGTGCTCGAGTATGGCGAAAAATCTTCGCCTATCTGAGCTCCCATCCGAATTCATGACCCCCTGTTTCCGGGTACTTCCAGACCGGCAACTTTTACTCGAGTATCTTTCATTTCAGTGCAAGATTACGGCGAAGCAATGCACTCGAGCACTGTGCCGGTATCCTATCCCATCGCACTTCACTGTAGGTTGATCGTGATAAGCTCGTTTGGCATCTGATACTGCTATTCGGCCACCCATGGATGGAACCGTATCTCATTGAAAAATTATTTCTAGCTGCCGAAATGGACGTCAAATTATTACCTTCTGATTATACACAAAAAAAGAAAAGAAACAAAAAAAAACTTCCCCCCGACCATCCATCCCATTGGGATGGGCTGGTTTAAATTGATGATACTCGATCCGTGAATGATCCTGTTTCTCCTGAATATTGGAGGGTCAAAAACGGGACGTTGAACGCCAAATCCTGTCCTTTCCTTCTTTTCTTCCCCCCCACACTTTCCTTTTTCTTTCGCATCAAAAAATTTTTCTACTCAATTGCCCTCCCCCCTTTTACCGCCAACTGCTGATGCACAGTTCCTGCATCGTGAACCAAACCACAACTTCCTCACTATTAAAACCAGGGACCGTCCTGGGTTACCGATATTCCTCATGTCGCAAGGGCACATACGCGCTCAGGCAGCAAAAGTGCAGATCCGGAGGTACGGGCAGGAAGAGGAAGGTGTAGGGGAAAGTCATTACAGGTTTCCAAAGAGGTATTTTTGGTCAAAATTCGGCACTCCTCCTGCCGTGAAGTGCCTGGCCGCTTTTGCCATCGTGGTATGCTGCAGACCTGTGTTATCACTCTACAAGTAAACATTAAAAGATCTAAATCTCGGAAAACCAGGTCGTTTAGTGCCGTAAAGTCGGCTGATGGGGTATGTTGAGTACGTGAACCGAGTGTACCGGTATGGCGCCGGACAATATAAGGTTGACCCCAATTGCGGTCAAGTATGATAATATTATGATACATACAAACTCTCTTAGTTCAACAACCACAGCCCCTAAGCCCCAAAGCTCCTGTAAAAGTGTCTACTTTATGATTGTCTAGAGGGTGATAGAAAGCATCTGAAGGAATCCCCACTTGCTGTGATGCCAGGGCGATTCAAAGTTTTGTTGTTTGCATGGTGGATGGATCTTCGGGGGGTGAGCAGGTGAACACCCAAGCAGGGAATCCCTCAATTGGCTGTTGGTCCTGTCTACGGTAGGGGCTCTACTAGTTTAAAATTAGCTCAGAAATTTGATATCCCTGCTCAGGATCCACTCCACAGGTGTTTACACGCTCTTTAAATTTCTTGCGCTCCGGAGTCCAAATTAACACGATTTAAGCTACCGGTAACTGTACTCGAGTACACAGATACATCTTGGCGCCACTACACCCAATGGAGTAATACATTGCTATTTGTCTGTCTTCTCTCTATCTATTGCCAATCTAACCTAAAATAGAAAGCTATTATCTGCTTAATCAGCGAGTGTGAATTAAGAGGAGTGTTGATTTGCAACTTTTCCGGACTGTACCAGCCCTTAGAGTTCTCATATCCCACCTTGTACCTGAAGAACAATACTCATTAATAGCAAGAAAAAACAACATGAGCCTCTTAGATAACAGCTTTCGGGTACCCCTCTAGGAGCATTATAGACCTTGTGCTAATTCGTTCTACTGCATAGTGGAAAGGGAGAGGGCAAGCTAAGTGTTTCCCAGGGCTGGTGGCAGTACTTGGAAGGACTGGGAACTTTGTAGAAGCGACTGTCTCGCACCGTACCGATTCTCCAGCGCAAGGAAGGATATTCGTACTAGTAAGTTAAGTGTCAACAAGTGGATATTGCAGGGCTTGCTGCGATTACCCTTTTCGAAGTGGGATTGATCTGCTGGAGTATTGCTATGATAATATTATAATAGTATAATATTCTGCTCTATTTCCGTCTGCTTTTGGGTGGTAGTCATCAGGTAAGCTGAGTGGTGGTTTGTCAAACCTTTGGTGGCTCTATTACTACTACGACAACACCCTTATCTGATCTGATATGATGCCAAAGCTCTAGAACCCGCGGCCCCTGCTTGGTCTGCCTGCCTACGTGCCTGACTCCTACTCTTCTCCACCACCCCACCTTCTTCTTCTTCTCCCCCAAGCTTTCACAACAACTTCTGTGAGCTTCCAAAAACAACAATAACAAACTCAGCAAAGATGCCGGATGTCAACAAACTCGAAGCCGCTGCAGCCACTACCACTACTGCTACTTCCCCTCCCGCCATACAATCTACCTCCACCACCACCCCCACTTCTACCTCTCCTCCCATAACCACTACCGGACCGGCAACCACAACCACAACCATAATGCCCCGCACCTCAACAGAAGCTCCCTCTCCCCTCCCCTCGCCAATCTTCCAAACCTCCCGCCCAACCACTCCTTCCCCCCGTGCCTCCTCATCAAACCTCCACCATTATCCTCCTCAGCACCACCCGTCAATCTCCTCCCGCCGCCCCTCGTCTTCCCTCTCAATCGGTTCCTCGTCATCTCGCCGCCCCTCTTCCTCAATCTTCTCGCCATCCTCGGTCGATCAATCCCTCCCACAGCGTCTGCCTCGTCAACAAACCGCCCAGGAGGCTGCTGCATTTGCTGAACTCCACCAGGAACTCGAGACGGAGCAGGAAGCACAGGTCAACAGATTGCTAAACATGATCCGTCTACAGCAACTCCAGCAGCAGTCTCTAAATCAGGGTTCGGGGAGTAGTGTTATAGATGATAACTGCTCCACTGCCGCAACCATTGATTCGAACTCTACTCTTGGCGTTGCCGTGGGTGGTGGGCGAGCGCTGTCGCCGGTCTCGGCATATAGTCGTAGTGGACGTTTATCCCGGGAGAATTCAACCACTTCTGCGAGCAGGGGTAGGAGGAGGAGGTCGGGCTCCAGGACTTCTACGACTACGTCGACATCTAGTCCTAGTTTCCCGGCTGGGAGCTTCATTCCGGATAATGCTAGTGACACCTCTGCCAGTGTGCCTTGGCTTGGGTCTTCACATAGCGATATGGGATTTTACATTGCGGAGGCGCAGATGCTCACGAGAGAGAATGAAATGCTGAAGAGGAGGATTAGAGAGCTTGAAAGACAGGTTTCAGAACTTAGCTCTAAGTCGTCCACTGCTGGGAGCGATGTTGCGTCACCGGGTGGAACTACTTCTTAGGTATACGATGAATGGGCGAGTGGTGGGGCTACTACTGCTGTCTTCATTTATTATCCTGTTGAGTCTATTTTTATCTTTTCACTCCTGTCTCTTTTTTTTGTTCCGGCTTTTTCCCGTTCCACCCCTCCAATACCTATTTATCCACAGCGGTGTTCCTGTTGCCGTGCTTTTTTTCCCCAGTTTTCTGTGGTAACTTCCTGGTTATGGTAGGCTCGATTGATCTCTATTTTTTTGTAGAAGATAGCAATAAACTCCTCTTCTCCCCTCCGTTCTGCCTAGCCTGTAGCTTTGTGAAAGTACACAAATATGTTTGTGATTGTTCGTTATTATCGCTATCGTATGGGGACTAGCACGTGTATGATATTGTTACTAAACAGCATGGAAAAAGCCGTGTGCTGTCATCATCCGATAACAATAAGACCTTTGTGTAACTTTGGTCATCCGGGGGGGGGTGGCCAATGACCCTCCGCATCACTCGTGAACCAATGCCAGCTACGTGAGTACGAGTACTCGAGTACCGGCAAATTAAAATACAAGGGCATAGAATGTCGGTACGTGATTGATCCCCTCCAATCACGATCAAAATTCCCCATGGCACAACCCTCCAACCCAACGGTAAAAATGCGACTTCTTCTACCCTTGCCGGCGGGTTGATCCCCCCCACCTATCCCTTGAAACAGTCAAATTCGCACCTAGGAACGCTAAGGTCAGATTCGGCAATGAGGATGTCCGACTTTCCATCCTCCCGCTGCTCGGATGACTCAGCACTCCCGGCGAGCCCAAACATTCTTGCCGAATCGCATCGTTCTAGGGCGGGCTTCTTAATAACGTAATAGAAGACGCAAGTGGTGCTTACCTGAGTGTGAGAGAAGGTTTGAAGCGAGATATGTGCTGTAGAATGGGATTATCGTAATCCCCTGTATGCCTTCTGCTCCCCCAAACTTTCTAGCACGCAGACTGTTACCCTGGACTTGGCAAGACGGGGGGGGGGGGGGGTAACCTCTAACTACGATTGCCAATATCGGAGCGAAGTTGGCACCGGGAAAGGACAAATAGAAGAAGAAGGCAAAGCCTGTTTAAAAGATTTCCTCTCTCATTGCAGAATATTGAATTTTGACAGATATCTCTATGAAGTTGAAGAGCTCCCCTTTTATAAGTGATATCATACCAATCCGCATCTCGGATTCAGGTTGGCTATTTTGGCCAAGGTTCCTGATCATGAATTTTACATGCTTTTATTTTTATCTTATTTTTGAGGAGGTTTCAAGTTTCTTTTGGATCTTCCAGAACATCTGGCGTCTGCCAGGGAGATTCCTGTATTTTACGAACAATTATAAAAAAAACAGCTCCCATGCACTTCCAAGTGCTGAGGGCGCTTGGGAATGCTTTGCTAGCCCCGTGTTTTTACCGCTTGGGATAAATCGTGATAAAAGCTTATCGTGCCATGTCCCTAGAAGCATATCAGAAAAACACATCCAACATGATCTGGTTTCTCCGTTATTGGGGGGCATTGCTTTTGAGGCACGATATATGAGAACTTTGCTGACACGGCCGCACTCGATGAAAAGAAAAACAAATGAAGTGATCTAGGAGATCCCATTAGATCTATTATGATACACTCCTTTCTTCCTTCCACCCCCTTCCCCGCCTCCAAACGATGAAGCGTCTATAGAAGACTGAAAGGCTGGGAGGATGTGAGGGGAAAATGGAGTCTGCAGAGCTCTGCGGGGTTTCTACATTACCTAGAGGTGGGTGTCATTCGGTTGTAGGAGCAAGGCCAGCTGTAATGGGCGGGTTACTTTCGGATCCCCAGGGGTCCGCGCTAGTTGTGCTCACTGCTCAATGTTCATTCGCAAGGGCGTCACCCTCCGTCACTCGCTCTGCAAGCGGAACCTGCGTCGGCCCGGATCTACCCACTTCTCACTGCTACTATATGCGCGCAAGTGGCCACGGCATGGGTTACAGCAAGGGCGCCTGGACTACTTATGGATCCTGTATTTAAGAATGCTATTTTTCCATACTGCCTTAACCCTGCCGTAAATTAAGGATCTCGCTAGGGCGTTGGAGTTGCCTCCCCTAGGAAGTTTGTTTTTTCTTTTATTCCTCTTAACAGAGAACTGAAAGAGAATCTTTTCGCTTTGCTTTCTCCCTTTAATCCCAAAGGGTGAAGCTCTGGACTTCCTAGCGATACCTATGGGCTTGTGACGAATAGAGGTGCCAGCATTTGGTGGTTAGAAAAAGCAAATTGTCAAGGTTAGGGTTACAAGAGGCCACATGCACTGGTAATTGATCCCTGTTCATCATCCCCTCAGTTTCGTCGCAGGCAACGGCGGAGACTGTAGCTCGTGAATAGCAAGCCTCTCCCGGCACTTGACAAAGGAGTCTCTACGAGTCTAAACTGCCGGTAACCCACGGCGCTACCGTGCCCAAACGAATAAACAAACAAACAAACAAACAAACAAGCAATACTCGAGTTTCCGGAAGGCGGGGGTTCTTCTTTCATTACTTACTTCCCTCCTACCTCCTCAGACCGGTAAAACCACAGCCCTACTACTAGCATCGTATTATATATATAAAAGAAAACTTGGGAACCGGTGTTTTATGCAAGAATGTTTCTTAGGATATCGAGGAGATTTTTTGCGTCCACGGCGACGGTGAAGCAGAGGCCCGTTAGGAATGATTTTACGCATTGTGTAAGTAGGGGAGGAGAGAAATATTTCGATAATAACAAGCTTTCGGGTTTGGCTAATTTTCAAGTTGGGGGGGGTGGGGGAGTGTGGGGAGATATATAGGTGATAGGAGGAGGAGTTGTGGGCTTAGCTATCGCCAGACAATTGTCCAAAAGGCCAGGGACGAGTACGCTATTACTTGAGCGGCACAACGCAATTGGTACAGAGACTTCATCTAGGAATTCCGAGGTTTTTCCTCCCTCCCCCTCCCACCTTCTCACCCTGCTAATCTGTCTCTAGGTGATCCACGCGGGCCTCTACTACCCACCCAACAGCCACAAGACTAGGCTCTGCAGGACTGGCAACGCCCTACTCTACGCCCTCTGCGAAAAACACCGCATCCCCCACAGGCGCACCGGTAAATGGATACTGGCGCAAGACCCCAACCAACTTGAATCCCTTGAGCGCTTGCACGATCACGCCCGCGCTCTCTCTATCCCTACGAAATGGCTTACATCCCAGCAAGCGCGGTCGCGGGAACCCGCTGTCCGGGCAGAAGCCGGGGTTCTCGAGTCACCGCTTACCGGCATCGTAGACTCGCACGCACTGATGACGTTCCTGCATGGGGATTTCGAAAATGCCGGTGGTGACCTTGCCAAGGATGCGCGTGTAGTCGACGTCCAGACGATTGGGTCCGGCGGGGAGATGGGGTATAGAGTAACCGTGGACGGTGATGGGCAGGGCGGTGGTGGTGGTGGGGAGTTTAGCATTTCTGCGGATGTGCTGGTTAACGCAGCGGGTTTATCCGCTATTGACATTTCGAACATGCTCTTGCGGAGTCATCCGGAGAGGTTATTGCAGGCCTACTTTTGCAAGGGGACGTACTTCTCCTATTCCGCTTCTACACCCAAGGTCGGGACCTTGCTGTACCCCGCGCCGGTCAAGGGCTTTGCTGGGCTCGGCACCCATTTGACCTTGGATATGGCTGGATGCGTCAGGTTCGGGCCCGACGTTGAGTGGGTGCCGGATCCGAGTAACCTAGTGCCCAGCGAAAGTAGGGTAGCCGCGGCGATTTTCGCTATAAAGACTTATTTGCCTGGGCTGCAGGAGGCCGCGCTCGCACCCGATTATTGTGGGATTAGGCCCAAGATGGTGCCCGAAGGACTGGGCGGGGTTGGGCAAGTGGACTTTGTTATTCGGGAGGAGGAGGGGTACAGTGGATTTGTGAATCTACTAGGGATTGAGAGTCCTGGTGGGTTTTGCACACCTATCCATATGTGATTCTCTAGAGAGAGTGGGTGCTGATTGTTGAATAGGACTTACCTCTTCGCTGGCGATTGCGGAGATGGTTGATGGAATTTTGTATAAGTGAGGGTTTAGATAAAATCCTAGTATCATGGTGTGCGACGGATCTCCGGCCAGTTTTAAAATATGCACATTATTGTATCCATTCCCTCTTTGCGTCTATGGTATCCCATAACTATCTACACAATTATTAACCTCCGCTCTTCCGTCTATTACTCCAAAACGGCGAGCATTTCTTCCTCACTCGTAAACTTCTCCCTCCCCTTCCCAAACCTCGCCCCGCGCTCCTTCTCCGCCTCATCAATTTTCATCCATTGCGCCCAGCTAATGGGCCTCATCCCCCGGCTCGTAACTTCATTCCTGACAGCCTCCCAGCCAAGCTTCTCCTCTTTCCCGCCAAACCCCAGAAACTCCACCTCCCCACCCGTCCAGTCACTGACGATCCTATCGCCAGTGTCGAAGGCATCGTACATAGTACTAGCGATGACACCTGTAGGCCCACGTTTGACCCATCCGCTGGCGTAGACTCCGGGCACGGGGACGGCCGGATCTCCAGTTTTTGGGTCAAGGGGTTTAACGACGCGGCCATCCTCGTTGGGAACTAATCCGCGCTTCTCGTTAAAGGGAATCCCAAAGTCTTCAAACCCAGGGATTTGTTCGCTCAGATAGCCGATGCTTCTGAACGCTAGATCTGTAGAGAGAGTCTCTATCTCGCCGGTGCCGATGGCGTTGGAGCTGGGGGAGAACATTGGTTCCTCTAGCCTATTTTTTTCGAATTCTATCGCTCCAATGCGAGCTGGGTCACTCGCTGCTGGGACAAACACCTTTGGCGAGCGTAGGAAGCATAACTCCCACGACTTCTCTGGGTCAGTCAGCTGTGTCTTCGGGCCTTTCTGTAGGACTTGCATCATCCGCTTCTGCGCCCTCGGGAAAGAATTCGGGTCCTCAGGGAGTAGCGAAGGGTGCACGGGGTGAAACCCGACTCCCTGCAGAGATAAGAGTTCCCTCAACTCCTTCACCGTGAACGCCGCCTGTAATAGCCCCCTCCTGCCCACAACCCTGACCCGCCTGACCCTGCTCCTGCTCAGCTCCTCGAGAGCATACTCGGTGATATCCGTCGTCCTCAAATCGTCCACCGGCGAGAGTAACATCCTCGCCACGTCCAGCGCAACATTTCCCTGTCCAATCACTGTCGCCTCCTCCGCTAGGTGCAGGTTCGGCTTCAGGTGGCGGTACTCCGGGAGGCCATTGTACCAACCGACGAACGCCCGGGCAGAGTACACGCCCGCTAATGTGTCCTCGCCGGGGATTGCGAGTATGCGGTCTTTGGAAGCGCCGTACGAGAGGAGGAGGGCGTCGTAGTGGGGGCCCAGGGCGGTTAGTGGGAGGCTGCGGTGCGGCGGGTGTGGCCAGGATGTGCCGATTGGGGTGTTTCCGATGTACGTGAAGCGTGGGTCTTGGGCGACCTCGTTGAATTTGTCTTGACAGTTCTGGGGCATTTTTTTGTGTGGTGAGTAATTGGCGGTGGTGGTGGTAAGTGAGTGAAAGTTAGGGAGGGGGAAGAGGGAACCTTGACTTCGGGGTGATCTGGTGCAACACCGAACCTGACAAGGCCGTACGGCGCTGGCAATGACTCGTACATATCTACCTTCGCATTGGCAAGTTTGCTTAGGACCCGATACGCAGTGTAAAATCCGGCCGGTCCAGCTCCTATAACAGCCATATGAAACGGCCGGTCTAGTCGTCTAGCCACCGTATTCAGACATCGACTCCCAGGTGACTGGAACAAGCCCCGCCGCAATGTTAAGAATAATGGCTGTTTCGAGAGTATAGTTGTGGCAGACATGGTTGGTGGTTTTCTTGTGCTGCACTCAAGCACCTTAAACCACCATTTGAGCCGCGGTTTTAGGGTGAGACTTTGTGGCTCAAGCTTTGTTTCAACGTCATTTTAGCACTTTTGGCGGGTGCAACAACATCAGGGTTCCCCCCCACGCACCCCACACAAGTTTTATATCCATCACCACTATACGGCACGGCATGCACCCCCGCAGTATTTATCGAGAATTTGTCGACTTTGGACAATTAGCAAGGGATTGCCCTTCTTTGGCGAGATAGTATGCCTGGTCATGACCCAAAGAACAACACAATGTGGTGCTCAACTCTAACTTTATATGTATGGTGTGAGCAGCCTCGATACGAGCTCGAATATCAACTTTAAAGACCCGGACGCTGTTCGGTGTGTACCGGCTTTCTTATAGCATCTAGTTCAAAGGCTTATTATACTTATCAGGGAGCTTACAAAATGCCTTCTTTATCGAGACTTTGGGTTGAACCTTGTGCTCCCGGGAGATCGGCTGTGCCCTACTGTGCCAAATAGGTCTGGAACTCTCACTGTTCTGGTAATGGTGTGTGTGTGTGTGTGGGCTTTTTATTGAATGTTTGAGCGGAGGTTTAGGTTGAACTATGTCCTTTGGATTCAAGATTTACTTGATTCCACCGGTAATCTCGAAAACGATGAGCCTGAGCCTACACGCGAGGTTGTGGGGTTGGATGTGTATGCTGTTCCCACTTCTCGGAATCCTACGAGGGCGTGCTGAGTTGCGTGTAATAGGGGTACTGGTGCGAGTTGTATATACCCACTCCTTGGGTGTGCGCTACGGAATAATTGGAAATTTGTTGCTACAGGTTTGCGTGTTTGGCTGTTCCGGAGGTTTGGCGTGGGAGTGCGTGTTTCTGGCTGACGGGTTAGACATCGACGGGAAGTCACTTGAGTATGCTAGGGAGAATATCGAGAGGAATAGGGAGAAGGTTGGAGACTTAGATGAGAGGATCACGGTTTTTGATAATTCTCCTGATGATGATATCTTCCCGGTCGAGAAATTGGGGATTGAGAAGCATTACCGCCCTATCCGTGAGTAAGTGATTGATATGCTAATAGTGGATAGCTTAGGCTTGATTTCACAATGTGTAACCCTCCGTTTTACACCTCCGTAGACGACATGTTCAACTCCGCCAAGCAGAAGAACTTACCACCCTCATCGGTATCTTCTCAATTGCCCACACCCACTACTGACATTCCGTAACTAATGCCCCAGGCCTGCACTGGCACCACCACTGAAATGGTCTACCCCGGCGGCGAAGCCTCCTTCGTAACCTTAATGCTTGATCAGTCCCTCCAACTCCGCTCAAACCCCGGTTTCAGAAACACCTGGTACACCAGCATGCTTGGAAAACACAGTTCTGTAGAATCACTAGTGCCAGTGATAAAGCTGCATACACAAAACTACGCAATCACGGAATTCAAGCAGGGCTCTACGCGGCGGTGGGGAGTTGCATGGAACTTTGGTGATAGGAGGCCTTGTCTGGCTGCTGTGCGCTACGAGACCTCACAGTTGAGAGGGTTGATGCCGTTTCCCACCGAGTTTGAGTTTGATGCTGCAGGCAACCTGATGAGTGTTGGTGAGGCCGTTGATAACACGCTTGCTGCGGAGATTGGGGTTGGATCCGGAGAGTGGGTGTGGGACCCATCGGTGAGTGCGGGGTGGGGAGGTGTGAGGGGAAATGTATGGTCAAGGGCTGCTCGAAGGGCGAAAGCTAGGGGATTAAAAATAGAGGGGATTAGTAGTGGAGTTGCTTTAGGCTTTCGGGTTGGAGTGACGGGAAAGGAAGATCAAAGCGTAAAGGTGAGAATCAGGTGGACGAGGGGGGTTGATTGCGTCCTTTTCGAGAGCCTTTGTGGGATGGTTAGGAGGAAGATTTTAAGTGGTTAGAAATGTATCAATGATCTCGCAAACTGGTTTTCTTTGTATCGAACCATGGTCAAACTCCTGCCTTGGTTGTCCACCGTGTACCCCACCCACCGCTAGACGGGCTCTTGGACACTGTGAAGAGCCCCGCTTTTTTCATTTCCTGGGTCACGATAATTGATACTTTTGGGACCCAAAATCTTTCACCCAGGATCTACCCAAGCGAAATTTCGAGTGCGGCCTGATGACCCTTGGCGATCCAAGCGCACTCCTAAGGTTGAGCCACCACCCCCCTTTCTAAGAATCCCAACCAATAAACCAACAAACAACACCACAACAACCAAAATGTCGGCCGCCGAAGCCACCACCCCGACTGGTTCACACCCCCAATACCTCCACCACCTCCTACAAATCGTTCACACAAACCTCCAACACCAAGCCGACTGGCACTCCCTCTCGACCCACACGTCGCCGAGCCTCCCGCGACCACTGATCTCGGGGATTCCACCGGAGGGCACGAAGCGGGAATGGGTGCTGCCGGTTAGCTTGCGCGAGAAGTGGTCTTTGCGGAAGTGGGCTGAGGTTTTTGATGCTCTGCCTGAGATGGGTGGGGATGATGGTGGGGACGGGGACGGGGGGAAGGAGCAGGGGAAGGAGGGGAAAAAGCTGATGATGGGGGTCGTTAGCGATGATAGTACCGTTGTGTATTATGTTGTTGGGGAAGGGGTTATCAAGCCCAAGCAGAATTAGAGAGGGGGGGGAGGGGGTTGTCGATGGAAAGGGGGAGTGCGGGATGGGATGAAAATGATGAAGAGTTAGATGGGGTGTGAAATGTGTGGAAGGGCACGATACCCAAGGTCTCGAATATTTGTCTGTTTGTCGGGGGATATTCAATTCTCGTGGCTCTGGCGACCCCCGGCGCGATGCCGTCGGTATATCGACGTGACTGCGCTCAAAAAAACGACTGATGGTACTATCCCATGTGCCCGGTAAATATCGGGAGAGGGAACAAGGGGGGGGAAAGCAGGAATAACAATGTGGTACGACTTTTCTTTTCTTTGAAGAAACCCAAAACCATCTGATAAGGTGCGCTGGGGTAGACCCGGCAAAAGTCAGCATATGCCACTAGCGCCGCACACTCCCGCCCGCCCTCCCGCATTGTGCCGCCAATCATAATAGCTCGCCCCCCTGGCCACCCTCCATCCGCCTCCGAAGCCATCATCCCCGCAATTGCGCAGGTCTCGCACCGCCATATTTTCCTCCTGAAGCATCCAAACACCGGTGTCGGATCAACTCCCCCGAGACTGCCCACTTGCTACCTATCTAATATAGCGTAGTTTAACGGCTCAAAGATACCGCGCGCGGCATGGTTCGTCACAAGGGTATTTCACAGCGAGTGATGTCCTATGAAGGCCAAAGGTGGAAGGTGGTAAATGGATGGGTCGACGGACAGCCTAGGCATACACATAGCACAGCAAGATTAGAAAAGAACCGCTTTATAATTGATAGAAATATTGTTTTCAATTCACTACATAATTCACTACATAACTCGACCCCGATAACCTCTCACTCTCACAACTCGCCTGGCCCACCTGCCGGTGCCATACATCCAACACAAAGTAATAGAGACACGGCAAAAGCTACTTAAGTGACCAACAACCAACAAGTGAGTGGAAAAGAGGTGGAGGAAAGAGGAAGCTATTAAGTTAATGCGCACAACCAGCCAGCACCCATCACAAACCATACATTTTTAGTATAATAAGAGAGATGCGGTAAAAAGGCAAGGAAAAGAAGCAATATAATATATCCTCCCTTTCATCCGTCCATCGTAACTTTAGCTAATACTAGAGAATAAAGAATACATCTAACGAACCAAACCGAACCGGAAAAGGAAAAAACAAACAGAAACAGAAAAACGGCTTCCCCCTGGCCCGTGGTTAATGGTGCTGCATCATAAGGGGGGTGGGAAAAAAAATACATGCGAGGGTAAGAGGGGACTGATCCAACCAAGGTAACTAGCCAGTTGGGGAAGTAAATGGGAGTAGGAGTGAAAAGTAATGATCCAAAGTTCCATGACAGATAGCAAAGTAAGGTAAGCCGAGTAAACACGAAGAAGCTTGGAGGAAAAAGAGTGCTAAGAGATCCGTGAAAAAAATGTAAAAGAACACCAAATCACCACCAATACGTCTAACCCATATCACCTAATGGTAAAGTTTGTTCTAGTAGGAAAAAAAGTTAGAGTAGAAGGAAAGAAGAGAGAAAAAAAGGTAAGTATATGACATTGATTGGCTGAACCCACTTCCTGCTTCCTTCCTTCCTTCAAAAGGGAGAGTTCGGGGGGGCTAAACTCCGTCGGCTCCATCGTTAGCACCGCGCTCGGCTCCCTGGGCCGCCTCTCCTTTATCCTCCTCTTCCTCCTCTTCTTTCTTCACCCCAGCCTCCACGACTCTAAACGCCCCACTAGCCTCCTCCTTACCCCTGGCAGCGCGAGAGTACGCTTCGGGACTGCGGTCCATCAAAGTTTCCAGTTCCGCATCGGTGAGCAACTGCGTGCCTTGCTCGACAACATTGACTTTCTCAAAGTCCTCTTTGAGGAGCTGGGCGATCTCTTCCTCCTCCAAGGCTGAAGGGGCGGAGACGCTCTTGAACTTACCCTTCTGGATGACCAGCTTTTCCAAGCGGCGCTTGCCATCCGCTTTCTCTAGGATGGTCTGCTCCACGGTTGCAGCGGTGGCGAAGCGGTAGATTATTACAGGCTTCTTTTGCCCTATGCGGTGCGCGCGATCTTGGGCTTGGAGGTCCTGCTGCGGGTTCCAGTCTGAGTCGAAGAGGATGACCGTGTCGGCGGCAGTGAGCTGTTGTTTGGGTTACTAAAAGAATGGTCTTCGATAATGGATAGGGGGGCCTTACGTTGATACCTAAACCACCGGCTCTAGTGCTGAGCAAGAAGAGATTCCATCCCGCTTCTTTGTTGAATCTCCTGATGTGCTCACGCCTATCTACTTGTTTGATTTTACCATCAATTCTGCAAACGGGCCAGTGCTTAAGAGTCATAGCCCATTCCTCGAGAATGTCAAGCATCCTGGTGAACTGGCTGAAGATAAGGACCTTGTGGCCTCTGGCGAAGAGTGCTGGAACGAGTCTCTCGAGAAGCATCATCTTTCCAGAGACAGTTACTAGACGTTCATCAGGTTCACCCTCGCCCCACGGCCAGTAGAACAAATGAGGACTATTGCAGACAAGACGTAGTTGCATAATAGGATTTTGTAGTTTCTTAGCACTAATTTCCTGAGCTGTTGAAAAAAAATGAAAAAAACAAGTCAGCAAATCATTGGCAGAGGGTTTATGCCACCGAAATTTTTGGGTGGCAGGCCGGCAACTTACTGGCTTGGAGAACCTGCATTTCTTCCTCAGTGAGAGCAGGTTCTAGTTCCTCTTGCTCAGACGGTGCTTCTTCTAACATCTGAAAATACTCGTCATCTGACAACTCCTTGTATGAAACACACTTTTTCTTCCGCTTTGGATCTGGGCTCTTGGCCCTCTTATTGGGTGATTCTTGGCCCACGGTCAAAAGCTTACGCTTTCTATTACTGTGCCTGCTGTTGAGTAGTTGTTCTATCAACCACTCCTTGGCCTTGCCATCTAAAATCATTCCGTAGAGATCTTTCTGGCTCCTAGTCAGAGGTGCATACAAGATATACTCTCGCTTGGGAGGCAAGTTGGTTTCGACGTCCGCCTTGATTCTTCGGAGCAAGAACGGCTTCAAGATTGCATGTAAACTAGCCACTATCCCAACCTTCTTCTCCTCTTCCAACCACGCATGATGCCCCTCTTTCTCTTTCAAGTCATTAAAATTAAACCAATTTTGAAAACTATCGAGATCGTCGAAGATATCAGGCAACAAGAAGTTTAGTAGAGACCACAATTCTGACAAATTGTTCTGAAGAGGAGTGCCAGTAAGAAGCAGGCGATTTGCTGACCGGTACTTCTTCAACTCACTGATCAATTTGCAATTAAGGTTCTTAATACGGTGACCTTCATCGATGATGATAAACTTCCAATTATGCTTTTTGAGATGCTTGCGATCGACCATGACGAGTTCGTAAGAGGTGCATACAACGGGGAACGTCGCATCTAGCTTCACCATCCTTGTTTTACGTATCTCATCGCGTTCGGGCGGAGTCCCATGGTATAGAACAGCTGGGATCTCGGGTGCGAATCTGAGTGAACAGTAAGCCATCAAGCCCAATATGATAGCAACTAAACAGAATCACAAACCTCGCAATCTCTTCAACCCAATTCGACAACGTAGACACAGGTGCGACGACCAGGAAAGGGCCCACCATACCCTTTTCTCTCAGAAATGCCAGAAAACTGATTGTTTGAAGAGTTTTACCAAGCCCCATCTCGTCTGCTAGAATCCCGTTGAGTCCGTTCTCGTAGAGTGAAACCAACCATTCTAGTCCTTGAAGCTGATACTCTTTCATAATACCCCCAGTAATCAACTTGGGCTGTCTAGCTGATTTTAGGTCCTTCTGTTGACCCAATTTCGTCTCACCAGCTTCCTCAACTGCAGATGCCAATGCCTGTGCAGTATTTCCTGCGCCTTTCAACTCATATTTAGCGAAGTAATCGGAAATATTAGCCGTTTCCTTCTTGGCGGGGCGTCCAGGTCTTCTCTTGGTTCTCGCGGTGAGTGACTCCTGCTCAGTGGAAGAACTAGTAGTTCGAGAGCTCTTGCGGATGGTCTCAACCTTAGCGTTCCCCTCCGCTTTTACCGCTTCTTCCTCCGTTTCGGCCTTTTGTTTTTTATCGATAGCTTCAGCTCGCTTCCTCATCGCTTGCTGCTGCTGCATCATTTTTTCACCAATGATGGAGGTGTAAATTCCGCTCTGCTTGATTAAAAAGTCGAGACGAATCTTCATCTTATCCACAGGAACGTTGGAAAAGTCTTCCTCTGATGCAGGATAGTATTAAGTTAGCTACTAAAGTTCTCTAATAAAAGATACATACATACATGTGTATATATAAGACACAAATAGAATTTATAAAAACTGGCAAATAAAAGAAATAACTCACCGGCACCTTCAACTTTTATTGGCTCTGTAGGGGAGTAGTCCGTTTCACCAGGGGGCGAAACAGACGTCGCCTGAGTATCGGCGGGCGAGTTTGCATTGGAAGGTGACCCGCTAGACATTCCTTCGGTTGTAAAAGAAAATAGGGGGAAAGGAAAAGGAATTGGATAGGAATGACTAGTAGAGAGAAGAGAGAGGGAGGAGCAGAGAAATCCTAAAGAATGGGTGTGTGGTCTCTCAGAGAGTGCGTGGTGTAGATATTAGACTGGGCTCTGAACGCGACAAAGGGTGTGAAGGGAGTGAAGTCAGGAGGTGGCGGCAGGAACGACGGAAAGACGCGTTTAGTTAGCTAGGGTTTTTCTAGTGCTTCGCGTTGCAACAACGCAAAGTGGTTTACATACAGCCCTCAAACACAGCATCTCTGGTCACTGAGCCTGCGACAGGCCCAGGCTTCTGCACCAACTCTGCTGTATGGTTAAAAGAAAGGAGAAAATTAAAAAAAGCTTTGCTTGAAAAAGTAAGCCACCCGTGGTAATCATATCAATAACGGTATTGCCAGTGCTGCGATTTTCATTATAGTTCCACGGTAAGCCGCCCACTATCGGCCGTGATAGATACCGGTAGGATAATAAATTTTCGAAAGCCCCGTTTGTAATACCGGCAGTCATGTTTCTGGAGAGGTTTGTTTATGAGCAACATCATCTTACCGGTATTCACCACCCAATAATCATGCTAACATGGTATGATGCGTGTATCATCCCTAGGAGCCCCGAAAAGGAAAGTTAGACTAAGAAAGTAGGCTTAGGTCTTGGGCGGGGAATGAATTCTTTACAGCTTTGGTAATGTTTGTGCGATAAGTTGACTTGATTAGCGGTGGTTATGGGGCAGATTATGTCTCTCTACCGATTGCATCATACTTTGAAATCATCTACACACTCCTATGTGATAGTATACAATGGACCCAATAGATAATATGTGTTACTTCCTCTCTGCATTTAGTTTTTCTGTGAGCTCCGGTACCTGTCACGTGGATTATGAGCCAATGATCGGAAGTGTAGTTTGAAGGTATATTAACTCACAGCCTGGAATAGATCTGCTACCAATCCGACATCGGCAACCTGAAATATTGGCGCATCCGGATCTATAATATATTAGAATTGATGCTTATCGCTGGGATTTATCATCGGATCTGTGCATACCCTTGTTAATAGCGGCAATAACCTTAGAATCCTTCATTCCAGCCAAATGTTGGATAGCTCCAGAAATGCCAGCCGCCAGGTAGAGCTGAGGAGCAACAACCTTCCCTGTCTGACCAACTTGCAAACTGTTATCTGCGAATCCGGCATCCACAGCGGCCCTTGAGGCACCAATGGCAGCGCCAAGGGCATCTGCAAGTGGGGGCATTAATTTATCAAAGTTCTCTTTATCCTTAAGTCCTCGCCCACCCGAAACAACCTTTGGAGCAGTTCCCAAATCTGGCCTCTCTGATCTAGTGAGATTCTCAGATATCCAAACTGTCGTGCATTCTGCATTAGGATCTACAGGCGCCTCCTCGATAGCCGCTGTATTGGATGTCTCTTCCGCTGGGGGGAATGCAGTTCCTCGAATAGTGACAATCTTGATTGTGTCGGTCGACCTGACCGTTGCTATGGCGTTGCCGGCATAAATAGGTCGCACAAAGGTATTTTCGTCCTTGATTTCAATACAGTCGGATATCTGTTGAACGTCCAGCAGAGCAGATGCTCGTGGCAGAATGTTTTTGCCAAATGCCGAGTGGGCACCGACAACATGTGTAAAGTTTCCCTTCTTAATATTCTCGACGAGTAGAGGGGCAAAGTTCTCGGGCAATCCCTAGGAGCGGTTGTGAGTGCGAATGTTGGCCTTGGAAGAGAGGATAGGTGGTTCCAGAGCCTAAAAGTGGGGGAAAGGAAAGTACCTTGTCGTAGGCGCTGTTTGAAGTGTAAATTACCTTCCCAACGCCATTGAGTTTTGCAGCTTGTTCTGCTGCCTTCTCCGAACCTGAGCCTGCAAGAAAAACCGTGATAGGCTCGCCGAATTTTGAGGCAGCGGTGACGGCTGGGAATGATTGAGCGGAAACCTTTCCCTCTTTGTGTTCGAGGACTACAAGAGTGCTGAGAAGTCGCCGGCTCAGCAAGAATAGACGAGAGGAGATGGTAGAACGAGTAGATCGACGAAATGGCCGAAGTAGTGAAGCTCGTGCCTGGACGAGACAAACAGACATGGTTGAGGGTTTGTTTGGGGGAAGAGAATGTTGGAGAGAAAGTGCCGCTTCACTTCGGGTTCCTACTTACAGAGGGAAATGGTCGGCCCTTGGCTCAAGAACATTAACTCGTGCTCATGCTGAGATGTGTGATTAAAATGTGAACTTGTGATCATGATTACTAATCATGATCTGTTTCTTCGAACCCTGGAGTTTTTCAGCCACATTGTTTGGCCTGCAACATCCAGCCGCCATCACGCAACTGACACCAACCGCCCTTCTCTAACGCGACAACTTCTCTCCTTCATCACAGATCCAAGAACCTACCCTCATCTGCACAACTCAGCACTCGCTCGTTTCTTTCACCACTCTCATCCCCCCATCCCCCCCCAACCTACCTAAAATACCCGTTTACTTTTATTTTATTTTTATTCTCGGGAAATAAATCATCAGCAACTGTCCCCCCCTTTTTTGAAGGGGAAAGAGTGAATATTCAACTTATTTAGAGTCGCAGCGGCCGTACCCTCCGATTTTCATCTTATAGTTAAAGTGGAAAGGATTATGGACTCAGACAATATCGATTTCGGCGAATCGCCTTTATCAGGAACCAATGCTGGCACCCCGATAACTAACAATCCGTTGGGTCAGCCTCATCTCGTCGCTGATGCAGGAACTCCTTTGGGGTTAACACCAGGACAACCCATGGAGGATGATGAGCAGAGCACTGGACACAACCCGATTCACTCCCTCCAGCTTCCCACAAATTCATCTGATGGACAGCGAAAAGCTTCTCCAGGGATTCCGACTACCGGGTCACCGGCACACACCAATGCGCAGCAGTTAAATATCGCACCTGAGGATGGCGATTCCATCATGCAAGGTGCTAGCGACTCGCCTCAAAAAATTGATATCCCAGGATCCCCTGGGAAAAATGGCGACAACGCGCAGGTGGAAGGAGGGCAGGCATCGGGAGCGCCAGCCTCGCCTGGAACGGAAAAGAAAAAGCTGGAGGAGACTGCGAGGGGGTACCTCGTTGAGCAGACCCACACTGTGGTTATGCCTTCTTATTCAACATGGTTCGACATGAACGTTGTCAAGGATATTGAGCGCAAGTCTTTACCCGAGTTTTTCAACAATAGAAATAGATCCAAGACGCCATTGGTATACAAGGACTATCGCGATTTCATGGTCAACACCTACCGTCTGAACCCCTCCGAATATCTTACTGTCACAGCCTGCAGGAGAAATCTCGCAGGCGATGTTTGCTCGATAATGCGCGTTCATGCCTTTTTGGAACAATGGGGATTGATAAATTATCAGGTTCGTTTTTGCCATGTTCTCTAACCTTTGCGGTTACTGAATACTTGTTAGATTGACCCTGAGACACGTCCTTCGAATATTGGACCGCCTTTCACAGGCCATTTCCGGATTACCGCCGATACTCCTCGCGGTCTCCAGCCTTTCCAGCCCGCTCCTGGAGCTGTCACTACGGCCGGAAAACCCCACGCTGTAACTGAGCGCGCAGCAAGCGCTGGTCCCTCCAAGGTCGAATTGAACTTGGAAATCCGCAAGAATATTTATGATGCTTCTGGCAATAAGATTAGTGGCTCATCTCAAGCCAATGGACACTCCGTGGACTCGGAAGATGGCGCAGACAAGAAGACCCACAACTGTTTTTCTTGTGGCATCGATTGCACTCGCATTCGTTATCATTCCGCTAGGAGTTCTCGCAACCAGAAGCAAATCGAATTGTGTCCCAACTGCTTCCTGGAGGCCCGCTTCCCATCTTCATCTACCAACACTGATTACGTGCGCATGGAAGATCCCTCCTACTCAACAGTAGAAAGGGACGCACCGTGGACCGACCAGGAAACATTCCAGCTCCTCGAGGGGCTCGAGCTTTATAACGAAGACTGGAACCAAGTAGCCGACCATGTCAGCACCCGAACAAGAGAGCAGTGTGTGATTCGCTTTCTCCAACTTCCAATCGAGGATAACTACCTCGAAGAAAAGCCCGAGCAACTAGGCCCTCTCCAATACAACCGCACACCCTTCACCCAAGCCGACAACCCAGTAATGAGTGTGGTAGCCTTCCTGGCTAGCATCGTGGACCCCAAGGTTGCCGCCGCCGCCGCTAAGAGCTCTATCGAAGAAATGACCAAGAACCTTAGCCAGACAATCGAGTCCGGTTCCAAAAAGTCCGACCAAAAAGCCAAAGAAAATGGCCCTGAAAACTCTGCAACACCAAAACCCACCCCCCCAGAAGCCGTGACTAACACCACCACAACCCCGCCAGTAAAATCCGAAGGCCAAATAGAGGAAAGCATGGACGTCGACGAGCCCGAGACCTCCTCCACCGCCGGTGGCGACCCCCTCTCACCTTCCGACGACGCCTCCGCCTCAGAAAACCCCCTCGCAAAGGCCGGCACAATCGCCCTCGCTGCGTCCGCCGCACGCGCACACGCACTCGCCTCGAATGAAGAGCGCGAAATGGCCAAACTCGTCAACGCAGTTGTGAACTGCAGCCTTCGTAAACTAGAACTCAAGCTCACACAGTTCAATGAACTCGAGCAAGTCCTGCAAGCGGAGCGTCGGGAGATTGAGAAGGGGAGACAACAACTATTCCTAGATAGGTTGTCCATGAAGAAGCAGTGTTTGCAGGTGCAGGAGCAGTTACAGCGCGCTATGCCCGTCGGCGGACAGGAGGGCTTCCAGATCGCGGTGCAGGCGGGACAAGTTGGTGGGCAGGGTCCCAGGTTGGCTTTCGAACATCCTGCGACATCGATGGCGGCGGCGGTGGGGAGTGCTACTTCTACCCCTGCACCTGCGGGCTCTTCGTCCTCTGCTACAGCTGCGTCTGCCACGGTCCCACAAATAAGTATGAAGCCAGTATCGCTCGAGAATCCAGGAGGGTACGTGGCGTTTGAAGCTTAGATGGATGGATGGATGGATGGATAAATGGAATAGACATATGGACTAACAACTACTGCTGACCCCTCATCTCTCTCATTTCTCTCATTTTCCCTTTTTTTCTTCCTTTCCTATCCTAAAAAGGGTTTCATTGGCGCGTGAATAGTGTTTCCCCCCCTTCTATTACCCCCCCCTTCTCCTTCTTTCCTTCTTCCCCTCTTACTTTCTCGCGGTGATGGTATACCACGGCACTTTTTACTCTTCAGTTTTCCTCCTTTCCTCCTTTCCTCCTTTTTTTCTTCAGAATCAATTCACACCCCGACGCAACGTGAACGATGTATCTAATTTGCTGAATGAAGTTTTCCTTTCATATTTAGCGGGATAAGTAAGGATGGACTGTATGGGTGGCAGGTTTGGATTGAGGATTTTGTTTCTTTTTTTCTGTTTGTACGTCTTGAAGGCTATGGCTGGATGCAGTGCCATGCTTGAAATAGCTAAAGCGAATTGAGTGAATGGATAGGGTATTTCCTGTACAGTGCCTAGGTGTGTCTTGGTGGATTATGTCGTATGCAGTGAGGCTGAAGGAGGGTGAGTGAAGTTGGTTACCGTACCGGAGATATGATAGCTTTGTGTATTCAAACATGTGCTGTAGACAAGAGGAGATGGGTGGGGTGGGGTGAATTGCTAATTAGCGGGAACGGCAGGAGATGGGCGGGCAGCAAATGAGCGCACTATCATATCTCTTGAGGGTGTCTCCTGTTTGATTATCGTAGGTTTGTTATGATGCTGGGTTATAGTATTTGCTAGAAATGGAAATGTATCATATCCTATAGGGTGAAGCCTCTATATTCCGATTTAATGGAGGTAGGAATCTACTATCCCACCCCAGTTCCTAGAAGGAATGACTCTAGAAAACTAACAAGAAGCTGCATACCGGGTAAGTTTAGTTTTGGAATAATACCATGGGTCATAAGGAAGTGGATGGTGTAGTTAGCACACCAGTCAATAAAGGTATCCTACAAGGAAAAAAAAATCCGCCAACGCCCCTACCACAGCTTCATACAGACATTCTCCTGGCTCAGAAAGAGATATACGGAAAACCCCCCAAATTAGAATTTCTATGCTCCCCGCCTATTTGCTTGTTTTTTTGTCACTAAAAAAGGCCACCCATAGACCCGACCATCAGGGCTTTTAGAAACCGCTGGCACCAGGTGCCTAAGAGATACAAAGTTAGCGCCGTAACTAGAACGGAATAGTTTATATCCCATCCTTACCTTCTCATCCTTTTTCAAGCTCAAGAGCATTTCCCTGAATCTAGTCTTGTCGCTTTTGCCACCTCTTGCACCTTTTTCGGTCAGGTCAACAAGTTTTGCGATTCTTTCCCAAGAAGTGCCCCCGGAAGTGGTATTCTCGCGAGAGTCTAAGAACTCCTGCGCTTCGGCACTATCGTACTATCGTTAACTTTTGGTAGAGAACGTTGAGATATATCTAATTACCGAGTCACCTCGATGGCCTTGTCACGCTTGGAGTTGTAGTTCTCATAGAAGTCGTCGACGGCACGCTGAGCTTTCTCGATAGTCTCACGCTTGCGAGTTTCCGAAAGCTCATCACGGCGCTGGATCTCAAGGGTTTGGCGTTCGCGCCATTGTCTATGAGCTTCAAGTCAGCTGGAAGGTCCGCAATATAAACTCGCAGGAGTTTAGGGTAGCTGACTTGATGACTTCGGGCTCCTCTTCTTCGGGCTGCATTGACAACCCGGAATAAGTATTCTGGTTCGGGAGGTAAGGCTCTGAAGTTCCAGTGATGACACCTCCGGGACCGATGCTCTGCTCAGGAAACTAAGATTAGAAGATATAATTTCTTCTAGAAGATTTGAACAAATAAAGGAGAATAGAAGACCTGTAGCGTAGCGCCACCTACCGGGTTATCGAGAGCAGGGAAGAAAGTGCCCTCATAAGAATCCTGCTGGAATTTCTCCTGAGCATCGCTATCTCCACCAAGAAGATCAGAATCGGCTGGATTGGCAAAAAGGGCTGCGTCTTCTCCCAAAGCAAGTCTCTCGCGCTCAGAGAAATCCATTCCACTTGTTTCGCCGAGTCCAAGATCTAAAGGGGTTTCGCCGCCAGTAGTAGCGGAAGTCTGCCCCTCATCGAATTCCTCAATCGACGGAAACCTAGAAGCCATGATGACGGTGAAGAAGGGCAAGTTTGTGTATGGTGGAGCAGAGAGAGTGGGAGATAGGATGGTGCTGTCGAGTTGTTAAGATGGACTGCGGTAGAGCTTTAAATCAGCCAGCCTACCAGTATTTTCCTGGGAAAGCTACCGCGTCCGTCATGCATAAGGTTACCCGGCTGTCTACGGAGGGGTTTTATGCCAGAATAAAACCAGCATGGGGATATCAAACTCCACCGAATATTTATATTTTATACATCATCTCCCTTCGATTTCTTCGATATGCTTGCCCTCCGAAGCAACCATAGGACCATTATCTGCTCCTCGAGAGCAATTCTGGGTAGGCGCTATGATGCTACTTTGGCCGACGTTCAGAAGGGTAAAGCACCCCCGAATGCGCTAGACGGCCAGAAGATCCACCGCTCTACACCGCCGCCCGAACACCCCGAAGAGTGTAGGTCCCACCGGAAAGGGCTCTGTTGGTTTGTTTGATTTACTAAATATTGATTGGTGTTTTACCAGCCTTCGGCAAGGGGTTCTACCTCTCGATTGCGGCAGTGGTCGGTACGATCGCTCTCTACAAACTCGAACAGAGCATCTCCGGGAGCGACCGATCTCCCTTCACCCGAGCTATCGAATACTATTCGGATGTTCAAGACCTTTGGGAGAAGAGAAATACCCGACGCACTGTGCTTATAGAGAGAGCTGCGACCGATCGAACCTTGTTCTTGAACTCTGAGCCTAATAAGACAGTCCAAGTCAAATTTCCAGAGTATACCTTCCCCTCTTTTAACCTTGTGGCAATTATCCGCAAAGTCTAACAAAGGTGCAGGATGTTGAACAATTTTAGCCCTCGCAATAACGAGGTTGGTTGGGCGCAGTCGGTAGATCTTTCGTCACTCCGGGAGCACTACGAATCGCAACGTCGGAAATAGAGCTAGATCCAGGAGTATTTAAACGATGTGTAGAACATCATATTAAATAGCTTAGCGGGTCCTTAAAAGACCGCATTTTCCTGTGAAAAAAAAAACAACTAAAAACTTAAGCACCTAACATACAAGACACTGTTCATCGATTCCACGATTCTTGGATTCATAGTAGCGACGGGACCCGTGGAGGTGTTTTTATTTTCAGTCTCCCCCCAACCAACTATACCCACCTAAGCCCTCTTTGTGCTTTTTGGCTTCGTCTTAGGTTTCAGGTTCTGGCCTTCGGGGGTTGTCGCTGCCATCGAGGGGATAGAATTTGAGATAAAAGTCATGAATGGCTTCTCAACAAGGAACCCCTGTGTGTCAAACCAGCTGGTGAAAGGACTTTCTACTTCAGTCGTAGTAGGCTTCTGTCCCAACGATTGAGAAACAATTTTGAGATGGTAGATTGGCGAGTGCTTCTCGGTGTGTGACGATATAGTGATCTAAATGCACCGGATTATTAGTACTCATCCACTGAGCACACTTGCTTTATAAGGATCTGCTCACAGTAACGCCGTCCTTCGAGCCTACATAGACCTTACCGCCTTCCATACCCCATATCCACCATGTGAGTACCGTGTTGATGACGAAATACGCGATCACAGCATATAAAGTCATAACTTTTGTCTTATCGAAACCTAGAGTATAATCATAATAGAAGGTGGCTCCGGCGATTATGACAGCGGAGAAGCCCAATACGAGCCGCACATCCATGAGAGTATGATTTTGCTTCCAGCCTTTTGATTTTAGATACTAGAGAATGGGTCAGTTATGAGAGCTCGCCCCTTGTCGTTGCTCGGGAAAGCGGGAGAAAAAGATGGAACAAACAGGAGCTATAGAATCATCGGATGTGTTCTTCAGTTCTGGAAACCAATTGTCAGCGCGCGCGAACTTTAAGGTCAGATGAAGAAGGGAACAATGAATGACGCACCTGGAAGAGCATGAAGGTTAGCTTTCGGCCTTGCTGTCATTTTTCGAGAGATCCCGGAGGTGGTTTGTTTATGGAGGCAGTTATGGTTACCTGGGGGGAGCTTGAGGATGAAATCGTACCTTACGGTGGAAGAGGGTTGAACAGTGTCCTTAACACACGCCAAGCCAGAGTGGAGCCTTGGGGCTGAAATTATCTAATCTGATCTTATCGATTTCTTGAATGAAATGATCTGCAGGGACGTTACTACTTTAGGGTTTAAACAAGGGCTATCTACTCGAGTACATTTGAGCTCTTGACCTAACACCCAACTCCCTCCGAATCATTAACTATCTTCACACCTGCAATTCACACGGAAATGGCTTCAAAATCTCCTGGGCCGTCAAGCTCATCCCGCATTTCTACTTCATCCACCATGTCTTCGAGCCCAAACATGCGGCCTCCACAACGGCGTCGGCCACCTGTAGTGGTTTCCTCTGAGACGGAATCGGAACCAGAGGCTATGGGAAAAGCGCAAGCCGCTAGTGGTCCCGGGGAGAGCTCTCCCGCGCTAGAGCTAGAAACAGCGAGTTCTGTATCACAACCCTCCTCTCCAAAGGCGGTTTTGTCAGCCGCCTCGGAAGACTCAGATGACTGGGTGAAAATACAGCGGGATGAACCACACTCAGTCAAGGTTAGTGATTATCCCCAACTGGAAACAGATTGGGGTTCGGTTTCAGGGCTGGATGATGCAGGTTCTGGCCTTGAATCTGGTGATAGTGGGCGAATCCGCGGAAACTCTAGATTTACACCCCTGGAAGAAATTATGCCTGCTGCGGCTCCGACGTCGGCCCTTAGTGACGAGGATAGTGAGTCCGATCTCGGTTCGCAATCCGATGGTTACGCAGAGAGCGACGGCAGTGGAGGAGATCATAGTGGAGGTGAGAAAGAGTACGATGAACCTGCGGATGAGGCAAGTCCTCGAGCTTACTCTTTGGAGTTGACAAATGATAATGGTGACCATGGGATCACAGACCTTCCTCAAGCGGACGAGGTCGCCCCCCGGGTCACCAAAGATGGCGTTTACCCGAAAAGCAATGTTGCATCTTCCTTCCCCAAGACCTCAACAGGCAAGGCATTAGGCTCGAGCTCAGATACCGGGGATTCCACTGAAAATACTGAGAGCGAGTCTGATCGAAAGCCAGCACCTAAACGCGGCACTCCTGGAAGAAGGCGCGGGCAGCAGATCGATAAATTCAACCCGGAATACGTTAAGGAGCTAAATGACGCTATAGCTTTAGCAAATTCACTGGAGCTATGCCCCAATAGCCTTAAGGTCCTACGAGGATCATGGGTCGTTGGCTCCTGGTGGTCACATACAGAGAAGCACAAATTCTTCAACTTAATAGCTAGAATTGGAAGACACGACGTTGTCGCTCTCGCAAGCAGCATGAAGACCAAGAGCATTGTGGAGTGCCGTGCATATTTAAAGCTTCTGAAAGAGGCAGTGGTAGAGGCGAATGAGAACTTGTTATACAAAGGTGGGAGACTGCCCGGAATGGTCGACATGCCGGCAGCTGTAGAGATCTCGGATGAGTGCGCAGGAGCCCTAGAGGAGGAGGCGCAGCTCTTGGAAAATCGAACTGTGGCTAATGAGCAGAGAAGGGAGAAAAATAAGTGGGGAAATTTCTGGCTGTTGGATGGTGACACCTCTGAGCACATCGAAGATCTATACGAAAGTTACGAGAATGGCAGCGATGAAGAGGGCCTTGAAAAGATTAGGGAGTTTGCGCCGGAGGCTGAATTACTTAGTGTCTCAAGCATGCTGAATTTATCTGAATAGTATGCACATTTCAATCCTTCATTTATCAACCTTTCACCCACCTCTCCCCCAATGCATCGCCTCTGGCATTAATTGACTAAGTTGATCGCACCACAGTGTGTTTATGAATGGTCCCAAAGAAAGCTGGCAAACCCTCGGTGGCCAACCCCCCTCAATACGATACACCGCCTTCATCGATATCCACACCCTGGTTGTTAGTTTTACAAGGAAACTCGTATCAGCATCAATTTTCATGGCGCAGTCACGACTTAGATCTACCGACAGCAGGATACTCAAATCCAGTAAGGAATTGGACCTCAGGTCGTCTGACGTAGAAGCGGCTACCAATACTCTAGGACTCGCCCCCAACATGAAGGAGTACTGGGCCAAGGTTCCTCGAAGACTAGGTCTAGATGTCCTTGAGGGCAGATTCTACATTCTCAACGGTAGCAAAAGAAAGATTCTAACTCCATTAGATGAGGTAGAGCGTTTCATGCGCTCTGGAGAGTCGTTCAGAATACGCCCAGCGATTAAAGAGGAGTTAAGAGCATCTGACCGGGAGGAGTTAGCTCAAGAAGGAGAAGACAAAGAGGGAACAATTCACGCCAATTCCGAGGCCGGGGACGAAAATGGATACTCCGACAACGACGAGTCAGACCACGACGAAACCTTGTGGAGCGGGGAATGCAAAGACGAGGACTTTGTAGTCCTGAACCCAGATATATACCACGAGCCAAACAAAACCCGTAAGCGCCTCGATCGCGAGTACCAAGCGCACACGGACCGGGAAGAATCTTACCTTGAATCACGTGACCAGCGGGACTCCCAAGAGGAGGAGTGGCGCCTCTGGCAACTCCTCGGGAAGCAACCAGAGCGGCCAATCTTGGAGGGATTGCCAAAGGTACTTGCGGCACCGAGGGGACTTCGTAAGCGGCCAGCCGATATTCACGATTGGGTCGACGACGTCGAGTACTATGCGCCCTGGGAGACCAACAAGAAGCGCAGGATCGAGAAAGTGGGAGTGGTCGCTAGTGAGCCGACGCCTAGCGCGAGGGGGTTGAAGTTGGGCAGTGCTGCTTCCGCGAGGCCGGACGGGAAGGGGGAGGCTGGGGGGGGAGGGGAAGGTAGCGGTGGGAACACCGGGCCAAAAATCAGAGCGACCAAGGGGGCCAAGGCAGTACGCTTGCGCAAGTCGGCGAGGGCCTCGCGGAGCCCGAGTTACTCTTCTGGGTATACTTCTATGCCCGAGGGTACGTCTGCCGAGAGCGGTGCCGAGGAGGCCGACGATGAGTCCGAGAGTGGGGCCTCTCAGGAGGAGGTTTAGGAGTCGTGGTTTGAACAGGCTCTGTCTGGGGGAGTTTGTGGTGACCATTTTTATTGCTTGTACTATTAGGGTGGTGTTTTATTTTTTCGTGCCATGCATTATCATACCTCAGGCATATTTCTTGGGTTGAGATTAGAGTCATAGTTCTTGGTGTTTTTCCGGGGACGATTTTTACTAATGGAGGGATGCCACTTTTTTATATATTCATATTATACCTTTAAACGCAATGTTAATACCTAGTTCTGGAAGATAGATATATTTTACATGTTTAATAACATAACACAAGCACACTATTATTCTATTTCCGCATGGGGGTTTACCCCCCTAGCCCCATAGTCCCGAGCCAAGATACCATGTAGAAATCTATAGTCCATAGGGGTGAATTCCTCTGACCGGGAGTGGGTACAGTCGCAGCAAGCATGAGAGACATGAGTAGACAAGGCACACGAATTGTGCCCTTCTCTTCAACACCCATCCACCAACTTGTTCTTAGGCCACGAGTAACTGGTGTCCTCCCACGTCTTGTATCATACCAATGTTAGCTTCTCCTCCAAGGTCCCCCAGGTCGCGAAAAACTCACGGTGAAATTAGGGCTAGCATATGCCCTCGCGTGCTTCTCAATGTAATCTGTAGTAGGATAACCGGCTTACGCAATGAGCTTTAGAAGCCAGAGAATTTGTGAGTTAGAAGTACTCACGTGGGTCACAAGTAATAGACTCCTTGACCTCCTCCTGGTAAATTCGGATGTAATCAATATACATGGTCACTCCTTTGTCAAGGCTTGGTCTAGTAAAGTAAGTAAGTCAGCCAAGTGTATCTTGGGAGAAGAGTTGTTCGCTTTCCTGTACCTCAAGTTCGCCCAGTCTACCCAACCCCAGGCGGAACTGAATGCTAAGTTCATTACTATAGACATTGGCTCACGAGAGACCTCTCGCGGACCAATGTTACCGTTTGGCCCGACGGCGGGTCCTAGCATGCGGAAGGTTTCCTAATCTCCCACGAACCAAGCAACTGCGCCGTCCTTGTCACCCGGCATGTATTCAAAAGCATACTTTTGGTACTATAGAATCATGACTTAGAACTAGGCGTGCTAGGAGGGGAGTGGTTAAGACCTGCCTGTTTGTTGTCATACCACTCACTTTTCAACTTGGTGATACCTAGATTCAATGATCAGCGATACAATACACCAGATTAAATTTCGCTAGCATACCGCTGATAGATTCTTGTAAGGGGTCCCCACTCCACGCATTTATCTCTGTAACGTTAGGTGTATTGACAGTCAGGTAGTCGTAATTCGGCTTGTACTGAATATCGAATGGGGCCTACCTTCGATTTGAGCCTCAATGCACAGATGATCACTCGGGGAATCTTACCACTTGGAGGGTTTGTGTGGCGACGCCCAAACTTAGGTCTTGATCAATAGTTGCTTCCAGAACGTCGATCTCAGGCGCACCGCGCCCGGTCCCATGGTTTGGGTGATCCTCGCCCTCGCAAACGCAGCTAGCAAGCTTCTGGCCCTGAAGGTACGACATGCCACCAGAACTAGATTGGTTTGGGGTGATGCCCACATCGCATGTATTGTAAGAGTAAGGCCAAACACCCTCAGTTGTCGCCTTGTATCCGGGACGTGCAATATTCCCGAGCGTCCAAACCCCGGGCCAGAACCCGGCAACACCCGGCGGGCCTGGAAGGGAAGCAGAGACCTCAAGAACGCCCCCCTTGAAACATAGTTTATTCCAACTCTGGATCATTCCGGACCGGTAGTTTAGATCATGGTTTTTGAAGGGATCCAGTCGTATTTGAAGAGTGCCATTCTTGGTTGTCACAGCATCTGGATCATACCACGCAAGATCGTGGGTAGCTGCATAATAGAGATCTAAGGCTTGCCAGAAAGGGTCATCGCCTTCATAAAATGTCCTTCCATCCTTATTAAACTCATCGCTGAAAACAAGCTTCAAATTCCCTTTCCCAAGAACTGAATCTCGCGTGAGGGCAGATTTTGGGGTATCCGGATCAACCAGCGTGCTCCTCACATTGCGGAGGAGTGGATGATCTGAACCTGATAAAAGTTCTCCTGCTGAGGAACCGTTTATACCGTGTTCATCCTCGAAGAATCCATAGTTACCAAACGTCAAGACAGGTGACACAACAAACACCATGAGCAGCCCAGTGACAAAGGCCACCAAACTAAAGATAGTGACAATTCTTTTGGGGCCAGGTCCCATTTCCCCATCCACATCCGGATTGTGTGCATCGTCGTCCTTCTTTATCTTAATAGTGGGGAACTTAATTGCCATTCCGTCTTCTCTATGATATGGTGAAGGCCCACGATTTGGTCTTCGTTACAGGAGTTCGAACTAATATCAGGTATCTTGCCTCATCAGCGCAGAGGCAACCGGGGGGAAGACAACTCGAGGGATTCTGACGTAAAGGTATCGTGAGCATCCTCCAGTCAGTTGGAAGGAAGTTTTGGATATCTCCGCAACAAGAGCATAAGGGGCAATTGAGAACTCTGGGGAGGCTGGCCATGCAATAAATACCATTCCCTAGTGCCCAGCCAAGCCCACCCCCTCCAGTGAATCGGAGCCATGCTAATAACCTCGACGGCAGAGAATGCCTATTCTATAGGAGCCAATCCCGGGCCTCCTATAATACTCCAGCACTATCAGGGATTCAGCCTTTATGTTGCGCCCCAATACAGCACAGTAACATCCCGCTATCCCGGATCTCGATAATTTAGATACCCAGCTATCCTGGATGAACCTCCGAGAGTTGCAAATTCCTTCATCCCAAAACCTAACTTGTTGTCCCGGATCGCCCGCTGTACCAGGCAGAGATTCTTGGCCGCCAAGGGTAGTTGGGGCTACTATTCCCTTATTACCGGACAATACCGGTAGACTGTAACCCGGCTTCAGGGACTAGTTTTGTGCCACCTCCTAAAAGGTACAGTACTTAGCTGCAAGGAGTTAATCAGTGAGCACCCATCGTATTGGTCAAACAGCCTGGGTACCCCCTTCTGGCAAATAAGTGATCGTCAAGCGTTCCCAGGATTTCTTCCCTTTTCCAATCAGTAGGTGTAATTGCACATTAGAAACGACCATTCATTGGGAATCTCCGCAGACCAGCCCTGGCATCCAAGTATAAATGGTGGCTTACCATCCATCACAGGGGAAGGGAAGGCCAAGTTCGTTTATTGGCTAGGTCAACATTCTATGAGTGAGCCTATTCCACTAACAGGTGGCATTCGAACTAATCGGGGTCATGGTCCCGCCTCTCAATCCGCCAAAAGTGAGTGAAGTTTGGCACTGTACGAGTGCTAGTCCAAGTGCCAGGGGAAACGCTTTTTTACAAGAGAAGGGTAATCAACCCCGTCCTGTACGAGTACGAAAGCATCTTCCCTGGTACTTGCACTTGTAAGAGCTCGAACAACCGAACATCACCCTAGGACGTTGGAGCTGTCTTTGCTAGTGACGTCCGGCACTTTTTTTTGTTTCTCTCTCTGAAAGTGTGATAGAAGGTTAACTTTCGCCGTGCACCTCCCCCCCTATCCAACATCCAAGAGAAGGCGTCTTGGTACGAGGTCCCATCATTCGGATTCTCATGATATATACCGGTAGTGCCTGATACTTAAAAAATCGACCCCCTTACCAGTTAGTCAGGTTTGCCTAGGATAAAATTTATTGGATCAAAACCCCTGTTGCTCACTTGCTTTTCCGCTTAGTAATAATATCCACAAAAAAAGTAGCCGGTTGGCACAATTCATATATGTGCCCATCCTTCCCGATGCCCTTTACTATTCCCAACCAATACTCTATCAAAAAATGGAATCCATAAAATTAAAGAGGAGTCGATTTTAAGTATGATATGATACGGTAGTTCTAAAGGGAGGTTTTTCTCTGAGAACTTAGCTGTATCGGAGCGGGAACACAAATTTCCGAGGGTTCGTTCGTAATAGCGAGGTTTCCCGTATATAGAAGTTCGATTATAGCGGGGTACGACTACAGAAGATGAAGAATCAGGAGAAAATTAAGAGTAAACCCGAAACACTGCCAAATTCTAGAAATTTTCCTTCATGTTGGTGGACAATCGTATGGACGCGTAGGTATAGTACTACTAGTAATACAGTAGGCACCAGTATTTTACCATTATATTTCTTTTATCCCTGCTTTCCGGTACTTTGGCCGGGCCAGGACAATTATACCTTTCAGTGAGCAGGCAGTCCCATCTAAGTTAGTGCCAAGCCAAAGCCCACACCCCCGGATGCTTCCCGAATGCGCAAGCACTGGAACAAGGACCGTGCATGGAGGGCCCGGGGTCGGCTCGTATGCCGGTAGGATACCGTAGGTTTTCCCCTCAACCGCACCCTCCCGCGGCCGGAGCTATCCTCGGTCCAACGTTTAGTTCGCTTGAACCTCAAAATCTGCACTGTCACCCAGAAATACAACAGCAAACCACCATGTTCACCATGTTCACCAGATCTTCCGCCCGTTGTAAGTACAAGTCCCACCACCTTTCTACAATATCTTGAGCGTAAAAAGACTCATTACATCGGACACAACCACAGTCACAGCATTGACGCTGCCAAAGCCGTTCTTCATCGCAAGAGTCTCTCCTATGGCGGCCCAATTCCGGTATTTCCACCGAACTTACAATCCTTATCCCGAATCGCCTTGGCTCACTCTAACTAACTCCTTTTTTTCTTTTTCTTTCTCTCTCTTTTTTTTTGTCATAGCCCCATCGCAACCTCCACTCCCGCCTCCACACGAAACGTCTCCCCGGACAACGCCTACTCAATCCTAGCCGCCCAACGCAAACAGCGGCCTATATCGCCGCACCTAAGTATTTACCGGCCACAACTGACCTGGTGTGGGTCCGCTGCGAACAGGATTACTGGTTCTCTCCTCTCAGTGGGTGCATACAGCTTCTTCGCCGCGTACGCTGTGGCGCCGGCGTTCGGATGGCATCTTGATAGCGCTACTATCGCAGCGGTGTTCTCGGAGTTGCCAGCTGCGGCTAAGTTTGGCATCAAGTTTGCAGTTGCCCTGCCGTTTTCTTACCATTCTTGGAATGGGGTCAGGCATCTGCTTTGGGATACTGGCAGAGCGTTGGATATCAAAGATGTCTATCGGACTGGGTATGTTGTACTTGGGTTAACAGCTGTTAGCACGATTTGCCTGGCTATGCTTTAAGGTTCAGGGGACTGCAGACAGGGACTAGGATTGGTAGTAGATTGGAGGCCTGAGCTCCGATATGATGCCTTGGGTGCTTGAAGGCTTACGTTAAGCCTTTCTGACTGTCTTTGTATTGATACTGTACTCGCAACGGTATCATTACCATATTTTAAAAAGAGGGATTGTTTGTCATCCTGGATTCACTGCTAATTTAAAGAGAGTTTGTTCGTGTACGAGATTTGTCCCCTTGTTTTCTAAACCGTTGACCCACCCATCTAGCAACCCGCCTTCATGTATTTAGCAATAGAAATATGATACAATGAGCTGTGATGTGGAGCTGGCAAGCTGATCTAATTCTCCGAGTTTCCCACTTTCATTCTAGTTTCTTCTTTTTTAGGTCCTCTTTTATGTGTCCCTCCACTTGCCTATAGGCGCGCTCGCATTCTGCGGCTAAGGCAGGAATTCCTATGGCTGACGCAATCTGAAAACGAGCGCAATGTTAGCGTGCTGAAACCTTTGGAGAACTTATTGAAGTGGCTACCTCTTGGGCGTGCCCTTTCCGAAGTAGCATAACCTCTTCATGCGCCAGCTTCCCGCTTCCCCTCTTCTCCGACTCCATTTTCAATACTATCGGCCTATATACCGATTCGAGGGGGGTTGAAGGTGTGGGGGAGAGAAGATTTCGGCTAAGTAAGAACTCTAGGTGTTTCGCACCAGACAGTGCTTCATTATGATGTTAATATTATTATATTAAATGAACTCAGGGGTAATTACCTTTCCAGTGAGAGAAGGCTCTATAGAGGAGATAAAAAAAGGGTATCTATTGAACCTCACTGGATGAGTATTTGAATGGTGACAGGGATTAAGACCGGACGCCATACGTTTGGGATAACAGGAACAATAGCAAACGGAGCGACAATAGGCATTCCAACTATGGACCAGATCATTCGGGTACGATGAATTTGGTTACGCTCAGTAGAAAGCCTTTGCAGTATAGTCGAGACATTCTTCTCCTCAATGACTGAAGGTGGATATAGCACTTCTATCTTTTGCCTGTCGACTTCCCCGTCTCTCCGGCGTGCAGATAGAGGGGGTATAGATTTTAGACTCCTATATCATGGACCTTGGTTAAAATAAATAGATAGAACCGGGGTGAAAGCATGCATCTACGAACCATTCCTCGTGGGGTATCCTGTTGAACAGTTTGTTGCCTGCATCCGTGATCCATCGTTGCCAGCCAGCTTTTCCGGTTTCCTATCATCCAAGGAGGAGTAGCATCAGGTCGTGAACTTCTTCATGTGGTAGTTTTTTTTTTTTTTTGCTCAGATATAGACAGTTCTGAAAAAGAGGGGAGAGGAGAGCAAACCCATTGTAACCAAACATTGGCAGCCTTGCTATGATAAAAGCCACCCGTCAGTGAGAAACGCCAATATGACGGCCAGAGTAAGGTTAACTCACGCCGAAGCTTTATCAGCGTAGGATGGTTCAGCATGAGTTATCTTGTTCAGACGCTGGGCGTAAACGAGAGTGCGCCGAGTCGAGATGGGAATTAGGAAGAGCCTCATAACGTTTTCTTTTGTTTCGATGGGGAGAACAATGTTTGTTCCTGGTCCTTTATCGATACGGTGATCCTTGCCTTCCTACGTTTCGATCGGCTTATCTAAAGCTTATGAGAAAAACGGTGGATCTATGAGAAGGGTTGGAGCAAGGGGGATGGTTGAAATTATGGACTTGGAAATTTCAGGTATGATACATTCTGGTGCGCATGAGGACTTTATAAGGAGGACATGTTGACTGATAAAAAGGTACTGTGGTCCATTGATTTTATCACTAGCAATTATTATGTGGAGGATACAATTGATAGATGAAGAGGTAGCCACCTTTGTTTAGCTGAAGAGAAACCGTTGAAATGGCCCAATTGGTACCTGAGTATTTTGCAGGTGAAGGCTCTTCTTGTGGGTCATTCAGTGAGCGTGGATGGGGAAAGGACGGAGAGGAACGTCATCATCCAGCTCCGTTGTCCTTGAAAAAATGTTTTGCCCAGACGTGGCTGTGAAATATGCTGATTGCGGTGGTTCCATCCAGGTTGCCACAGGAAAAAAGCTTACTCACCAGCCTCACTCAACAAAAGCCTGGCCTGCTCCCTTACTGGGAATTGGATGGCACACATTCCTCTGATTGGGGTCTCACCAGCCCGGATTATTTTGCCTTGCCAACACCAAGGTCCTGGCTCGTTGATTAACTCTTGGCATTGGCCTTTTACCCCCATCACGCCCGAATCTCATTCGCCGGACCAACCGCCTTTGCCGACCCGAACACCAAGGGAAGAGGCTCTCTGGAGTCTTGACCCAGCCGCCAATTTCCTGCATCCAGTCGATACACTTGACCCGGTTACCCGTCTGATTTCAATTAAGGAACCCAGGGCAACATCTAGCATTGCCTCATCCTTCGCATCCCCATCCAATCCACGGCTCTCTATCTCTTCACACTCCCTAAGACAGGAAAGGCTGCGCCAGTGCCGACATGGCTGCCAACCAGCCTGTTGACCAGCAGCAACAGCAGCAGCAGTTACCGCAGTATCAGCAGTTATCGCAGCAGCACCAGCCCCAAGGTCCTTCTACTCATACCGAGCAGAGGCCGGCTTCCGGTCTGCCCTCGTCACAACAGCAAGAAAAACGGCACGATGCACTAGCCGGGACAACCACTGCCCGAAACTCCACTTCCACAAATTCCCTCTCTTCACGATCCCTTGCAAGTGGGAACGCAAAAGACAGAGACTATATGGATCATCACAAGTGGGACAATGTCCGGACGCTACCAAGTTGGCTCCCCCCTCGTTGTAAGATTTATTGGTGACAGTTTATGGTTTTTAGGCGTATTAGGCTGACAGTCCACTACTTGTAGCGTGGGTTCAACGGCGGGAGGAAGACGAAGATGACTTAATTTCTCCTCCACCAACGGCTCACCGGAGGCCTCCAGAACGATCGGTGCACGATGCTCAGCGGGAAACAACTCCCGTCACGGTCTCACCATTGCGGGAGCATGCAAGCCGATGGCGGGGGTTTGTGGAGGTCACTTCGTATCCACCACAGTCATCCCAGTCTGAAAAACGAGTTGATGATGGATGGCTATCTCAGCAAGGCGATCTCAGTAGCCCTTGGCTCTCAAATAATAGAGATATGGAACACCAAAGTGCTGGGGTTGGAGAAGAAAACGACGGTGCATTGTTTGTCAGTTCGAAGACCAGGAAGATATGGTACAAGAGAGCACATGTACGTCTACTACTTCCTTAAGGGGAATTAATTGCTGACAGGATGCACAGGTTATGCTGTTGAATAACCCTATGGTCCCTTTGACCTTTAGGGCTTTGATTTGGGTACTTTCGCTTCTGGCCCTATCCCTCGCATGTAGTGTGTTTCAATTAAGCAACAAGTACGATTTCGAACAAAAGCCATCTACAATTATGGCTATTATTGTGGATGTAGTCGCCTTGATCTACTTGATTTACATTACATATGACGAGTATTCTGGCAAACCGCTTGGCTTGCGGTCCCCCAAGGCCAAAATGCGATTAAGTAAGATTACCAATCTTTCAAACATATTTACACTATGTGCTGATACTATCATTAATGATAGTAATGCTTGACCTATTGTTCATTATTTTTGACTCGGCCAACTTATCTTTGGCTTTCGACACACTCTTCGACGTTCGGTGGAGTTGTCGAAGCGCAGCTAGTAGCGCAGATTTTAAAGATGGCCTCGATGTAAGCCTTAGCAGTCCGGGCAGCGGGGTTTTTAACCGACCGATATACTAACGACACGGATCCAGAGCTCCCGGACAGTGGATCCTATCTGTGACAGACAACGAGCGCTTGCAGCGTTTTTATTCCTTGCGCTATGTGCCTGGGTGTCGACATTCACGGTTAGTGTTTTCAGGTGGGTTCTCCCCCGTGTTATCGGTACCTTCCATCAACTGAGGTTTGTATCTTTAGACTTGTAGAGAGAGTCTCCTCAGGGGCTCGTTCATAATCAACCACTCCCTAATCTAGCCTTGACAAGAGACAAAAATTCATAACCTCCAGTTTCTTTCTATAGCACTCTGCTAAGAGTAATTTTGTAGTCATATTGTACATCTCCTTTATCACATGATCTGGGTCTGTCGGCATTTCCTTTAATTGTCTATTTCTCTTTTATCTTTCCTCGGGGGTAGGAGAAAATGCATGGGTAGGTAGGCACGGCGTTCTTTTCCTCTTTACTTTTGCACTTGCACCTTTGCTTTGATTGGATCTGGTTCCCTATTTTCTATCACTCTGGCGGGCTCTCTCTGTCCTTTCCCTATGTCAGTACACCCATTATCACACTCACTGTTTTGCCTTTCCTTTTTTGTTGAAGCAGGCGTTCATGCTAGCTTTCAACTTGCGTTTTTCTGCTGCCCAACTCCTAGGTGTGAGTGCGGAGGCCAAGTAGCTTCGTGGGTTGGTATGATATCTTGTTGGTTTGTCTTTTGTATTTAAGTTTTTTTTTTTTTTTTTTTTTTGGGGGGGGG
>Ga0307513_10000853_pt1 | contig 44390 bp, 40 predicted proteins | sample 15_EM_MG_FD_202174 | JGI IMG/M metagenome (GOLD analysis project Ga0307513, IMG submission 202174) | Populus trichocarpa ectomycorrhiza microbial communities from riparian zone in the Pacific Northwest, United States - 15_EM | ecosystem: Host-associated > Plants > Roots > Unclassified | place...
ATTCATCCCAGGGACGTGTATATGCTCACACAATTACTCAATCATGTATCAAAAGAGCAATGTTCGAGAGGGGAATATACGAAAAAGCGGGGCCCTGGGCGGAGAAAATTCATTGACGGGGGGCTGATCGGGGCATTGAACGGGGCGGGGGCCTGGACTGGCGCAGGGGCAGGGGTTGAAAAAAAAAACGCCCCGCCCCGGGCCATTGACCGGGGCGGGGCGGGGAATTGAGGCGGGGGCCCGCCGGTTTCGGGGCCCCGGAGGCCCCGTAACGAACTCTAACGAAGAGGGATGGAAGAAGTTTTGGGAAACTTCTCCGGAGTTGGAGGGATGAAGGGAAATATGAAAGGGTGTTGCGGACGATGATTTCTTTCTGTATGTCAAGTTTGTGTATATATAGGACACGTTCGGAGACGAAGAAAGAATAAGGACTCCAAGATACTCTCGCCTCATCATAGTCAAACTTGTTTACTCCCGAGTAAGGCTTTTTGTATTTTGTGCCTTTTACCTGTCTCAAGCGAAGGAGTCTTCTTCATGTGTTTTCTCGGCCCTAATACAAGGGAAATTCCAGATGTCCTGGCATCATCCTCAGTTATTTCGGTTTTTATGATAGCCCTCCAGGTTTCCGTCAACCACGGTTTGCAATTATTGTAGGTTAGATTCACAACCCTCTGTGAAATGGCCCACAATTACATTTCAATGATTGCGAGGATGACTACATCCCTAGCCATGAGGAAGCTGTAATTTTCTCTTGAATGGGGCTAGGAGATGAAAGAGGCGGGATTGCATTGGTGGGTTGAGAACTGCGGGCAGAGTATTGGTTACTAACGGCCTTTTAACCCAGACGGTTTTCTGGAAACTAGAGACCGTGCCAACCATCACGGAGGGCCTAACAGTTGGAGGCATATGTGTAAGTCGCTTGTGTTTACCCGCCTTAGCGCGCAGTCTAGCGTTTGGCGGAATCCCCAGACACACCTCCGGGGCACCGCCAGGTTCTCACCGTCTAGCAACAAGAATCCAAGATTGCAGAAAATTAGGGAAACACTTTTTATCGCAAACCAGAGTGGTTGAGATGAGACCATCTAAGTTTTATCACCCAAATTTTAGAACTAGCCGGTTAGGTGAATGGGCCCTGGTTCCAATTCACTAGGAAACCATTCATATCATATCAAAGACCTCCTCATGGCCGAAACAGCTCATGCAGCCCGAACACGGCAGATTATGTCTACCATTATTCCTCCTTGACTAGTTTATCGGCGTCTTGCCTTTTTCATCTGGTTCTTCTCTTCCTTGCATTCTGGCTGGAGAAAATTCTTCAATGCCTGCGTTTCTGTTGACACCATTTGGATATTATCCTTAGCCGAGACATAATTTAGGGCCCGTTTACCTATACCCTCGGCTGCTGAGACGTTGAGTCCATTTTTAAATTGAAAACGAGAATATTTAAGGAACTAAGAGAAAGTCCACGCAGACATCTTGCTTATTTGGTGATCATGCTTGGCCCTGCATATTTCGCAGTATCCTGAACACTACGGCACTTTGGAGCCGAGAAGTTTTTCCTATCACACTGACTAAAATAAGATTTCGACATGTAAAACTGGGCCGAACGTCTCAGCGGCCGAGGGGATACTGTAGACAGCCGTATAGCACTTCGAGATGGTGCCGACCGTTAAGCAGGGCTACACGGTTAGGGGGGTGCGGGCAGGAAGTCCTAGCAGTATTTACATACTCGTACAATAGCGAACTATCTGGCGTCTGGTGGGATTTCCAAACTCACCCCACGGCGACGGCATGTTTTTTGACAGCCTACGATAGTGGCAAGAGCTTAGGACGGGAGAAAATTGGGTAAATACTTTCGCACGCAACCATTTAGTTTTATCACCTAAATTTTAGAATTATCATACACGGTTAGGTAAACAAGCGCTTGTACTGTACCGTCTAACTTAAGACTTCAAAACGGAAATGAGCAGAAGAACCAAACCGCGCCCGGGAAGTTTGGCAGTCTTATCCCCAAGACGATATTGAAAAATCTACAGAACAAGTTGCTCGTTTTTTCCCTAAAACGAATTAAATAATATTCCCCACTAGCTTTTGGCGGCATGCCGTCCGCCATCCGATGTGTCCGTCACTATGTTAAATTCCTATTGTGCCTGGACAAAATTAACCGCGGACCAAGCAACCGGAGAAACTCCGGCAATGACAACACCACTCCCCCATCAACCCCACTATCATGAGAACCAAAAAAATGATATAAACTAAAAATGTAAATCCACAGTAGAGTATATTATAGTAGAATTGATCTAGAGAGGGTTCTTAAGGTGGTGTTGGAAGTGCGAGGTGGTGGGGAGGTCCCGGTTGCCATCCATGTTGATGTGCGGTTGATTCTGCCTAGTGACCATAGTTTTAATCAGAGTCGTCTGAAAATAAGACATCCCCCGGGCCCTCTCCTCACCCCTCTCCCGCCTAACTGATGTACCGTCAACCACAACTCTAAAAAGTTGTCAGATACGGTTATCGTATTACCCTGATTTTTTGCAAAGAAAAAAAAACCCAAATTTAAGCAAGTTGACGGCATTATAACAATTGCAGAACAAACCACAAGAAGCCTAGAGTCATAGAGCTTGCCTCCACTATTGCTTTTAGAAATTTCTAGGTATCATACTACACTATACGAGTAGAGCCCCGCACCTTTCTTCCTTAAGCATCCTTGATCACCCTACTGTACCGATAGCGGACCTGTTGTAATGTGGCGCTGGTTGTCACAAGCTTCCTGATAACCTCAAACAAGGAGCACTCTAAACTTATGCGAGGAGATGCGAGCAGTGGTTTGAGGGTTGTTTAGGATGGAGGAAAGAATGTTACGGATTGCAAGGGATGGGGCCCCTAGATGTCATGGGTATCTTCGAGGTTGGCCATTATGTAGTATATAGATATCATCTGCTTTTGTTGTCGGAGGAGTGAGATTAAGTCAATCAACCGTTCACAATTCTCACTAAAAGACATTCAAAACTCTTTATTGAAACGCATCACGAAATTCTCTATTTACTTCAGGACCCAGTAGTCCATTAGGCTCGCTAGGGATATGATTCGCTGGCTTGGTAAAGCCAAGGACAGCGCAGAGAATGATTTGCCTGCTTTCCTCCGAAACGTGCTGTATATTTGGTGACCTCTATTCCGGAGCAACCAATCGCGAGTTCAAACTTTAAGCGCAGGTGGGGAGGGCCCTAGGAACTGGTGCTGTAATCGGTGACTTTTTGCGGAGGAAGTCTCATGAGTGCTTACAAGCGCCAGGGATAAAGAATTCGTATCATACGGGGCGGCGTTTATTTTGCGGGTTAACCAAAATTAACTTTTCGGAAACTTTATCCCTATGCCTTGTAAGTTATCATCCATGCGAATACTGAAAACAAAATAACCGGACTACAGTATCTGCTCCACGGAATCAAAGAAGTACGGGTAAACAACTGTCACACTTCCAAGAAATCTCAACCTGAAAGGTAAACCACACAAGTCACGATCAATTCAAATCCGCTAAGCTGCACAAACCTCTTATCTCAAGCTAACCCTGAAACCGCACAAAAGACAGAAAAATCCCACCGCAAGAAAGCACAACCTTACCGGTTGTCCGACTAACTAGATATAGGACAAATTTTCCTTCCTCAATCCACAGTCCAACAGTTCCTCTGTTGTGCTGTGTTCTCTTGTCACGGTGGTCGCTGTTGTGGTGGGGGGAGGGAAGTGCGAAAGAAGTCAAAGAACATAACTTACATAGAGCCCGCTGTCTGCCAAGACTAGGCAACAGCCACCCCTGCAACAACATGACGCCTTCCTAAGCAAAGATCATGTACCGCTAGATATGCTACCTAGGTTATTCGCAGATAAGCAATAAAACTGCGAGTTAGAAAAGCCAAATTTTATACGTAACAATACTGTTGGAAAAGTGCAAGGGGAAAGCGGGAAAATACATGACTAGTGCCACAAAGAGAAAGGAAATAGATTGTTTAAGAGTTATGTGGAGTTATTTGCGATATATGCAGTATAGTAACACCTCCGAATCCCGCACTGGTATCCCGACAATTCCGATTCTCACTCAGAAACTTGACGAAACGGAGGCAAGGAGTTCAAGTAAACGTTTAGCTCTTGCATTTTATTACAGATTTCTCGCGACTGGGAAGAATCCCCAACAATCATCTCCAGGACTAGAGCATCTGAGAAGCCTCTCAATAGCCTAGGCGGTGCTCCGCTCTTACGGCACCAACGAGTTACACCAAGTACCGGTACCCAGCTCACATCTACTGCCACCCCCATTGTGCCGCTTGCCGGATCCTGAATAAAAAGGTTTGTTAAAAAATGGGGGGGTCTGTGAGTGTTTACCAACGGGAAGGATATGACCGGAGAAGCGTCTGTCATTATTGACAGCCATCTAGCGCGAGGAGAGGATCCCTGTACCACAAACGTGGAACCCCTACCGGTATTGCATTTCAGGGAACTTGAACCCGAGTGTTCGAGCACCTGTGCTGGGAGCAGGAAATACTTGGGGTACGGTAATCGTCTTGGATCTTGGAGGTCTGCGGCTCTAATCAACAGGAAAGGATGGGTTACACAAAGTCCAACTGAATTGATAGGCTAGGTGTTCATCATCAATGCGCCGGTAAGTTAATCATGACCCCGCTTTCCATCTGCATGCTCAACTTCCATCAACCCAACCCAGCAACTCCGCAATTCATACCCTTACAACATCCTAACCAGCGATAAAAATGTCACATTCCGGTATCAATCATGGTGATGCTAGCTCCTCCAGCAACGCTCACTGCTCAAACAACACCAATTCTTTCAACACTCACACTCACCTTCAAGTTTCTAATAACGACTTTGTGTGGAACATTGGCGTCACAGACGAGAAGTCAGAGATTCTCGCATGATTGTCTCCACTCGAGCCCCGCATCCGACATCAACACCTTCGAACCCGCCGGGCCGACAACGTTGGGGAATGGCTGCTACAAACAGAGAAATTTCAAAGGTGGTACAATGGCGCTCAACGGGAGGGGTCAGAGCATGCGACGTTATTCTGTTGCGGGGGTCCGGCTGTTGGTAAGACCTACCTCAGGTGAGAAAACTCCCGAAGCAAAATTATGAATTCTGGTGCTAATGAGCAGCGAGACTAGTTCACTCGTGGTAGACACATTATGCGATAGGGCCAAAGAACATAATACCTCTGTTGCGTGTTTCTACGTTGATTTCGCTGCGCGGGAAGAGCAGTCTCCAACCAACATACTCGGCTCACTACTGAAGCAAATCGTCGGGGGATTGGAAAAGATCCCGGATGAAATAAACAGGACCTTTCAGGATTACAAGAAGGTGATTGGTGGAAGGGGACTACGGGTACCGGAAATTGTGGAGATGCTACAGACAGTGACGTCTTTACGGCCGACATTTATATGTGTCGATGCACTGGACGAATGCGTGGAGAGGCACCGACCTGAGATTTTAGATTCGTTAAGACAAGTCCTCAGAAAGTCTCCAAATACCCGGATATTCCTAACCGGAAGGCGACACATCCAAGGGGAGATTGAGAGGCGTCTCGGCGGGAGATTGGCAATTTTATCCATAAAACCGAGCGATGAGGATATCGCGGGATATATCCGGATGAGATTGAGTAAGGATACATCCTCAGACGTGATGGATAGTGGGCTGGAGGATGAAATCATTAAGAGCATTGCCGAGAATATTCCTGAAACGTAAGTGTGCTGTGGGGGGGGGAAATGCGTTTTGCGTCTGTGGCTAATAGACATGTCTAGATTTTTACTGATTTCCTTAACCATGGATGCTATCCTTGAGGAAAACACGGCCTATGACAGACGGCTAAAGCTGAGGGCAATTACTGAGGGCTTGGATTTGAAGGATGTTTATGGTTCCACACTTGCGCGGATAAAGGAGCAAGGTGTGAAGAAATCAAGGCTCGGGATGGCGGCATTGATGTGGATCTCACATTCGGAGAGACTATTACAACTCGATGAACTTTCCCACGCCCTAGCAATCGAGATAGGGTCTAAGGATCTCAATCCTGAAAGGATTCCCTCAGTGGAGACACTATTAAGCTGTTGCTTGGGGCTTATCGTCGTTGATAGGGAGGCTTCGACTATCCGCTTGATTCACTACACGCTTCAGGAGTACCTTTGCACCTTCCCCGACCTTTTTGGACCCACTCACACGATAATGGCGGAAACATGTCTGACATACCTCAACTTTCCGGCTATTAATGACATCACATCCACACTCTCTACTCTGCCTCAGTCAACCCCCTTCCTCAAATATTCTTCCCTTTATTGGGGAGTCCATGCCAAGAGAGAGGCTTCAAAGGAGGTGGTATCACTTGCGCTCATACTTTTCGATCGAATTGAAAGCCATATATCTACAAAGATACTTTTGCAGAATATCGTGTCGTCGGCCGGTCGGTATGGCGGTGATGTCCCCATCAACAGCAACCTGGTTGGGTTTACCGGACTGCATTGTGCATCGGTTTTCGGCATTGCTGAGATCGCAACTGCACTCGTGGGCCACCTAAATTACGATCTCAACAAAAGGGATTTTCTAGGCATTACGCCGCTCATATGGGCTGCTATATGGGGACAAGAGGGGGTAGCAGAGCTGTTGTTAGCGCGACACACCATCGACCCCGACAAGACCGATACGTTCTTTCGCCGAACAGCGCTATTGTGGGGTTCTGAGAAGGGGCATGAGGGTATTGTGAAGCTACTCCTTGGCCGGGCACCTACCAAGCCCGATGGCATACATGGTTGGTGGGGCAAGACTCCCCAATTGATGAATATGGTCCTAGGAAGGGGACACGTCAACCCCAATAAACCAGACAAATACGGTCAAACGCCAATACTGTTGGCTGCTACCGAGGGCCACGAACGGGTTGTACAGCTATTATTGGAAAGGAAGGACGTCAAAGCCGACGCGGCGGACGAATACGGCTGTACGCCTCTGTTATGTGCCTCTAGTAGAGGGCACTCGGGGGTAGTGAAACTACTATTGAAACGAGAAGATGTCATCATTGATAGGACGGACAAGAATGGGCGGACGCCGCTCCTCTCAGCTGCAGAAGACGGATCGGTAGAAGTGATGGGACTGTTGCTGGGACAGAATGGTATCAACCCCAATACGCGCGGCAAAGTCGGTCAGACGCCACTCTCGTTGGCTGCCAGGTATGGACATGACGGACTAGTGAAACTATTGCTAGAGCTAGAAGATATTATCCCCGATATGGCTGACAACGATGGCCGAACACCGCTCTCTTGGGCAGCCGAGATGGGGCGTGATGGAGTAGTGGAGCTACTTTTGGGGTGGGATGAGGCCAAACCCGATATGCGCGACAACAGTGGTCGAACGCCATTCTCGTGGGCAGCTGGGAACGGGCATGGTGTGGTAGTCAACCTACTATTGGGAAGGGAAGAGGTCAAATCCAATATGTGCGATAACAGTGGTCGAACGCCGTTCTCGTGGGCTGCCGGGAACGGGCATGGTGTGGTAGTCAACCTACTGTTGGGAAGGGAAGAGGTCAAATCCGATATTCCTAACGGCAGTGGTCGAACGCCGTTCTCGTGGGCTGCCGAGAACGGGCATGGTGTGGTAGTTAAGCTACTGTTGGGAAGGGAAGAGGTCAACCCCAATATGCCCGACAATTATTCGCGAACACCGCTCTTGTGGGCAGCCGACTGTGGGCATGAGAGAGTAGTCATGCTACTCTTGGAAAGGGAAAACGTCAACCCCAATATTCCCGACAAAGATAACTGGACACCGCTCTTGTGGGCTTCCATTCGTGGGCATTCTAGGGTAGTAGAGTTACTTTTAGAACGGAAAGACGTCAACCCCAATATTTCCAGCAATGCTGGCTGGACACCACTCGCGCGGGCTGCCGGCGAACGGGGCTCTAGGGTGGTGAAACTACTGTTGGAGCGGGAAGACGTCGACCCCAATGAACCCAACCCTGCTGGCCAAACACCGCTCATGTTGGCTACCACGCGCGGGAATGATGCTGTAGTGAGGCTTCTACTAGAACGGGAAGATGTCGACCCCGACATGCCTGACAAAAAAGGCATGACACCACTCTCAGTGGCTTCCAAGCGCCAGTACAAGCCAATAGTGATGCTACTACAAGCCCGCAAATCTGCAAACCTCAGCATGGCTTAGCCCCATCAATACAAAATCATTCTCCCGGCCCCCAAAACGGCCATTCGCTACTCTCTCTACCCCTCGATAGCAACGCCTATATATATCACCAGCCGCCTCCACCCTTTGAATCATCTTTCTCGTCGGCTCCACCTCCAGCGATTGAAATCTCAACACCATGAGAGATCATCGTGCGAGTGTCCTCTGCCTCTGGGCTCCCTTGATGGCTTTTGCCTAGGAGTGCCACGCGCCCGTCTTTCCCTTCCCTCTCTCTGGGGTCTCTGGCCTCCCCTCCCACGGGGTTCTTGATTCTGTCTTCGTTAAGCACGCTTGCGTTGATGTTTCTCCCCCTTACCCCGCACTTCGCGACGCGCTTCGCTTAGCGATTTGCACGGTCGGCAACCCTCTTTCCTTCGTCAACACACGGTCGCAGTCTCGGGCTATCGGTGAAGTAGTTGCCCTGGTGGCCCTGCTCTCTGGTATTGCACTCTCTCCTGAGTTGCTCGGTTGGTACGGTCGGCATTCGAAAAATTGTGACCCTGTCTCGGTCCTCCGTGTTCGTACTTCTTGGTTACTGGCGAGCCTTCCCTCTCCCGCTTCCCACGCGTTAGATCCGCCTGCACCGTACTGCTACACATAGCTGGCACCTTACTGCCCCCTTCTTTTCTCTCCTCCTTGGGTTTTCCTTTCGTCCGGGATCCTTTCCGGTAGTGACGCTCTCTCTCCTGTAACAAGGGACCACGCGAGAGGAGCGGTAATTTCGTCCGGTCAGCCCTTGGTCTATCCGCTGTGGCTGGCACCCCCTCTGCTGAGTGGCTCTCCTCGCCGGGTGGCTCCCCTCGCCTTCTTCACCCGCTACCCGATTTACTCTACGGTCGCAACTCGTGCTGGTTACGGTATTCCATGGTATTGCACTATCTCCTTGGATGTTCCTAAAGTCTGGTGCGCGCCGATTACCGGGCAGTCCGCCCGTGTCACGTCTTGCCCCTAAGCCGTTAGGTTCGGGGAATTCCCCTAGGCAACAGGCAACAGTAGTTTTATCCTTTCCGCTCCGTCGGCACTTGGTGCCGTAAGAATTCTTTCTTTTGTTTTGGGGAGCCTGCTGAAGGGTTTCTTTGCTCCTGTACATCTTTATGTTGGTTTTCTTCGTGTTTGGCTTTCCTATGCTTTCCTCCCCATTAGTTTTGGCTGGTGGCTGGTGTGCGGTTAGGCCCATACCATAGGGTCTTGGGGGTACGGTTTTGGTCTTCATGTTTGATTTCTTTCCTACGGGTGGGGGGTATTTGTTTGTCCCATGACGAGGTGAAGCGGGCCGTTGGATTGTTTCATGGTTTTGTTTCTGCCATAGCTAGCGCTCCATGTAGTTTCTTGTACCCTAACAACGAATACTTGATTATAAAAAAAAATAAAAAAAATAAAAAAAATAAAAAAAATAAAAAAAAGCCTCCACCCTTTGAAAATCACATTTGCCTTCCTTCCAGGAGTGCACAGCAATCTCGTAGACACCGCTGTTCCTCCATCACTCCCCTTCCCTTCCCTCCACCCCCGACTCTTCCTTCGATCCTAGTACAGTTTGCTCTCAGATGTGAATGGAAATACCATTCCCGCAGTTATGATCAGAACCTTCAGTCTCCGTTTAGGTTTGATTTTTCTTTCCTCATGCCAATCTAGCATTTAAGGTTCAACTTAGTCTCTGTTTCCTGTCTATGGATCCTGTCTTTTTCCATTTTTCATTTGTTAGAATATTCTTCTCCCTTGCGAGAAATATATACAGCGTAATCTGGCTAGTATTGCCCTGCCCCCTAGCCGTTATTCATGGAATTCCAGTTTGGCCTGAACCACGTGACGCTTACTGAGGATAGAGAGATGGAGCTTAAGGTGTCCTAGGAGGACAGAATATGATATTGCAGGCCAATTCTGTGGGTGGGGTAACCGATGACGAAACAGGGTTCATATACGAGATTGTTCGATTAGCTGCTGTAATTGAGGTTACTACTAACCTCCGCCCCTATGCCCCGCAACCTTTGCCATCGGTCCATCCATTCAGACTCAACAACTATCCGAAAACTCGATGCAACAGCCAACTCATCGTTGCAGCTGCAGAAGACTGAATTTCAGATTTTAGTACATTCCTATCCCCGGTAGGACTACAATGGAGACTAGCCACAATCACACACCTATTCGGCTTGGTAGAGAAGATATGTGTTATGATATTATACTTGGTATGAGAGAGTAATTCTCTTCAACCCTAACCCTATTTAATGATTTCCTCATTATTGTAAAAGCAGAAATGATCAGAAACTCCGGTAGGACGGGGGATTGCCCCCCCCCTCCCGAGTATAGTTTGTTTCTTTTTCCCTGTCTCAAGTGAGGGAGGGTCTTCTTGCCGTGCTTTCTCGGCCCTAATCCGAGGGGGGAGGTTCCTCTGGACGTCCTGGGGTCATTCTCGGCTATTTCGATTTCCATGGTTGCCCTTCCAGTTTCCCCCTGCCGTAGTTCGCCATTATGGTAAGTTAGATTTCCAACCCCCGCGAAATTGCCCATAATTACACTTCAATGACTACGAGGATTGTCACATCCCTAGCCGTGAGGATGTTGTAATTTACTACTTAATGACGCTACGGAGTCAAAGCGGGAGAGCTGCATTGCTGGGCTTAGAACAGAAGAGAGAGGGTTGATTACTAAGGGCCCGTTAGCCTATAGATGACGGCCTTCTAACAGCGGAGACAGCGCCAGCCACCAAGGAGGGATTGACAGTTGGAGGATTTGCAGACTCACCTCAGAGATATTGTGAGGTTCCGATCTTCTAGCGATAAGGACTTAGGAATGAAGAACTTGGGAGAACACTTTTGCAGCAGAGATGCGACCGTCTAGTTTCATCACCCAAATTTCCCCCGGCTAATTGAAATACTACCAGTAACTTTATCAATCACAGCTCCAAATGTCTGCGCAAACGGGTATCGGATTATACTTATATCTTACAAAGAAAAAACTAGTTAAGCAAGCGTGACCTTACCTTAATTTTGCAATCGATTCCTATGAGCAGTCAATTGTTTTTCTCGGAAATGTGAGTATGGTACTGTGACGGAGAAATCTGGCTTTACTTAGCGTGCATATCTTAGCTAGTCCGTGGATAACTTAGAGAGCATAGAGAGTGGTTCATGATATGGCTTTGCTTGGGAAAGGAAGAACGCTGTGCTTGTGTTGAATGGTGGGCGGGGGTGTGTCACGTTTATTACAGGGGTTTTTGTTGCTCAGTCTTGACTGACAGCGGGGAGGGCAGAGGCTATGGGGACGATCTTTCTTTTCTCCCCCCCCTCAGGATGACAACAGCGGCGGTTTTTCTTTCGGGCACGGGCGAAGGAAAAAAACCTTGAGAGAGCGCGCGACAAGCAGAAGGCTTAAAAGGAGGATCACCTGGGCCTAGATAGCCGGACAAGGTTGGGCTTTTCGCTTCGATTAGATTTCTTTCTTTCTGCGGGTTCTTGGGCGGGGGGGGTTCGGCGATTAGCTTAGGAGAGTTGAATTTATCGTGGCTTCTGTGGCTTCTCTTTTCGGGTGGGATTTCCTGATAGCGACGATTGTTGGCCAGTGCCTCTTACGCCTCTGAAAGCAGAATAACTAGCCATTATTTCTTCGTTTCAGTACCTCTCTGCCGAAGCCAGTGAGTAGAAACTTCAAGTGCAGATGCAAAGAGCCCAAGGTGGGCGGTCGGTGACTACTCACTACGGGATCTAAAGCAGTGCTTAAGTTACCGTACTACTATGGAATACTATTAGGGTTGGAACCGCGCAAGGGAAAGAGTAGGAATATAGATACTTGATGCCAGCACGAAGAGAAAACCAACCGGCTATGCAATAACTACCCAAAAGAATTACCGAGAGATATATACGATCTACCCATATAGAAATATCCCCAAGCTCCCCCCCCCCGGTGCCTAGGCGATTTACATTCTCACTCAGAAACATGGAAGACCGACGAAGGAAGGGACCCCAGCCGACTTCTGGCCCTCACATAGCTCTACGGGGTTTTCAACTAACAACAGTGCCATTCTACAGGCTCTGAGAAGCCTTTCGGCAGCCTGGCCAGTGATCCCCCCCAATATTCCTGCAAATATTGACGATCTAGCGACGTGGTATTATACAATGGAGAGGTGGCGAATGTAAATTGACTACTTGGCGTAAGCTGCTGGCGCTATGCCAATACAGCCCTTGGAGTAAGGAATTTATAAAGGGAAAAGGATATCAACGGAGAAACGGTTAAGATCCCGTATGAAGCATCCTTGTATCATAAGTGTTGACCCCGTATTGGTTCTCAGCGAACTCATACCTAAGTGCTCTGCTGGGAGCAAGACATACGTGTATGTTTAGTTTTAGATCTTGGAAGTAAGTTACGCGGCTCTGATCAACAGCAAAGTATGGGCTACACAAAGCTCAGGCGGATTGATACTTGTACTCGGGTACCACAAGGCGACCACCCGCAAGGCGCAGGGATCATGATGACCCCACTTTTCAATCAGCTTGCTCAATTTCCATCAACCGAAAGCAACTCGCGAATTCATACCCCTACAACATCATAACGAGCGATAAAATGTCACATTCCAATATCAATTATGGTGATGCCAGCTCCTCCAGCATCGCTCACTACTCACATAACACACATTCTTTCAACACTCACACTCACATTGCTAATAACGACTTTGTGTGGAACATTGGCGTCACAGACGAGAAGTCAGAGATTCTCGCATGGTTGTCTCCACTCGAGCCCCGCATCCGACATCAACACCTTCGAACCTGTCGGGCCGACAACGTTGGGGAATGGCTGCTACAAACAGACGAATTTCAACGGTGGTGTGATGGCTCTCAGGAGGTGGGATCGGAGCATGCGATGTTATTCTGTTGCGGGGGTCCGGCTGTTGGTAAGACCTACCTCAGGTGAGAAAAACTCCCGAAGCAAAATTACGAATTCTGGTGCTAATGAGCAGCGAGACTAGTTCACTCGTGGTAGACATGTTATGCGATAAGACTAAAGAACATAATACTTCTGTTGCGTGTTTCTACGTTGATTTTGCCGCTCGGGAGGAGCAGTCGCCAACCAACATACTCGGTTCACTGCTAAAGCAAATCGTCGGGGGATTGGAAAAGATCCCGGATGAAATAAAGCAGACCTTTGAGGATTACAAGAAGATGATTGGTGGAAGGGGACTACGGGTACCGGAAATTGTGCAGATGCTACAGACAGTGACGTCTTTACGGCCGACATTCATATGTGTCGATGCACTGGATGAATGCGTGGAGAGGCATCGACCTGAGGTTTTAGGTTCGTTAAGGCGGATTCTCGAAAGGTCCCCTAATACGCGAATATTCCTAACCGGAAGGCGACACATCCAAGGAGAGATTGAGAGGTGTCTCGGCGAGAGATTGGCAATTTTATCCATAAAACCGAGCGATGAGGATATCACGGGATATATCCGGATGAGATTGAGTAAGGATACATCCTTAGACGCGATGGATAGTGGTCTGGAGGATGAAATCATTAAGAGCATTGCCGAGAATATTCCTGAAACGTAAGTAAGGGGCGTGGAGGGAAAATGCGTTTTGCGTCTATCGCTAATAGACATGTCTAGATTTTTACTGATTTCCTTAACCATGGATGCTATCCTTGAGGAAACCACGGCCTATGGCAGACGGTTAAAGCTGAGGGCAATGACCGAGGGCTTGAATTTGGGGGATATTTATGGTGCTACACTTGCGCGGATAAAGGAGCAAGGTGTGAAGAAAACAAGGCTCGGGATGGCGGCACTGATGTGGATCTCGCATTCAGAGAGGCTATTACAACTTGACGAACTTTCACACGCCCTAGCAATCGAGATAGGGTCTAGGGATCTCAATCCTGAAAGGATTCCTTCAGTGGAGACACTATTAAGCTCTTGCTTGGGGCTTATCGTTATCGATAGGGAGGCATCGACTGTCCGCTTGATTCACTATACCCTCCAGGAGTACCTTTGCACCTTCCCCGACCTTTTTGGACCGACTCACTCGATAATGGCTGAAACATGTCTGACATACCTCAACTTTCCGTTTATTAATGACATCACATCCACACTCACTACTCTACCTCAGTCAACTCCCTTCCTCAAATATTCTTCCCTTTATTGGGGAGTTCATGCCAAGAGAGGGGTTTCAAAGCAGGTGACATCACTTGCGCTCCAGCTTTTCGGTCGAATTGAAAGCCATATATCTACAAAGTTACTTTTGCGGAATATCGTGTTGTCTGCGGGTCGATATAGCGGTGATATCCCCATCAACGGTCCCCTAATCGGGTTTACCGGACTGCATTGTGCCTCGGTTTTCGGCATTGTTGAGATCGCAACATCTCTCATCAGCCACCTGAATCACGATTTCAACCAAAGGGATTTTCTGGGTATTACACCGCTCATATGGGCTGCAATATGTGGACAAGAGGGGGTAGCGGAGTTGCTGTTAGAGAGGCACACCATCGACCCCGACAAGCCCGACAGATTTTTTCGTAGAACAGCGCTATCGTGGGGTGCTGAGAAGGGGCATGAAGAGATTGTTAGGCTACTTCTTGGCCAGGCACCTGCTGGGCCTGAGGGCATAAATGGTTGGTGGGGCAAGACGCCCCAAGTGCTCAACATGGTCCTGGGAAGGAGACACGTCAACCCCAATAAGCCAGACAAATACGGTCAAACACCAATACTGCTGGCTGCTACCGAGGGCCACGAAGGGGTTGTACAGCTATTATTGGGAAGGAAGGATGTCAAAGCCGATGTGGCGGACGGATACGGCTGTACGCCTCTGTTATGTGCCTCTAGTAGAGGGCACTCTGGAGTAGTGAAACTACTATTAGAACGAGAAGATGTCATGATTGATAGGATGGACAAGAATGGGTGGACGCCGCTCCTCTTGGCTGCGGAAGACGGATCTGTAGGAGTGGTGGGACTGCTGCTGGGACGGAAAGGTATCCCTAATACGCGCGGTAAAGTCGGTCAGACGCCACTCTCGTTGGCTGCCAGGTATGGACATGACGGACTAGTGAAACTATTGCTGGGACTAGAAGATGTTAACCCCGATATGGCTGACAACGATGGCCGAACACCGCTCTCGTGGGCAGCCGGGATGGGGCGTGATGCAGTAGTGGAGCTACTTTTGGGGTGGGAGGGGGTCAACCCCGATATGCGTGACAACGGTGGTCGGACGCCGTTCTCGTGGGCTGCTGGGAGCGGGCATCATGGAGTAGTAAGGCTGTTGTTGGGAAGGCAAGAGGTCGACCCCGGCCTTTCCGATAATCTTTTACGAACACCACTCTCGTGGGCAGCGGAGAGTGGGCATGAGAGCGTGGTGATGCTACTCTTGGGAAGGGAAAACGTCCACCCTGATTCGTCTGACAATAATAACATGACACCGCTCTCGTGGGCCGCCCGGAAGGGACGTTCCAGGATAATAGAGCTGCTCTTGGGGCGCCAAGATGTCAACCCCAATGCGCCCAGCGATGGTGGCTGGACACCGCTCGGATGGGCTGCTTACGAGGGACATTCTAGGGTAGTGGAGCTACTTTTGGAACGGAAAGACGTCAACCCCAATATGTCCCCCACTCGTAGCTCGGCGCCGCTCTTGTTGGCAACCTGGTGGGGACATTCTAGGATAGTGGAGCTACTTTTAGAGCGGGAAGACGTCAACCCCAATGCGCCCAACTATTTCGACCTGACACCGCTTGGGCTTGCTGCCTCTTCGGGGCGCTCTAGGGTAGTGAAGCTTCTGTTGGAGCGGGAAGACGTCAACGCCAATACGCCCGACTATAATGGCCAAACACCGCTCCTGTTAGCCGCCATGCATGGGCACGATGCGGTGGTGAACCTCTTGCTAGAACGGGAAGATGTCGACCCCGACATACCCGATAAAAAGGGTATGACACCACTCTCGGTGGCTTCCATGAACCGGCACACGGTAGTTGTGAAGCTACTACAAGCCCGCAAATCTGCAAACCTCAATACCGCTTAATCTCTTCAACACAAAGCCCCTCTCATCGCCCCAAAACCGCTATTCGGCTCGCTCTCCTCATCCCGATAGAAATGCTTATATATGCCACCAGCCTCTCCCAACCTCCTAAAATCCCTTTTACATCACCCCCAACAGTGCTCAAAAATCTAGTAGACACCGATAATCCTCCACCCCTCCCTTCCTGTTTCCTCCATCCCCCGCCTGTTCCTCCACCCTACAATTCGCTATCACCTTTTGGTGAATATGTTATTCATGTAGTTACAATAGGAACTTTCAGTCTCCGCTTTTGTTTCTATTTTCTTCCTTTTTCATACCAATTTGGCATCAGGGTTTCAATTAGCGTCTGTTTCCTGTCTATAGATCCAGACTATCTCTATTTTCCATTTGTTTCTAAATCCCTCGTCTCTCCCGTGGAAGAAATATATATAGTGTAATTGTCTAGTTTTCCATTGCCTTCGCCGTGGTTATTCAGGGAATTACACTTCAGTCTGAACCGCGCGATGCCTACGGAGAGTGGATGGAGGGAGCTTAATGTGTCCTTGTAGGACAGCATATGATATTGCAGGCCAATCCTATGGGTGGGGTAACCGGCGGCAAAACTGAGCTGATATACAAGATTGCTTGATTGGCTCCTGGAATTGAGGTTGCTACCCACCTCAGCCCCTATACCCCGCAACCTTTTGCCATCTATTCAGACTCAACAATTATCCGAAAACTCGACCCAACCGCCAACTTATCATCGCAGCTGCAGAAGACCGGATTTCCGAGTTTAATACATCCCGAGTCGCCGGTAAGACCAGAATGGAGACCGGCCACAATCACACGCATGTCCGGCTTGGTAGAGAAGATCTGTGCTATTATCCTTGGGATGAGAGTGTAATTCTCGTGAACCCTAACCCTATTTATAGCGATTTCCTTATGACTGTGAAAGTACAGTAGAAATTATCACAAACCCCCCTAGCACATGGTTTTTGCCCCCCCCCCCCCCCGCCTAGTAGGTTTCTTGCATTTTTCTTTGACTCTGTCTCAAGCGAAGGCGAGTCTTCTCGCAATGTTTTCCCGGCCTTAATCTGAGGGGGGGGGAGGTTCTCTACGTCTTGGGGTCATTCTCGGTTATTGCGATTTTCATGGTCGCCCTTCAAGTTTCCCCCCCCGCCGTAGTTCGCCGTTAGGATAGGTTAGATTTCCAACCCCCAGAGAAATTGCCCATAATTACACTTCAATGGCTAGGTGGATTATTACATCCCAAACCGTGAGAATGGTGTGATTTACTACTTTCCGACGCTACGGAGTCAAAGCGGGAGAGCTGCATTGCTGGGCTTAGAACTAAAGAGGGTGTATTGGTTGCTAAGAGCCCGTTAACCTATAGACGACGGCCTTCTGACAGCTGCAGACAGCACCAACCATCAAGGAGGGATTGACAGTTGGAGGATTTGGAGACTCGCCGCAGAGATATTGTGAGGTTCCGATCTTCTAGCGATAAGGACTTAGGCATGAAGAAATTGGGAGAACGCTTTTGCACCTGCTATCGGAAACAATACTGGCTGAGATGCGACCGTCTAGTTTCATCACCCAAACTTCCCCCGGTTAGTTGAAATACTGCAAGTAACTTTATCAATCACAACTCCAAATGTTTGCGCAAACGGGTGTTATTGGATTATACCTATATCTTACAAAGAAAAAACTAGTTAAGCAAGCGCGACCGTATCTTAATTCTGCAATCGATTCCAGGGATGATGGAATCACTGTGATTACCTCCTCAGTGTTTTCCATTTCGTGCTTGGGTACAGCACTGCGACCCGTTTTTCTTTCGCATCTCCTGCCACCCTACTGTACCCCTGTGCCGGTTAAACGGGGATAAGATTCGCTGGACTAGGGTATACTAGTACTAAGGGCAACCCATGATGACATGGTTGTTTTTCCCGGAAATGTGAGCATGGTAACTGTGGGGGAAATCCGGCTTTACTTATCTTAGCTAGTCTGCGGATAACTTAGGGGTGTGGACGGTGGCTCATGATGGGATGTCGGCTGGGCTTGTGGTGAATGCTGGGCGGGGGTGTGCCACATCTATTACAGGGGTGGCTCTTGTTTGGTCTTGGCAGACAGGGGGAGGGCAGAGGCTCTCTGGGGACGATCTTTCTTTTCAGGATGACGACGACAACAGCAGCGGTTTTCCTTCCGGGCGATGGACGAAGGAGAAGAAGGCTTTAAGAGAGGATCGCCTGTGCCTAGATAGTCGGACAACCGATTAGCTTACGAGGGTTGAATTAATCGTGACTTGTGTGGCTTCTCTTTTCAGGTGGGATTTCTTGATAGTGACGATTGTTGGCTCGTATCTCTTGTGTTTCCGAAAGCAAAACTAGCCGGTATTCCTTCGCTTCAGTACCTCTCTGCCGAAGCCCGTGAGTAGAAACTTCAAGCGCAGATGCAAAGAGCCTGGGGCGGGCAGTCGGTAACCACTCACTACAAAATTTAGAGCAGCGCTTAAGTTACTACTACTGGAATACTATTAGCATTGGAACTGGGCAGGGGGGGCGAGTAGGAACATAGATACTTGATGCCGCACGAAGAGGAAACCAACCGGCCATGCAATAACTACCCAAAAGAATTACAGAGAGATATATACGATCTGCCCCATATAGAAATATCTCCAAGCCCCCTTCCCCCGGCGCCTAAGCAATTTCCATTCTCGCTCAGAAACATCGAAAAAAGAAGGCATCCCAGCCGATTTCTTGCTCCTACAGTACTGCAGATTTATCGGAGCTCTACGGGGGTTTCAACCAACAACAGTGTCACTCCGTAGGCTCTGAGAAGCCTTTCAACATGCCCAGTAACCCTCTCCTCCCAATATTCCACCAAATATCGCTATTGAGGATCTAGCGACGTGGTATTACACAATGGGGGAGGTGGCGAATGCAAATTGACTACTTGCAGTATTGGTCTTACCGTAGATCTTGGAAGTATGCGGCTCTAATAAACAACAAAGAATTGGTTACACAAGGCACAAGCGGATTGATGCTTGTGCTCGAGTACTCGGGTACCACAAGGTGATCATCCGCAAGGCGCAGGGATCATGATGACCCCACTTTTCAATCACCTTGCTCAATTCCCATCAACCGAAAGCAACTCGCGAATTCATACTCCTACTACATAACCAGGGATAAAATGTCACATTCCAATATCAATCAGGGTGATGCCAGCTCCTCTAGCAACGCTCACTACTCACATAACACCCATTCTTTCAACACTCACACTCAGATTGCTAATAACGACTTTGTGTGGAACATTGGTGTCACAGACGAGAAGTCCGAGATTCTCGCATGGTTGTCTCCACTCGAGCCCCGCATCCGACATCAACACCTTCGAACGCGCCGGGCCGACAACGTTGGGGAATGGCTACTACAAACCGATGAATTTCAAAGGTGGTGCGATGGTTCTCAACAGGTGGGATCGGAGCATGCGGCATTGTTCTGTTGCGGGGGTCCGGCTGTCGGTAAGACCTACCTCAGGTGAGAAAAACTCCCGAAGCAAAGTTACAAATTCTGGTGCTAATGAGCAGCGAGACTAGTTCACTCGTGGTAGACATGTTATGCGATAAGACTAAAGAACATAATACTTCTGTTGCATGTTTCTACGTTGATTTCGCGGCTCGGAAGGAGCAGTCGCCAACCAACATACTCGGTTCACTGCTAAAGCAAATCGTCGGGGGATTGGAAAAGATCCCAGATGAAATAAACCAGACCTTTCAGGATTACAAGAAGATGATTGGTGGAAGGGGACTACGGGTACCGGAAATTGTGGGGATGCTGCAGACCGTCACATCTTTACGGCCGACATTTATATGTATTGATGCACTTGACGAATGCGTGGAAAAGCATCGACCTGAGGTTTTCGGTTCATTAAGACAAATCCTTGAACAGTCCTCAAGCACACGGATATTCCTAACCGGAAGACAGCACATCCAAGGAGAGATTGAGAGGTATCTTGGTGGGAGAGTGGCAATTGTATCGATGAAACCGAACGAGGAGGATATCGCGGGATATATCCGGATGAGATTGAGTAAGGATACATCTTTAGACGCGATGGAGAGTGGTCTGGAGGATGAAATCATTAATGGCATTACCGACAATATTCCCGAAACGTAAGTGCTTAGCTGGGAGAGATACGTTTTGCGTCCGTCACTAATGGACATGGTAGATTTTTACTGATTTCCCTAACCATGGATGCTATCCTTGGGGAAACCATGGTCTATGATAGGTGGCAAAAGCTGAGGACAATGACCGGGGGATTGGATTTGAAGGGTGTTTATGGTGCCACACTTGCGCGGATAAAGGAGCAAGGTGGGCAGAGAACAAGGCTCGGGATGGCGGCACTGATGTGGATCTCGCATTCGGAGAGACTACTACAACTCGAGGAACTTTCACACGCCCTAGCAATCGAGATAGGGTCTAGGGATCTCAATCCTGAAAGGATTCCTTCGGTGGAGACACTGTTAAGTAGTTGCTTGGGGCTTATCGTCGTTGATAGGGAGGCATCGACTATCCGTTTGATTCACTACACCCTCCAGGAGTACCTTTGCACCTGCCCCGACCTTTTTGGACCCACTCACTCGATAATGGCGGAAGCTTGTCTCACATACCTCAACTTTCCGGATATTAATGACATCTCATCCACACTCTCCACTCTGCCTCAGTCAACTCCCTTCCTCAAATATTCTTCCCTATATTGGGGAGTCCATGCCAAGCGAGGGGCTTCAAAAGAGGTGGTATCACTTGCATTCCAACTTTTTAATCAAATTAAAAGCCATATATCTACAAAGATACTTTTGCAGAATATCGTGTCGAAGACTGGTCGACACAATCGTGAGGTCCCCATCAGCAGCAACCTGGTTGGGTTTACTGGACTGCATTGTGCATCGGTTTTCGGTATTGTTGAGATCGCAACAACTCTCGTCGGTCACCTGAATCATGATTTGAACAAAAGGGATTTTCTGGGTATGACACCGCTCATATGGACTGCTATATGTGGACAAGAGGGGGTAGCAGAGCTGCTGTTAGAGAAAAACACTATCGACCCCGATAAGCCCGATACGTTCTTTCGCCGAACAGCGCTAACGTGGGGTGCAGAGAAGGGACATGAGGGGATTGTGAGGCTACTCCTTGGCCGGGTACCTACCAAACCCGATGGTGTAGATGGTTGGTGGGGTAAGACTCCCCGAGTGATGAATATGGTCCTAGGAAGGAGACACGTCAACCCCAATAAACCAGACAAATACGGCCAAACACCAATACTGTTGGCTGCTACCGAGGGCCACGAAGGGGTTGTACAACTATTATTGGAAAGCAAGGGTGTCAAAGCCGACGTGGCGGACGAATACGGCTGCACGCCTCTGTTATGTGCCTCTAGTAGAGGGCACTCGGGAGTGGTGAAACTACTATTGAAACGAGAAGATGTCATGATTGATAGGGTGGACAAGAATGGCCGGACGCCACTCCTCTCGGCTGCAGAAGACGGATCTGTAGCAGTGGTGGGACTGCTGTTGCGACAGAAGGGTACCAACCCCAACATACGCAGCAAAGTCGGTCAGACGCCACTCTCGTTGGCTGCAAGGTATGGACATGGTGAAGTAGTGAAACTATTGCTGGGTCTGAGAGATATTAGCCCCGATATGGCTGACAACGGTGGCCGAACACCGCTCTCGTGGGCTGCCGGGATGGGGCGTGCTGCAGTGGTGGAGCTACTTTTGGGGCTGGAAGAGGTCAAACCCGATATGCGCGACAACAGAGGTCGGACACCGTTCTCGTGGGCTGCCGGGAACGGGCATGATGTGGTAGTCAAGCTACTGCTAGGAAAAGAAGAGGTCAAATCCGATATCCCTGACTATAGTGGTCGAACGCCGTTCTCGTGGGCTGCTGGGAACGGGCATGATGGAGCGGTAAGGCTGTTGTTGGGAAGAGAAGAGGCCAACCCCGATATGCCCGACAGTCTTTCGCGAACGCCGCTCTTGTGGGCAGCCAAGAGTGGGCATGAGAGAGTGGTGATGCTACTCTTGGGAAGCGAAAACGTCCACCCTGATTCGTCTGACAACTATGACATGACACCGCTCTTGTGGGCTGCCCGGAACGGACGTTCCAGGATAATAGAGCTGCTCTTGGGGCACCAAGATGTCAACCCCAATGCGCCCGACCGCGGTGGCGGGACACCGCTCGGATGGGCTGCTGACGAGGGACATTCTAGGGTGGTGGAGCTACTTTTGGAACGGAAAGACGTCAACCCCAATATTTCCCCTAAGAGTGGCTGGACACCACTCGCGTGTGCTGTCTCTGAACGACGCTCTAGGATAGTGAAACTACTGTTGGCGCGGGGAGACATCAACCCCAATAAACCCAACCATGATGGTCAAACACCACTCATGTTGGCTGCCACGCACGGCAATGACGCAGTAGTGAAGCTCCTACTAGAACGGGGAGACGTCGACCCCGACATGCCCGACAAAAAGGGTATGACACCACTTTCGATGGCTTCCAAGGGCCGGCACACAGCAGTAGTGAAGCTATTACAAGCCCGCAAATCTGCAAACCTCAGCACGGCTTAGCCCCATCAATACAAAATCTTTCTCACAGCCCCCAGAACAACCATTCTCTGCTTTCTCTACCTCCCGCTGGCAACGGCTATATATACCGCCAGCCGCTTCTACCCTCTAAAATCACCTTTGCCTCACTCCCAGGAGCGCCCGGAAATATCATAGACATGGCTACCCTTCCACCCTTCCCCTTTTTCTACCCCGCGAGATTCAGTTGGCTCTCAGGTGTGGATTGAAATACCATTCTTGTAGTTATAATAAGAACGTTCAGTCTGTTTTGTTTTTGTTTTCTTCCTCTCTCATACCAATCTGGTATTCGGGTTCAACTTAGTCTCTATTTCCTATCTGTGAATCTTAACTTTTTCCATTTTTCCATTGTTCCTGAATTATTCTTCTCTCCCTTGCACGGAATACGTATCGAGTAATCTGTATAGTGCTCCTTTTGCCCTCCCGGCAGCTATCCAGGGAATTGCGGGTCGGCCTGAACCGCGTGATACTTACCGAGGGTGGATGGATGGAGCTTAAGGTGTCCTAGTAGGACAACATATGATATTGCAGGCCAATTCTCTGGGTGGGTAAACCGGTGACGAAACAGGGCTCATATCATACGAAATCGTTCGATTAGCTGCTGTAATTAAGGCTACTACTTGCCACCACCCATATATCCTTCAGTCTTTGTCATCAGTTCATCCACCCGGATTCAGCAGTTTTCCCAAGACTCGACGCACCTGATAATCCATCATTGCAGCTGCAGGGCACCAGATTTCCCAAACTAAATACACCCCCAGTCGCCGGTAGAACCAGAATGGAGACCAGCCATGATCTGTGCTTTCAGGGATGTGAGTTTAATTCTTGTTAACCCTAACCCTATTGAAGACTTCTTTATTACAGTAAAATCAAAAATTATCAAAAACTCTGCTAGGACGTGGGATTTACCCTGCTCCCCGAGCAAGGTTTTGTACATTTTTCCTTTCCCCTGTCTCAACTGGAGGCGAGTCTTCTTGCTGTTCTCGGCCCTAATCCAAAGGTCATTCTCAACTCTTCCGATTTTTACGTTAGCCCTTCAGGTTCCCCCCATGCCATAGTTTGTCATGTTAGTAGGCTAGATTTCCAACCCCCCCGCGAAATTGCCCATAATTACACTCCAATGACTACGAGGATTATCGCATCCCTAACTGAGGATGTTGTAGTTTACTACTTAATGCCGCTACGGAGTCAATGCAGCAGAGTTGCATTGCTGGGCTTAGAACCAGAGGGAGAAGGTTGGTTACTAAGGGTCCGTTAACCTATAGACGGCGGCCTTCTAACAGTCAGAGTCAGCGCCAACCATCAAGAAGGGATTGACAGTTGGAGATGTAGCATGTAGGTTGTGTTTACCGCCCTAGCTTTCCCCCCAGCACTTGGTAGAATTTGCAGACTCGCCGCAAAGCTACGGTGAGGTTCTGACCGTCTAGCAATAAGAATTTAGAATTGAAGAAAATTGGGAAAACACATTTGCGCCTGATATCGGAAACGATACGGGTTGAGATGCCACCGTCTAGTTTTATTACCCAAATTTCCCCCCGTTAGTTGAAATACAATCAATCACAACCCCAAAAATTTGTGAGCAAACAGTTGTCATTGGATTATACCAGTACTTATATCTTGCAAAGGAAAAACAAGTTAAGCAAGCGTGACCGTATCTTAATTGTGCAATCAATTCCAAGAAGACTAGAATCACAGTGCTTACTTGCTCCGCGTTTTCCATTTCCATGGTCGAGTACAGCACCGCGACCCTTTTTCTTTTACATCCCCTCTCATCCTACTCCTGCACCGGACATAGAGGTCCATCCGGTAAAAACCGGGGGTATGATTCGCTGGACTAGGTTATACTAGGGGCAATCCATAGGGCGACTTGCTTGTTTTTCTCGGAAATGTGAGTATGGTACTGTTGGGGAGAAATATGGCTTTACTTAGCCTGCATATCTTAGCTAGTCTGCGGATAACTTAGAGGCATAGATACTGGTTCATTATATCACCTTGCTTGGAATGGGATGTACTGTACAGTACGCTGGGCTTGTGTTCAATTGGGGCGGGGGTGTGTCACGTTTATTACAGGGGTGGCTGATACTTAGTTTAATAATAGGTGGGAGAGCAGAGGCTCCATAAGAGGCGATCTTTCTTTTCCCTCTTTCTTCAGGACGACGACAACCGCAGAGGCTTTTCTTTCGGGCGCGGGCGGAAGAAAAAAACCTTGAGAGAGCGCGCGACAAGAAGGCTTAAAAGGAGGATCACCTATGCCTAGATAGTCGGACAAGGCTAGGCTTTCGTTTCGCTTGGATTTCCTTCTTTCTATGGGTTCTCCTGGGGCGGCGGGTTTGCCGATCGGCTTGGGAGAGTTGAATTTATCGTGGCTTCTGTGGCTTCTCTTTTCAAGCGGGATTTCTTGATAGCGGCGATTGTTGGTTCGTATCTCTTGCGTTTCTGAAAGCAGACAAACTAACTTAGCCGGTATTTCTTCGCTCCGGGACCTCTCTGCCGAAGCCCATGAGTAGAAACTTCAAGCGCGGATGCAAAGGGGCCAAGGTGTGCAGTCGGTGATTACTCACTACAAAATTTAAAGTTACTACTACTAGAATACTATTAGCATTAGAACTGCGCAGGGGGGGAAGTAGGAACATAGATACTTGACGCTGGCCAAAATAGCAAACCAACCGGCTAAGAAATAACTAACCAAAATAAATACCGAGAGATATACACGATCTACCCCTAATAGAAATATCTCCAAGCCCCCCCCCCCCCCCGGGGCCTAGGCGATTTCCATTCTCACTCAGAATGGAAAAACGACGGGGGAAGGCACCCCAGCCAATTTCTGGCCCTCCCACACGACTGCAGATTTCCCATAGCTCTACGGGGGTTTCAACCCACAACAGTGTCATTCTATAGGCTCTGGGAAGCTTTTCAACGGCATACCCAGTGACCTCCCCCCAATATTCCTACAAATACTGCTATTCAGGATTTAGCGACGTGGTATTATAAAATGGAAGAGGCGGCGAATGTATTATAAACTGACTGCTTGCCTTATCGATCTTAGATCTTGGAAGCATGCGGCCCTAATTAACAGCAAAGTATGGGTTACACAAAGCACAAGCGGATTGGTGCTTGTGCTCGAGTACTCGGGTATCACAAGGTGATCATCCGCAAGGCGTAGGGATCATAGTGACCCCACTTTTCAATCAGCTTGCTCAATTCCCATCAACCGAAAGCAACTCACCAATTCGTACCCTACAACATAACCAGCGATAAAATGTCACATTCCAATATCAATCGTGGTGATGCCAGCTCCTCTAACAGCGCTCACTACTCACATAACATCCATTCTTTCAACACTCATGTTTCTAATAATGACTGCGTGTGGAACATTGGTGTCATAGACGAGAAGTCCGAGATTCTCGCATGGTTGTCTCCACTTGAGCCTCGCATCCGACATCAACACCTTCGAACGCGCCGGGCCGACAACGTTGGGGAATGGCTGCTACAAACAGATGAATTTCAAAGGTGGTGCGATGGCTCTCAGGAGGTGGGATCGGAGCATGCGGCGTTGTTCTGTTGCGGCGGCCCGGCTGTCGGCAAGACCTACCTCAGGTGAGTGAAGCACCCCAGGGACAAGGGTAAGGGTAATGGTGCTGAGCTAATGAGCAGCAATAATAGTTCACTAGTGGTGGATAGATTATGCGATATGGCCAAAGAACAGAATACGGCTGTTGCGTGTTTCTACGTTGATTTCGCGGCTCGGGAGGAGCAGTCTCCGACAAACATTCTCGGCGCACTACTCAAGCAAATCGTCGGTGGATTGGAAAAGATCCCAGATGAAATAAACGAGACCTTTCAGGATTACAAGAAGGTGATTGGCGGAAGGGGACTGCGGGTACCGGAAATTCTGGGGATGCTGCAGACCGTCACGTCTTTACGGCCGACATTTATATGTGTTGATGCACTAGACGAATGCGTGGAAAAGCATCGACCTGAAGTTTTAAGCTCATTAAGACAAATCCTCGAACAGTCCCCAAGAACACGGATATTTCTAACCGGAAGGCGACACATCCAAGGAGAGATTGCGAGGTATCTCGGCGAAAAATTGGCAATTTTATCCATCAAACCGAACGATGAGGATATCACGGGATATATCCGGATGAGATTGAGTAAGGATACATCTTTAGACGCGATGGAGAGTGGGTTGGAGGATGAAATAATTACGAGCATTACCGAGAATATTCCCGAAACGTAAGTGAGCCGATAGGAGAAAATGCGTTTTGCGTCCGTCACTCATAGACATGTATAGGTTTTTACTGATTTCCCTAACCATGGACGATATCCTTGGGGAAACCACGGCCTATGACAGGCGGCAAAAGCTAAGGGCAATGACCGAGGGCTTGGATTTGAAGGGTGTTTATGGTGCCACACTTGCGCGGATAAAGGAGCAAGGTAGGAGGAAAACAAGGCTCGGGATGGCGGCACTGATGTGGATCTCGCATTCGGAGAGACTGCTCCAGCTCGATGAGCTTTCCCACGCCCTAGCAATCGAGATAGGGTCTAGGGATCTCAATCCTGAAAGGATTCCTTCGGTGGAGACACTGTTAAGTAGTTGCTTGGGGCTTATCGTTGTTGATAGGGAGGCATCGACTATCCGTTTGATTCACTACACCCTCCAGGAGTACCTTTGTACCTGCCCCGACCTTTTTGGACCGACTCACTCGATAATGGCTGAAACATGTCTGACATACCTTAACTTTCCGGTTATTAATGACATCTCATCCACACTCTCTACTCTGCCTCACTCAACTCCCTTCCTCAAATATTCTTCCCTATATTGGGGAGTCCATGCCAAGCGAGGGGCTTCAAAGGAGGTAATATCACTTGCACTCCAGCTTTTCGGTCGAATTGAAAGCCATATATCTACAAAGATACTTTTGCAGAATATCGTGTCGAGGACCGGTCGACACAATGGCGATATCCCCATCAGCAGCAACCTGGTTGGGTTTACCGGACTACATTCCGCATCGGTTTTCGGCATTGTTGAGATCGCAACTGCACTCGTAGGCCAGCTAAATTACGATCCCAACAAAAGGGATTTTCTAGGTATTACACCGCTCATATGGACTGCTATATGTGGACAAGAGGGGGTAGCAGAGCTGCTATTAGAGCGACACACCATTGACCCCGACAAGCCCGACACGTTCTTTCGCCGAACAGCGCTATCGTGGGGTGCAGAGAAGGGACATGAGGAGATTGTGAGGCTACTCCTTGGCCGGGAATCTACCAAGCCCGATGGTTGGTGGGGTAAGACTCCCCGAGTGATGAATATGGTCCTAGGAAGGAGGCACGTCAACCCCAATAAGCCTGACAAATACGGCCAAACACCAATACTGTTGGCTTCTACCGAGGGCCATGAAGGGGTTGTTCAGCTATTATTGGAAAGGAAAAATGTCAAAGCCGACGCGGCGGACGAATACGGCCGCACGCCTCTGTTATGTGCCTCTAGTAGAGGGCACCCGGGAGTAGTGAAACTACTATTAGAACGAGAAGATGTCATGATTGATAGGGTGGACAAGAATGGCCGGACGCCGCTCCTCTCGGCTGCGGAAGACGGATCTGTAGGAGTAGTGCGACTGCTGCTGCGACAGGAGGGTATCAACCCCAACACACGCGATAAAGCCGGTCAGACGCCACTCTCGTTGGCTGCCAGATATGGACATGGTGAAGTAGTGAAACTATTGCTGGGTCTGAGAGATATTAGCCCCGATATGGCTGACAACGATGGCCGAACACCGCTCTCGTGGGCTGCCGGGATGGGGCATGATGGAGTAGTGAGACTATTACTAGGGCGGCAAGAGGTCAAACCTGATATGCGCGACAACAGTGATCGAACGCCATTCTCGTGGGCTGCCGGGAACGGGCATGATGTGGTAGTGAATCTTCTGTTGGGATGGGAAGAGGTCAAATCCGATATGCCTGACCACAGTCGTCGAACACCGTTCTCGTGGGCTGCTGGGAACGGGCATGATGGAGTGGTGAGGCTGTTGTTGGGAAGGGAAGAGGTCAACCCCGATTTGCCCGACGATTTTTCGCGAACGCCGCTCTCGTGGGCAGCGGGGAGTGGGCATGAGAGCGTGGTGATGCTACTGTTAGAAAGGGAAAACGTTAGCCCTGATATGCCTGACGGCCTTCGCCACACACCGCTCATGTGGGCTGGCCGGAACGGACGTTCTAAGGTAGTGGAGCTGCTCGTGGGGCGCGAAGATGTCAACCCCAATTTTCTCGGCGCTGATCGCTGGACACCGCTCGGACGGGCCGCTTACGAAGGACATTCCAGGGTAGTGGCGATACTTTTGGAACGGAAAGAAGTCAACCCCAATATACCCGGCTCCGCTGGCCGGACACCACTCATGTGGGCTGCCTCTGAGGGACATTCTAGGGTAGTGGAGCTACTTTTAGAGCGGGAAGACATCAACCCCAATATGCCCGACCCTGGTGGCTGGACGCCGCTCGGTTTAGCTGCCTTGGAGCAGCGCTCCAAGGTAGTGAAACTTCTTTTGCAGCGGGAGGACGTTGACCCCAATAAGCTCAACCCTGATGGCCAAACACCACTCATGTTGGCCACCACGCTTGGGAATGATGCCGTAGTGAAGCTTCTACTAGAACGGGAAGATGTCGACCCCGACATCCCCAACAAAAAGGGTATGACACCGCTGTCGATGGCTTCCAAGGGCGGGCACAAGGCAATAGTGAGGCTACTACAAGCTCGCAAATCTGCAAACCTCAGCATTGTTTAGCCCCGTCAATACAAAATCTTTCTCATCACCCTCCCCCCCCATTCGCTCCTTTCTCTCCCTCCCCATAGAAACGCCTATATATACCGCCAGCTGCTCCCACCCTCTAAAAATCGCTTTCACCTCACTCCCAGGAGCCCCCCCGACAATATCATAGACACGGCTACTCTTCCATCCTTCGCCTTTCTCTACCCCCCAAGGTACAGTTCACTCTCAGGTGCGGATGGAAATACCATTCTTGTAAATTATAATAAGAACGTTCAGTCTCAGTTTTGTTTTTGTTTTCTTCCTCCCTCATACCAATCTGGCATTATTTCAACTTAGTCCCTGTTTCCTGTTTGTAAATCCCTACATTTTCCACCCCTCCATTTTTCCTAAATTATTCTTCTCTCCCTTGCCCGGAATAGATATCGAGTAGTCTCCCTATTACTCCTTTCGCCCTCCCGGCGGTTATTCAGGGAATTGCGGGTCGGCCTGAACTGCGTGATACTTACTGAGGGTGGGTGGATCGAGCTTAAGGTGTCCTAGTAGGCCAGAATATGATATTGCAGGCCAATTCTCTGGGTGGGGTAAACCGGTGACGGAACAGGGCTCATATACGAGACTTTTCGGTTAGCTGCTGTAATCGAGGTTACTACTTACCACCACCCCTATGTTGTTATGAGATCTGGACAGAGGAAGGATAGGCTGTCTAGATGAAGTAGGACAACGAAGTAAAAGGGGAAACGTGTGCATATTAGCCGGATGCGTGTCTTGCTTGCTTATCCTATCTAGCTATGGTGGAAGAGAGGGTTTATGAAGACAATACAAAGAGTACCTCTAGCTTCCCATCCTGCGGAAATCACCCATGAGATGCACATAAGCAAAGGAGTTCCGGTCCTCTCTGAGCTCAGCATTCCGCTTGTTCCTCAGCTCTGCTTTCTGATCATTTCCGACCATGTATACGAATCCTCATATAGGTGACACAAACTAGGTAGCCCCGTGCCTCCTCTTTGATTGAGAATGACTGACACACGAAACTAACTAATGAGCGACACAATAGAAACGGTATGATATAAAGAAAAGGTTCTTTCGTACGGAGTGATCACCGGTGATTTTAAACACCCTATACCCCCCAGCCTTTGCCCTTAGTTCATTCACCCTGATTCAACAGTTGTCCCAAGGCTCGACTCACCGGATAATCCGTCATTGCAGGTGCAGAAAACTGGACTTCCAAAACCATACCCACCCCCACTCGCCGGTCGAACCTTAATGGAGACCAGCCAGGATCTGTGTTGGGATGAGAGTTATAATTCCCGTTTACCTTAACCCTATGTAAAGATTTCCTCCTTACCTTAAAAGAAAAAATGATCAAAAACTCCGCTAGGACATGGGATTTACCCCCCCCCCCCCCTCTAGTAAGGTCTCGTATGTTTTTCCCATCCCCTGCCTCAAGTGAAGGGGGGTCTTCTCGCGGTATTTTCTCTGGCCTAATCCGGGGGGGAAGGTTCTGGACGTCCTAGGGTCATTCTCCAATATTTCGATTTTCATGGTAGCCCTTCAAGTTTCCCCCATGCCATAGTTTGCCATTCTAGTAGGTTCCCCAACCCCCAGCGAAATTGCCCACAATTACACTTTAATGACTAACAGGATCACCACGCCCCCAACCGTGAGAATATTGTAATTTACTACTTAATGGCGCTACGAAATCAAAGCGGGCGGGTTGGATTGCTGGGCTGAGGACCGGTGAGAGAGGATGGTTTCTAAGGGCCCATTAACCTATAGACGGCGGCCTTCTAACAGCTGGTGACAGCGCCAACTATCAAGGAGGGATTGACAGTTGGAGGTGTGGGGCAGTGTTCCCAACCGTCCCGTCCGGACTGCAGGGCCCTGGCGTCCGTCCTCGATATTAACTGCAGGACTGTAGGTTGACGGCCGGGCCCTGCAGTCTTTCTGTAGATGCCAAGTTCCGGTAGGGCCTGGCCGTCTTTGGAATTGACGGTCGTCACCTGTAGGTACCCGCCGTCACCTGCCGTCCTGAGTGAGGACGGCAGTCACCTACAGGTATTTCATAAAAATACCGTAAAAATACTTTCGATTCGCTATCTCCGTCAGCATCTAATAGGTTTAGTTTGACCGGTTAATAGAATTGCATGTGTCGGTTAGTGAGATTTAATAACGTCCTGATGGCTGATCTTATCCCACATAGGAAAGCACTAACCCTTTTGAAGGCTTCTAGGCAGTAGATTCGGAGATAGCAAACGACAGGCGTTTTTACGGTATTCATAATGTGTGATTGCTCTATCCGCTTAGCTATTGCTTCATACATTTGATAAGAGAAGAAAATATGCTTGGAGATTTGGAGGACAGAGCGGTAATATTAGGCGGGGAACTAGGGCAGGTTCCGGGTTCCCAGAACTGGGATCGGATATGAGTGCACAGCTTGGTTGATTCATGAGAAAATTTGATACCTGATACCCAAATATGATGATAGCGTTGTAATAAATATGTTTCGTTTCTTCAAGCACAGACTCCCGGCTCGGAAATTTAAAAATAGCAGTTCAACTGAGACACCTGTAGGGCCCGGCCATCCGTCCCGGGCATGGGTTAGGACGGACTGCAATTTGGCGTCCGTCTCGTCCAAGGGCCGCAAATTTGGCGTCCGTCCCGTCCTAGGCAAAAGACGGACGGACTGGATGCTTGGGAACACTGCCCACAATACCCTGGTAGCACCCTTCATTATCAAGTAGAGCCAGGAATTGGACGGGGGTGAGCCCACGGAAGGAGTACAATCCAGAAGGACACTAAAGGAAAACGGTCCACTTGCCACATATGGGGTTCAGGGCAATCGGTAAGATGAAGGGTTTGTGCCTACACAAGGGATTAAGCAGAGCCTCACGGGGATTCACCAGTCTCAACAGAACTGCGAGATTGATGATGGGTGCTATATAAGGCCAATTATCCGCTTGTGCCGCAAATGCCCAATGCAAAAAATAGAGTTCGTTACGGGGTCTCCGGGGCCCCGAAAAACGCAGGCCCCCGGCCCTTTTCCCCGCCCCGCCCAATGGCCTAGGGAGGGGCGTAATCTTTTGCATTCCCTGCCCCTGTCCCCACCCAGGCCCCCGTTAAATTTTGGTGGTAACAAACGGGGCCCCGGACGGGGTTGGGGCGGGGATTACCCGAAAGATATCCCCCCCGGGCCGCTGCAAGGGCGGGGTGTGCGGAGTGAAAACCCGCCCCGCCCCGCCCCGTAACGAACACTAGCAAAAAGCCCTGAAACACCACTCAGCAGTTCCAGAATCAAACTATTGCAACTGATTACATGCATCGGAATTCCCGCGAGGCCCAGCACCCTTCCGGCGGTGATATTCGGAGGGAATTTTAGCCGAAGCGGCTAAAGGAGATGAAGGCCTTTGTCCGTATTGACGTGACGAGATATCCGAGGTTCCTCCTCCGTGGTTGCAATATCGTGATCACCGGTAAGGGAAATATGGCTAAGGCAGCCACCTCTATTTCAGCTGAACTGTGATCCGGGATGGACTGTCAGATGTAGATCTCCTGAGATAGCTTTAGGCTAGAAAGGGAATGTGGGGGTCTAACTGTGATGACTGTCACTGATAAAAACCCTCACGACGACTTGAATTTTTCCCAGAGGAGGTGATTATAATAGAGTTTTCACGATTGATGGCAATATTAAAAAGCTAACAGCGTAGAGCGTATATCTCCCGAGAGCCAGCTCGTACCTCATATGAGATCTAATGTAAAAAGATCTACTAGTTAAATGAAGTTCGTCGACTATTGATTACTTTCTCTATCTTTTTCTCCCATCGAAATCTTTAGGGAATGGGAAAATGCCTGCTGCCCTTGCTGAAAAAAAGAGAGAGAAAAAGAACAAGAATTGCTTACCCCACGAAGCATGGCAGAGCACGTACTGTACTGTCCCACAAAAATCGAACATTGCCCACTAGATCAGTAGTACCCCAGAGGACGAAAGGATACAGAGCAAGATTGCATCAAAAGGATCGGCTTTCACCTCCCCCACACGAATCCGTTGCCCAAACCCTAATAAGAGACCCCTTACTACTTACCCTTAAAGTCGAAGTTTCCCTATCTCTGGGAGATAAACCACAACTGTATATCTATAAACTATCGTAGTACTGGATGCCCGGAAGTCTTGGAGGACTTCCAACCTATTCAGTAGCTTTGGAGAAACTATCGCGGATATGAACCTAGTAGGCACTCTCCCGAGCGGCACCTTCAGCGAGGCGCAGCGTGGTTTGCCAAGTTAATACAGTATGTTTCAACAAAACGTCTGAGACTCGGGGCGAGTGACTAGTTGTGATGGCGGGTGATAAATTTAAGCTGGACTGTCTAAATTTGGCGCATGCCCAGAGAAATATGCTAACCCCGCATCATTCCAAACTACAGTAATTATTATTTGATCACTACTTCTCACTAAAACAATTCCCCAAAAAGGAACAAAAAGAAAACTTTATATCATCCACTGCCACCCAAGCAACTCCTCCATTCAGAACCCACAAAACCTAAAAACAGAAAAGCCATCAATGCCACCAGATAATCCCACTGGTATCCAAATGAAAATCACGTGAATAATCAGATAAAGCTCGCAACATCCCAACCAACAGGCACCTCTCCTAATTCTATATTTTTAGTGCTCTTCTTACCCTTGGTCCCATTTCCATTCCCGCCACCACCCTTTCCCCTCCTTCTACCTCTTGGCAAATTTAGACTAGCTGGTAGGGGCACAGTCCTCCAAGTATCACCGGAAGCCTGAGGGATCTACAAGATCACCTGCGAACCACTACGCAGCCAATTTGCTGTCCTACCGCCAACACTGCCACCACATTGGGAGGCTATGTATCCGTGAGTGTAATTGTTATTATGAGGCCCGGGTGGAGGCCTGTGTTTATAACTCTTCGGTCAAATTCCTTTGCAACCGCGCCCCGTCCCTCCCCCGCCTAGTCGGTGTGATCGGTCCAGGTCACTGAAGCCATCCCTAGTGGGAGCTGAGCTAAAACCTCTCATGAGTTGGTGTGGTGTGGGAGCTGTAGTGAACCTCCCAGAAGCCACATTGGTAGGAGGAGCCTGGTTAATTCACTGGATTTTTGATTCCACAATCAATTGAGGATTAGTGGGTTACAGTCCAGTACCTGTCGCAGAGTATTGGGCGACTAAGACAAGTGAGGTTGAAAAATACATCCAATTTCGTCCATCTTGTGGCGTTGGTCATGCTGGCGATACTCGCTCTGGTATAAATTGGAAACTTTGCCGAAAGCCCTGGAAGGAGACCACTTTATTACTGAAATTATACCACGATTGTGTAATCTGTGCTCCGCGTCGCTGGGATTTAGCAATAACCTGCGATGCAAGCCTTTATCCTTCTAGGCTTCGAGCCTTCTGGTTCTCTCATATATTCATTGGCCACTGCCTCAATCTCTCAGTAAAGGCCCCGCGGCAAAGTTTCTGAGTCGCCAACAGCACTTGCTTGAAGCCTCTGCTCTGAATACACTAGCAAAGGCTCAATTTCCTTGACTTTAGCCTTGCTCTCTGATTTGCTAAAAAATCCTCTGAGTAGCAATAAAGATCTCCCTGTGAGTTGCTCTGCGTTAATCAGAAAGAGTGAGAGACTTGGCATTATACTCTTTGACAAAGTCAAGCACCTTTTCCGAGTACTCCTATCCGGTCTCTCCAAGGTGAAAGTATCCCAACACATTGAGTTTTTCGTCCTCGGTTTTCAAGTGCATTCCCAGATTAAAAAGCCTATCGTCAACAGCCACTACCACCGTAAGGCTTAACATCATCCTGCTGAGAACAGGCTAATAATGTTTAAAAATGTGAACAACGGCATATGAAGATGTGTGACAGGTAGATAGCTCGACCTTATCAGAGAATCCCTGCCAGAATCAGGTTCCTTTCCTTTCTACCTATTTGTTGACATACATCTCGAGGACTTACGGGAAGCATAACCACTTACAAGAGTGGCAATCCAGACACCTAGTACAATATCGGCCTCACACCCAATGACCCCCAAAGGCCCTGCCAAGCAGAATTCTCTCAGGAAAAATAAAAGCACAAGAACCTACAAAACAAAAACTAACTAACAAAGGAAGCAAATCAAATAAAGGTTATCGTAGGAATACAAGATTTCTCCAAGAACCTCTGATCTTCACTAACAACCTGTTCTTTACAATGATTAGAGATATACACTATTACTTGAATAATCTATTTTGAACAGTGTTCCGAACCGTCCGGGGGCCCCACAGGGACGGCGGGGATAATGCCAAGAAGACGGGACGGGACGGGACCGTTAACCGTGGTCCTGGGTAGGTCAAGTTGCTCAGGGGACGGCCGGGCTAGGCTGGGACCGCCGGGCCCTACACGCTAGGCCTTTCTTGGTGCGGTGGGACACACGTGATAGGGACTGCTAAGGGGGACGCCAGGGGAGATGGAAGGCCGGCCGGGATTTTACGGGGGACTATAGGGGGTATCAAAACAAGGTATGGTGCAGGCAAGGACTGTAGGGTGTAGGCAAGGACTGCGGGGGGGTATACAGACGGCAGGTATTAGGAATGACGGCCGGGCACATGAGGATAAATGATGAGGGGGACCACAGGTGACGGCAGGGGATGCTTGAGGACGGCCGGGGGTGCCTGAGGACGGCCGGGGATGTTCGTATATGATTTCTTGGTCCTCTCAAATATGGTTTATTTCTTCTCTTAAATTCTTCTACGTCTTTGTATTCTTCTCAAGCAAGGTACAAGTCCGGACATCGTTTTACTTTCTTTATTATTTCTTTTGTTCTTATATGTGTTTTCTTTCAATGTCTTTGTTCTTTGTTACGGAGACTTGGTGGAAGTGGAACCAAGTCATCTCACTATATAGCTTGTCTATATCGTTCCTGTCATTAAAACTAGTAGTTCGCGGTAATCTATTATCTTGACTTTTTGCTATTATCACTTCTTCGTTTGAGTTCCGTTCGTATATTACAACACCATTTTTGGTTCACTAAGTGAGTGATATTACATGACCACATGCCACAATACCGGTATTGGATGCGACTTATCCATCAGGTAATCGCATTTCCACCGCATATTATCCTCTCCAGGATATTCTATCAACTTGTATTGAGGGGCTGTTGATTCTTAACGTGACAAGCGACTTTAAGATCCTAGTATAGCTATACTTCTATTCTTAGCGAGTGCCGGCCTGGGTACCATTCTGACTCATCCGATCTTGTATAAAGACTGGTCTGGGACGAGTCCAAACCGGACAGGACTGCCTAAGTTAGTCGGGTCCAGTCATCAACATCAACTAGGACGGGCTAGTCTGGTCATCCCTCCAAGACTTGACCGGTCGGACTATTCGGAACCCTGGCTGGGGTTGATCTCTTGTCGCTCTAAAAGCAGCTTTACGGCCCCAACTTTCCCGTTCCAGGCGGCCAAGACGAGTGGCGTAGAGCCAGATATGGTGTCTCCCTTGTTGGGGTTAATGTCACCTCGTTCCAAAAGCACTTTCACTACCCCATCATGCCCGCCCCCAGCCTCCCACGAAAGCGGGGTCCGTCCAGATGCTGTGTCTGCCTGGTCGGGATTGATGTCTTCTCGTTCTAAGAGCAGGTTTACCACTCCAGTTTGCCCTCGCCAGGCGGCCCACAAGAGCGGCGCAGAGCCAGATGTGGTGTCTCCCTTGTTGGGGTTGATGTCCTCTCGGGCCAAAAGCATCTTCACAACCCCCTCATTCCCGCCCTCGGCAGCTAGCGAAAGTGGCGTAGAGCCAGAGGCGGTGTCTCCGTGGTTGGGGTTGATGTCACCTCGTTCCAAAAGCACTTTCACTACCCCATCATGTCCGCTCACAACCGCCCACGAGAGCGGCGTCCGGCCAGATACCGTGTCTGCCAGGTCGGGGTTGATGTCTTCTCGTTCTAAAAGCAGCTTTACCGCCCCGGTTTGACCTCGCCAGGCGGCCCATACGAGTAGCGTAGAGCCAGAGCTGGTATCTCGCTAGTTGGGGTTTACGTCCTTTCGCTCCAAAAGCATCTTCACTGCCCCATCATGCCCGCGCTCGGCGGCCCACGAGAGTGGCGTCCGGCCAGTCGTATCTGCCTTGTCGGGAATGATACCCTCTCGTTCTAAAAGGATCTTTACTATCCCATCGTGCCCATGCTCTGCCGCCAGCGACAGTGGTGTCCGTCCATCTTCGGTGTCTACCGTATTGGGATTGACGCCCGCTTGTTCCAAAAGTAGCTTTACTAACGCCTCATATCCGCGCTCAGCCGCCCACGAGAGTACCGTTCGGCCAGACTTAGTCTCTGCCTGGTCCAGATCAACGTCCTCTAGTAGTTCCAAAAGCATCTGTAATATCCCTGTCTCACCACGCCCCGCGACCGACGAGAGTGGCGTAGAGCCATCGTTCTTCCCCGCCGGATTGTACTTGCTGTCCTCTGGCTTCATGATGTTCTGTCCAAAAGGTTGGTTGTATGAATATATGGTAGGGCGGTATGTAGGGGTATGGGTGGAGTTTACAAAACTTTCCGGGGGACGGAGCTGAGCAAAAGCGGGGCGATGTGGCTGGCAGCCAGTATCCAATCATCCTCATGCCAAGGAAATACCGACACAGCGGTGGCCTTGATGAATTATGATTTACTGCAACCCAATCCTGCATCACCGGTTATTTGAAAACATGGTGTTGTATTACCATACCGACACTATGCTAAATTTTTCTGAGAGCAACTCAACCGAAGCGTCTATTATAAAACCTGTTTAAAAATAATAATCTGGTTGAAATGTCTTGCCCACTCCTGGAACCCCCGGAGGGAAACAAGACGGCCCTTAGAGCGCGATTGACGGCAAAGGGAACCGGTGGTAACAGCTGCATAATTTGAGGGGCCACCAGCAGGAGATAAATCGGCCGCTTACGAATTTTGGACGAGCTTCTTCAAGTTTCCCATATATTCCCACCTAATTGCGTGCGACGGGCGATACAATACTAAACACACCACCACCCGGGAAACAAAAGACAAATAAAATAGCAACTTAACAGAGAATAGGAATCGAAGCGGGGGACGCTATGGAACTGAGAACTACAAGAGAGAGAAGGCGGAGAAGAGAAAAAACTCAAAAGTGGGCAATACCAAATACTTAGTGGAAACCAGGAAAGTGCTTATTAAGGTTTGTTCACACCTAAATTAACGAGGGCATTTCCTATACTAATCCCACACACAGCAATTATTTATGGAAGGGGAATATGTCGCGTAAGGAAGGAGGGGAGACGAAAACGAGGAGAGCTAAAGACGAATGAAGGAAACGATGACCGAATACCGGTCGGCCATAATCGACAGAGTTGCTCGTGTGTTGTCAGAAAGGGCATAAGTGCTGCTCAGAGGGTGCGGGGGGCGTTATGGGGCAGATGGAAGGGGTTTGGAAGGGCCTGGATGCCTCGGCCGAGAAGTTACTACCCTCCGACTTGGAAGTTGAATCCTCGGGGTCCACTACCTTCGACCCCATATCATGGTCTCCGGATATGGGCGTGGGACGGCCACCAAGGCCTGCGATGATGCGATTAGGGTCATGAACTCTGAATTGCATATCCAGTACACAGTGGTCTCCATGTCCAGCCGAGTGCGGGAGAGATGCCTGGCGGCCGGAATAATCTTTGTCCTATTCCAGTACGGTCTGTACAGTCGCGGTAAGAAAATTACCGGACAATTGCGGAATAACTTTTTACTACAGATTTAAAATGTCCCCAGTAATCCAAGTTTCGTGGTTGTAGCAGGTAGTAGTCACCTTGGTCGGAGAAGGGTCAGGTTACAGTGACGCTATAATGCCGTTGCAACTACCACGTAATCGTCTGCAGATCTAATTCCTCAATTGTCCGGTAATTTTCTTACCGTGACTGTACAGCTCTATCACACCCTTTAGAGGGGGCCAACGAGGGAGCGGCGCGGCCCCCGTCATCCGATATGGTGGAGGCATTTATCCGCTCGGAAAGCATTTTCACTACCTCATCGTGCCGGTGCTCAGCCGCGAACCGCAGTGGCGTTAGGCCAAATTTTCTGTCCGGTTGGTCAGGATTGACTCTCTCTCGTTCTAAAAGGGTTTTTACCACACCATCGTGCCCGTTCAAAGCTGCTAAGATGAGTGGCGTTGAGCCACACCTGGTGTCTGCATGGTTAGGATTGACGTCCAGTCGCCCCAAAAGGATCTTTACTACCTCCCCACGCCCGTGCTCAGCCGCCCACGAGAGTGGCGTTCGGCCAAATTTGCTGTCCGGTTGGTCGAGATTGACGCCCTCTCGTCCTAAAAGGAGTTTTACCACACCGCAGTGCCCCTTCTCCGCCGCTAAAATGAGTGGCGTTGAGCCACACTCGGTGTCTGCATGGTTAGGATTGACGTCCGCTCGTTCCAAAAGCGTCTCTACCACCGCCTCATGCCCGTGCTCAGCCGCCGACGAGAGCGGTGTTCGGCCAAATTTTCTGTTCGGTTGGTCGGGATTGACGCCCTCTCGTCTTAAAAGGATTTTTACCACCCCGTCATGCCCGTTCACAGCCGCTAAGGTGAGCGGCGTTGAGCCATACTCAGTGTCTGCATGGTTGGGATTGACGTCCGGCCGCCCCAAAAGGATCTTTACTACCCCCTCATGCCCTCTTCGAGCTGCCCACGAGAGTGGCGTTCGGCCATATCTGCTGTCCGGTTGGTCGGGATTGATGCCCTCTCGTTCTAAAAGGATTTTTACCACACCATCGTGCCCCTTCCCAGCAGCTAAGGTGAGTGGCGTTGAGCCCAACTCGGTGTCTGCATGGTTGGGATTAACGCCCGCCCGCTCCAAAAGGATCTTTACTACCCCCTCACGCCCTCTTCGAGCTGCCCACGAGAGTGGCGTTCGGCCGTATCTGCTGTCCGGTCGGTCGGGATTGACGCCCTCTCGTTCTAAAAGGATTTTTACCACACCATCGTGCCCGTTCCAAGCCGCTAAGGTGAGTGGCGTTGAGCCACACTCGGTGTCTGCATGATTGGGATTAACGTCCGTTCGCTCCAAAAGGATCTTTACTACCCCCTCACGCCCGTGCTCAGCTGCCAACAAGAGTGGCGTTCGGCCAAGTTTTCTTTCCGGTTGGTGGGGATTGACGCCTTCTCGTCTTAAAAGGATTCCTACCACACGATCATGCCCATTCTCTGCCGCTAAGGTGAGCGGCGTTGAGCCACACTCGGTGTCTGCATGATTGGGATTGACGTCCGGCCGCCCCAAAAGGATCTTAACTACCCCTTCACCCCCTCTTTGAGCAGCCCACGAGAGTGGCGTTCGGCCAAATTTGCTGTCCGGTTGGTCGGGATTGATGCCCTCTTGTTTTAAAAGGACCTTTACCACCCCGTCATGCCCGTTCTCTGCCGCTAGGGTGAGTGGCGTTGAGCCACACTCGGTGTCTGCATGGTTGGGATTGACGTCTGCTCGCTCCAAAATGATCTTGACGACCCCCTCACGCCCTCTCTGAGCCGCCCACAAGAGTGGCGTCCGTCCGTGTTTGGTGTCCGGTTGGTCGGGATTGACGCCCTCTCGTGCTAAAAGCATTTTAACCACATTTCCATGCCCATTCTCAGCCGCTAGCGTGAGTGGCCTCCGGCCGCATCCGGTGTCTGCATGGTCAAAGTTGACGTCATCTCGTTCCAAAAGTATCTTGACAACCCCCTCACGCCCTCTTTGAGCTGCCCATGAGAGTGGCGTCCGTCCATATTTGGTGTCTGCATGGTTGGGATTGACGTCCACTAGTTCCAAGAGCGTCTTTACCACCCCTTCATTCCCCCCCAGAGCAGCCCATGAGAGCGGGGTTAAGTGATAGTCGGTGTCTTCCTGGTCGGGATTGACGTCCCCTCGTTCTAGAAGCATCTTTACCACCTTGTCATGCCCATTCCCCGCCGCCCATGAGAGTGGCGTTCGGCCACATTCGGCGTCTGGATGGTCGGGATCAACGTCCTCTCGCTCCAATAGCATCGCCACCACCTCTCGTCGTCCTCTTTGGGCTGCCCAGATGAGAGCCGTACGCCCCCTGCCATCAGCTACACTAGCATCCCATTTCTTCATCCGCAACACCGGAATGACCAGCTCCGAGATTCCGAGAAATGCTACTCCGTGCAATCCAGTAAATCCGATAGGTCCTCCCGCCGCCGAGTCAGAGTACCAGCTCCCGCCAGCATATTGATAATTGTGCAATAAGAGTAGTTGAGCAGATATATGTTCATCAAATCTATCAAGAAGCCCCAGTGCAAGCGATTTGGCCCGCTCCGTTATCCCTCTCCTTGCGTGCTCCCCCCAGTAACAAGAAGCATATTCTAGCAGGGGAAATGTTGAGGGGGCCGAGCCAACCTGAGGGGGGAGATCCCGAACATATGTGAAATTGAGATATGTTAAGCAAATCTCTGTGATTGTTGGGTGGGGATTATGGAATAGGGTCCGGTCACGCAAGAGGTGATCATGCAGGGTAAAGTGCACCAGTCGCACCGTGGACGAGGACGCCTCGACCGTGAGGAGGCCTAGACAAGATGACAGGAGTGTCCGTATAGAAGGAACATTTTCCGGATCCAGATCCGTCGATCCTATCTCCACTCCCAATGCATGGCAGAGCTCTTTGGCCCGTAATGGCCTTTCCGAATACGATACCCACATCAGTGCCTTGAACCCGAGTTCCTGCCTACTTCCCTTTTGGGCCTTCAGTCGGGTTAGGGTAGCCGTGTAAGCATCACTTAGTCCGTTTCCTCCCGCCATCTCTTTAAGTTTCTTTCTTCTCTGACCAATCGTGACCTCGCCCAAAATAGCCTCAATGTTGAGTGAAACGAGGAGGAATCTACATAGATCCGCCAATGAGTATACATCATTGATAGAGGGGGAATTCAGATGCACATTTTAGACATCTTTTTCATAATTACCCTCACAATATCCGCCTTTAAGTACTCGGTCATCGCCTCTGGCTCGTCATCCCTATCTAGCCTCATCTCCAAGTAATTCTTGATATCACCCGGTTTGGGGCTGATGGATACCGCAACTACTTTAGTGAGATATCTCTGGATGACTTCCTTGACATGGGGCCTCCCGGTAAGGAATATCCTTGTCTTAGGGAACTCCTTAACAATATCCTCTAGGGATTCAAGTAACTTGGGAAGATCCCTCGGCAGGCATTCGTCTAGCGCATCGATACAGATGTAAACTTGGGGTAACAAAGCAATCGCAACCTTCAATATTCGCTTCAGATCCGCCAGTAGCGGTCTCCTCCCTTCGTGATATGCCTCCCGTATATTCTTCGGGATCTGCCTGCCCACCAGCCTCTTCAAAATCGCTCCTATTATGTTGACGACTGTCTGTTCTCTTGGAGCAAGGAAGTCGCAGTACGACCATGCAACCGCTAGACCCCCGCCTCTTGCCTGATCACATAGGCTGTCAATCACCAGGGAACTAGTATTTCTAGCCGTTAGTAATATTCACCCCAAAAGAATTTGGCCATTTACCTGAGATATGTCTTGCCCACTCCTGGATTCCCAGAGCAAAACAAGATCGCCTTAGCTCCACCTTGCCCTCCCCTCCACTCGCGGAACTCGCTCGTTTCCAAAAGCCACTCCCCGATACCTTCATATCGGTCAGTCCGCAGGTCATCATGTCTGTTACCTGGCTCGAGCGGAGAGAGCCAACGCATTATCTCTGCATCCTCCTTGGATTGATAGACGACGGTGTTGAAACTATTGTCTATGTTGCCGCTGTTAACACTGCCATCACCGAGCTTGACCGTGAGAGTATTTGTAATTTGGGCCATGATGTTCGAGCTAAAATGTCGCGAGTGTGTATAATAGAAATGGTAGAGAAAGGCGTAGCGTTAATGGGGAGTTTCCAAAAATCTTCTTTCGCGAAAGGGAGAGAAAAGCGGGGCTATCTAGCACCCTTTATGGCACTGCCCAATCACTTTTTGTACCAAGGGGATACGAACGTATCGGAGGTTTTGGTGGATTACCACTAGCTGACTCAGCCTCGAAGATTCCTGCGTCACCCGGCGCTGTGCCATGCTGTGCACGCACAGAATGCCCAGTGTCATATTGTGCGGCAACTCGACGGAAGGGTTTCTGATATGTACCAGACTCATCCCCGCCAGACCTGTCGTTCATAGCCAGAGAGCGCGAATAAGAACACAACCCGGAACCGAACACGATCAACCACGTGATCAACCCCCCACCCCAACCCCAACCCTCTTGTCGGAAAGGAGAAATTACAAAGGTATATTTCCTTCATGGCTCATGCCCAGTGCCTCCTTATCACTGCGAACTTGGTATGCTTTTATATATTTGGTGGCAAGTTTCCTTATTCTCAGAGGAAATGTAGGAAGCCCGCTGATATTGGCGTCGAGAGCCACTCCTTTGCTGGGTGGCGCACTAAGAACGGTATACTCGGGTAGATCGGATTTATCGCGCGGGAGATTTTTTATCCTCCTTCACAGGGTTCCGAATAGTCCGACTGGTCAAGTCTTGGAGGCGGGACCGGGCTAGCCAGTCCTGGTGATGGCGATGACTGGACCCGACTAACTTGGGTGGTCCGGTCCGGTTTGAACTGGTCCCAGACCAGTCTTTACGGGGGATCGCATAAGTCTGAATGTCACCAAGCCCAACATTCGCTAAGAATAGAATTATAGCTATACTAGGATTTTAAAGTCGCTTGTCACGCTATGAATCAACAGCCCCTCAATAGAAGCTGATATAATATCCTGGAGAGGATAATATGCGGTGGAAATACGATTACCTGATGGATAAGTCGCATCCAATACCGGTATTG
>Ga0307513_10000854_pt1 | contig 44351 bp, 46 predicted proteins | sample 15_EM_MG_FD_202174 | JGI IMG/M metagenome (GOLD analysis project Ga0307513, IMG submission 202174) | Populus trichocarpa ectomycorrhiza microbial communities from riparian zone in the Pacific Northwest, United States - 15_EM | ecosystem: Host-associated > Plants > Roots > Unclassified | place...
CCAGATCAGAGTCGTGTTGGATAGATGTTACGCGTGGATGTTTAGGCGTGGTGGGTCCTTCCATGTTAGAGTGGGTGGTAGAAGGGATGGGGAGTAAAATATCACCTGAAAGCCTCGCTGTAAGTACGTTTCACCATTTTCTTTGGACGTGGTCAAGGTCAGGAAGCGAACAAAGAGATAAGGGAACGTGGTGCAACGTGGTGTAAGCGAAGTTGTGTCACGCGGTAGCATCTCAGGACCGAATATGGAGCATCGCGAGCCGGACTGACGGAACGACAACTCTGGTCGTACCGCCATTCCGAACACTAGGTGTTCACAGAGGACTCTATCTCACTGGTGAGAGCAATAAATCTGATTTGTTCTATGCTCCCTGTTGTTCAAGGCAATGTCCTCGCGACCGGGACTGGCAGACTGGCACGGAGAAGTCGGCGTTTTGGGCCGCATACATGAGGCAGACTGTCAAGGGCAGTCTCAGGGTTGCACTATGGCATCTTCCTTCTCAATATACTTCCATCACGATGATGGCCAATACCTGGTCGATTGATGAGATGACTCATGGTAGCAAATGGCCTTCCTTCATCGATAAGCGACAGTGGGTTGGTTTCAATGAGATTTACCATAACAGGATCGCCCTTTAGGCCCGAACAGGTTGCACCATACCCAGCCCGGTATGGCGGTTGTGTTCGTTCATGTTCTCGAGACTTCCAGCATCCATGTACATTGTATCCAGTATCCGTACCCTTCGCCTACGCCGGTCATTTAATTCATCCTTGACTTGGGAAGCTTTCAGGGGTGTCGGAATTTGGGTGTTCTCCTCACATAGAGTACATGTACCTTGTTTTGAGCACCTGTTGTTTCCCTTCTCCGATTGTGCTCGACCCGCTTGCTTGTCAGCTGGGCCTACCGAGGGTGTAGTGTACGACCTCGGTAAATTCTTCGTATTCCTTTATGAGGGTTCCAACCACTTCAGAAGAAGAACCAAGTATCTGTGAAATATTGCCAAACTTTGAACAAAGCGTGTTCCGTCTTCTTTCAGTGTTGTTTGATGAGATGGTGATACTCGCAAATACCACATCAAACTAGTACTCGGGATGAACCAAGGTGATAGGCTTGGGTCGTTTTCAGACATGAACCTACCAATCTGGTGGCATCACTATTGTCGGAATTTGCTCCAGACAATGTATTCTGCTGCAATGTCCACGGTGATTAGCTCTTTGTATCTGTAGCTAGCTTATTTGTTATTCACGCGACTTGGACCTGGGTGGAACACCGTTTTCTGCCAACTATCTCATGGGGAGAAACCTGTTCACGTTTTGGTAAAATGGTCCCAGTGGGATGTATCACCTCAACGCCACCGACAAAGCCCTTGATCTCTAAGTAAAACTTTTACGACACTAACGCCATCGTGGCCGGTACTCCCGTCATCGAACACGCTCATTGAGAAGCTGAAGGATCATTACATCAATGGCAAGATGCGAGATACTATACCAACCGCCAACAGGGATTGAAATGCGTTTCAGTGTCATCAAGCAGTCTGTGGTGGTATGGGCATTCTCCTACTATCTTGATAACCTTGGCCGATGAATTCACAAAGCGTAGCCCCTCATATTCTGTGAATGTCCTCTTCTTGCAAAGAGACGATGACTTAAGCTAGCTACTCTACATGACAAGTCTGGCACCGACGACGCTAAGTAGGGACGCTAAGTAGACACGAATCTCGGAATATTTCGGGTCGCTGGACGTATGGAGAGGTCTGGAACTCCTTCGTTGACTTGACTACTGGCATCAGCACTAGTGATATTAGCATTTTCTTGCGGAGAGTTTGCATACAAGGTGAACGATGAACGGGAAGACCACCAACAAACCATCTCCTTTCAGAGTGTCAGAAATACTATCATGGTGCTATGAAGTAGTGTAACTGAGGAGGTCCAAGGTGGATTGGTGCATAATTCGGAACCACCACTTTTCATTTTGCGAGGCGCTGCTTCTGGTTACCGCTCGGCTAAATGATGAGGTTGTATAGTGCTTTTAGCTTGGTTTGTTTTCCAGTCATTTGTGTTGGCGGTCGCCAAGTAACAATGGCCCAGGATAGGTACGAATCTCGCCATAGTGCAAGGGAGAATAATGTAGTAGCTCTTACGGGCATTATGAGCCCTCCCTGGGTGTTGGTGGTGTGCAAGCTCGACAGGGCATGATATTGAATAGAAATCGCCTGGATGCGGCGGAGACTGGACTGTTGGGGGGTAACGATTAAATGTATATTCTGTACACGACCCAAGAACGGAGGATTTTCAATTTCCAAACGGGGTTATGGCGCGCTGGACCGGAATGGGTGGGGATGCCGCGGCGGGCTCTGGCAGCGGCGAGAGCACGGGGAAAACGCAAAGGCTGGATCAGCGACGGGATGGAACGGTATGGGTCCGATACGCGTCGTTGCGCTGTCCGTTGGACGTCGAAATTTGCTGAGAAGCAAATTTTGAGTGAGTGAGTGCAGAGACGTCTGGAGGATCAGAAGGCTTGCTTCCCGCCAACACCGCACGACTCGAGCGGCACGACGACTGACTGAGCAGATTGCAAAGTACCTTAGGACCGCTGGCGTGTCGAGCAGCAAGCACAGTGCAGCCCAACGCAACGCAACGCAGCGATAATGCCCCCAAAAGCAAACACTCATTTCCTAGGCATCCAGCTCGCAGTCGACCACCTCAAAGCCGCCGTCGTGGATGAACAGCTCGAGGTCATCGGCGCAGACCAAATCGACTTTGACAACGACTTTCCAGAATACCAGTGAGTATCCCAGCCCGCCGCCTTCGAGCTGGTTGTGCGCGTCGTAGTCGACAGCCGCCCGCGTCATACGGCGTCGTTCCCCAATACCTGCTTTGAGGACGCTTCTGGTGCTGTCGCGGGCGCTGATCGTGGTCGTGGTCAAATTCCAAGTTGGGTCGCTCTCGTCACGACCCAAATGCTGGCATCAGCTTTCGTGCAGAAGAAACAGAATCTATCGAGTGCGTGACGCGAGGAGTGTAGAAGAAGAAAGAAAGAAATTCCTTGGGCCGTGTGTCCTCTTACGCTCACGTTGTCGAGCTACTGAACCCCCGCTGTGGAACTCCCAACCCAACGCGGTATCACGACTTAAGACTCTCATTGTGGTCCTGCATCATGGTCGCATTTCTCTGTCGCGAGTAGCTGACGACTCCTGTCCCACCACCACACCGCGTGTTTCTCGAGCAGTGATGCTGACTATTTGCAGGACTCGGGGTGGTATCTATGCGACACAAAACGACGTGCGAGCTACCTCTGTAGAACTCTGGCTCAAGGCCCTAGGTGCGTCGCCTTCCCTTGATCACGTCTGCACAGCAGATTCTAATGCATCGGATGCGGCTACAGACCTCTTATTCGAACGACTTCAAAAGCGATTCGACCTATCAAAAATCAAGGCCATTTCTGGTGCTGCTCAGGTATGTTTACCTACCCATCGATAAGCGGTCACCGCTCATCCGCTTTTTCTCGCAGCTGGCACCAGTATGGCTGACGAAAGACGCGCCGAGCATTCTCAAGAACCTATACCCCCAACACTCGCTCTGGGAGCAGTTACGACCAGCCGTCGCGCTTCTCCACACCCCCGTCGCGCACGACACCTCCGCTGAGGGCTATGCACGGCGGCTGGAACAAATGTTCGGTGGACCTGAAGGCATGGCCACCCGTGTCGGTGTATGCGGGCACTCATCCCTCTTGGCCGCGCAAATTATGCACATACGTGATGCTAAGCCGGAGGTATGGTCGAAAGCCGGACGCGTGCAGCTAGCAAGCAGCTTTCTCACGTCGATTCTCGCGGGAGTCGTGGCACCCATCGCTGAGTCGGACGCGAGCGGGACTGGCCTATACTCGCTCGCGAAAGAGCAATGGGACGACGCCGTCCTGCAGGCCGTCGGGGGCGAGATCACCCAGGACTTGCTGGGACCCGTCGAACGCACGTCGTCGAAACCCGTCGGAACGCTGTCGTCATACTTCTCCCAAAAGTACGGGCTGGAACCCAGTGCGTAGCTCCCCCTTCCCTTGCTTCCATTGAATGGCATTGCAATGCTTATCCCGACGGAATCTGATCTGACCAATGAACCGTTGTCATTCCCTGCACAGATGTCCCTGTATTCCCATTTACTTCTGAACACCTCGCCACTTATCTTTCCTTATGCCCTACTTCCTCCGATTGTGTCATCGATTTTGGGCAAAGCGACGTCCTCCTCACTGCCGCCTCAAAAGCTCAGCCTTCAAGGCTCTTTACGACCGTCCCACATCCTGCGCAGGATACGAGTGAGAAGCGCAAGTTTGTAACAATCGTTACGAATAGGCATGTCCCGCCCCGGCCTTCTCAGCTTCCCGTTTCGTGCTGAGCACATTCCCAGGAATGCGGAAACACCGCGTGGGCTGGTTCGCGACATGTACACCAAAAGCTGGAGCGCTTTTGACCGACTGGTAGCTGTTGTTCCGCCCGGTGGTTCAATTGGGTGAGTCCTAGTTACGACCTTTTCATAAAGACGGTGATTGACTTTGGATAGCCTCGATGACAAGCTCTTTTCCTTCTGGATATTACAAGACTCTGGTTACCCTTTCACCCACGTCAAAGGAATCTACCGGTTTGAAACTGGGGTCAAGACTACTGAATTCAAAGACCTTCGTGCCAATCCACGGTTCGTGAAGCACTTACCACATAACCCTCACTTCTTTCCTGATTAGTCATTTTCAGGTGTCTCCTGGAAAGCCAGCTGTTGTCGTTCCGCGTCCGACTCGCGCACCTCAATGCCGCCAACTTGTTTTTGCCAAGTCGCGGTTTGAAGACTCCAAAGCCAAGCTTGGCAGTCAACTCTCTCGGCATAAATTTTGACCCTTACGACACCTGTAACCTCCCTCGGCGAGTCTTCGCCACTGGCGCAGCATCGACCTTCCCCTCTGTCGTAGGCTTAATCGGAGATATTTTTAACGCCCCAGTGTTCATACCCAACTCTGTTCTCGAGGCTTCTACTGCGGCTACGACTTCTTCCGCTTCCGGCACAACGACGAATGGCGAGCGAACGAACACACCTACTCCCAATCCCACACCTAGTCCCCCAAGCCCTTCACGCGCAGCACTCGGGGGAGCGTACAAAGCTCGCTGGGGCTGGAGGCGCACGACCCAATCTGACGGCAAGCACGCGAGCTTCGAGGACGAAGTCCGCTGGTTGATGACAAAGAAATGGACGGTCGCAGGGAATGGACCCGCCACGTCAGGCTCAGGCAACCGTTCGCGTTCTCTCTCTGCTCCTGGACCGAACCCTGGTGCGAACTTTAGTGCGAAATCTGCGCTCGCAAGCACGAGCCTGGCGGAGGAGGAAGAAGACGAGGATAGCTTTGGGCAGTATTCAGGATCTGTCACACCTCCGCGGAGCTCGAAGAGTTTACTGTCCGGGAGCACGAGCGTAGGGAGCATGAGTGGGTCTTCGAGTGGGAACGCGTTGATGTCCAACAACACCTCGCCAAACCTCGCGCTTGATGGTGTCAATGGCTCGGTTAACGGAACAGCAGCGGTTGGGACACCAGGTAACACGGGAAATGGGCACCCACCCATGGCGCCGATCCAACCGCTCCCCACAGACGATGCGGATACGCAAATGGGACTTGTCAAGGTTGCCGAGGCGGACCGTGACACGTTCCTTACGTATGCCGCGATTGTCTCCGAGTTTTGTCGGCTTGAGAGGATGCTCGTCAAGGGACTTGTGCTCTAGCTCACGGGGCACGTAGTCAGTCGGGAGCGGGCGAGTTGATATAAGTACTGCTGATTTTTATAGATGAAGGAGTGCAGTCGAGTAGATGATCAAAATTGTCGTCGTCCAGTGTGCGAGTCTGCACTGGGGTTACGACCTTTTACCGCGCAGACCGCGCAGACCGCAGACTACACGTACACCCACATTTTCTGTTTCCCTGATTCTTGGTTGTTTGCTGCTATTACTGCACTGCATGGTGGTCGGGTCTTTTGTTTTGTGGCTTAGGATCACCTTGCAATATTCGAGTATATTCTAGCCGTAGAGAGCGTTGTACGTTTGGTGACAGCGTCAATGCGAGAGAGTAAACCAAGTGTATCCCGGGTTGGTTGGACGACGTGTACAGTCTTCAGTAAGTCGGCCTCTGAGTTTGTTATCCTGAACAACACCAGGTGGCAAGACCAGACGACGCGTAGAAGTTCCCTCTTGTCAACTGATCGATACCCGTTACAACACCTTGAAGCCGCTCAATGCCTCGGAAACGGGCGTGGGCCATCTCCGCTCAGGCTCAAGGACGCGCCCGCGCAGCATAACGACCTAAACCCAAGGCTCTTATTCAACTTGAACCTCTTCAGGTTCTTCGTGGGTTGGTCGCACGTCGTTTGCGCTATCTGGTGCCAGGCCTGTCTGTCTTATGAATGCTCCTCCATTGCTCCATCGGCGACGCGGGTGCATTGACTGGACCGGGGAGCTTCAACAATTCCGCGCTTGACGGCCATCGAACAGTCTTTACCTTCGAATCTCGAAGCTCGACGGGCCAAACCGTTGTACGACATACCCGAAGTCTTTGCGGGCTGGTTCACCTTTATCTGGATCAAACGAGTTCCGTGACTTGCTCGAGACACACAGGCCAAATCCGTCTCCAGTCATCTGCGATGGCCACCCGTTCGAATCTGGCCGTAGCTGAGACCGGGTACTGGAATACTGGAGGAGAGACTATCTACCCACTTGATTCAGCATCCACCTAGCCCAGAGATGATTTATTCCAAGGGTTTCCATTGCTGCAGTACTCGCGATCTCGATCCTGGGGATCACCAGCTTACAGCTTACTTTTGCACCGCAGCTTACCCCCACAGCTGTCTAAACCGATCGGCATTTATTCGGAGACGGGGTCGCCACCAGGGATTCAAACGGGTGGCGGGATTGGATTGGGGCGCCATGCTGATGACTGGACATCTCTCAGGGAATTCGAGGGAAGAGGGTCTGGATGTACAGATGCCAGCGATGAATGCCCCAATTCTGGATTTATTGTGACAAGCCGCGGAGTTGGCCTGGCTTCTTTGCTTCCTGTCACCGGTGATATCTTTCACCGGGTCCACTACTCGCCCAGTTGCCAGCGAGAGGGACCTACGAGGCTTGTTTCCAGATTGACGACTGTATGCTTACCAATATCGACCAATTTCCGCCATATGTCTGCCCTCGCTTCCGATCTCGATTCCAAACGGCGCTTCGCCGCTCAAGCAGTCCACAGACAGTCTCAAAGCTTGCAATCCAACCATACCGCTCATCACCAGCTCCCTTTACCGTCTGATCGCCCCTTTCTCGCCCATTCCCATTCTCAGCCGTTATCCAATCCCATGATCGGCCCGACGGCGCCTGCCGCTCCCTACGATCCAAATGTATATCCTTCATATCCCCCACCAGAGAGACACCAGCAGGACTACGAAAACTTTATCATGACCCAGTTGTCCGCCCCCACTGCCAACTCTAACCCGTCTGGTCTCTCCGCACCCCCACCTGGCAACACTATCGGACGACCTCCCCAAGCCGTCTACAGTGACAATACTATCGAACGCATGGTCCAGAGAGACCCATATGTGATTCCGTACCCCAGCGCCAGCGCCAACCCCCAAGCCTTTCTTGGCGGCGGTGGCTACGCGATGCAAAACCAGAACCTCTACACTGTCGCAAGCGGTCCCAACTACACCAATGGCATTGTCTCATATCCTGACCCCCAAGCTCCAGGCGGAATATACACCTACGGTTCCAACCTCTCACCAGACTCGATCCACTCGATCGAGTCGCCCTCCATGATGATGCAACAAGGACCGATTCGCTCTCACACGATGCCCATCTATTCATCAGTCAATCGAGTGAACGGACCGCCCGACGCGGAGGTGCCGTTCTCCCAAATAGTCGCCCGTAATAATTCGGGTTCTCCACAAACACAGAGTATCTGGCCTGCCTCGGGCAGTCCGACGAATCCCAACTATGGCAACACTGGTCATTTTCCAGTCGCCCGATCTAACACGGCGAAGAACGGTGCGGCAATGGCCGTGGCCCACCAACATATGCAGGCTGTGCGTGCAACAACTGAAAATGAGATCAAAATTCTAAAATGTGTGACTATTAATGTTGTGCAGGATGTTCCACAGATGCAACAACATGGTCCTCCGCAACCCCAGGGCTTGCAGTCGCGCCCTAATCAGGGCAACCTTGCACAACCCGATCGACGCACCGTTCCCGCGCCTTCAGGATCCCCATTCGTCGTGACGTCGTCTTCGTCACATATACCTCCAGGGTATGCGTACTGTCCTAAAGACGGAAGATGTAACCTGTAAACTGACGGACGCCTGCAGAAAGCACACAGAACGGAAGATGGCAGTTGCGGGGCCTCGACGGGGTCCACCGCAGCGTCCGACGAATCCTCAGGCTGCCTCCTCCAAGCAACTGCAACAGTTGCCACCTGGTTCATCGGCGGACGCTGGAAAACGGCCTGGCGCGAACGCACCCGCATCTGGCACGTCCCAACGGGGGCCCAAGAGAAAGAGAGCTCGAACAGATGTGGCGAGTGATTCGTCGTCGTCGTCCCAACTTGTGTCGACGCAGCTATCTCGACTGTGAGTCGCGGATTTCTTCTGTGGTGATTTGTGCGCAGGGAGGCAACGGCGAACTACCAGAGGCGCCTTATGTTGACCGTACTCGCCTCTATCACGATCTCTCATGACTGGGCCGGTGAAAGCCTTTCGCCGGTTAGGGCACGTTGCCGAATAAACAATTTGTATACTGACTCGCCTGTCTTTGTAGCCCGGGGGCCTGCGGGCCATGCAAGAAGCTAAAGGTACACACTCCAAACTGATTTCGGGTATGATCGGTCGTCTCACGCTGATTGTGCAGATGAAGTGCCTATTCAATAGGGGTGATGAGACGTGCCAACGATGCCGAAATTCTGGTCGCGCACGTGAGTTTTAACCTCCAGGATCCGGTATGTAGCTAACGCCGGCACCTAGATCTCTGTGTCGTCGGTCCACGTAAGCCGAGACAGCCCTCCAAGTGCGTCCCCTGGCCAGATGTATGACATACGCTAAACGCCTACTGTTTACAGTAAGAAAGACATGCTCTTGCAGAAATTGAAGGAAAAGGACGCCGTCATTGAATCTCTCTTCAAGCAATTGCACAACCCTCACCTGGTCACTCCATTGCAACTCGACTTCGCACGCATTTCTCCATCCCTCTCATCCAAGGATGACCAGCCACTCGACCCTCACATAGTTGAATGGATCGAGAGGGCACAGGCTTCGATCAAACATAATGGAGCGACTAGCATCGGCGGATATCGTGTGTTCGATGAGGAGTCTTCTTCGGACGAATCCGATGGGAATGGTCTCACCAGTCCCAAGTACAGTTTCAAACGCACCTCGCAAATCAGCAGTGGGAGTGCCGAGCAACGGCAGTCGAGTGACCGGAGCAGTTTTTCCGGTCAGCTTGGAATCAAAGCCGAAGGCGGCACTCTAAGCAGGCGAACGAGCTCGACCAAGCTTCACTCGTTGCCCATGGACAATACCCCCATTGGCATGTTGGCCGACCTGTCGCTCAAGGAGAGCGAAGGGAAGCGCTCCCGAGCCGCGAGCGCCATCGATGCCGGAGAGATCCCACAACCCGACCCCGAGGAGGATAATGAGCTTGGTGTGGCCAGGAAGGACTACTTCCAACCTGGTACGTGACCGACCGTCCAACTACCTTGATCAGTCCGCTGACACATAAAAGCAGGACCTGTGGCCCACCTTGGCCTCCGCAAGATCCTTATCGAGAGGCGAAACGTCCCAGAGATTATGACGACTGGCCTGATTACACCCGCCGAGGTTGACAAGCTTTTTGATATTTTCTTCAAGAAGATGAATGTGAGTCGACGAGAGCAGTGGCCTCACCCGAGTCTTAACATCGTGTAGTTGTTTGTCTCTATTCTTGACGAGGCGATCCATTCACCGGCGACAACGTTCGGTCGTTGCCCCTTCCTCTTCACTGTTGGTATGTGGCTCGATCGCTTATTTGAGAGAGAACTAGACTTATACTATGCAACAGTCTGCGCCATATCCTCCCGTTACTACACGGAACGCCCAGAGTTGTACTCGATCGCCATGCACTTCGCCAAGTCTGCAGCGGCCAACGCTTTGATCGACGGCTGGAAGAGCGTCGAGGTCTGCCAAGCTTACATCCTCATGTCGGTATACTCCCTTCCGTCTCGCAAGTGGGAAGAGGCGCGCGAATGGCTCTATCTAGGTCTTGCTATTCGCATGGCCACCGACCTCAACCTTCACTTGCCAAGCACGACCAAAGTTGTCAACGAGCAACACGAACGCGAGCTCCTGAATCGGGCGAGGACATGGCTTATTTGCCATAATCTTGTAGGTCACTGTCCTGTGTTACCCAGCACGGTCTAATCTGGCACTAGGATCGGTCAACTTCTGCTCAACTCGGCAAGCCGTTCACCATTCAGGATGATTGGGTCATTCGCAACTCGAAGGAGTGGTGGCGCCGCAGCAAGTTCAATCATCCCTACGACCTCCATCTCGGTTTGTCATTGTACGCACGGGATCGAGCCTAGCTGACGGGTTGTACTCACTGTAGTCGCGTACACGGATATGCTGCGCAATATCATGGCCAACTTCCAGAAGATGGTTTACTCCGACTATAACAGCAGCAACGGTTTGAATAAGAACCTCAACTTCAAAGACGTCGCGTTCAACTTTGATGATCAGCTTCAGGCTTGGAAGTCTGAGTGTGCAGTTCGGTTCGCCACGCACTCAGACCCAACCAGTGCGTCCTAGGTCTGTTCCTCACGTCTACCCAACTAACGGCCTCCGTTTCCTCAGGTCCTCAATGTGCTTATCGTGTTCAGTTGCTGCCCTTGTAAGTACAGGAAACCCACCTTTATGAGTTGCGACATGACGTCCGTTGGCAGCTACGTCAACTATTCTCGACTTGTCATTTTGTCATTTGCGTTCCATTCTGGTGCCCTCAAGAGCCAGACTCCTGAGCAAGGTGTTGTGATGAGAGTAAGCGTGAATGCTTCCCCGCGACTGAAGGTTTGCTAATCGCCCCCCAGTGTCTGGATGCCGCCTCCTCCGTCATTAAGGTCATTGTCGAGGTACATGCTAAGACAGAGTACCTGCGATGTACGTCGGCCGCCAACACCCCGTCGCATGCGACTAATTTGGTGCCCTTTGCAGACGCTCCCGATGGCCACTTTGTCTTTGTTTCCTTCGCATCCGCTTTCCTCATCAAGATGCTCCGCAAGGACCCAGTGCCACTCTTGGACGAGGAGCAACGCCAGCGGGTCATCGAGTTGATAGAGCGTCTCATTGAGACCCTCCGCTCTAAGCGGGTCGCTGTTGACGACCGCCACGCCCCTATGCTCTACTCTCGCTTCCTCTCGAATTTGTTGGCGAAGCACAAGGTCGTGGAGGAGGAACCGCAGCCTCACCTCAACGGCCAGAAGGCTGCTCCCCCCACTAATGGTCAACGGGCTCCCGCTGTAGTAGAGGCGGTTCCCCCCAGTCCGTCGATTGAGATCGTTCCCCCTCAACCTGATAGGACCGACATCAACATGCAAAGTTTCGACAATGACTTTGGCGCTTTTGATCCCACACCTAATCCCCTCAGTCCCCACCACCACCAGCAGCAGCAACAACCCCAAGAATCGCACGTTCAGGATCCAACATTCAGCATGCTCAACACATTCCCTTCCACCACGTTTGAATCCAGCAACCTCTCTGCTGCAACCTCGACGGTCCATCCTGAGAGCACGGTGCATGGCAGTCAGTATGACGATTCGATGCCTATTGTGGCAGACGATTTCATGCTTGCGCCCATGTATGCCGTCGACAATCCTGGGTTCTGGGACCACGGCATGATGCCTGGGTTCTCTTGGGGACCTGCGGGTATCCCGTGGGAGATGCAGATCGATACGCAGCAGTATGACACGATGTAAATGGGCGGTTATGCAGCGTTATGGTGGCATCCCTGAACGATGGAAACGGTAGCCGCGAGTCCCAGGATAGACATTTGGATGATGTGGTGATATGATGGTACATACAAGGTCGGATTGGAGGATCTCAATTTGTACTACCATGTGGAATTTCCGTTTATCCGCTTTTTGAAGGTTTATTTATGATAATGATAGATGTTTTGAATATATCTATTGCTATGAAATGCTCAAGTTGGTTCTTCGATTTAGGATTCTTAGAGGGATAATCCTATCATATCCAAATGGAGAGACGGACGAGATTTTGATTCACAATGAGGGTGGCACACATGGTCATAACATGCAGGAGACATCCTCATGCTTCTCCCGCGTCTGAGGGTAGTCAGTGTTTTACTATGGGTACCTGGTTTGCATCAAAACCACAGCACCAGGATTCCCCCGTGATTCCCACCCTGGTACTGACTGGGTGGCACAGATCGGATAGGATGCGGTGCTTTCAAAGTCCTCTGGACGTGTGTCGGTATAGATAAATTTTGTAGGCAATACATGCCCAAAGCAGCAGATACTAACCTGAGTGAAAAGCCCGCGAGCGAAATGAAACGGAAATTGATAAATTCAAATCACTTTAACACACAACATCGTTGCTTGAGATAGTACATTACTACCGCGATTTCCGTAACCAATTTAGATCCAAGATCTTGCCCAAATAACTTCGACGAGCAGTACGCGTGGACCTCACCGGTCGTTGAGGTTGTTCAAGACACGGAGGATGCTCAAGACTGAAGAAAATCTTTTAGAATACGAATGCTCATCGCAGGGCGAGTGACACTCACAAAGGTTCAAGAAATCGAGATAGAGCGAGATTGCACCCATAATATACTCATCGGGCGATAGCTTCTTGTTGATGGTGAATGTGTCGAAGATGATATACCCCGAAAAAATGAGGCAGCCTCCGGAAGCGTAAATAAGGTCGACCGTGCTGTTGAAGGGGATGAAGATGCCGACCAATCCGGTGGCGACGAGGGCCATGAGGCCACCAAACAGGAATGGTGCCATTCCAGAGAAGTCATACTGAAACAGGTCAGCTTCCGTGCAGGAGGGGCATTATTTAAACTGAGCAGCGCGAACCTTCGATTGGAAAGTGAAGAGCGTCAGGCCGAGGAATACGCCAACAGTGATGAGTAAGGCTTGAAGGACGATAGTCGTCTCGTAGAAGGCGACAACCACACCAACCGTGAAAGCTTCCATAAGCGTGAAAGCTGTGAGGAAGATGAAATTGGTGGGGAAGTTATGACGCTTCCAGTAGAGGAGACCCAAAGAAATGAGGCTTCCGAACATGGCGATGTAGAAGACCCATACGCTGCAGGAACGAGGAGGCGGATGTCGTCAGACTCCTTATGTACGTCGGTGTAAATGACCAAAAAATACGCACTGAGACTGGACCCAGGAGATCGCAGTGGGGCTTTGAGATAAGATGCCGCTCACGATACAGGTCCCGACCTGGGTTGGACGAGTTCAGTCGTCAACGTGAGACCAACAACCGTAGATGATCTGGCGAGTGAACGGGACTGACGATTTGAACAAATAAGATGGAATAGACCTTGCGGATGAAGGCTTGTTTATGTCCCATCAGCACCCGAGGCGCCTTGCTGCGAAGTTGGTGTCTACTCACCGTGCCGCACTTCCATGATACTGTCAGCGACACTGACGCCATACTAGGTGTTCCGATTAGTAACAAGCCTGCAAATGCGATATATCCGGGACTCATTTACCTTGAAATCGTCTGGGAGGTCATCCGGCATGTCATAAATCGCATTTCCGTGACTGGGGCCAGCTCCAACTGATTGGAACAGTAGCGGCTCAGCTTCTTCTGAATTATTCGGTTTGGTTGGCGATGGAGCAGCGCCGTATGAGGGCGGCGGGTTCACTGGGTACGATGACATATTTTGCAGCGCAGTGGCAGAGGTCAAGTTCCTGGATTTCGAACACAAAGCAAGTGGCAATAAAGGTGGAAACAACTCGAGTACGTGGCGAGAATAGATATATAGATATACAAGACAATGTATAGCGAAGGCAAAACGCAACAGTCCTCTGCAACAGTCCTCAAGAAATCTCCGCGGTGGAGATGTATGAGTAGAGCACCAACCCAGTACCATGTTAACCAGATACTGTAGTGACTAGAAGGCAGATGTGATGATGCAAGACCCTAGTCGTCTAACCAATCTAAGAATTGTGGGGTGAAGTAACTAAGAATGAGCGTCGCACCTACCCAAATCGACTCGTGAGCTTAACAAGGATCAAGCCCAATGGAAGACGTACCAGCTCGGACCATGCTCTCGGTAGTTTCAAATGCCATTCGGCGTAGGTCATATACACCGGCGTTTGCACCGGCATGGATCATCGCGAACTCCCCACTAACCTGGTAGCATGCTATCGGGTGGTCCTTTGCAATCTCAGAAGCGTCTGCGATCACGTCCAAGTAGGGCAAGGAGGGTTTGACCATGACCACATCGGCTCCCTCAGCCACGTCGCGAGCCTGGGACAACAGGCCATGTTAAGAGCACAGAACCAAAATGAAAATGGAAAGAATACTGACAATCGCTCTACGTGCGAGTCCCTTCGCTTGGGGTGGTAATTGATAACATTTGCGATCTCCAAAGGACGGCGCACTACCGGCAGCATCTCTAGGCAGGGTAAGAGTCAGTTCACTCGTGATTTCTGGCAACGATAGTCTCGTCTATACCTGAAAGGGCCATATAGCCCACTCGCGAACTTTGCAGAATAGCTCATGAGCATGACCTTGTTCGCGAGGTTATGCTCCATCAGCTTATGTTTAATGGCGCGTATTCTCCCATCCATCATATCGCTCGGGGCGACGCAATGCACGCCAGCCTTGGCATAACTCAGCGCGACATCAGCAAGGCGGGCAACCGACTGAGGCGTATCGATAGTAAAGTCGTGCTGAAGGACTCCGCAGTGACCATGCGACGTGTATTCGCACAGGCACACGTCTGCTGCCAGGTAGAGTTCAGGGTACAATTTCCGAAGCCTCTGAATAGCTTGAATAACCGGACCCTGCGCATCGTCTGCTTGGGTTCCGACTTCATCCTGTCATCGATATCAAAATGTGTGTCAATAATGTGCTGCGAAGGCCTCCGAAGCCTGTCAAAATTGGGCGACGTAGGCCACGGGATCGAGTGGCGCTGACCTTGGGGCCCTTCACTGGTACACCAAATAGGATGACGCTCTTCAGTCCCTTGTTCACAAGTGGGCCCAGAAATTCCTCCAAGCGATCAACGCCCCAACGTCGTTGACCAGGCAGACTCGGGATCTCGACGCTCGCATTGGGGTCGTCGGTGATAAATATAGGGTACATAAACATAGACTTGTCAAGAGGTCTTTTGCCTTGCCATGTTCGCGTCAGGGGATGCGCATAACCTCCTTGTAGAATCGACCTTGTGTTGAGATGAGTCAGGATTGGGGTTTGAGGTGGTAGGCGTACGAAATCTCTATTCCTGGTGTAGATTTCAAAGAAATGAGTCGCGTGAAAGAGGTGACAGGCGTAGAAAGGCGTCGAAACGCAAGACGTGACGAGGCAGGTGAGAACATCGTGTTCGCTTTGTACACCACCTGGCTGAGGATGAGATGTCAGGAAGGTCGTCTGCACCTTAGAGAGTGCGACCAAATCTCAGATTTGTCTCATCTCAATGGACTATACACTTCTCTATTGCGGGGGGGCGCCCTTAGCAATCTGGGTAAATGGAGCTTCCAAGGCTTATCTCCATGGAGGAAGAGCGAATGCATAACCTTCTCTCTACCACCCTGTTCCATGCAACATCTGATTGTGGGCATCTTGTAAGGAAAAGGGCAGTCGGCGAGAAGATCTGGATTGCCACAGAAACCAATAATGGACAAAGGCTCATTGGCGCCAGCCTCTTGACTTGGGGGGCATTCCCATGACATATACCGAACGTCTCAATCGAGGCCTTGTAGTGCACTCCGCAGCTTGCAGTACAACCCCGATCGCCAGGATAAACATTGCGATGTTGATCGGCATCTCCATTCTGGAGCTTGTACCTCAATGAAACTCTCCTGCTACTGATCTTCGGATCTTGTGTAAACCACGTTGCCTCGTCTGGCTTCCAGCGCGCGCCGGTCTGTGTACATACATCCTTTGTGCCTATTCATAGACGGTGGGGCACTTCTGGACAGCGTGTAGATTTGAGGCGAGACTGACTAGATTCAACGGTGGGGGTCAGCGTCAGAAGCTAGCCGTTCGATACCCTGTGGTGGCAACATGTTTCAAATCGCTGGCGAATGCCTTCTGGACGTGCTGAAAGAAATTTGAAGACTGGAGAGAAGGAACTGCAATCGCCCTTTATCTCCGTTCTCCGTCGGAGTTTGTCAAAGGAAATTCGTAACTAGAATGCAAACCGTGACAAGTCGGAACAAGATTAAACTTAGGGGACAGAAGGTATTGTATTGGTTTCAGCTCAGGGGTATCACGACCCTCCCTTGTCAAGGTCAAGGACGCTAGATCGGACTCCGTCGTGCCCGGTGCCCAGGATCTGAGCGCGCCTCGCGGGCCGAGGAAACAGGCGTTGGCAAAGGATCTCTGGCGGCCCTGGACGTGCAGCAACAGACACCGAGATCGGCAGATCGCCTCAGTGATTCGAATTTACATCTATATGATATCTATCTCTCCCTCATACCTTGTGACCGTCGCGAACTCGATAAAAGCAAAGGATTGCAGTTGCCGTGAGGTCGGGGTCTTGAATTTAACTTCATACAGATGTCCATGGAGTTTTTAAATCGCCGTCAAGGCTTGAACCGAAGTCATGGCATGCCAGCTGTACCGCTGTGCCGATTCCTGCCTATCAGGTTCTTCCTTCAGGTCTTCAGGTTCTTGTTCGGAGAGTAAAGAAGGGGCCGGCGCGCAGAAGCTAACATAACTGACATATATCCTAAATTAACATACATGTGGCAGCTTACCGAGGCGGCCTTTAGCCGGACATTTCCGGTTTCTGACTTCCCAAATTCAAGTTGCCCGGACTGCAGACCGCATGATCCCCCCGCATTTGCATAGAGCCCGGCCAACGGTCCAAGGGTCAGCCACCACAATCAACTCAGTTCAACACTCCAATGCGCCGAAATCCAGCCACGAATCACCCTTTGCCACACTCGAGTCTCACTCCCAGACCACCAAGCATTATCACGCTATGAATAGTCATGCACGCAAGGGACGCGAAGTGTTAAAGAAAGGACAGCCAAGTCTTTTGTTGTACACCTTCGCATATAGAAGCGAAGACTAACGACTGTGCATTACACGACATGCGAGCGCGGTAAAGAGGTGGACGAGGGCTGCGGCCAGCTACGGTGGAAATCGAATATGTAGTACCGAAACGTAGATCGGGCAATAAGAAGAGGAGAAGCATGGTATCCAATAGATGGACATCCACGAGCGAGCGGGTGGTGCGCATCTACGGTAGGTTAGTGCAAACAAACCGAGACCAGGAGCCAAGAATAATGAAGTCATGTGGGCGGAGTGTGAGGTGAGGCCTGCATGAGACTCGCTCAAGCCACGACCGGAAGAGCGGGTGGTGTGGTGTGGTGTGTTCAATTAAGGGGAGGTGACATAAATATACAAGAGAAGAGGCGCACGATGGAGAGAGTATGTCAGAGAAGAACGACTATCCAGAATGGCGGATCCAAGAATCGCCGAAGCTGCCACATGCAAACTGACATTTGATTTGATGCGCCAACCGAATCGTTCAGGGGCGATGGCTTAATTATATATCGCTGACGGACCGAGATATGGGCGGACGGCGCGTGGCGGATCCAGTCGTTGTCAGGCAAGTGGCAGCGCGAGGTGGTCATTTCCCGTGGTAAAAGACGTTGGAGGGGTAGATGATGCCGTCACTCCGCACGATGAAAATCGGGCGTGCGACCCCAGGCTCGGCCTTGACCTCTGGCGGCATACACGCAAGAACCTCCTGGCACCGTACGTCAACGAAAGGCGATGGTTCTGTGCCGAAGAAGACCATGGGTGGATCAGCCTTGCTAAAGTTCTCGCCATAGACTGTGAGCATCGTGGCTGTACGGGGGTCAGGTTTCATCATCTGTCGGGGGTTCATGTGCATCTTCGGAACTTCTGATGCCTGATCCGGAGGGAGGTACTTGACTGGAAGTAGGAGATCCGTCAGCCACGTCCATCCTTCGCGCATTTCCGGAGTTCAGAGCCACTGCTCACCGATATTGGGGAAGGGTGTGACTTGTTTAGGTGCTATGCCACATACAATGCCAGGAATCTGTGGGACGTAGAAGTTGTACCGAATTTGTTCTGCATAAAAAAAACACGTCAGTATAAGCTGATTGAAATACAAATGACATTTACGTACCAGTGCCGACGATAGTCCAAACCGCTGATTCCCCAATGTCAATGCTCCAAAGGGCGCCGCTGCTCATGGCTTGATCGGCCAACCCATACCGAGTGGACGACGGAATAGGGCCGGCAGCAGCATTGCTCCCGACTGAGTTGACCCTCCTTCTAGCCTTGGACTGAGTCCTGACGATAGGGGCCCCCGCAGAGCTTCCGCTCCTCTTGTTTCTCCTAACACGTCCACCATCCGCGCTCTGGGGGAACGCATGATCTAGCATGGGCGAGCTGGGGGCACTCCCAGTGGGGCTGCCATTAGGAGAAAAGTAATCTGTCAGCGAGCCCGTGCTTGAACCTGCTGGCGAATCCGGTAATGAAGGGCTCTGCGATCCACCACTCGAGACCTCGGGTGAGTTCCAGGCGCGACCCTCGGAGGGGCGGTAGGTATTGACTTTTTCGCCCATACAAGACAAGAACGCGCTGGTGACACCTGTAGTGCCTGGGGCAGGCACACCTTTTGAGGAGTCATACACCTCAAAGGCCACCTTGTGCAATTGGGATACAGGATCGCCACAGACCTCTCCAGGCGCGCAGAAGTGATCAGGAACACCCTTGGCCCCCTCTTGCAGTCCGCCACCGACTACGATGGTATCATGGTCAACTTTGCGGATAATCAGTACAGGGGAGACCACGCCCGAGGTTAGGCATTGGAGGACAACTGTCTGATTGTAGTAAATCGGGATATGGGCGCCATGGTGCGTGAATGCGATCGCGTTAGGTGGCGGTGAGGGGTAGTCCGCTTGCAAAGGTGGCGGAGGAACGATATCAGGCCCGCTTAATGGTTTCGAAACGTCGACGATGTAAATGATGAACGGATCTGAAATGTCACATCGTCACATGCGTTATCGGGTTTTATCAGTAAGCGGGGTTTGAGGTTTGAGTTTAGGCACAGAATTATGCGGGGTTCAAGCGGGCCCCACGGGTTCGTCAATGAGTGGGTGACAAAGCCGGCAGTGAGTCGAGAAAGGAAGTCAAGTCAGCGCGGCGCAGTGTTAGGAAGGGGAAGCACTTTACCCCAGGTACCTGTACGCGCGACAAAAGAAGGTGCACCACCACGCGCGCGCGGATCAATCCCGGGCAATGGTTGTCCATCCGATCCCTTGAAGGATGCACCCGAGCCAGATACGCACAGATATTTCGTCGAAACGGTTTGTGATCGCAGTCGATGGAAGAGTGAAACCGTTGATCCATGGTTGATGCACACTGGATTTGGGATAGATTGATTGAGCGCCAGCAGACAGAATAGGGTTTGGACAGTCTCCGGTGTGACTCGGGGGGCCAATCGCAGGAGGGACGAGAGGCTGGCCGCCGAAGAGCCGCACAAAGTGAGAGAAGAAGGCGAGCAGGACTTACGTTCCATATTCTTAGCGCTTTGACGCTTCTTTGAGGGCTTGCTAATGACCTTGATTGGCCGGGAGGGGAACGTCCCAATGATTCGTTCTGGCTCATCCTCCGAAGAGGGAGCAACAATCTTGACAAGCGCTTCGACCTTCTTTTGCCTCTCGTCAGAGATGAACAGTTGCTTCCCGACCGCGCGGCCGAGGTACGTGACATCGTCTGAAGGTGGATCCGAGGGATCGACTTGCTTGCCCGCTGTGGAGGACCATTCGACAGCACATTCGGGGGGCACACTCTCTCCCGAGATTGACACTGTGACTCTGGGTGGCTTACGGTCCTCTCGTCCAGGTGCGGTTTCGTTCCACCACGAATTGCCGATCATGATAGCCGTTGGCGGCGGACATAGGAATCTGTATGTGTACCCAATGAGCGGGTAATGTGGATCAGATGTGGTTCTAGCCCCATTAGATGGCGCGCGAGATTGGCGCACCTGCGTTCCTGTCCGTACGACTTTTGGGCGACCTTACTGGCCATGACGATAACCGTTCGCTCGCCAAATGCGATACGATTACGTGCTTCAACATATTTTTGCAACACCGGCCTAATGACGCCGAGTGTATTGGAGCCGGCGAGTTTGTTGGGGGAAATGGCGAGGGGCAGTGACAACGTGCGGAACGGATGAGGGCCAGGGTCAATTGAAGCACGAGGAAAAAAAGGATTCAAATCTCAGGGTCGCGGCGAATCGGAGACGGGTAAGAAGACACACCTGACGAAGCTGGCCATATCAGACCCACTGTTTGCTACCGATGCCGGTGTCGGGAAAATCGAAGGGGAGTCGAGCACACCGGGAGTGACGTGGACCGCTCCTTCGGGGATGTAGGTCGGCTGAGAACTGAAACCATAAGGCTGCTGGGGGAGCTGGCCCTGGCCGAGATGGTGGCTGAAGGGGGGATTCGGGTGGTGTTGTGGCTTGTTGAGAGTATGGGGCAAGAAGTTGCGATTTGAAACGTCTGGAGGCATGTGCATGAAGGGTCTGTGATCGAAAGGATGCAAGGCGGAAGGGACGACGCTATGGCCACCTAGGCCATACTCGTCCTGGGATACGTCGTTGTGGTATGAGTGGATGCCGTCTGAGGTGGAAGGACGTTCGAGGACGGCTGGATAACTTTGCTGTTGTTGAGTGAAGCTTGCGTCGGACACGGGGGACATTGTATAAGGGGACGCGTTCCTGTGGCCATCGTTTGGGGTGATCGGAGGAGTGGAGTGCATGCCGCTCATATCGAATGTAGGCTGTGGGTGAGCAGTTGGATGAGCAGTCGGATGGGTAGGGTGGCCTACATCAGAGTTTGATTGGCTGAAAGGAGACATTTGGGGAGCATAGAAGAATTCGTGGGTCTGGGGAGGATTTATGTTACCAGAAGGACCGACGACAGGCTGCTGAGCACCTGGCTGGAAGCGAGCGTTGTCGAACGAATTATGGACGGTTTGGTTGTAGACGTCGAAGTTGGATGGCTCAAACTGGCTCTGGTGCTGGGGGGGGTGAGGGACGCCTGAAGTAAACTGGTTCTGTTGCTGGTGGTGGTGGTGGTGGCTGCCACTGGAGGTTGAGTGGTGATATGGCTGGGGGTGAGCGCTGCCTGGGTGGTCGAAATGGTTTTGCTGGGTGAGGAAATCGGGGTTGAGCATGGAGGGATTGAGGATTGAGGTAGGGTCCCAATGGTCTGCTAATTGGTGTGCGTGAGGGTGGCCATGGTCGTCGGCAGACGTGGTGGTGAGCATCTCACGGTCTTGATGGGCGGCCATCGGCTGGGGGGCTCGAGGTCAGCTTGGGTGGCTATGAGAAGGAAGAAGAGGTGCATACTGTTCGCAACGAGGACAAGAGAGAGGGCAAACGACGCGCAAGACGGTCAGCAGAGCGAGCGGAAGGAAGGTGGTCAGCGGCAAGTGACAGCCAAGGACTCACGACGGGCGGGCAATTATTTAAACGAACGGCGCTCGCTCTTTCTTTCGCTTCCCTCCTCCTGCCGTCCTTCACGACCAGGGCAGCGGCGGCAAACCTTTTCTTGCGGTAGGCGTCGTCGTCGACTTACTCGATCGAAGTGGTCCTTGCTGCTGCTGCTCACGCCTGCGGACGATGATGCTCACCGTGTCGACAGGACGTTCACTCGTTTGGGAACGACAGATCGACAGGGGGGTGGGTGTCGGGTCTGCTGGGCCCTTACTTGCCTTGCTTATAAATGGCAGAGGGGCAGAGGGACATAGGGGGACATATGGGCGTGTCACAAATACACAAATAATGCTAATACTAGCATTTATTTATCTGTCGGAATACTAACCTTTTATACTCATTCACCTGCACTCACGTCCGCCCTCCTCCGAATTCCTGTCCTCCTCGGCTTCTCCTCCCCGTTCCACGCTGACGACCACACGACCACACGAGGCTACCGACGTCCGCTGGCACAGCTTGGCGCTGCCTTTTACTCCCCAACAGCCCATCCCGCACATTTGCAATACTGCACCAATACACCAATACACCAATACACTAACACACCACTCTACAAATCTACAATCACCAGTTGGTCCATATCCACTCTGCACATAAGCTTTCACGCCCCCCGCTTAAATACGTCTGCCTCGACTGCTGTGTAGAAGCACTGTCTGTTCACATCGACTACGAATCACCATTACATCCGTGCCTTTCGATCTACCCCGTAACTTCCTGGATCGTTTCTCTCTCCATCGTCCCTGTGGTCTAACACCCACCCCACACGTCCCTTAGCCTCCACCCCCACCCTCAATCATAAATTGTCTCGGCCGTCAAAAGCGGTCATTGCTTCGTTCGGTTGCGGAGCACGCTACGTAAAGCTCGAAGCCAATACGCACTCGGCAAGAGAGCGAAGCATATATGTGATCGAGAGGCCTTAGGCTTCGCCTTCCATCACATCAAACTCTTGTTCCTACTGGTTCGTTTGGGCAGGAGCATGTGCTTCATTCTATCCCAGTCATGGATTAATATGCTATTCCCACCCAGTGGCGCTGCCGGGGGTCAGGTTCGCCAAAGGGTTACCACGGATTAGTAGTGATAAAATTCGGCCAATCAGAGGAGGGATAGCCAAACCTATCCCCACGAACGGGACCCAAATGGGTCAATTATTGCGCCGGTAGCCGCCACCAGTGCATGGATACTTGTGATCTGCATATCAACGGTATCATTTGGTTTGTCGACTTGCCTGCTTCTAAGACAGACCTGGAAGGCGGCCTGTTGTTTCTGTGCCAGTTCCTCAAGTATGAACCAGCGCCGACCTTTTCTTTTCTTTCTCCAGTCTCTTTCCTGCAATTAGTATCACCAACCATGGTGGTACATGTCGAATCATCCAAAAATTAATGATAAACACCGAGTCCCACACTCAGGGGTTGTCGCCCCTGAGTGCGTCCTGAAAAGCCGTGACAGGTTCTGGCTCGGCCATTAATGATCGCCATGCCGATATTGGTCATAGGGTCCCCAGGGCGGTATCTCCCCCACCAGTGTTCTTCATTTCGGCAAAGGGCGAACAGGCCGATGGACGCCCCTGGTGCGAATAGGGTACGTAATTCGTTTTGACATAAGCAAAACGTTTGTCACAAGGGCAGGAACGAATGGGGTTGTCTGGCACCTCCGGTGGCAGTTCACTGTCCCCGGTCCGACGGCCCTTCGGAAAATGACCGTACAAAGGGCAATATTTATAATATTAATTGTGGCGGATCGACAACCTGTGTGCATGTGCATGTGCACGTCAGCAGCAGGGGCCGTTGTGAACGTTATCCAAACCTGCACCAAAGGGTGAGAGCCAAGCAGCGAGTGCCTTCCGAATTTCGGATCACTGTCAAGTTTCAAGTCCAATTGGAGACCACCCATACCTCAAATGTTGAATAGGCTATTTGCCGTTTGACAGGCTTGATAGGATAGGCTGTATGGGGCGTTGTAGTCCCCCTTCCCACCAACCAGGTGCAATATGAGTCTGGTTCGAACGCGACCTCGTGCACCGCACATGGGTACGGAAAGTAGAGCAGGCCCTCATTGACATTTCACTGACATGGGATCTAGGAATGGGGCCTAGGCAGATAGATGGTGGGGTTCCGGCCCGCTATCTCTGGGATTCTCATGTTCTGAGGTGGGTGGTGAGTTGCTGAAACTGTGAACTCCCGACCGAATAGGGATTGGTGTTCTAGTATGGAAAAAGGTACTCCCGATCATTTGGTCAGATAGTGTAGCGACGTGAGTATGAACTGACATCATAGTTTCCATCCCAACCTCGTATTTGGCGTCGGTGGATTGGCGTCGACAATCGTAGTCCATTGACAATTGGCGCTCGATGTTGGCCGGTGGCGGCTCTGCAGGGAGAGATTAAGTCGGCTGACAGGGGATTAAGTAGGTTGTAGGAGAACGAATACGTTGTATGCCTATCTTCGGCCGAATGTTAGCAGCGCTATACTCACGCTCGAGCCCCGAGCTCGGGTCCAAGGACAATGCTTCAGTCATGACACTAACAGGGGTGGTTATTGGCAGTGAGTGGACAACGTCTAAGTGGGGAAGAAACAGACGTTAGCCTTGCCGATCGATCGGACACTACCAACTAACTCGCCCTGTCAATCAGGCATCGCGGGCGGTTAGACCGTCATCGACTTCTAACCAACGGATTTAAGAATCTGTTGAAAGGCTCGAACCCCTGCAAACACAGGGGAGTACTCCCATGATATATTAGGTCTCAATGCACTAATAAGCCCCTGTCGGCCCTGGAATAGAAACGAATGGGCACAGCCTTCACGTTTCTGGCTATGAGTATGTCTGAAAGCGGTACATAATTGCCGTGGGGTAGGGACACGGCCAGCCCACGATAAGAAGGCCCGGCGACATAATGATTGAGCTCGTTCTTTGATCCTATTGTGGCCGTAACACAGAACCCCTGTCGTTCCCATGGCACGTCAACCTGACGTGCGACAAAAGCCTAGGGCTGAGGTTCATTCAAAAATCTGACCTTGAGTCCGTAACAGAATGAAGCTTCATTCAAAATTCCGGACAAAGACCAGCAGGGCAGGAGGCCCCCAAAAAGCTGAAACTGAAGGCTAGGTGAACTCCCACAGCCAATTTTTGGTTCGAATGCCAAGTGGTCCCCAATCATTAGGATTTTTTTTTATGCAATTTTAATTAATCAAATATGTATGAAAGATGGGATAGACATGTACCATTGTGCACTTACGACTCACTAAATCTTTCCTTCCACTAGCTGAGGTTCCAAACAATCAGGAGAGTACTAATGTTCAAAAAAATTACTACCCCATTAAATCTTACTCGGGCCTTCTAACCCACACCCTCTTCAAAAGGTGATGTCTGTGTTTCTTTGAATTTTAGTTTGACGTTGGGAGGCTAAATCCGAGGACAAGATTTAACCCTGTACCGTATATAGGGAAAGGTATATGTCACGGTGGAGGATTAGAGAGCGGGTAATAGCACAATTCACTCCTTTTGAGAGACTTTAGGCACCGCTTGCAAACAAGTAAAAACAAGATCCTATTCAAAACCACCGTGAGCTAGGTCGGCTTGACAGAATACTAATGGCGACGAATAGCCCGGTGAGCCGCTTGACCCGCATCTACAGGCATTCTTTGGGAAAAAATTACGGTTCCACTAAATGCCGGCAACACTACCCTCATGAGAAGTTCGTACCATAGCCTTATTGTAAAAAAAGTCGTTGTACGTTCAGATAGGGCAAACACAGCCATGTTCCTGTGTTATTCCTTTGTTTCTGACTCAGACCATACCATCACACGCTGCTATAATTTTTACACTTACAGCACGTTGTTCAAACAAGCCGTGGTTTTGTACGAGCCTCCCTGGGAATGACCGGGGTCCTGCTTCAGATAGCGTCGCGCAGCTACGGGTAGTGATGTCATCAATTTGGAGGACTCAACAACGTTATCAAGGCCTCGGGTTACAGCTAAGGATCCGGAGACCGCATCAAAGACATTGATGCCCCTGCGCTCCATCGCCCGGTGCTCACTGTTCGCATGTGCATTGTTCGAGTGCAATTATTCCTTTCAACCCATCAGGGGAACAAGGAAGCTGGTTGGAAATGGTCACTGCCTGACCCTCCCTGCTGGCATTTCCGATCCCCAGGTCATTGTGCGCTCTATGAACGTGGGATACCTCAATGCGCGCCTGGTCTCAGTACTGTAGAACACCGTCTACGTTTGGCCAGGGCTGGAAACGATTCTCGTATTCAAATCCATCTGCACAGCCTAGTTTCCCAGCAACAGTGAGATTGAGTAGAAGCGTGGGCGAACGGAACTTACTGTATCCAATACACACTCGAAGTTCCTAGAGCGTGGTCCCACACAATAAATGACAGCCCGCAGGGTTGGCCCCGGCAGACAAGTGCGTTCCGATTAGAACGGCTTTTGGTGTATCCCATGCGGGCCTGAAGGACAATCTGTTTGTGGAAAATCTTCTTGTAATTGATCCCCCCTCGCTTCTCGTCATCCACATGGTTATGCTATCTAAGGAAGGAGATTGGCCACAATATTGACGTCGCTGATGTAAGTGTATCACGCAATAATGGAGCTGTCCCATTGCTTTCTCGCTTCGCCCTTATCAGTCCAGGGAGGCTCTCACACACACACTGTTGCGCTTGAGACGCAGTAACGCAAATCATTTATCCTATGTGGTGTATTTGCATGTTGGTTCTTTTTTAACGTGATACATAGCTTAGGTTCTAATGGACATCTGGTGGTAAAACAGAAAGAAAATTCATAAAAGAAATACGTACATTCGAAACTCCTTCATTTGTCAATTCATTTTTGTATTTAGGGTCTGCTCATGCAGGAAGTGTGTGCTGTCTAGTCTAGGGCGGTGAGTGATGAGCTTCCCAGCGATTAATGGAAACACTATATTTGTAAGGTACTGGTGAGAGTGAGAGGTTACTAGAACGCAGTTTGGATCATTTGTAGAGAACGCGCAATTGGGTCGTGAAAACAGAGGGCGTCAAGGCTCCGGAACAGCAACTTGACCATAAAGGTGCGTGATGGGATAGCAAATGAAACTTAGAATACACGTGATCATGCGATGACGCGCTGATTGCTGCAAAGAGCGCGGATTGAGAGCGCACACATGGGCATAACCGGACTAAGTGGTAAGAATTCGTAACCATAGGTGCCTTGATTAGGGAGGTACCTCCACAAAGAATCGGTTGATTAGTGTGCGATTCGTCCAGGGAGAAACCACCTGAAATCCCTTGTCCATCTGTAACTAAGAGTATCTACTTCTATGCGTCTGTGGTCCGAATGAAAATAGGGTAACAACGAATAGCAAATTACCCTCGGTTTGGTATTTCGTAGGAATGGAAGACGAAATACATCGTCGAAAATCCAATTCCCGACAATCAGGTCCAGGTTACTGATCACATTTTGAATATTCATGCTTCGGGTAGTGCACGCTATTGAACTCCATCACCGATTATGCTGAAGGCAACGACTTGAAACCAACCTAGAGCATGCAGACAACAAGGTATCTGACAAAGAGGAGGGTGGAAGCGACAAAATGGCAATTATTCTTCCGCCAAGCCCTCTGGTAACGTCAACCCTGCACGGTGCATTAACCGTGCCTGGGTCGACGTTCACAACCTCATTCCTCACATTGACCCTGGTCGATTTATTCCCGGGATACCTACGGACTACCAAGGGGTCGAAAAGGACTTCGTAATTAGTAACAAGCTCTCTCATCTCGCGGGGGACGGTGGCGGCGCGGATACTCCTGGTCCCTCCAGGGCTCGCGGCTCCTTCAAGGAGCAGCAATTACAAAGAACGACCGACACGTTCGAAAAACAACGACCTGATCTTGTAATGGTTGGTCACTCTACTCTGGAACCTCGACAGATCTGTTGTCTCTCGCGTCATTTCGCGGTCTTGCTGGAAGTGAAGCGTGATCGCGTAGACGGACCGAATCCGGTCAGTCGCCTAGCTGGTAGATGTGGCTTGGCTTCACCTAGTGGCTCATCCTTTCATGCGATCCTCTATCCACCTACGCTTTTGCGGCTCTACCTTCAACCTCACAGCCTTTAACCGTACTGATGGGATGTATCAAAGAGCTACAACATCAACAAGGTCCTCAAGAGGTTAATTCATATCATTTGTCGATTAGGACGAGAACTCGACACGTATAACCTGCGGCTCGACGGGATAGCTGTGTCCATTCATACGCTTGGCAGTTGGAAATATAGCCTGAGTTTCGAGTCGCAGTCGGTGGCTCGACGTACATTACGCGGGGCTATCACTCTGGCAGCCAACCGACCTTGCTGACCGCGGGTATTTTGTCTAGGTTGTTGTGCTTAAGGTTGGTGATGATGAGCAGTCTGGCGAAGGCAGAGCAAGGTATTTCATTCTGAAGGCATGGCAGGCGTGGACAGGCTTGGCCGGATCGACTGTTTACAAATGCTCTGCAGTATAATGAAGGAGTTGACCTCGCGTCTCATTTATTTAGACAGGCAGGCACAAATGAAGTAGTCAAGGTCTCGAGTCACCGTAAGAGATTTGAGACGCCTATGGGAAAAAGCGATAATCACTTTCCTCACCGTCTTGTCCTTTCCAATCACGGGCTCAAGCTGTACGAATTTGTCACTTTTTCTCGACTTGTGCGTGCAGCCAAGAAAATGAACAGCAGTACGGCAAGTACATTTGTCCAGCATTCCCTTCTGACAGTTTCCAGATCTTCGAGCGCTTCATGAGTGTGGTATCATTCACCGAGGCCTAAGCCTTGATAACCTCTTTCTGGGTATAACGGAAGTTGCCGGCATCATTGGTGATCTCGATCCTGCTAAGGTGGACCTGGGAACCTATCACGAAAGTACCACCGGGATGGTACAATGAGGGTGCCTCCAGCAAAAGGGGGGCAAGTCAAACAGGAAGTCGAGTTTGAGCCTCCTTAGGACCGCCCGTGACATCAAAATAATATAGGGAACTGCGATATTTATGAGCATTCCTCTCCTAAATGCTCTCAATAAATACTGCAGGCTTATGGCTAGGGCAACCAAGAACCAGGCTATTGCCGTGCCCTCTGAGCCTGATTTCGTGCCAGGACCCAGAAGACGACCTTGAGTCGATGATCTGGGTCTTAACATACGCTATTATACTTCATCGTCAAGAGAGCCTTCAAGCCTCGGACAAGGTCGACTACAAGCGCGATGTCGTTGACAAGCTTCATGGCAGCTTGTCCTACCATAAACTTATTAATATGCGCATTATTATGATGCTCGATGGTTGTAATCTTCTCGACGATGAACCCGAAGAATGGATTCCCGACCAAACCCAATGCAAAATGGTTCAGACGGGCGATGATACTGGTAGCACGTTGATTCATACGACCTGATGGCAACATCAAGGTTATTACGCGTGGGGCTTTTGATGCGCTCTGCGACGAGTTTATTACGGAAAGGACTTGTTGTTTCTCCATTGCGCGCTTATCGAATTTGTATATATGCTAATCATTACTCTGGTTTGCTATGAGTGGTCAAATACAATAGAACTCTTCGACGTGAGACCTACTTTGGCCTAGCTATACATGACGAAGTCAATTTTTTTAACTTCCAAACGATCTACTCATTCAGACTTATCGTTCATTCCCTCGAAGAATGGCGGGCTTCTCACGTCACCCCCTAGTTAGCTTAACAGGTATTCGTATAGCCTATATTTACCTTGTTTTTAGGATTATTCCAACGCATTTCCGTAATCGGTAGTGCTTCTTAGAGTGCATGGAAATGGAGAAATAGTTGCTACCTCGTAAATACGTCATTGTTCTCCAGCGTTATCATAGAAGAATACTCTATAGTTCCAGACCGAAGGAGAAGGCCCAGGTCAGACATATAATTGTTGGGAGGTCATTAAACCACATGCAACTACACCATAGCTACATAATTAGACGCTTATTTTTTGACTTTCAGACTAGGGTTGAGCCGGTTCCTCCGAACGGCCCAGTTCAGGGCGACTACTAACCTCATGGAATGGTATTCTAGTTCAATATATTGACGGACATTATTTCGGTAACCTGAGTCCTTTCTTCGTTGAGCCAGTTTTGCCTCATGACAAGGTAAAAATTGAGCGATCGATAGCCTTTCCGCATAACTCGGATGACGCAATTTCCGAGTCATCTCATTGCCATCCCATTTCCAATTCGCTGGGAGCATGCCCCCACCTGGTTGTCTGATTGGCTAGCGGCCTATTGCCACACAGCCTCCATGAGGCTGTTTTTGTCCTCGCTCCATAGTTACGCAATCAATGCCACCCACGTGCTCGATCTGACTGCATGGCTACGTCATTCATTCAACCATGCACAGACCCAACCTATTTCCGAGGACCGGAAGACTCGTCCACCGTATGCTATGAAAGTCCCACCCGAGGAGTTTAGAAAGAAGTACGAAGGAGCGTGCTTTTTGTAACGCTGTGTGATTGTAAATTCCGAACCAGCACCGTTAGATGCCAAGTATTGCCACGGTACGACATGTCAGCTGTTGCACGGTGCTCCTGTACAATGGGCATGTCCTTTCCTGTCCGGAATATGAGGCAGCGTACCATGGGAGAGGTAAGAGGTTGGAATAGGTCAGGCTGCAATCTCTCGCAAAGACGACGTCAGTCACCTCTGGAGTCGACCAACTCGTGTATTATGATTCAAATTCGAACACTCCGAACCGTAATCTCCCCTGCAAGGTTTATTGCGGCTCTTATCGCACACCAACATTCGACGAGGGAAAGCTTATGCTCTTCCCGAGTCTAATACAGTTTTGATCATAATGAGGAGGGACTAGTGTTAGATCCAACAGAGACGCATCGGGGGCGGACTGTGTTTGAACCGACATACGTTGAGGCCAATCCTAGTCTTGACGGTTTACTTTGCGTCAAACTGTGGAATAGTACTACTGACGAACAACCGACTCCAGTTGCCATATTTTTTACGGATCGTGGGTCTATAATATACTTGATGGTCGACCAAAGTGGCGGGGTCACAAGGAAAAAAGTGAATATATGGAGAGACGGAGTGGTAGTAGTGATGATAAGCCTATATTTGGCCTCCAAATGAGAGTTCAAGGACATGAGAGCGAGAAGTGGTAAAATATCACCGTTACTCGTTAGCTCAGTCGCGCCCTTGCGCCGAGAAACTAATTACAGCCGCCCAAAGAGGTGTTTCAGACGTGCAAACGGCGTTCTGGGCTTGAACGCGCGGCTGGACGGATTGGATTGCCGGACTCGAAGGAAATGTATGTATAGGAGGGTTTTGTATCCTCAGGAGAATTCAAGGTACGGGGGGTTTCAGAGGAGGAATAAATAACTGTTCGAGCAGAGCGACATCCAACTGGCTGGTTCCTCTCACTCCACATCAGTGTAGTATATTTTCTTGAGTAGGCGCTTGTATATATAATTTAATTGTGCACCTGTCAACCTTTTCCTCTGGAATATATTCACCAATCGATCCTGGTTACGTCGTTGATCTCTTTTTTAGGTGGTCGCAACCTGTGCCACTCAAGTCCTTCTCATTATATTTTCCCCTTGACAACAGTCCGCGTTCTCCGTCCAATGCAATGAGGGAAACAATTCCACGGCTGCAAATCAGACTTTAGCCTTTACCATGACCAGATACCCCGAAACTGGCTGCAGCAGTCACGGTTCAGTTGATCACCGCTGACAAGGCATCATGATGTTTCAGGGATAACATTGGACCCTGAATGATACGCCCTCTTGTGCTCCGTGTCCACCCAGTACCTTATCTAGACTCTGCGACGCGGTCTCAGGGAAATCTGAGCATCAAATAAACCACACTCTTGGTTTCCACTTCCACCGCACGGGATTCGATTCACTGAAATTGGGACATAGCCCCAATGGTGCTGATGCTTGCGCACAATGGGTGACTTCGATCAAGCGGAAAGGCAGGCCAAAATGACCTGGTTCCCATGCAGAGAAAATGACGGCCAGCACCTATTACTGGCATAAATTCTCCCAATTCAACCAGTATTCTATGATGCAACCTATCTCTAGCCAGTGCTCTCTTTCGCTTTGTTTGAGTCGCACAAAACTCAGCCATTTGCAACTGTTACAAGAACCCTGGAGCCTATCAACATTCCAGAGGGACCTGCACATGACCGTTTTATTCACTAAAGGTTCCACGGTCCTGTTTCGCAATTAGGGAACTCCGCAAGATTACCTTTTCAGCGGATCCCGGAGCACGGTGAGTAAATGAGATTGCCATCCAACCCTATTTCAGGAGCAAATAACAAAATTCATCTTTACCTCCTCCGTCTTTCACCCTCTGCCTCGTGCACGGTCCATACCAAATCCCGCGATCGCGATCGATCATCTGTCCCCGCTCAAATTCCAGCACCAGCTGGCCAACGAGTCATCCTCTGCAGTGTGGCCGCCCCACTGGCAGTCTCATTGGCTACCCACACACGCATGCCAAAACCGCCACCCAGACTAGTGAGGTCCGCTCGTCCCTGATCGCACCTCGTACCGGGGCCGTGGACCCCATTACCCCACGTTTGTGGGCCTAGTGTATACCTTGTGGTCCCACTTGTCCATCGCGACGTCATTCAGTTTTGCCTAGCAGGAAAGTTAGGGGTTCACGACGGAACAGAGGGCTTCAACGAAACAGTTCGATCAAGAGTATGGAATGATAGTGCCTCACGGGCACATAGCCAGCCGGGCAATGAGCCCGATGGCACATCCGTGCTAATTCCGGCTTCACGATTGGCTCATGGCGCGAAGGAGAGCTGGTCAGGAGATGCATGGTGAGTACGTGTCGGCTTGAATTTGCTTTCAGCACGGAATCCGTTGAGGGTTCGCGCTTAAAACGCGGCGGCGCAAGCAATTGAAGAGGCGGTTGGGGCGAGGGAGGCAGGTACCTACCGCAAGGAGGACGTGTGCCATGCTTCCAGTATCTACCAATAGGCAGCCCTTGCCCTTGCCCTCGCGCGGGGGAGCAGGAACACAGAACTCCGCTCCAGTTGTGGTGTCTCCAGGGAACCGCGCGCGGCGACAGTCCTCATGTTTGAGAAGGGTCGAGCATGGTGCTATTTATGCGTGTTGGAGGCTGCAGATGCACGTATGCGGCGTGCTCGGTTCAATTCGAATCGACGTGTGTGGCTTGTTTCGGGGCATAGGATGCGCTATGGAATACATCTGATTGCAGTTCAAGTGCCATATAATCTCTGGAATGCGGGTGTGGGCCGTCTTGGGTAGTATTCCGGTCCGCAGGGGAACAGGAAAACGGGCGACTGTGGACGAAAGGAAGGGCTTGAAGTCCGAGAAGAGGATGAGTATCCATCGGTGTAACTACAGAAACAGTGATCTCGGTCCAATAGAGATAGCCCCGAAATAGAGAGTTGTAATAGGACGAGCAGGCATCAGTTCTTGGACTCGACCTCAACCCCCACTCATTATCGCCGTGGGTTCGAGGGCGACTGATCCGCCTTTGCTCGACGACGTCGAAGCTGTTATGGCCACTAGGATGGATACCGGACGGTCGCGGACGGTCCCGACGCCGCTCAACTTGTCCTCGTCGCTCCATTCGACGATGTCTCCGCCAACGTTGCTGTACGATCTCCCGCGGGCGTCGACAATTACACCGACTGCACGTCCTCCTCGACCCTCTCCACGATCTCCACCGCCCCGCAACCAGAGTCGCGGGCCTCGGAGTCCAACAACTCCCCCGCTAGGGGCGACCCTCAGCCACCCACGCCCGGTATATGCAGGCAGGGACACCCCAGGATCGCCCCCACGCACTACAAAGCACACTCCTCCACCTTCCCGACCGTTATCTGCCTCTGGATCACTCGAACTAGAAGCGTTCGCCGCCCATTGCCGCGCTTGGTCTGTCTCTCCCCGACATTGCCATTCTCAGCTCAAATTCACTCACCGCCATAATTTGCTCACAGGTATTTTCAACAAGATGCTGCGGCAGGTGCTCTCATGAACTCGATCCTCCAGAAGATCCCTTCAAGCCAGCGTGCCCAGTACTCCCGTCGCCAGGCCCAAATCAGGTCGTCCTACCACACCGCACTCGCCCTCCGTCGAGCCTCTGAATTCCATGCCCATCTCTCATCCACCCGCCCCGGACAGTCTCTCACCCCCGCAGCTCGCGCCGACGCTCATTCCAAGCTCGCAAAGCACGAACGCCTAGAACGTTTGGCGAAATTTATTTCCGTTTGGGCAGTCAGCTCTGTCCCCGGCACAAAGCCCTTCTTCGACGGCCTCTTTGCCGTGCTCCGCCTCCAGAGCTTACCGGAATATCTCGGAGGTGCAGGCGGTTTTCGCATGGAATGGGAGATCGATGATGCCGTATTTCGAGAATCTGCGTGAGTATATAGTCCTTCTGGTCCAGGTAACGCTCTCGAGTGGTGCCCTTTGCTTCGTCGCAATTTGGTTTGCTTCGATTGGGAGCGTGCCCTCGACTCGTGCTCAGATACGCCTCGAGGCGGTAATTCAGATTCCCGTCTCCCGTCCGTATCCGCCCCTATCGCGGCATTGGGTCTCATCTAAATCTGCTGTCGCTCGGCGGACTGGGCCAGCGGCCTGCCTCCGTCGTTTGTATCAAATCGAAACCAGTCAGCCCATGACCTTTCATCCCGGTTCGGCAACTCGCTCATGAATGAATGTGACGTGATCGGCTGAAGGGGAGCGAGTGAATGACTGACGTATGGTTTTTTTGACAGCGGGAAGGAGTTCATGCTGGAAGCTGTCGACGTGCTCAAGGGTGTGCTGGGGTTTGAAGAGTCCGCAAGGCCGCAATCTACGACCCAATCGGACCCGAAAGGGTCTCCGCAGCAGGTGCGAAGTGCGCGACTCCACCGACCAACATTCAGCACCATAAGCTCTGGCGTCCTCGATGCCACTGCTACGGAGACGAACGCGCTCGGCCTCTCGGCGAACGGGAATAGGAAGCGCGCGCCTAGCGACCCATTCGCGGACGTGCACAGTCATAGGTCGTCGTTGCGAGCCAACACTGCCACTGCAGAGGGTGCCTCGCCGTCCCTTACACCGCTTATTTCGGGCTTACCCTCCCAAAGTGGAGGGCGGGTGGGGAATCACTCTCCACTGCCACCCGAAGACTACGAACTCGAGACGGGTATCACTCCGGGTTGGGTGACACGGACGTTGGTGGAGGAGGACGAGGAGTTCGAAGCGGCGTTGTTGGAGCCTCCCCGCAAGAATGCCGTGAGTCATCATCACAATACGCAAGCACCCAGTGCGACAACCCGTATGGATGGAACGGAACCTGAACCCCGGTTGTGGATGACACCTGACTTGTCTAATCCGGAGATCACGGCGCTGTTGCGACTGTTCCCCCCGAGCATAACCCGGGGTGCCGTACCGCGGTTCACGGGGGGGAAACCTCCAGATGGAGAGGCCGATTTGGAAGCTGGTGTTGGGATGGAGGGAGACGAGAGGGAGTGCGTGCGATTTGGCACCGGCAGGATGTGGCTTTCTGGGATGGAGAGGGGGGGCGGGTGGCAGGGGAGTGCTTGGGATCGATTTGTTGAGTGGTGGAGGAAGGTGTTTTGTTAGCTCACTGGCTGGCTGGTCCTCCTACCGAGGACTTGATTGATCAAGCTCGCAAGGCTCAAACCCTCATGGAGCGCATTCGGCGCACCCTCATCGCATTTATAGCTCAAAGATATGTAGGAAGTCTCGACGTTTCTCGCACTCGCATTCAGCATCCAATCCAATAACCCATCACGCAAGAAGTCGGTACAAGCAATGTCCAACGCTTTATCCCCTCCCCTCATTCATCCATTCGAGCATGCATGCAACGGACAATCTTCTCCCTCTCTATCTGGCCCCTTCCATTTCTGTTTCTGTTTCCGAATGTCATGTAAGGCCGCTCTGTCCGCTCTCCACCTGATTATGACGATCGTATGATGGAATTTCTGAACGTCGTGCAATGCTTTTCTCATCATCATTCATGTTCATGTTCATGCATGCCCTAGGTTCGGTCTGGTCTGGTCTGGTCTGGGTATCGCGTATTTATTGGCTCACGCCCGGTCCCCCGCGTGTCTCATCGTATGTCCTGCTGGAGGTGTGCGAACCTATGTCTGTGGCTGCTTGCTCAGCTGTCAGCTTCCACGCGTCTGCAGCGCTTGACGGGCGCTTGCTTGTGGCGGGGGATCTGGGTGGGATGGTTGTGATAGATACAGATACAGTCATGTACCTAGCTTCTATCTTTGCTGAGAATACAGACGCCCCGTAACCTTGACTTGATTGCCAGTAAGTTTTTGACTCTGCGGAACGCATCGCCCCCGCGTGATGGTTTACCCGGCATGGTCGCTCCTGTCTACATCTGCGAAATGGCCGAGACGGTTGCAGTCGCACGAAAAACGATTGAGACGTTTGGGAATCAGTCCCCGCTGCCAGAACCCTCGTGCTTCATCGTTTTCAAATTTGTGGCCTCCGTGTAGCATGGGAGGAGCTTGCTGACTACACTACGTCTTCCCGCTAACGTCTTCCCGCTAAGGCACCCTTTGTCCATTAAGCGCAGGCTTTGGAGATCATCTTTGGACCCTTTCATGACTCTGGGAGTAGGAGTAGGCGAGCGGAGGCGGCAGTGGACGGCAGACGATGACGACGTGCTGATTGTGGACTATTCAACCTCAGCCAGCCGAAGGCGAACACGTTACGCACGAGAGAGCGAGGCTGGGAGCCACGCAGAAAGGCGAAGACAAGGTCCAACGTCGTATTTAAAGGTCTGCTCCATGTCTCTAATGGTTTCAATAATCCTTACATAGCGGGGCGTACAAGGCAAAGCGTGCAGATGGCGATAGGACCGTCAACTCCACAGTCCTTTCGTCCTCCAATGGGATCCAAGGCGTCTGGTCACCTGTCGCAAGTCCTCCATCATGTGTAACCGAAGGAGCGATAAGCAGCGTTTCCAAAGGTTCCAAAATAATCTACGAGTTCTATGGTCAGTGAACCACCACTGTTACGCCTGAGGTGCACGTCAGGTGCCTGATGTCTTGTACAGGAACATCCATAACCGTGAACATTGTCAAGTTCAGCTCAGGTGCACCCTATATCGTCACACTCGACGATCAACCCACCGGTCTCGACTCGTTCACCGGAGCAGATTCATGTACAGCTGACTTCACGCAAACTGGATTACAAAAGAAGAAGCACACTATCGTTGTGCAACACAACGGGACTTCACAGCTCGCCGCGGCTGGTAAATCGACACTCATCTTCCAAAGCCTCGTGTAATGGCCCGTCCCCGCACACAGCACTCAGGAATTGATGATATTGCAGGTACACACCATTTGACCCCAGTGAGATCTCTAATGTAGACACCCCTGCAATTGTCGGCGGAGTGCTAGGCACAGTCGTCTTTCTTATTATAGTGGGCGTCGGGTTCTGGCTCTGGAAGCGCCGGAAATCTGCGGGCGACAAGGCAGCTGTATCCTCTGCGAGTGCTCAGCGCTACCAAGACTTGAATTCAAGAGGGCGCAGTTCAAATGCTGGGAGCTCACACATTACCCCATACATCGACCCACCCCCCAATCCCGGTCACTCTTACAGTAGTAAGCAGGCGCCGGATGGTGGAACCCCCAATCCCTGGGCATCCACAGACTCCGGACATCCGGGCTCGAACCTCTCCTCCAACCTGCGTGGTGCATCCACAGGGAGCGGCCTAGGAGCAACTGGAGTGGCCTCGGGTTCGGGTTCAGGTTCAGGTGGTGCGAGCGGTTCACATCACCGCGCGGCTAGGCCACGCGCCACCGAGCCTTCGTCAACACTCAGCCCCCCCTCCACCTCCCGCATACCACCACAACAACCACCCCACCAAGCAAACCTCCTCGCCCCGTCAACACGGCACGCTTCCAACTGGGCCTCCGCAGAGAACGACATCTCGCCCGAGGGGCACCACCGTCACTCATCCTACTCCCTCGCCGATCTCTCACGCTCAAGTGGTCAGTTATCTCCCCCACCGCCGAGCTACGACACCATCAACCGTGACACTGTACAATCCCCACCATTCTCCAACCTGTCCGCGAACACGACGACCACCGCGTCGTCCTCGAGGCGGCAGCTGGACGTGCCCCAGGGGCAGGGACAGGCCGGGGCCCAGGGCCGGCTCAGCGCGGCTGACGTGGACACCATTGCACACCGAGTTGTGCAGCTCATGCAGACCCCGCAGGGGGTGCATGTTCCCCCCCAGCCGGGACAGTACCACCCCGATGTCAAGCAGGCGGTGGAGGGTATCTTGGCACAGCAGGAGAAGGGGAAGTAAGGTAGAGTCTGCCTGGTTATCCCCCCTGGGGACGGCCGCGTACACCTCTACTCAGCTCTTTTGTCTTTCATGTATGAGAGATGCTTTACGATCTCGAGATTATGATAACCTCAACTTTGACGCCCACATGACCACCCACCCTCACATTCGTTTTTGCTTCACAGAACCTCCCTGGAACGAATTGTGTTCTCCACGGACGGTTATCCGGAGTACTTCCACTTCGCTTTATTCGTTGCGCTATTTTGATACGTCGCTGCTCTCCATCCGGGTGGTTTGGGGCGAAATGTACATTTATACTGCTACGCGACGGCGTACGGAATGTAGCTCGAAACCGGCAAGACTGGGTCACACAGGTAATCATACCTTGGACCCCACCCCACCCCCGTCCTGTGACAACGCTGACTCAACCACGTTGCCTTACTCTTTTGAACGTTACCTGACATGTGCAATATTTGTTAGAACCCGAACTCGGTTTCGTCTTTCGCAATCTCGATTTACAATATCATCTTTACGCTCCGTGGAAGGCCTGTAGTTTGCTTCTGTGGCTAGAACTTCCGTGGTATTGGTCCAATTGGGTCATACCATGCCTGGCTGTAGTGCCATGGTTCGATCCCAGCATGGAAATGGTGCACATCCTGATTTTCTAGGACGTAGTTATGGTCGCCTATATCAGGCGGGCATAGTCCTTGGAAGACGTTTTCCCATTGCTCTTCGATTATCCGGTCTCCGCCTGTGTCCGCCTGTGTCCGCTGTTCATCCTTATCAAGAGGATTTGAGACCGATTACCACGGCCCCAAAGGATGAACTGTTGGACTAGCGCAGCGTGTGAGCGGGCGAAAGAACTGTATATATTGTAGCGCACCTAGCGCAGGTGTGAGCGGTCTGTGTACGTATTGCCCGAATAGGAAATATGGCCGGATACGTCATGCCGCCGTGTGGCAACATGAACTTGTGCTGACTGACTTAGACTTCGATAGGTTTTCTCTCCTTCTGCTATTCTCTGAAGGAGCTTTCATTTGAGGCAAACCGCGGGCTTCGCTCTTACCTCTCCATGTCGAGTTGCACCTATGCTGGTACTGTGTCTGAATATTGTTTTGCACAAGGTTGTAAATTGGTGACCTAACGTGGTAGTCCTGCAGCCGTTGAAAAAGAGGCGCATCTCCGGGGTTGGAAGGCTAAATACATGATTCTGTTCGAAGGTGTTGAGTAAGACACTGCGAGATCTCAAGGAATGCTGGATATTTTTCCTTTCATTTCGCCCTGGTCATTTATAATCAATTAAATAACAAAAGTAGAAAAGTAGTTTGCAAGCACTGCACATCAGGGTAGACTATGGTATCAAGAAGAAACTATATATATCATGTCCACTACAACGGGAAAATGATGGGTTGAAGAGCACAAGGACGAACAACACCAGGTAACGATGTGGTTTGAATGGCAAGTAGATTGCAGTAGAAGGGTTATTTTTGTTACCTCTTTAATGTGTTCTGGACACTTGTGCCCCACTAATGGCTGGCCAGTCACTTCGCTAAACAATATTCGGAGTGGCCACAGCGTAAGGAGCCTGAACAAGTCCACGCAGTCAACACCCTGCCAGCGAATAATGATACAATAATAACATACTGAGATAAATGCACCCTCGCCGATCGCTTTCCCACCGCCTTTCAGGTACTCTTCCCCTCGAACGCGCAAAAACTCCTCGAGGAGAGCTGCATTTCGCATGTTGACCTTCCAGACGCCGATGAGGATATCCCCAATGATAGGAACGAACCTATTAGAGGGTAGTGTTGTAGAGTCAATCGTGGGTGTAAAAATTCGGGCGACCATGGAGGAACAACAGCAAGCATAGCTCATCAGTTACACTGTTGGGTAGGTGTAATAATACATACGAGAGTGCCACGCTGATAACGTTATTCATGACCATCTTGCGTCCAAGCTCGGGAGGGAGGTCGGCTTCCATCGCCGGTCGGATGATGAGGGAGTAGTTGAGGAATGCAACGACGATGTCACCGATGATTGGGATGAACGCTGTCCATAGTCAGCCTTGGGATCGAGGATCGAGGATCGGGTGGGGTTGGTGGTTAAACACAGCAGGAAAACGCGTACAGCATAAGAAGGCCCATCCAAAACGCAGACAACATATGTGGAAGGCGGCGTCGAGATTGTGGGCGTTGCGGTTGACCGTCCTGAGGATCCCTGCGTCTCGCTCCGATAACCCCGGGGGAATTTCACACTATATTCAATATAGTGTAGAGCCGGGAACCGTTGGTCGTTGTTCCCAAATGACCGGAGCAAAGTTATCGCAAGCCGGGGGGGATGGTCGAAGGAGAGGTGGGGAATGAAGAGCCACGGGATGATAATTGGAAGAGAAAATCAGTATACGAAGTGATGTATGTGCGGGTATAACACGTGTCATTGAGGGCAGCGAGTCGACTTACAGTGCCGCGTTTGACTTTCCTCGGTTTGTCAGTGGAGGCCTCATATTGCGGTTCTGCAGGTTTATGGTTCTCCATATGTTTTGCAACGCGGCTTCTTGTGCTAGGGTATGCGGTCGATCGTCAAGTGAGTCGTTTCGCGTGCGTCACGGCCAGTTGCTAGAATGACAGAGCAATGGCCCAGGTAGTGGAGTAGTGGAGATGTTCGAGCTAAGGATGGTACGAAAGGAGCTACCTTTTATCAGCGACCTTGAGCCGTAAACTCCGTAAACCCCGCAATTTCGGGCCGGGTTTTGTGTATCACCGAGGTAGAAGGGCCACCGGGCTGGCAAGCACCCAAATCACAGCCCGACCGCCCGTTGTTGGGAGATGGAAAGACGCCGACTCCACTACTTGACCCATAACTAAATTGATACAAACAAAACAAGGACTCTGAGCTCAATTGAGACAATTAGAGTTGAATGTGAACGTTTATGAAGTGAAGGCATATGGTTCCATCGGGGACTGTGTACTCTAATTGAATTATCAAACTGCTATTCATAAACTCTAGGAGTATCCCCCCCTTCACCACCCCACCCACAGTGCTGACGGCTCGTGGATCAAGGTGATCCCGGTCAAGAAGGGCCGGGACATCCACATTCCTTCGATCCACGACCAAGCCATATTCGGCGACGGCGACGGCTTCCGCCCCACGCGCTGGCTCGCGTCGTCGGCGCTGGTGATGCCGTCGAAGCGAAGTACTGCATACCATGAGAGCGCGGGCTCCCCCCGCAGACCAGATGTGAGCGGCCTCTTTAGCTCGGAAGGTGAAGCTCGCGCTGTTCGAATACAAGGCGATCACTACGCGCAGCTTCCATTCCATGACACCGGTGCCGCCATCTCCATGCGCAATAGCACAACGTTGGCTCCTCGCGTCAAAGATCAGGAACACGAGGGTACCAACTTGCCCGTGAAATTCACCATCATCTGAGCTATTGCTCCGCTTTTACCACCCCTATACACCGCTGCTACTGATGTGCCACCACTTTACTCATTACCGACTATACCCTTTCTCCCGTCTCGACCATATCATGTCTCCCAACCCCCCCGTCTTTTGCCCATCTTTCGCCTCATTCTGGCATCCGGCATCCGCATCACAACCCTCATGCACGTCTACATTTCGTCCCTGCTACTCTGATAATCCTCTCCCAACCATACTCCAAGGTATCGAAAGCCGAAAGTGCTTTCATACCGTCGGCCCTTTCACAGCAATCATGCCCCGACCATCTCGCAGACTCCCTCTCGTCATTCTCCAGAAGATTTTTAATTGCAGCGTGTATCTCTGCCCTCAATTTTCGCCTCCAGTTTACCTTTCTGGAGAAAAGTATCATGAGGGGCAAATGTAACGAATCTTAATTTGCGAATTATGTTTGATAATTACCTGGAGACGTAATCTTGGAATTGGGTTTCCCCTTCTCGCACGTCTGTGTAACCTTACGTACGGATTATGAGGAGAATCGCGAGGAGTACGATCCAGGCACAAGGTATAACTGAAACTGGGATGGAGAATTCCCTGGAGCGAATAGGCCCCTTAGCGAAGCGTTCCCGATTGAGGGCAGGAAGGAAGATGGTAGACGTAAGAAAAATAGAAAGACGGGTCTTACGATAGGATATGTAGGGTCCAATCGTTGATGGGAACCACGCGAAGCTGTTCCTCATCTCTCGTAACCCGAACGATAATTGGCGAGCCCACCTCGAACCGGAGACGGGCGCAGGATTTAGATTCTACTTGGGTCCTGCGGTGAGGGATATACGATTGAGATAGCACCATCCGTCGGTAGTGGCCCGGCTCAAGTCGTTTCAAGATATGACAAGTCAAAAACCTTGACCCTTCCCACATGAGTGCACAAATTCACAAACTGCTCAAGGGCAATATTGTACGCATAACATCAGTACGAGGTTGCAAACGATCCTGACACGAAACGCAGGATTTCTATGCCCAGGATCTGGTGGACAGGTGGACACGAACCACCCTCATCATCGCCACGGTGCATGACCAGACGCTCTAGCGTGTGCCAATTAATATCACTGACCATTATCTGTACCCTGAAGGTCGTTTCTTTTCTTGCTGGCTTCATGATGGACAGCCAGAAGTTGACTTTCACCATTTTTGGTGGGACCTTGACCACGGTCCTACTGGTATGTCTACCCAAGTTGTACCTGTGCTTTGTACTAATCACTTGGGACCTCCTCACCAATGTTTTCGGGTTTTGATGCTGCAGATTGCCGTTCCTCCTTGGCCTTATCTGAATCGCCATCCCGTTCCCTGGTCGAGTAGAGTGGAAGGGAAGAAGGAGGAGTGAATACCCGCGGTGACTGGCTATATACTCTTCGTAAGTGAGAACCTGGCACACCGACTGAAGCTTGCTGAACTCCAAATTCCAGACGTGCACCTGTCCATTTGTCAATGCCATTTTATTTACACACTATACCACAGTTAGGACTTGATGGACGTCTGCTTCCGTAAACTTCTCCATATCGTGCAGAGGCGTATCATGCAGAGGAAGATAGTCATCAGCAGGAATGAGTGGACCTCGCGGCGGCGTACCAGAGGGATAGCGGAACCCACGATTTCCTGGAGACCTTGTTATTCTATTCAAGTGACTTTCACCAGGGCTGGCAAACAACGTTGCAACTGCTTTGCATCACAATGTCGATCTGGATCCAATTTCGTAGCCAGTCCTCTCCAGTGAGCATCCAAAAATCATATTGTCACCTTGTCGACGTCATCTGGCACCTTCGCGTCTGCATTACCCTCACGACCTTTACCATCGCGCTAGCACAACAAGGCACGCCGACACGTCATATTGTACCCCTTTATGTACCCCATACTACACTCCCTGTCGACCTTGCCTAGGAAATGATTCGCTGTGTCGCAGAAGACTCCGGGTGACGCTTCGCGCTCAGCTTGGTCCGCCGAACATCCCAAGGACCTTCGCACTGCCTAATTTAAGCGGCAAGAAAGCAAGAAGAGACCCAAGCCCTCGTAGACCAGAGGTTCTCAGCAGAGCCCTCTGTCGGCTAAGCTGGGGACAGGGGTAACACGCGGGAGCCCAATTAGGAGATAACAAACGGCCAAAAACACACGACAACATGACCCCCCGACTCGTAAGAGGTGACCCCAGGTGTGTGTGAACACCAAAGATGAGACCAACAACCCCCGAAGTGCGAAGACCAAGCATATTGCGGAAGTGAAGGAACTTCAGGCTTCGTAAAGATATCCGCAGGGTTAGCATCACCCGGAATGTGCGAGATGGTGATCAGCCCGCAATCGACATGACCACGTATCCAGTGGTATGCCCTGTGAACATGCTTCATAGTACTCTGGTGCTCCGGGTGCTTTGCTACCTGTAAACCTGACTTATTATCAAGTAGGAGTTGAGACAGGTGCGACATATCATAGCTGATCTCCTCCAGGAGGTACCACATCCACATGACCTTGCACCCAACCTTGGATGCAATAGTATACTCAGACTCCATGGAGGACAACAAGACATGAGGTTGTAGGCAGCTGCCCCACTGAACTGTGCCACCACTGATGCATATTGCAAACCCACCCATCAAGTGACAGTTATTGGGATTACTGCTCACCATCACCACACCCTTTTGGAGATCATGGAATACCCAAAAAGGAAATAGTTGAACCAGCACACTGGTGCCACAGAGCTTACAGCCACAATCTGAGAAATGGAAAGTCATTCTGAACAACAAGGCAGCCAAAATCTGTTAGATATGGCTGCTGTGCCACCTTACTGTAGGACTGCCACCGCACCGGTTATGTGGGTGCTCACCATGCACGTGTAAGAGCTATGGA
>Ga0307513_10000856_pt1 | contig 44279 bp, 42 predicted proteins | sample 15_EM_MG_FD_202174 | JGI IMG/M metagenome (GOLD analysis project Ga0307513, IMG submission 202174) | Populus trichocarpa ectomycorrhiza microbial communities from riparian zone in the Pacific Northwest, United States - 15_EM | ecosystem: Host-associated > Plants > Roots > Unclassified | place...
AAGAGACCTCGGAAGGCGGCCGTGGCCGCCGCCGCCGCCGTCGCGGGCGCCGCGACGAGCCGCGCGATCCCGCTGCGCCGCGCCCGGTGGAAGCTGTCGCCCGTGTCGAAGGCGAGGACGAAGCCTCCCAGGCCGCGCGCCGCCGCCGCCGCGGTCGCCGTGGCGGTCGCCGGATGCGCGACGACACCAAGCCTACGGACGCCTTCGCCTGGACGCGCCCGTGGGTGCCCTATGGCGAGGACCCCTTCGTCTGGCATGATCCCGCCGAGGACATGAAGGTCTCGTTCGACGCGCCGCCGCCCGCCAACGACCAGGCTGCGGTCGCCGCGGTCGCCCAACCCGCCGCCGTGAGGACCACCTCTGAATCGGGCGACGAGATCTGGGTCGAACTGCCCGCCCAGGAAGACAGGCCCAAGCGCGCCCGCCGCGCCCGTGGCCGCGGTCGCGGCCGTGGCGAAGCCTCCGAGGCTTTCGAGGCGCCGGCCGGCGTCGCCGCCAACGAGGACGTCGAACTCACCGCCGAAGCCGTGGTCGAACCGGCCGCCGCGCCCGTCGAGCCGGTGGAAATCGCGGCCGAGCCCGCCCCGGCCAAGAAGCCGGCCCGCGCCCGTCGGACCAAGGCCGCAGTCGCGGTCGAAGCCGAGCCTGTCGCGGCCGAGGCGCAAGCAGCGCCTGAACCCGTGCTCGTCGCGCCGGAGCCGGCGCCGGTGATCGAACCGCCAAGACCCGAGCCGGTGCGCGCACCGGACGCGGCGGAAATCCTGGCGCCCCCGGCAGCACCGCGCAAAGGCTGGTGGCGACGGGGATGACGAGCTAGGCTGAGCTAAAATCGGGGGGCGTTTTCGAGAGTACAGAATGGTCGCCTCCCGATCGCCGTCCCGGTTAGCCCTCGCCGCAGGGATCGTGGCCAGCCTGGTGCTCCAGGCTGCGCCGGTCCGTGCAGAGGACGACGGGATTTCCCTGATCCGGGACACCGAGATCGAGGACATCCTGCACAAGGACGCCGAGCCGATCCTGCGCGCCGGCGGCTTCGACCCCAAGCGCGTCCACATCCTGCTGATCGGCAGCAAGGACCTCAACGCCTTCGCCGCCCCCGGCCAGATGGGGGTGTTCACCGGCCTGATCCTGGAATCCAAAAACCCCAACCAGCTTCAAGGCGTCATGGCCCACGAAGTCGGCCACCTGGCGGGCGGCCACAGCGCCCGCTCCGGCGAGATGGCGGCGGCCGGCATGAAGCCGTTCCTGCTGACCATGGGCCTGGGCGTGCTGGCGGCCCTGGCCGGCAGCGGCGAGGCGGCCATGGGGCTGGCGAGCAGCGCCAGCTATTTCGGCCAGATCGGCGCCATGGGCTACAGCCGCGAACAGGAGGGCCGCGCCGACCAGGCCGGCGTCAACCTGCTGGAGCAATCGGGTCTCTCGGCCCGCGGGCTCGTCGATTTCTTCAATAATTTCCGCTACCAGGAAGTCTTCGACGAGGCGCGCCGCTTCGCTTACTTCCGCAGCCACCCGCTGTCGTCCGACCGGATCGAAGCGCTGCGCGCGCGGGCTGAAAAGCAACCGCACTACAATGTGGTCGATACGCCCGAAGCCATCGCCGAGCACGCGATCATGAAGGCCAAGCTGGACGGCTTCATCAACCCGCAGACGGCCATCGTGAAGTACGAGGAGAAGGACACCTCCTATCCCGCCCGTTACGCCCGGGCCATCGCCTACTACCAGCTGCGCGAACCCGAGAAATCGATCCGGATCATCGACGCCCTGCTGCAGGAGCAGCCCAACAATCCCTATCTCTGGGAACTGAAGGGCCAGGTGCTGTTCGAGTTCAATCGCGCCCCCGAGGCCGAAGGGCCGCAGCGCAAGTCGGTGGAACTGAAGCCCGATGCGCCGTTGCTGCGGATCAACCTGGGCCAGACCCTGATCGCCCTGGATTCACCGGCCAAGGTCGACGAGGGCATTGCCGAGTTGAAGAGGGCCTTGACCCAGGAGGACGACAACGCCGTGGCCTGGCGCATCCTGGCCCAGGCCTACGACAAACGCGGCGAGGAAGGCGAGGCCCGTCTGGCCACCGCCGAATACAACTTCGCGGTCGGCGATACGCGCCAGGCCCTGGTGTTCGCCATGCGGGCCCGCGACAAGCTGAAGAAGGACACGGTGGAATGGCGGCGCGCCACCGACATCGTCCTGGTCTCCAAGCCCACCAAGGACGACCTGAAGGACCTGGCGCGGGAAGGATCGATCTCGCGCGGCTCCGTCAATTGACCTTCGCAAAGCCTGGCCGCCGCCTTATCTGGTGCTCATGAAACATATCCCGACGCTGCTCGCCGCCTTCACGGTGATGTTGTCCCTGCCGGCTTGCGCCAAGGTCAACGACGCCGCCTTCGGCCAGCGGGTGCGCGCCTATCTGCTGGCCCACCCCGAGGTGCTGGAGGAGATGGTGGCCAAGCTCGACGAGAAGAAGCAGGCCCAGGCCGCCGAGGCGCACAAGGCCTCGCAGGCCTCGCTGTCGAAATTCCGCGCCCAGCTGGAGCGCGACCCGCGCGATCTGGTGGCCAATCCGGGCGGGTCGGTCACCGTGGTGCAGTTTGCGGACTACAAGTGCGGCTATTGCAAGCTGGCCGCGCCCGAGGTGCTGGCGCTGATCGCGAAGAATCCGGACATCCGCGTGGTGTTCAAGGAGTTCCCCATCTTCCACGGCGTTTCCGACACCGCCGCCAAGATCGCCCTGGTTCCGGCCGTCAAGGCCAAGGGGGTGAAGCTCTATGGCGAGTGGATGGCCGAGAAGGCGCTCGACGACGACGGCATCGACCGCCATCTGCGCGCGGCCGGGCTCGACCCCGTCCAGGTCCGCAAGGACGCCGAATCGCCGGAGATCGCCGCCCAGCTCGCCGACACCCACAAGCTGGCCGTGGCGTTGAACCTCCAGGGCACCCCGGCCTACGTGATCGGCGACGTCCTGGTGCCCGGTGCGGACATGGACGCCATCAAGAAGGCCATCGAGCGGGCGCGGACGAGCAATCTGAAGACCATCGGCGACCAAAGGATCACGGCGGGCGCCTAGATCAGCCCGGACAGGGGCGACGACGGCTCGGCGTACATCTTCTTGGCCATGCGGCCGGCCAGGAAGGCTTCGCGGCCGGCGATGACGGCGTGCTTCATCGCCGTGGCCATGCGGATCGGGTCCTTGGCCTGGGCGATGGCGGTGTTCATCAGCACCGCGTCGCACCCGAGCTCCATGGCCAGTGTCGCATCCGAAGCCGTGCCGACGCCCGCGTCCACCAGGACCGGCACCTTCGACTGCTCGATGATCAAGGCGAGGTTCAGATGGTTCTGGATGCCGAGGCCCGAGCCGATGGGGGCGGCGGCGGGCATGATGGCGGCGGCGCCGGCCTCCTCCAGCTTGACTGCGTAGACCGGGTCGTCGGTGCAATAGACCATCACCGTGAAGCCGTCGGCGATCAGCAGCTTCAGCGCCCGCAGGGTCTCCTCCATGTCCGGCAGCAGGTGCTTGGTGTTGGACAGCACCTCCAGCTTCACCAGGTCCCAGCCCCCGGCCTCGCGGGCCAGCCGCAGGGTGCGCACGGCCTCCTCGCCGGTGAAGCAGCCGGCGGTGTTGGGCAGGTAGACGAAGCGGTCGGGCTTCACGAAATCCGCCAGCATCGGCTGGGTCGGGTCCGACAGGTTCACGCGGCGCAGGGCGACGGTGACGATCTCCGCGCCCGCGGCCTCGGCGGCGGCGGCGTTCTGGGCGTAGTCGGCGTACTTGCCGGTGCCGACGATCAGCCGCGAATGGAAGGTGCGCCCGCCGACGCTCCAGTTGTCCTGGGTCGAGACTCCGCCGTCCATGTCAGCCGCCTCCGATGAAGTGAACGATTTCGATGCGGTCGCCATCGGCGACCGGCGTCGTCGCATAGGCCGAACGCGGCACGATTTCCAGGTTCCGCTCGACGGCGACCTTGCGGGCGTCCAGGCCGAGGGCGGCCACCAGGGCGGCGAGGTCGCCGACCGCGTCAAAGGTGCGTTGCTCGCCGTTCAAGGTCAGGTTCATCAACGGGCTCCTGTCCCGGTGCTTGTGACCCCCGCCGCCGCCCGTTACAAGACAGCGGAATCGACGGCGGAGCCGAATGTCGAAACCGATCTACGTTTTGAGCGGCCCGAACCTCAACCTGCTGGGGGTCCGCGAGCCCGAGCTTTATGGAACGGCCACGCTCGACGACGTGCGGGGCCTTTGCGATGCGCGCGCCAAGACCTTCGGCCGCACGGTCGTGTTCCAGCAATCCAACCACGAGGGCGAGCTGATCGACTGGATCCAGGAAGCCCGCGAGGGCGCCTGCGCGCTGGTGATCAACCCGGCCGGCTATGGCCACACGTCGGTGGCGATCCTCGACGCCTTGAAGATGCTGAAGATTCCCGTGATCGAATGCCATCTGTCCAATCCGGCGGCGCGGGAAGATTTCCGCCGCCAGACCTATGTGTCCCTCGCCGCGACCGGCGTCGTTTCCGGTTTCGGCCCCGCGAGTTATGAACTGGCCGTCGAGGCCGCGGCGCGTCTCTCCGCCTAAGGCCTCAGAACAAAGGGTTCCTTCCATGGCTAGTCCTCCCAAGCCGCCTGCCGAAGCCATCGACGTGCGTCTGGTGCGCAAGCTGGCCGATATCCTCACCGACACCGGCCTCTCCGAGATCGAGGTCGAGAAGGACGGGTTGAAGATCAAGGTCGCCAAGACCCTGACCGGCGCGCTGCAAGTCGCTGCGCCTGCGCCCATCGCCTACGCCCCGGCTCCCGTCGCCGCCGTCGCGGCGGCCGCTGAAGCGCCGACACGGGCCGCCGGCGACGTGGTCAACTCGCCCATGGTCGGCACCTGCTACCTGCAGGCCCAGCCCGGCGCCGACCCGTTCGTGAAGGTGGGCGACACCGTCGCCTCGGGCCAGACCCTGCTGATCATCGAAGCCATGAAGACCATGAACCCGATCCCCGCGCCCCGCGCCGGCAAGATCGTGGAGATCCTGGTCTCCGACAGTCAGCCCGTCGAGTTCGGCGAGCCGCTCGTCGTCATCGAGTAAGGCGATGTTCGACAAGATCCTCATCGCCAACCGCGGCGAGATCGCGTTGCGGATTCACCGCGCCTGCAAGGAGATGGGCATCTCCACCGTGGCGGTGCATTCCGAGGCCGATTCCGGCGCCATGTGGGTGCGCCTGGCCGACGAAAGCGTCTGCATCGGGCCGGCCCCGGCCGCCAAGAGCTATCTCAACATCCCCTCGATCATCGCCGCAGCCGAGATCACCGGCGCGCAAGGCATCCATCCAGGCTACGGATTTCTTTCGGAAAACGCCCGTTTCGCCGAGATCGTGAACGCCCATGGCTTCACCTTCATCGGACCCAAGCCCGAGCACATCAAGATGATGGGCGACAAGATCACCGCCAAGCAGGCGGTGAAGGACGCCGGCATCCCGGTCGTGCCCGGCTCCGACGGCGCGGTGACCACGGAGGAGGAAGCCTTCGCGGCCGCCAAGCAGATCGGTTTCCCGGTGCTGATCAAGGCCGCGGCCGGCGGCGGCGGGCGCGGCATGAAGGTCGCCCTGAACGAGGACGAACTCGCCGAGGCGGTCTCCACGGCCCGGTCGGAGGCGCGCGCGGCCTTCGGCGACGACGCGGTCTATATGGAGCGCTATCTCCAGACCCCGCGCCACATTGAGATTCAGGTGATCGCCGACAGCTTCGGCAACGTCTGCCACCTGGGCGAACGCGACTGCTCCCTGCAGCGGCGTCACCAGAAGGTGCTGGAAGAAGCCCCCTCGCCCATCATCGACGCGGCCATGCGCGCCAAGATCGGCAAGGTCTGCGTCGACGCCATCAAGGCCATCGGCTACCTCGGCGTCGGCACCATCGAGTTCCTCTACGAAAACGGCGAGTTCTTCTTCATCGAGATGAACACCCGCCTGCAGGTGGAACACCCGGTCACCGAGGCCATCACCGGCATCGACCTGGTGCGCGAACAGATCCGCATCGCCGCGGGCCTGCCGCTGTCGTTCCGGCAGGACGAGGTGGTGTTCGAAGGCCACGCCATCGAGTGCCGGATCAACGCCGAGAACCCGAAGACCTTCGTGCCCTCGCCTGGCCTGGTCACCGATTTCCACGCCCCTGGCGGCCTGGGGGTGCGCCTGGATTCGGCGCTCTACGCCGGCTATTCGATCCCGCCCTATTACGACAGCCTGGCCGGCAAGCTCATCGTCCACGGCCGCGACCGCGAGGAATGCATCGCCCGGCTCAACCGCTGCCTGGGCGAGATCGTCGTCGCCGGCATCGACACCACCATCCCGCTGTTCCAGGACCTGCTGGTGGAGCCCGACATCCTGAGGGGCGACTACAACATCCACTGGCTGGAAAACTGGATGAAGGCCCAGGCTCTGGCGGTCTAAGGTATCCTTCTCCCCTTGCGGGAGAAGGACGTTGTTCTCGACACGGAGACCATGGACGCCTTCACCGCCGACGACCTGCTGGATTGCTATGCGCGGGGCGTCTTTCCGATGGCGGACGCCCGTGACGACGAGGCGATGTTCCTCGTCGACCCCGAACGGCGAGGCGTCATTCCGCTGGACGGCTTCCACCTGTCGAAGCGGCTGGCGCGGACGGTGCGCGCGGAGATCTACGAGGTTCGGATCGACACCGCCTTCGACCGCGTCGTCCAGGCCTGCGCCGAGGCGCGGCCCGATCGGCCGGAAACCTGGATCAACGGCCCGATCGAGCAACTGTACGGCGAATTGTTCCGCATGAACCGCGCGCACAGCGTCGAGTGTTGGGCGGACGGCGAACTGGTGGGTGGGCTCTACGGCGTTTCGCTACAGGGCGCGTTCTTCGGCGAAAGCATGTTCTCCCGCGCCCGCGACGCCAGCAAGGTGGCCCTGGTCCACCTGGCGGCCCGCCTGATCGTCGGCGGCTACCATCTGCTCGACACCCAGTTCATGACCGAGCATCTCGCCCAGTTCGGGACCCTGGAGATCACCCGGGCCCAGTACCACAAGCGCCTGGGCTACGCGCTGGCCGTCGAAGGCGATTTTCAGCGGCTGACGACGGGCGCAGGGGCCGGGCCGGCCGCCGTGCAGGTGATCAGCCAGGCGTCGTAGACCGGGTGCTCCAGCGGGTTGAGGCCGGGCGAGGAGGCGTACATCCAGCCGCGGAACGCCTGCCGCGCCGGGGGTGCTGGCTTGCCGGGCGCTGCGCGGGGCTGCGAATGGATGGTCAGATAGGCGATGGAGTCGTCGATGGCCTCGTCGGCCGCCGAGCGCTCGCAGGCCTTCACGGTGAAGACGAGGTTCTTGTAGCGGACGGGCTTTCCGACCTCGGCCTTGAACCGCAGGGTCTCGGCGGTGACCTTGTCGATGGCCTGCAGCACCGCGACGTCCTGGCGCACGCGCTTGAGCGTCGTCTCGCTGGGCTTGTCCACCACCTGGGCCTTGGGCGGCGCCGCGGGGGCGACCTCCTTGGCGTCGATGGGCGGGATGTAGACGGGCGGCGGCGTCGGCACGATGGCCGGCGGGGCCTCCTCCGGCGCCGCGGCGCCCGGCGGCGGGGCGACGTCGACGGCGGGGGCTTCCTCGGGCGGGGCCGGTTGAGCCGCGGCGGCGGCGGCCAGGCCCAGCGCGCCGACGGCCGCCAGGAAGAGGCCGCGCCTCAAGGACCGGGGTGCAGCGCGACGCATGGCGGCTACTCCGGCTTCCAGGCCTCGTAGTCGCCCGACGCCTTCTGGCGCTCCCCGCCCCGGCCGATGGCGCCCTTGGGCTTGTAGGCGTGGATGGTGCCGGTCAGGTTCGGCTGGTGGTCCTTTTCCCAGGTCCGGCGCGGGAGGTTCTCCGACGTCGGCGCGTCGTCGAAGGTGTGGTGCAGCCAACCGTGCCACTCGGGCGTCACCTTGGAGGCCTCGGCATAGCCGTTGAAGATCACCCAGCGCCGCAGCCGGCCGTCATAGCTGTCGCTGTTGTCGCGGGCCTGGAAGTAGCGATTGCCCAGTTCGTCCTGGCCGACATAGACGCCGCGCCGGCCGATTGTGAAGCGCACGCCCATGGTCGCGCCGTTCCACCAGGTGAAGATCGATTTTAGGAAGTTCAACAAGGGCTGACTGCGCTGCTCGAGGGCTGGAATGCGCGCGGACTATAGGTCCCCGCCCCACACCCGTCCAGCCGGCCGCCACCTTCAACATCTTGGGGATGGATGGCCCTGCGACCACAACATCTGTTGCCTGGCCCGCGGCCGGCGCCTAACCTCGCCGGTGTGGGAGAGCCCTGGAACATGGAAGCGACGGGTTTGAGAATCGAGGCGCGGATCATCGAGCGCGGCGCAGGCGTGATCGAAGCCCTCGCGCCGGTGCACTGGACCAACGCCCAGGTCGAATCCTGGATCGATTGGGCTGGCGGCCAGGTCGACCTTCCCAAGGCCGTGGGCGCCTTCGCCGACCGGCTGGCCAGGCAAGGCGAAGCGCTGGGCGTGCTGAACGGCGCGGACGCCCGCTTCCAGTTCCATGACGAACTTTCCGCCCTGCTGCTGAAAGGCGTGGCGACCCTGGGCGCCGGCAGCTCGAACGACGCGCAGACGGCCGAGGGCGGCGGGATCGGCCCCGCCCTCGCCCGGATATGCGCACGCCATCGCGGACGCGCCGCGGCCCAGGCGTCCGCCGCCGCATTGGCGAGCCGGCTGCAGGCGGTGATGGACGCCGTGCTGTGCTGCGAGGGCGAGGCCGAGGCCTGCGCCGACCCGCAACGCAACGCGAGCCTGGCCAGGGCCGCGGACGCCGCGCGAACCGCGGGCGCTTCCGACGCGCTGATCGTCGAGGCCATGGCGCTCGCCCGCGCCGGCGAGCCTGGGTGGGGCGTCGACCTGGAGGACGCTCCTGACGCCGCCATGCTGATCGTCGCGCTTGGGCCGGACGCCGACCTCCAGGCCGCGGCCCGCGCCGCCTGGCAGACCGGCGCCGTGACCCTCGCACCTGACGTCGCCGTGGCCGCCGCGCTCGCGCGGCCGCAGGTGCGCGCCGGCCTCGACGTGGCGGCCTTCGCCACCGGCGAGGATCTCGACCTCGACGCCTTCAGCCACGCCCTGACCGTGCTGGCGCAGGCCCTGGCGGCCTCGGGAGACGGACTGGCGATGCTGGGCCTGGCGGGGGTCGGCGACTGGCTGTCCGCGCAAGGGCTGGCCTATGACTCCGAGGCCGGCCGCGCGGCGACACACGAACTCTATGTCACGGCGCTCAACGCCATCCGACGCTCCGGCGTCGCCCTGGACGGCGGCCTGGCGGCGTTCGACGACCCCGAGATGACGCTGCGCCTGGGCGGCAAGTCGCTGGCCGCCACGCCTTGGAGCGGCCCCCTGACAGCGGCGGAGACCGCCGACGGCGAGATCACCCGCGTGCTCAAGCCCGCAGCCCATCAGGCCCTGACAGCGCTGGGCGCAGACCGCATGGCGGCGGCCACCGCCCTGCTCGGCCATCGCGACCTGGCCGACGCGCCAGGGATCGACCATCGCGCCCTGAAGGCGCGCGGCTTTACCGACCACGAGATCTCGGCGGCCGAAGCCGTGCTGCCGTTCGTCGACCGCCTCGACCAGGCCTTCGCCCCCGCGGTCGTCGGCGAAGGCTTCGTCTGCGACGTGCTGGGCGCGACATCCGAGAACCTGGCCGAGGTCGATGTGCTGGCGCTGGCGGGGTTCACCGCCGAAGAGATCGCCGCGGCCCAGGCCCACGCCCTGGGCGATCCGACCGGCGGCGCCCTGGCTGACGATATCGCCCAGGTGTTCAGGTCCGCCGAGGAGATCGGCCACGGCGCCCATCTCGCCATGCTGAAGGCGCTGGCCCCGGCCCTGGCGACCCCGCTGACGGCCACGGTCGTCCTGCCCTGGGACGCGACGCCCGGCGACGTCGCCGAGGCGCTGGGCCAGCGCGGCGAGATCGCATTGCGCATCCGCCGCGCCCCGCCGCCGGCCGATCTCGCCCTCGACCTGCCGCCGCGGGTCGAAGCCCCGCCGAAGCCCCAGCGCGAGTTCGTCGCCGAGGAACGCATCATCGAGCGGATCGTGGAACGCGACCGCGCCCGGCGCAAACTGCCCGACCGCCGCAAGGGCTATATCCAGAAGGCGGCCGTGGGCGGCCACAAGGTCTACCTGCACACCGGCGAATACGACGACGGCGAGCTGGGCGAGATCTTCATCGACATGCACAAGGAAGGCGCGGCCTTCCGATCGCTGATGAACAACTTCGCCATCGGCATCTCCATCGGCCTGCAATACGGCGTGCCGCTGGAGGAGTTCGTTGACGCCTTCGTCTTCACCCGTTTCGAGCCGGCCGGCCCGGTCACCGGCAACGATTCGGTGAAGTCGGCGACCTCGATCCTCGACTACATCTTCCGCGAGCTGGGCGTCTCCTACCTGGGGCGCGACGACCTCGCCAACGCCGATTCCGAGGCGCTCAACGCCGACGGCCTGGGGCGCGGGATCGCCGACGGGGCCGAGACCGAAGAGCCGCAGCCGGCCTCCCGCTTCATCTCGCGCGGCTTCTCGCGCGGGGCCGCGCCGGACAATCTGGTCTTCCTGCCCTCGGCGGGTGCACGCGCCTCGCGGCCGGGGTTGCTGGACGCCGCCGACGTCTGCGCGGCCTGCGGGGACGTGGCCGTGGTCCGCAAGGGCTCGGCGCTGATCTGCGAGAGCTGCGGCGTCCGCGCGGGGCGCCAGGGCGAGGACGCCGGGCGCTGACGCTCACCTGGCCTTAAGCTTGCTTGGTTAAGGCCCAGATCATCGCCAGCCGGAGCCGAGTTCCGAAATGAGACCGTTCGCCCTTCTCAGCCTGACGGCTGCGCTGCTCGCCGTTTCGCCCGCACTCGCCCAGAACGCGGGCCAGATCAGCAAGGCGCGGGCCGGCGCCAGCTGCCCCGGCTGCAACCTCTTCCAGGCCGACTTCGCCTCGGCCCAGCTGACGGGCCGCAACTACGCCGGCGCGCGCCTGCGCCAGGCAGACATGAGCGCCGCGGTGATGACGGGCGTGAGCTTCGCCGGCGCCGACCTGCGCGACGTCGAGGCTTACGGCGCGGTGTTCACCAACGCCAACTTCGCCCGGGCCAACCTGACCAACGCCTCGTTCGTCGGAACCTATCTGCATGGCGCCAACTTCGGCGGGGCCAACCTGGACGGCGTGAACTTCTCCGGCGCTGAACTGGGGCGTGCGGTCGGGCTCACCCAGGCGCAACTCAGCCATGCCTGTGGCGACGAGGCCACCGAACTGCCGCGCGGCCTTCGCATAAAATCCTGCTAAGCTCCGAAAGTTACAGCGATTTAAGTGGCGCAGACCCCCTAAACGGCGGCATCTGTGAAGCGTTCGCCGATGGACCGAACTATCCTATGCCCATGACCGCCCGCCTGCTTCTCGCCTTCGCCGCCCTGGCGCTCGCCGCGCCCGGCGTCGCGATGGCCGGGAGCGCGGACAAGGAAGTGGCGCGGCTGGTGTCGTTCGGCGGCGCCTGTTCGGGTTGCGAGCTTTCCGGCCGCAAGCTTTCCGGGGCGCAGTTCATGGGGGCCAATTTCACCGGCGCGGTCCTGGTGGGCGCCGACATGCGCGAGGCGCGGTTCTTCGGCGCGAACTTCTCCGGCGCCGACTTCTCCAAGGCCGATCTCAGCGCCGCCCAGCTTGTGGGGGCCAATTTCAGCGGGGCCAACTTCACCGGCGCCCGGCTGCGCGCCGCCGAGGCCAGGGGCATAAATTTCACCGGCGCGGTGTTCGCCCGCGCCGACTTGCGCGGATCGCATACGGTCGCGGCCAACTTCAACGGCGCGATCCTGACCGGCGCGAGCTTTCGCGGCAGCCAGTTGCTGGGCGCCAACATGACCATGGTCGACGCCCGCGGCGCCGATTTCCGCGAGGCGGCGCTGCGACGGCTGGTGATGACCGGCGGCCGGTTCGCCGGCGCTTCGTTCCGCGACGCCGACCTAGCGGGCGCGGTGATGACGGGGGCCACCTTCCACGGCGCGGACCTGCGCGACGCCAGCCTGGACGGCGCGGTGATCAACGGGGCCGATCTCTCGCAGGCCAAGAACCTGTCCCAGGGCCAGCTGAACGACGCCTGCGGCGATTCCCGCACGCGCGCCCCCCGCGGCCTCTCCGTGCGCGGCTGCGACGGGATCAGGCTGATCTCGCGGCCGATCGCGCAAGGCCGCTGACCCCCTCAGTCGCTTCGCGACAGCTCCCCCAGAGGGGGAGCATCTCAGGCAGAAGATCCTCCCCCTCTGGGGGAGGTGGCGTTCGAGCGCAGCGATGAACGACGGAGGGGGCCTGAAGCCCTACCCCGCCTTCAGCGGCGCGGCGACGCGGATATGCAGTTCTTTCAACTGCTTGTCCTCGACATCTGACGGCGCGTTCATCATCAGGTCCTGGCCCTGCTGGTTCAGCGGGAAGGCGATGACCTCGCGGATGGCGGTCTGGCCGGCCAGCAGCATGACGATGCGGTCGATGCCGGGCGCCAGCCCGCCGTGCGGCGGCGCGCCGTGGCGGAAGGCGTTGAGCATGCCGCCGAACTGCTCCTCAACCACGCTGGCGTCGTAGCCGGCGATCTCGAAGGCCTTGAGCATCAGTTCCGGCCGGTGGTTCCGCACCGCGCCCGAGCAGAGCTCGTAGCCGTTGCAGACGATGTCGTACTGGTAGGCCAGGACGTCGAGCGGGTCCTTGGTCTCCAGGGCTTCCAGCTCGCCCTGCGGCATGGAGAACGGATTGTGCGAGAAGTCGACGCGGTGCGTCTCCTCGTTCATCTCGTACATCGGGAAGTCGACGATCCAGACGAATTCGAAGCGGTCCTCGGCGACCAGCTTGAGGTCGGTCCCGACCTTGGTCCGGGCGCCGCCTGCGAACTTGGCGAACACCTTGGGGTCGCCGGCCACGAAGAAGGCCGCGTCGCCTTTACCCAGCCCGAGCTGGCCCATGACCCCGTCGGTGGCTTCGGGCCCCAGGTTCTTGGCGATGGGGCCGCCCCAGCCGCCCTGGTCCTCGGACCAGAAGACGTACCCAAGTCCCGGCTGGCCTTCGCCTTGGGCCCAGCTGTTCATGCGATCGCAGAAGGCGCGGCTGCCGCCCGAAGGCGCCGGGATCGCCCAGACGGCGTTCTTCCGGTCCTCGAGGATGCGGGCGAAGAGGCCGAAGCCGCCGCCGCGGAAGCGATCCGAGACGTCCTGCATGATCAGGGGATTGCGCAGGTCCGGCTTGTCGGTGCCGTACTTCTGCATGCACTCGCGGTAGGGGATGCGCGGGAACGGATAGGGCGTCACCGGCTTGCCCTCGGCGAACTCCTCGAAGACGCCGTGCATCACCGGTTCGATGGCGGCGAAGATGTCTTCCTGGGTGACGAAGCTCATCTCGACGTCGAGCTGGTAGAACTCCAGGCTGCGGTCGGCGCGCAGGTCCTCGTCGCGGAAGCAGGGGGCGATCTGGAAATAGCGGTCGAAGCCGGAGACCATCAGCAGTTGCTTGAACTGCTGGGGCGCCTGGGGCAGCGCGTAGAACTTGCCGGCGTGCAGGCGCGAAGGCACCAGGAAGTCGCGGGCGCCTTCGGGCGACGAGGCCGTCAGGATCGGGGTCTGGAACTCCAGGAATCCCTGGCCGACCATGCGGTTGCGGATCGAGGCGATGACCTTCGAGCGCAGGACGATGTTCTTGTGCAGGGTCTCGCGACGCAGGTCGAGGTGGCGGTTCTTCAGCCGGATCTCTTCGGGATAATCGGGCTCGCCGAACACCGGCAGCGGCAGTTCGGCGGCCTCCGACAGCACGGTGACGGCGGCCACGCGCACCTCGACCTGGCCGGTGGGCAGGTTGGGGTTGATGGTCTCGGCCGTGCGGGCCAGCACCTCGCCGTCGACGCGGATGACGCTCTCGGCCCGCAGGTGCGAGACGTCATCGAAGCCGGGCGTCTCGGGGCTGAGCACCAGCTGGGTCAGGCCGTAGTGGTCGCGCAGGTCGATGAACAGCAGGCCGCCGTGGTCGCGCTTGCGGTGGATCCAGCCCGAAAGGCGGACGCTCTGGCCGGTGTCGGCGGCGCGAAGGGCGCCGCAGGTATGGGTGCGATAGGCGTGCATTGGGGAGTCGCAAACGGCTGAAAATGAGGCGCGGAAGGGCGCATGGGGGGGGTGGGTTGTCAAGGCGGAGGGGCGGACGGCCCGCTTACTTCGCCGGGTCGACCCGGGCTGGTTCTAGGCGCGCTACATCACCTTGAACGTCGGGTGAGTGCTGCCACTACGGAAACCAACGATCCCGCCATCCTGCGAAACCTTAATGCCCAGGCCAAGCTTGCTCAGAGCGCGCGCGGCGGCCAGTCGCCCGCCTCCAGCACTTCCTCCTGGAATTTTCAATATGGCTCCAACAGCCAGAAGTTCTCCATCGTGGGATATAACAGTTGCACCATCAATCGCAGCTAGTTCTTGTCTTAGCCTGCGGTCTATTTCTTGAAATTTCTTTCCGCTCGTGGCACTTAAGATCGCCTTAGACTTAGTCGAAAATTTAAGCGAAAGCTGATCGTCTTCATGAACGACCACCCCAGTCCACTTGCTTGCTTCAGATCGGTTCACAACACCAAAACAGGCCCCCGTCCTTGCGAAGGACGCATCCAGACAGGTTTCATAGATGGCTCGCCGAAGTTCGATATCTCGCGGTACACCCATTTGCTGGATGACAGGACCATGAGTGAGAAAATGCCAGCGACCAGAACGCTTTGCGAACAAAAGCTCTTGATTTTTGAAGATTAGAATCTCGCCTAGACGATTTAGCGTTAGCGCTACGCGCAGATCGTGCTTAGTTGTCCATTCGGCAATTGGCGCCTGCCTATAAGGACAGTATGACGGTATTTTATCACCCATACTCAATTGATTATGCTTTATAAATTTTCCAGATAGATTAAATTCTAGTATTGTATCATAACCATTACTTAATACTGAAACAAAATCATGTTTGGATATTTCTTCCAGAGTTATATCGAAGTTTCCGGGAGTAGATCTATAACCTAGCGAGGCCGATATTGGCGCGCCTTCGTAAAGTTTTGCGCCCCACGACGTCAACTGATCGATAGCTGAAAGAATCACATTTTCGCTACTACCCGTGGCCATAGCCCGAGCGACGATCCTGCGCTGAAATGTCGAGAGAAGATCATGCCTCAGAGGTCCCTCGAGGGCATCAGCCATTTCAGCGACAACGGCTACAAAAGCTTTCACGACTGCAGTCTCAGAAAGTGTAACTTCCTTTTCCTGGGCAAATCGCTGGGATCTCGCGAGAATGAGACGATATTTGTCGCTCTTAGAAATCTTGAATGCTATCGAGAGTGGATTGTGCCAAGCAACGAGCTGACTAGCAGTTTTCTTATCAGCGTTAGGGCTTAAACTCGCGCCTGAAAATAACGGAACAAGATATTCATTCGCGATCTCTCGCAACAGCGTCTCTTCCACTTATCGCCCCCAAGCGAATGAACTCTCAAGCTCATCACCTTAAGCGAGCGAAGCGGTATTATTCAACTTAATATTGCGCGGCCTACTTCGGCCGGAACCGCTTGCTGGTCGGGAAGCCCTTGGGCGCCAGCTTGCCCGCCGCCGCCCGCCTGGCCAGCCAGTCGCGCCATTCGGCCCAGACCCGCGTGCGCCCTGCCCCGTCGATCCAGGCCGCGCCGTCCTCGCCCTTGAAGACGATGGCGTCGCGCAGGCCGCCTTCGCGGTAGGTCTGCAGCTTGACGCCCTTGCCGCGCGGCATCTCAGGCAGTTCGGCCAGCGGGAAGATCAGGATCTTGCCGTTGTCGCCGATGACGCCCAGGTGGTCGCCGGTCACCGGCAGGGCGAAGGCCGCGCCCTTGGCGCCGACGTTGAGCACCTGCTTGCCGGCCCGGCGCGCGGAGATGGCCTCCTCCTCCGGCATGACGAAGCCGTACCCCTCCTTCGAGGCGATCACCCGCCTGGCGCCAGCGCGGAAGGGGAAGATGTCGACGATGCCGGTCTTGTCGTCGAGGTCGAGCATCAGGCGCAGCGGCTCGCCGTGGCCGCGGCCCGACGGCAGCTTGTCGCAACCCACGGTGAAGAACCGGCCGTCGGAAGCGAAGATCAGCAGCTTGTCGGTGGTCTCGCCCGCCACCATGAAGGCCAGCTTGTCGCCTTCCTTGAACTTCAGCTCCGAAGGGTCCTCGACCCGGCCGCGGGCGGCGCGGATCCAGCCGCGTTCGGACAGGATCACCGTGATCGGCTCGCGCACGATCATGGCTTCCATGGCGGCCTCGGCGTCCACCTGCGGGGCGTCGGCGAAGATCGAGCGGCGCTTGCCGATGCTGGTCTCGGGGCCCAGCACCTTGAGCACGGCCTTCAGCCCGGCGCCCACCAGCTTCCACTGGGCCTTTTCCGAGCCCAGCAGCTTATTGAGCTGATCGCGCTCCTCGGCGAGCTCGGCATGCTCGCGGCGCAGTTCCATCTCCTCCAGCCGGGCCAGTTGGCGCAGGCGGGTGTTGAGGATGGCGTCGGCCTGGATCTCGCTGAGATCGAAGGTCTCCATCAGCCGGGCCCTGGGCTCGTCCTCGTAGCGGACGATGCGGATCACCTCGTCCAGGTTGAGGAAGGCGATCACCAGCCCGTCGAGGATATGCAGCCGCGCTTCGATCTTGGTCAGGCGATGCTGCGCCCGGCGGACCAGCACCTCGCGGCGGTGAGCAAGGAAGGCCTTCAGCAGCGCCTTCAACCCCATGACGCCGGGCGTGCCGCGGGCGTCCAGGACGTTCATGTTGACCGAGAAGCGGGTCTCCAGGTCGGAGAGCTTGAACAGGCTCTCCATCAGCACTTCGGGCTCGACGTTGCGGCTCTTGGGCTCCAGCACCAGGCGCACGTCCTCGGCGGACTCGTCGCGCACGTCCCCCAGCAGGACGGCCTTCTTGTTCTCGATCAGCCCGGCCAGCTGCTCCACCAGATCGGCCTTGCGGACCTGGTAGGGGACCTCGATGATCACGATCTGGTAGGTCCCGCGCCCGGTCTCCTCCTTGACCCAGGTCGCCCGGGTGCGGATCGAGCCGCGGCCGGTCTCGTAGGTCTCCAGCATGGAGGCCTGGCTTTCGACGATCACCCCGCCGGTGGGATAGTCGGGGCCCTGGACGAAGGCCATCAGTTCGGCCGTCGTCGCCTCGGGCTTTTCCAGAACCAGCAGGCAGGCGTCGATCAGCTCGCCGACATTGTGGGGCGGGATGTTGGTGGCCATGCCCACGGCGATGCCGCTGGAGCCGTTGGCCAGCAGGTTGGGGAAGCCCGAGGGCAGGACGACCGGCTCCTCGTCCTCGCCGTCGTAGGTGGGGCGGAAGTCGACGGCGTCCTCGTCGATGCCGTCCAGCAGCAGCTGGGCGGCGTCCGTCAGCTTGCACTCGGTGTAGCGCATGGCCGCGGCGTTATCGCCGTCGATGTTGCCGAAGTTCCCCTGCCCGTCCACCAGCGGGTAGCGCTGGGCGAAGTCCTGGGCCAGACGCACCAGGGCCTCGTAGACCGCCACGTCGCCGTGCGGGTGGAAGCGGCCGATGACGTCGCCGACGACGCGGGCGCACTTCTTGGCCGTGGTCTGCGGGTCCAGCCGCAGCAGGCGCATGGCGTAGAGGAGGCGCCGGTGGACCGGCTTCAGGCCGTCACGGACATCGGGCAAGGCGCGGTTGGTGATGGTGGACAGCGCATAGGCCAGGTAGCGCCGCGACAGGGCCTCGCTGAGCGGCTCCTCGATGATGCGGTCGCCGTCTCCCGGCGGGGTTGTATGAACGGTCATGGGCGAATCGATTCAGTCGACATTGTCTATCTATTAGCGGCCGCGAGCGGCCGCGTCGCCGCGGCGAAACTGCGAGGCGTGGCGCAAAACCTTCATGATCGTCGTGGCGACGAGGCTAGCCTTGCGGCCTGGAACGGGCGATTTTGTCCTGAACACCTTTTCGGTGGATTCGCGCATGGACTGAGAGGAAGCGGATTGGATCAGCCCGTCGAACGCGGTGGCGCCCTCTCAGCCTTCATGACGCCGCTGCGCGAGCCGGTTTTCCAGCGCATCTGGCTGGGCAGCCTGCTGTCGAACTTCGGCCTGATGATCGGCGGCGTGGGTGCGGCCTGGGCGATGACGCAGTTGACCGCCGCCGCCGACATGGTGGCCCTGGTCCAGACGGCGGTGATGGCGCCGATGATGCTGGCGGCCCTCGGCTCCGGCGCCATGGCCGACATGTACGACCGTCGCTTGCTGGCGCTCGGGGGGCTTACGATCTCGCTCCTGTCGTCGGCGATCTTGGCCGCCACGGCCTATCTGGACCTGATTACGCCCAACATCCTGCTGGGCCTGTCGTTCAGCATCGGCCTCGGCATGGCCCTGTTCAGCCCGTCCTGGCAGGCGTCCGTCAGCGAGCAGGTGTCGGCCGACGCCCTGCCCTCGGCCATCGCCCTCAACAGCATCAGCTACAATATCGCCCGCAGCTTCGGCCCGGCCATCGGCGGGGTGATCGTGGCCGCGGCCGGCGCGGTGGCCGCCTTCGCCGCCAACGCCCTGCTCTACATCCCCCTGCTCCTGGTGCTGTTCGCCTGGCGGCGGGCCCATGAGGTCGCTCGCCTGCCGCCGGAGCGGCTCGGCGCCGCCGTGGTCTCCGGCATGCGCTACGTCCTGCATTCGCCCCGCATCAGGGTGGTGCTGGGCCGCACCTTGCTGATGGGGCTCATCGGCGCCTCCGTCTCTGCCCTGATGCCGCTGGTGGCGCGCGACCTGCTGCACGGCGACGCCCAGACCTACGGGATCATGCTCGGGGCCTTCGGGGTCGGCGCCGTGCTGGGCGCGTTCGGCTCCACCAGCCTGCGGCGACATCTGAGCAGCGAGGCGGCCGTGCGGCTGTGCGCCGTGGTCATGGGCGCCGCCACGGTGGTGGTGGGCTTGAGCCGGTCGCCGTTCCTGACCGCCCCGGCGCTGGTGGCCGCAGGGGCGGCGTGGATGGTGGCCGGGACCCAGTTCAACGTCGCCGTCCAGCTTTCGGCGCCCCGCTGGGTGGCCGGGCGCGCGCTCTCGACCTACCAGATGGCGATCACCGGAGGCATCGCCATCGGCAGCTGGGGTTGGGGTCACGTGGCCCAGGCCCTAGGCGTGAACGTCGCGCTGGTCATCTCCGGCGCCGCCATGGCCGCGTCCCTGGCGTTGGGCTTCTGGCTGCGCATGCCGGTGGTGGAAGGGACGCCGGAACCGGCCGACCTGCTGGAGGAGCCGGAGGTGAACCTTGGGCTCACCCTGCGCAGCGGCCCGATCGTGGTCGAACTCGACTATCGCGTCGCCGCCGAGGACGCGCGCGCGTTCTACGGCCTGATGCAGGAGGTGCAGCAGTCGCGGCAGCGCAACGGCGCCTACGGCTGGTCCATCGCCCGCGACATCGCCGAGCCGGAACTGTGGACCGAACGCTTTCACTGCCCGACATGGCTGGACTACCTTCGCCAACGCAATCGCCGGACCCAGGCGGAGCGCGCCCTGCAGGACCGTGCAAGGCAATTCCACCTGGGCGACGACCCTGTCCAGATCCGCCGAATGCTCGAGCGGCCCTTCGGCTCGGTTCGCTGGAAGGAAGAAGCGCCCGACAGCGCCTACGCCGGCGTGTTGCCGCCCTCGTCCTAGAGCCGCTGGGCGTCCGACAGCCGGTCCACCAGCCACATGCGGGCCGGCGGCAGAGGGCGGTTGAGGGGGTTGAAGATGAAGGCCTCCAGGAAGTGCGCCGTGATGTCCAATCCCGCCCGCACGTCGCCCGGCGCGAGGCGGGCCTGGGAGGCCAGCATGAAGGGCGGCAGCGCCAGCAGCCTGTCCTTGTAGGGCTCGCCCGCGCCCCGGCTGACCGCCCGCCCCGTGCGGGGGCTGACATAGATCAGGTCGTCCACCGATCCGGTGGCGGCGCACTTTGAAAGGTCCAGGCCAAAGCCGAGGTCCTGCAGCAGCCCCGCCTCGAAACGCACGAAAACGGCCGGCCAGGCCTCCACATGGACCAGGGCCTGGATCAGCGCTTCCAGGGCCAGGAAGGCGCCGGGGTGGGGTTCGCGCTCCGGCAGCGCGCCTGCGGCCACGGCGGCGGCGGCGGCGAGGCCGGCCAGGGCCAGAGGATCGTCGAAAAGCGCCGACGGCCCCTCGCCCACCGGCTCCAGGCTCGCCGAGCCGAGCTGGTCCGACATCCGCGCCCGGTAGCCGACGATCACGCGGGCCCCGGCCTGCAGGAACGGCTTCATCTTGCGGGACGCCCCGCCGGCCACGTGGGCGACGAACTTGCCGTGGTTGGCGGTCAGCAGGTCGACGATGGCCCCGGTCTCGCCGTGGGTGCGGGCGGCCAGGACGAAGGCGTCGTCCTCAAACTCCATGAGCGCCCGCCGCGACCGCCCGCTCCAGCACCGGACGCCAGGCTGCCTCGACCGGCAGGCGGAAGTAGGTCTCCAGCGCGTGTCCCAGGTCGTCGACGCCGAGCACATGGCGCTCCGGCTCGAGATCGCGCCGGCGTATCGTCAGGTGATTGTTGGTGAGCATGTAGCGGGCCTGGGGCGTCGCCATGGACACCAGCAGGACCTTGCGGAAGATCGACGCGGGATGGGTGGCGTTGAACCAGTTCGCCGGCTCGTAGTCCGCCTCGCGCTGCACGGCCTTCGACAGGTCATAGGCCGCCGCCCAGCCCCCCGGCAACTGCACGTCCAGGCGAACCTCGTCGCCCAGGTCGGTGAGGCGATAGGGCTCGTGAGGCGTCGGCTGGGCGTCGGCGCAATCGAAGCGGATCGGCGCGGTCATCACGCAGCCGCCGAATCCCACGTCGGCCAGCCATCGCTGGCCGTCGATGGTGACCCGCAGCGCCATGTGGCTGCGCGGAACGGGCGGGTCGTCGGGCGCGCGCATCCACTGCACCCGCGCGATCAGCCCCTCGACCGCAAAACCCAGGGCCGTGAGCGCCCGCCTGAAGAGGTCGTTCTGTTCGAAACAATAGCCGCCGCGCCCGGCATGGATCAGCTTGGCGTCGACGGCCTCGGGGACCAGCGAAACGCCGCGATCGAGCAGCACGTCCACCGCTTCGAAGGGAATCCTGGCCGGATGAAGCCCGTGCAGGGCGCGCAGGGTCGCCAGCGTCGGCTCCCGCGGGCCGTCGTAGCCGATACGCGCCAGATAGGCGTCCAGATCGATCATGCCGACCAACCTAGGACTTCAGACGTCGAAATCGAGTCCCACGTCGCCGTAGAACTCGCGCTTGTCCTGCCAGCGCTCGTCGACCTTCACATGGAGAAACAGGTGGACGGGGCGTTCGAGGATCTCGATCAACTCCTCGCGCGCCTTCTGGCCGATCCATTTCAGGGTCTGGCCGCCCTTGCCCAGCACGATGGGCCGCTGGCTCTCGCGTTCGACATAGATGGTCTGTTCGATGCGGACGCCGCCGTCCTTGTGCTCCTCGAACGCCGTGGTCTCCACCGCCGCCGCATAGGGCAGCTCCTCGTGGACGCGCAGATAGAGCTTCTCGCGGGTGATCTCGGCCGCCAGCAGGCGCGCGGGGATGTCGGCGGTCTGGTCCTCCGGGTAGAGCCAGGGGCCTTCGGGCACCAGTTCGGCCAGGCGCGCCTTGAGGTCGTCGACGCCGGAGCCGTCGGCCGCCGAGATCATGAAGACCTCGGAATAGACGCCGGTGTCGAAGAGGCGCTGGACCACGGCCAGGAACCGCTCGCGGCGCATGCCGTCGATCTTGTTGATGGCCAGGATCGCCTGGGCGCCGGCGGCCTTCAGGCCCTCGATGATCGACTCCACGTCGACGGCGGCGCGCTTGTCGGCGGCCTTGGCGCCGGGCTCCTCCACCGCGAGCGCCGCGGCGACGTCCACCAGGTGGACGATGGCGTCGGCTTCCTGCGCCCCGTTCCAGGCCGAGCGGACCATGGCCCGGTCCAGCCGCCGTCGCGGCGCAAAGATGCCGGGCGTGTCCACCAGGATGATCTGCGAGGCGCCGGACATCGCCACCCCGCGCACCGGGAAGCGCGTGGTCTGCACCTTCTGGGTGACGATGGAGACCTTGGCCCCCACCAGGCGATTGGTCAGCGTCGACTTGCCGGCGTTGGGCGCGCCGATGACGGCGATGAATCCCGCGCGCGTCCCCTTCTCTTCCGTCATGGGACACCTTCGCGTTTGAGCAACATCACCAGGGCAGCGGCCTTCTCGGCTTCCTGCTTGGACCGCCCTTCGGCGGATTCGGAATCATAGCCCTGCACGCTCACCTCGACGGTGAAGCAGGGCGCGTGGTCGGGACCGTCGCGCGAGACGACCTTGTAGGCCGGCAGCGGCAGGCCCTGGCCTTGCGCCCATTCCTGCAACTGGGTCTTGGGGTCGCGGGCGCGGGGTTCGCCCAGGCTGTCGAACTCCGGCGCCCAGAAGCGCGAGAAGAACGCCCGCGCCGTCTCCAGCCCGCCGTCGATATAGAGCGCGGCGATCAACGCCTCGCAGGCGTCGCCCAGCACGGAATCGGACTCGCGCGCGCCGATCTTGGTGGCGCTGGCCGACAGCCGCAGCGCCAGCGGCAGGCCGATCTGGCGGGCGACGCGGGCGCAGGCGTGGTAGTTCACCAGCGATGCCAGCAGGCGCGACAGCTCGCCCTCCCGCGCCTCGGTGTCCAGCGCCATCAGCCGCTCGGCGGCCATCAGGTTCAGCACCCGGTCGCCCAGGAACTCCAGCCGTTCGTAGTGGCGCACCGCGCGGGCCCCGTCGCCGACGCTGGCGTGGGTCAGGGCGCGCTCCAGCAGGTCGCGGTCGCGAAACTGATGGCCGATGTGCCGCTCCAACTCGGCGACGGCGGCCGTGCGGGCGTTCATTTGAGGACGTGGAAGAACCGTTCGAGCCGCGCATCGAGGAACCAGGTCCACGGCTTGAAGATCGAGGCGTCGCGATCCCACGACAGCAGGATGATCTGGGCCTTGCCCACCAGGTTCTCGGCCGGGACGAAGCCGACGCCCACCGGCGGGGCGACGCGGCTGTCGAGCGAGTTGTCGCGATTGTCGCCCATGAAGAAGTAGTGGCCTTCCGGCACGACGTAGACCGGGGTGTCGTCCAGGTCGCGATCGGTCCCCTCGTCGTTGGTGACGAAGGTCCGGCCCTCCGGCAGGGTCTCGCGGAATTCGGCCGCCGTCGGGCTGCCGTACTTCACTTCGTCGGGGGCCGAGGGGGTGGCGTCGCGCGGGATGAGCTTGCCGTTCAGGTAGAGCAGGCCTTCGCGCATCTGGATGCGGTCGCCCGGCAGGCCAATCAGGCGCTTGATGTAGTCGGTGTGGCCGTCGCTGGGCAGCTTGAAGACGATGATGTCGCCCCGCGCCGGCTTGCGCTCCAGGATGCGGCCCTGGAACAGCGGCGGGCTGAACGGAATGGAGTGGTGCGAATAGCCGTAGGAGTATTTCGAGACGATGATGTAGTCGCCCTCGAACAGGTTCGGCTCCATCGAGGCCGACGGGATCGTGAACGGCTGGAACAGGAAGACGCGCAGGACCAGCGCGATCAGCAGCGCATAGACGACCGTCTTGACGATCTCGACAAACTCATGGATCGCGCCGGACTTTTCGGGAGGCTGCGCGGCCCGCACGTTCTCGCTCATGGGTGTCCTTCAAGAACGCGTCCGGCGATCCGGACGGGGTGTAGCTAGACGCTCGATTGACCGGGAGCAAGCGGCGCGCCCGTGAACTGTGTGTCATGGCGCAACGCCTCGATGATCACGAAGGCCTGGGCGTAGGGGTGTTCGTCGGTGAGGCTGAGGTGGATCACCGGGGCGTGGCCAGCCGGCGTCAGGGCTTCCAGGCGCGCCAGCGCGCCTCCGGTCAGCGCCATGGTCGGCTTGCCGGAGCGCATGTTGACCACCCCCATGTCGCGCCAGAAGACGCCGGCCCGCATGCCGGTGCCCAGCGCCTTGGCGCAGGCTTCCTTGGCCGCGAACCGCTTGGCGTAGCTGGCCGCGCGGTCGGTCTTGCGCTCCGAGCGGGTGCGTTCGACGTCGGTGAAGATCCGCATGGTGAAACGCTCGCCGAAGCGCTCCAGGGTGTCGGCCACGCGCCGGATGTCCGACAGGTCGGAGCCGATGCCCAGGATCAAGCCGCCTTCTCCGCGCGCGCATGGTCCATCAGCGCCCGCATGCGCTGGATGGCCGGCGCCAGGCCGGTGAAGATCGCTTCGCCGATCAGGAAGTGGCCGATGTTGAGCTCGGCCAGCTCGGGGATGGCGGCCACCGCCTCCACCGTCTCATAGTCGATGCCGTGGCCGGCGTGGACTTCCAGTCCCAGGCTCGCGGCCTGGGCGGCGGCGGCCTTCAGCCCGGCCAGCAGCCGCGCGGCGTCCGGGGAGCGGTCGCGCACCGCCTGGCAGTAGGCGCCGGTGTGCAGTTCCACCACCTGGGCCCCGCTGGCCTTGGCGGCGGCGACCTGGGCCGCATCGGCGTCGATGAAGCAGGAGACGCGGATGCCGGCGGCGGCCAGCCGCCCGACGACCGGGGCGATGGCGTCGTGGCCCTTGACCACGTCCAGGCCGCCCTCGGTGGTGATCTCTTCCCGGCGCTCGGGCACCAGGCAGGCGGCGTGCGGGCGATGGGCGAGCGCGATGGCCTCCATCTCCTGTGTGACCGCCATCTCCAGGTTCAGCGGGCGGCCGCGCCGGCGGACGATGACGGCGAGCGCGTCGATGTCGGCGTCGGAGATGTGCCGGCGATCCTCCCGCAGGTGGGCGGTGATGCCGTCGGCGCCGGCCGCCAGCGCCATCTCGGCGGCCCGCACGGGATCGGGATAGCCTTCGCCCCGGGCGTTGCGAACGGTCGCCACGTGGTCGATGTTCACCCCCAGGCGAAGGCGGCTCATGCGTGCAGCCTCCGGCTGCCGGGGTCCTCGATGGGGATGGCCGCCAGTTCGGGCGGCAAGGCGTCGGCCGGATAGGCCGGCACGTCCAGGGTCGCCAGCGCCACGAACGGCACCCCGGGATCGGCACGGCCGCCCGAACGATCGACGATGGCCGCGGCCACCACGACGTTTCCGCCCGCGGCCTGGATCGCCGCCACGCATTCCCGCGACGACAGGCCGGTGGAGACGATATCCTCCACCATGGCGATCTTCGCGCCCTTGGGGATCGAGAAGGCGCGGCGGAACTTGAACTCGCCCCCTTCCCGCTCGACATAGATCGACGGCACGCCCAGGTGCCGGGCGGTCTCGTAGCCGGGGATGATGCCGCCCACGGCCGGCGAGACGCAGAAGTCGACCTTGCCGACAGCCGCCTCGATCTTCGCCGCCAGCGCCTTGCACAGCCGCTCGGTGCGCTCAGGGTATTGGAAGACCAGGTTCTTCTGCAGGAAGACGCCGGAGTGCAGCCCCGACGACAGCACGAAATGGCCCTCACGCAGGGCGCCGGACGCACGGAATTCTTCGAGGACGTCGTCGGTGGTCATGGGTGCTCCTTGCAAAGGCGGCTTACCGAAAGACGGCCGAAAAGTCATCTGAGTCGGCGACGCGGCTTCCTCTCCCCGCGTTCCTCGGGGAGAGGCTGGGTGAGGGGCGTCGCGCGAGCGACGACGGCGCGAAGCGGCGTTTGCTTGCGAGCAGAGAGCAGGACGGGCGGCCGCCGCCCTCGCCTAGCCTCTCCCGCGAGCGGGAGGGGGACAGGCCCTACCCCTTGGCCCTATCCACCGTCTCGACGCTGGGATTGGCGCGCAAGGCTGCGGCGATGTGGGTCAGGTGGCGGGCGTCGGCGACGTCGATGTCGAAATCCACCTCGAAGAAGTCCGCCTGCCGGTAGCGCATGGCCAGGTTGACTATATTGCCGCCGGCCTCGCCGATGACGGTGCAGGTCTCCCCCAGCACGCCGGGCGCATTGCGGATGGTGGCGGTCAGGCGCGCGCGGGCGATGGTGTTGCGCTCGGCCTCCGGCGTCCATTGCAGGTCACGCCAGAGTTCCTCGCGGTCCTCGTATTCCGCCAGTTGCTGGCAGTCGATGGTGTGGACCGTCAGGCCGCGCCCGTCGGATTCCAGGATGCCGACGATGCGGTCGCCGGGCAGCGGGCTGCAGCAGGGCGAGAAGTGGATCGTCACGCCGGGCGTCAGGCCGCCGCCGCGCACATAGAGCCTGGCGCCCTTGCCGTCCTCGATCCGGCGCTGGGCGGTAGCGGCCTCGCGCTCGGCGGCCTTCAGGCCGGGGAAGGCCACGTCCAGCACCTGGGTCGGCGAGACCCGCCCGCGCCCCACGGCCTCGAACAGCTCGTCTTCGGTCGCCGTGGCGAAGCGGTCCAGCGCCGGGCGCAGGGAGACATTGGCGCGAGACTTTCCGGCGCGGTCGAAGGTCTGGTCGATGGTCGCGCGGCCAAGCCGGGTGAACTCCTCCTTCTCCGTCTGGCGGATGTGGCGGCGGATCGCCGAGCGCGCCCGGCCGGTGACGGTGAGCGAGCGCCAGTCCGGCGGCACCACGGGCTTGCCGCCGCGGATCACCTCCACCACGTCGCCGTTCTGCAAGGTCGTGCGCAGGGGCCGCAGCTCGCCGTTGATCTTCACCCCGATGCAGGTGTCGCCGACGTCGGTATGGACCGCATAGGCGAAGTCCAGCGGCATGGCGTCGCGCGGCAGGCTGACGAGCCGGCCTTTCGGTGTGAAAACAAAGACCTGGTCGAGAAACATCTCAAGCTTGGCGTGTTCCACCAGCTCCTCGACGTCGCCGCCGTGCTCCAGCACCTGGACCAGGTGGCGCAGGTTGACCAGCGGGTCGCGCCCGCCGGCGGCGGCCTGGGCCTCGGCGTCGAAGCCGTAGGACTTGTCCTTGTAGCGCCAGTGGGCGGCGACGCCCTCCTCGGCGACCCGGTCCATGGCCTCGGTGCGGATCTGCAGTTCGATACGCATGCCCCGCGGGCCGACGACCGTGGTGTGCACCGAGCGGTAGTTGTTCCGCTTCGGCGTCGAGATGAAGTCCTTGAAGCGCTCCGGCACGCTGGGCCAGGCGCGGTGGATGACCCCCAGCGCCCGATAGCAGTCGTCCTCGGTGTCGACGATCACACGGAAGGCGTAGATGTCGGAAAGCTGAGAGAATCCAATCGACTTGCGCTGAAGCTTGCGCCAGATGGAATAGGAGCTCTTCTCCCGGCCGAACACCCGGCTGGGCACGCCGCCGGCCTCCAGCCGCGCGGCGATTTCCCCCGAGACCAGCGACACCGCCCCGCCCTGCTCGTGGCGCAGCGCTTCCAGCCGGCGGCCGATGGCGTCGCGCGCCACGGGGTTCAGATGCTCGAACGCCAGTTCCTCGAGTTCGGAGCAGATCCTGTGGCACCCGATGGAGCGCGCCAGCGGGGCGTAGATGTCCAGGGTCTCGCGGGCGATGCGTTCGCGCTTGGCGGGGCTCTTGATGTACTGCAGCGTCCGCATGTTGTGCAGGCGGTCGGCCAGCTTCACCATCAGGACGCGGACGTCCTTGGAGATCGCCAGGATGAACTTGCGCAGGTTCTCGGCCTGGCGCGTGTGTTCGGAGTTGAGCTCCAGCCGCGAGAGCTTGGTGACGCCCTCCACCAGTTCGCCGATCTCCTCGCCGAACAGGGCGTCGATCTCCGCCCCGGTGACCGGCGTATCCTCGATCACGTCATGCAGCAGCGCCGTGACGATGGTGGCGGTGTCGAGCCGGTAATCGGTCAGGATGCCGGCGACTTCGATGGGATGGGCGAAGTAGGGATCGCCCGAGGCGCGCTTCTGCGACCCATGCATCCGCATGGCGTAGACATAGGCGCGGTTGAGCACGGCCTCGTCGGCGGTCGGGTCGTAGGAGCGGACCTTCTCGATCAGCTCGTATTGCCGAAGCAGCTTCGGACGACGCGTAGGCGGTGGCGTGTCTCTGGGCAGGGCGGCGACGCTGGGCGCCGCCTCTAGGATCGGTAGCGGTTCTGCGCCTTCCGGACTCAGTACCGCTCCTCCTGACCGCCGTCGCGGTCGCTCTGCAGCGCGCGGACCAGTTCAAGCTCGCTCATCTGCATATGGGTCGGATCGGCCAGCAGGGCGAGGGTTTCAGCCTCTTCCTCGGCTTCCGAGCGTTCGTCGACGCGTTGCAGCGTACCGATCAGGCTCTCGCGCAGTTCCTCGGCGTCGACCACGTCGTCGGCGATCTCGCGCAGGGAGACCACGGGGTTCTTGTCGTTGTCGCGGTCCACCAGCAGGGCCGAGCCGGCCGAGATCGCCCGCGCGCGGTGCGCGGCGAGCAGCACCAGGCTGAAGCGGTTCGGGACCTTCTCGATGCAATCTTCGACGGTGACGCGAGCCATGGAATCCTCGGATGTGGGATAGAACCAGCTAAAATAGACGATTGCGGGCCATTGTGCAACGCCGCATAGCTCAGACAGGCGCGGCGTCACGTCCCACGTGAGCCTCGGCCGCCAGCCTCGCGGCCGACAGGCCAGATACCGGATGACGCCAGTCCGGCGCGATCTGCGCCAGCGGCCCCATCACGAAGGCTCGCTCATGCGCCCTTGGATGGGGCAGGATCAGCGTCTCGCTCGCCATGACGATGCGGCCATGGGCGATCAGGTCGAGGTCCAGGGTGCGCGCCTCGTTCGGGACTCCGCGTGCGCGTCGGAACGCGGTTTCTATTGCGAAAAGAGCCGCGAGCGCCTCCTGCGGGCCGAGCTTCGCCTCGACAAGGGCGACGCCGTTGCGATACTCAGGGCCCGTCGAATCCGGCCAGGCGGCGGACCGCCACCAACCGGATCGGCGCAGCACCGGCAAGCCGGCGTCGGGGAACCTAGCCAGGGCGGCTTCGAGGAGGGCTTCGCAAGACCGATAGTCGCCGGGCAGATTGCCGCCCAGCGCAACCACCATCGCGTCATCGAAGTTCATCAGCAGCGCTCGCTTCCAGGATCATCGCCTTATGACTTTCTACCCGACGGACAAGTTGGCGCTCTTCATCGACGGCGCGAACCTCTATTCGGCGTCCAAGGGCCTGGGCGTCGACATCGACTACCGCAAGCTGCTGGAGGAATTCGGCAAGCGCGGGGTTCTTGTCCGCGCCTACTACTACACCGCCCTGGTCGAGGATCAGGAATATTCCCCGATCCGGCCCCTGGCGGATTGGCTCGACTACAACGGCTACCGGCTGGTGACGAAGCCCGCCCGCGAATACACCGACAGTCAGGGCCGCAAGCGCTGGCGCGGCGACATGGGCGTCGAGATCGCCGTCGACATGATGGAGGCCGCGGCCTACGCCGACCATCTGGTGCTGTTCTCCGGCGACGGCGACTTCCGCTGCCTGGTGGAGGCCGTCCAGCGGCGCGGCGCGCGGGTGACCGTGGTCTCGACGGTGAAGTCGCAGGCGGGATCGGTCTCCGACGACCTGCGCCGCCAGGCCGATTCGTTCGTCGACCTCGCCGACCTCACCGAGATCATCGGTCGCCCTGCCCGCCTGCCGCGCTTCATCCAGGAAAGCGCCCTCCCCACGGTCGGCCGCGAAGCAGGGGCCGATGCCGATCTCTGAGGCCGCGGCCGAGCCGCCGCGCGACTGCCCGATCTGCCCGCGCCTCGTGGCCTATCGAGACGTCAATCGCGCCGCCCACCCCGACTGGTTCAACGGACCGGCCCCGTCGTTCGGCGACCGCAACGCGCGGCTGCTGATCGCCGGACTCGCCCCCGGCCGCCAGGGCGCCAACCGCACAGGCCGTCCCTTCACGGGCGATTTCGCGGGCGTGCTGCTCTACGAGACCCTGCTGAAGCTCGGCTTCGCCCGCGGCCGCTACGACGCCCGCCCCGACGACGGGCTGGAGCTGGTGGATTGCATGGTCACCAACGCCGTGCGTTGCGCGCCCCCGGGCAACAAGCCGGAGACCTCGGAGGAAGCCTCCTGCCGGCCGTTCCTGACCGCGCGGATCGCGGCCCTTCCTCGCCTGAAGGTCATCGTCACCCTGGGCGACGTTTCCCGCCGCAATGTCCTCAAGGCGCTGGGACTCAAGGCCTCGGCGGGCGTTCCCGGCCACGGGTCGGAGTTCGACGCCGGCCCCTACAAGGTGATCAACAGCTACCACTGCTCGCGGCTGAACACGAACACCGGGCGGCTGACGCCGGCGATGTTCGAGGACGTTTTCACCCGCGCCAAGGCGCTGCTCGGCTAGGCGCCCGCCGCCGCAGGCCAGCTGAGATAGCTGTAACGCCAGGCGGTCTTGAAGTCGGCCCGTTCGTAGAGCGAGCGCGCCGTGACATTGGGCTCGGCCACCTGCAGGCATATCTGCTGCAAGCCGCGGGCTTCGGCGGCGACCGCCAGGCCGGCGAGCACGCGCCCGGCCAGGCCCCGGCCCCGGAAGGACCGCACCGTCCGCATCCCGTTGATGCTGGCCCAGCCATGGGCCAGCGCCACGGCGCCGACGGCCGTGACCTGCCCGCCTTCGCGCACCGAGCCGAACATGGCGCTGGGGCAGCGGGCGAGCGCCGCGGCCCGCACGGCGCCGTCGGCGGGATCGAAGCCTTCGCCGGTGAAGCCCGCCAGCCAACCGGCGTCCGGGCGCTCGGCGAGGTCGCAGGGCACGACGCTCAGCGCGCGCAGGCCGACGGGCTGGCCCACCATCAGCAGGGTCGGCTCGGTGGCCACATAGCCGCGCCGAAGCAGGACCTCGCGCACGTCGGCCAGGCCGTCCACCTCGGCCAGGCGGAACGTCGGCGTCATGCCGACCTCGCGGTAGGCGGCCTCGATCGCCGTCAGTTCGTCCTCGTCGAGGGGGATGTCGTGGCTCAGGGCCGCGACGCTTTCGGCCCGGCGGATCGCACCCTTGTCCATCGACAGCAGCCAGTCGCCGATCTGCAGGCTGCGCTGCACGCCCACGGCGGCGGCGGTCGCAAGCTCGACCGCCTGGATCTCGGCGGGCTCTATCATCCGCGGTCGCGCAGCAGTCGGGCCTTGTCGCGGGCCCAGTCGCGGTCGGCCTGGACCTCGCGCTTGTCGTGCAGCTTCTTGCCCTTGGCCAGCGCGATCTCCAGCTTCGCCACGCCCTTCTCGTTCCAATAGAGCTTCACGGGGATCAGGGTGCGCCCGTCGCGCTGGACGGCGGCGATCAGCTTGTCGATCTGCTTGCGGTGCAGCAGCAGCTTCCGGTGCCGGCGCGGCTCGTGGTTGAAGCGGTTGGCCTGGCCGTAGGGCGGGATGTCGGCGTTGATCAGCACGATCTCGCGGCCTTCGACGCCTGCGTAGGATTCGGCGATGTTCGCCCGCCCCGTCCGCAGGGACTTCACTTCCGTCCCGGTCAGCATGATGCCGGCCTCGACGTGGTCTTCGAGGAAATAGTCGAATCGCGCGCGGCGATTCTCGGCGATCAGCTTGCCGGACATCAGATCAGACCGGCGATCCGCAGGGCGGCGACCACCTCCTCGCGCGCCGGCGCCGAGCAGGGCGTGATCGGCAGACGGGAGTCCTCGGCGCAAAGGCCCAGATGAGCGAGCGCGAACTTGGTGGGCGACGGCGAGGCGTCGGCGAACAGCGCCTTGTGCAGCTTGATCAGCCGGTCCTGGCCGTCCAGGGCGGTGCGGAAGTCTCCGCTCAGGGCCGCGTTGTAGAAGGCCGAGCAGAGTTCCGGCGCCACATTGGCGGTGACAGAGATGCAGCCGTGGCCGCCGTGGGCGATGTAGCCCAGCGCCGACAGGTCGTCGCCCGACAGCATCACCCAGTCCGGGCCGCAGGCCAGGCGCTGCAGGCTGGCGCGCGCCATGTCGCCCGTGGCGTCCTTGATCCCCACGATGTTGGGCAGATTCGACAGGCGCTCCAGCGTGGCGTTGGAGATGTCGACGCTGGTCCGGCCGGGCACGTTGTAGACCAGGACCGGCAGCTGCACGGCCTCGTTGATCGCCGCATAGTGGGCGTAGAGGCCTTCCTGGTTCGGACGATTGTAATAGGGGGTCACCACCAGGGCGGCATGGGCGCCCACCGCCTTGGCGTGGCGCACCAGTTCGATGGCTTCCTTGGTGGAATTGGAGCCAGCGCCGGCGATCACCGGCACGCGGCCGGCGGCCGTCTGGACGCACAGCTCCACGACGCGCCGGTGCTCGTCGTGGCTCAGGGTGGCGGTTTCGCCGGTGGTGCCGACCGGCACCAGGCCGTGGACGCCGCCGGCGATCTGGCGCTCCACGAGGGCGACGAACGCCTGCTCGTCGAGCGCGCCGTCGCGGAACGGAGTGACGAGGGCGGGAATGACGCCCTTGAAGAGAGGGTAGGACATGGTCTGCAAAAAGCCGTGAACGCGCCGCATGTTGTTGCGGCTCAAAGTCGGCCGGACAATATGGCGGCGCGGGCCTCGGCTGCAACGCCCGTGTTTGATTCGCGACATCCCGGAGAGTCCGTTGCCCTTGAAGGCCCGCACAGCCGTCCTGCTCGCCGCCTCGGCGCTGGTCGCCAGCACAGTGGCCTCGGCCCAGCCGATGGGCGGCGACATGTCGTCCAATCCCGCGCCCTACGCCCGTCCGCCGGCCGGCTATGTCAGCCCCCAGCAGCAGCCGCAACTGATGCAGTCGCCGCCGACGTCGGTCCGCCGGCTGATGACCGACCTGGACAACCAGGCCCTGACCACGGCGCTCGCCGCCGCCCGCCGTGGCGACGTCAACGGCGCCAGGCTGGCGATTTCCGGCATCGGCGAACCGACGGCCCGCAAGATCGGAACCTGGGCGCTGATGGATACGTCCGCGGCCTCCATGAGCTTCTTCGAGATCGACCAGGCCCGCCGCGACCTGGCCGGCTGGCCGCGCGCGGGGCGGCGCGACCAGGCCGCCGAGCGCAAGCTGGAGACCGCCGGCCTGACGCCCGCCCAGGTCATCAACTGGTTCGGCGGCGGCGAGCCGCAGACCGCCGAAGGCGCCATGGCGCTCGCCTCGGCCTACCGCATGACCGGCCGCCCGGCGGAGGCCGCAACCCTGATTCGCCGCACCTGGCGCGACAAGGTGTTCGAAGCCGACGTCCAGCGGACCATGCTCGCCCGCTTCTCCGACGTGCTGACCCAGGACGACCATATCCGGCGCGCCGACGTCCTGCTGCTGGGCGCGCAAGGCCCGGCGGCGCGCGACATGCTGGCCTGGCTGCCGGCCGACCAGCAGGCGCTGGCCCAGGCGCGCATGGCCTTCCGCGCCAACGCCGCCAACGCCAACGACCTGGCCGCCGCCCTGCCCCCCAGCGTCGCCGGCAGCCCCGGCCTGGCCTTCGAACGCGCCGCCTTCATGCGCCGCAAGGGCCTCACCGACCTGGCGATCGGCATGACGCCCAGCTTCACCGGCCCCTTGCCCTCGGCCGACATCGGCGAGCGCATCTGGAGCGAGCGCTATCAACTGGTGCTGGCCGCCCTGCGCGCCGGCAACAACCAGGGCGCCTACAACGCCGCGGCCAATACCGGCCTGACGTCGGGCGGCCAGGCCGCCGACGCCGAGTTCTATGCCGGCTGGATCGCCCTGCGGAAGCTGCGCAACCCGGTCCAGGCCGACGTCCATTTCGCCAACCTGCAACGCATCGGCGCCTCGCCCATCACCCGGGGCCGGGCGCTCTACTGGCGCGGACGGACGGCGGAGGCGCGCGGCGATTCAAGCGCCGCCAAGGACTTCTACCGCCAGGCCGCGGCCTACAACGCCACCTTCTACGGCCTGCTGGCCGGGGAAAAGATCGGCGACGGCCGGCTGGTGCTGGCCTCCGATCCGCAGATCACCTCCGCCGACCGTGCGCGCTTCGAATCCCGCGACAGCGTCCAGGCCGCCCGCATCCTCTACGAGATGGGCCAAACCGACCTCTTCCGGGCCTTCGTGCTGGCGCTGGACGACATCCTGCCCACCGTCCAGGAGCAGGCGCTGCTGGTGGACCTGGCGCGCGGCTACGGCGACCAGGACACCTCGATGAAGGTCGTTCGCACCGCGGCCCAGCGCGGCTTCCTCTTGCCCGACCGCGGCTATCCTCAGCGCACGCCGCCCTCGGTGGTGCGTGCGCCGGAACCGGCCCTGGTGCTGGGGATCACCCGCCAGGAGAGCGGGTTCGACCCCCGCGTCCGCTCCGGCGTCGGCGCCCGCGGCATGATGCAGTTGATGCCGGCCACCGCCTCGCGCGTCGCCAGCCAGTTGGGCGAGCCCTATTCGCCCGGCATGCTGGACGAACCGGACTACAACATGCGCCTGGGCTCGAACTATCTGGGCCAGATGATCGACACCTTCTCCGGCTCCTACGTCATGGCCATCGCCGCCTACAACGCCGGGCCCGGCCGGCCGGCCCAGTGGGTGGCGTTCTGCGGCGATCCGCGCGGCGGCGCGACCGACCCGATCGACTTCATCGAATGCATTCCGTTCAGCGAGACCCGCAACTACGTCATGCGGGTGATGGAAGGCATGCAGGTCTATCGCGCCAAGCTGAACGGCGGCACGGCCCCCATCACGCTCTCGGCCGACCTGAAGCGGGGCAGCTACGGCTACGCGCGACCGGACGCCGTGGCGGCCAATCCCGGCCTGCCGCCCTACCCGCTCGCGCAATAGCCCCGGTCAGGACGCGCGGCGGGCCACGACGACCGGCCCCGCCGAGGTGGTCTCCACCGCGCCGTCCAGGCTGAACACCCTTCGCAGCAGGTCGGGCGTCAAGACCTGGGTCGGCGTGCCGGCGGCCACGACCCGCCCCTCGTGCACCACCAGCAGCCGGTCGGCCGCGCGGACCGCCAGGGTCAGGTCGTGCAGGGTCAGCACCACGGCGGCCCCGCGGACGGCCTCCTCGCGGAACAGGTCCAGGGTCAGCAGCTGGGCGTCGGGGTCCAGGCCGACGATGGGCTCGTCGGCCACCAGCAGGGGCGCCCCCGTCGCCAGCAGCCTGGCCAGCAGCGCCTTGGCCCGCTCGCCGCCGGACATGTCCAGCACGCCGCGCCCGGCGAGGCTTTCGAGACCCACCCGCGCCAGCATGGCCTCGGCCACGGCGCGCGCCTGGGCGGGCGGGCGATCCAGCACGCCCAGCCCGGCGATCCGCCACGCCGGCAGGTTCCAGCCTACGCGCCGCTCCTGGGGCATGTAGGCCGCCAGCGCCGCGCGCGCGGCTTCCGACAGCTGCGTGACGTCATGTCCCCCCAGCCGGGCGACGCCGGCCGACAGCCTGGCCAAGCCGAGCGCGGCCTGCAGCAGGGTGGTCTTGCCCGCGCCGTTCGGGCCCACGATGACCACCAGTTCGCCGGGCGCGACGCTTACCGTCGCATCGCTCAGCACCGGTCGCGACCCGCGCCGCACCACGGCCTGCTCCAGCGACAGGGCGGCCGTCATCGCCGCCAGCTCCGCGCCGCGCGCCAGGCGATCAGCGCAAACAGCGGCGCGCCGAACAGCGCCGTCACCACGCCCAGCTTCAGCTCCAGATCGGTGGGGATGATCCGGGCGGCGAGGTCTGCGGCCACCAGCAGCCCTGCGCCGGCCAGCGCCGAGGGCGTCAGGGCGCGGCCGGGATCGGCGCCCGCCGCCGCCCGCACCAGATGCGGCGCGGCCAGCCCGACGAACCCCACGATGCCCGCCAGCGCCACCGCCGAGCCGGTCAGCAGCGAGGCGCCGGCCACCGCCGCCGCGCGCAGGCGCGACATCGGCAGGCCCGACAGCGCCGCCGTCTCCTCGCCCAAGGTCAGCACCACCAGTCCCCGCCCGGCATAGGCGCAGAGCCCCGCCCCGATCCCCATGGGGATCAGCTGGCGGCCGATGTCGCCCCAGTCGCGGTTGGCCACCGAGCCCAGCAGCCAGGAGAACACCTCGGCCAGGGTCACCGGCGACGGGGCGAAATTGAAGACCAGCGAGGTCAAGGCTCCGCCAAAGGCCGAAAGCGCCACCCCGAACAGGATCAGGGTCTCCGGCTCGCGGAAGCGCGCGGCCAGCAAGGTCAGCAACAGGCCCGTGGCGAGCGCCGCCGCCAGGGCCGCGCCTTCGATGGCGCCGGGGATGGCGGCAAGCCCTAACGCGATGGCCAGGGCCGCTCCCAGCCCCGCGCCCGCGGAAACCCCCAGCACCCCGGGATCGGCCAGCGGATTGCGCAGCAGCCCTTGCAGCACCGCCCCGGCCAGGCCCAGCGCCCCGCCCACGACGGCGGCGGCCGCCACGCGCGGCGCGCGGATGCTCCAGAGGATTTCGCCGGGCCCGGAGTTCGGATATGAAAAAGCCTGCTGCAGTTGCGCGGCCGACAGGGCCGTCTCGCCCAGGAAAAGGCCCGCCGCCAGCAGGAGCAGCAGGATGAAGGCCAGCATCAGGTTCAGCCGCAGGTCGCTCATCGGGGCGCCGCCGCTGCGAGTTTCTCCACCGCCTGCGCCGCCGCCCAGCTGGGGCAGCTCAGCATGGCGCCGGGCAGGCTGGCGATGGCGCGCTCGGCGGCCAGCTTGCGCAGGATGCGGTGGCCGCCCGGCCCCCACGAATCACCCGCCAGCTGGAAGGTGTCGAAGAAGCCCAGGACGGCGGCGTCCGGCGGGTCCAGCGCCAGCGTCTCCAGCGACAGCATGCCGTAGCCGGGCCGGGCGACGGCGTTGCGCAGGCCCGCCGCCCGTAGGACAGCGTCCATCAACGTGCCCGGCCCGGCCGTCGCGCCGGCCGGCGTGAGGTAGATGGCGCGCTTGCCCCGCCACGCGCCTGCCGCGCGGGCCAGCCGCACGTCCATCTGCGCCACCAGCGCTTCGCCCGCTTCGCCCTGGCCGAGGTGAGCGGCCACCCGCCGGATATCGGCGCGGACGGCGGGAAAGTCGGCGGCCTCATTGATGGTCACCACGTCGACGCCGCGCGCCTGCAGGGCCGCCGTCAGCCGGGGATCGCCGCCCCAATAGCGCACCACCACCTGCGGCCGCGCGGCCAGGATGGATTCCAGCCCGCCGCGCCGCCGGGGCAAGCCCCCCGCCTGGCCACGCAGCAGGGAATCGGCGTCGTCGGCGCGCGGCGACAGGCCGACGATCGCCCTTCGGGGGCTCAGGGCCAGCAGATACTGGTCCGCGCACTGGTCGAGCGACAGCACCCGGGGCGCGGCGGCCTGTGCGGCGCTTGCCGCCAAAACCGCAAGGATCGCCGCGCCGACGACGGCGCACGAGCCTTGGCGAGCCCCTCGGGCCTGACGATCTCGCGCCATCTGTCGTTAGGTCCGCCGCCGCATCGGCTCATATAGCACCGCTTTTCGCCCGCGCGAGGGTGGACGAAGCCGCCCGCCTGCGCCTATTGGCGCCCATGACCCGTCCCGCACCAACCGTCGCCGAGGCCCCCGGCGTGATGCGCACGCAAGGCTGGGCCGACTACGCCCTGCTCGACAGCGGCGGCGGCCGCAAGCTGGAGCGCTACGGCCCCTATCGCGTCGTGCGCCCCGAGCCGCAGTGCCTGTGGTCGCCCAGGCTCCCGGAAGGCGAATGGGCGAGCGCCGACGCCCTCTTCGACCCCACCGACGAGGACGACGCCGGCAATTGGCGATTCAAGGGCAGGCCGGAACAATCCTGGCCCATGGCCTGGGGCGCCGTGCGCTTCCATGCACGCTTCACCGCCTTCCGGCACCTGGCCTTCTTCCCGGAACAGGCCGCCAACTGGGCCTGGCTCGACGCCCGCGTGCGCGCCGCAGAAAGCCAGCCGAAGATATTGAATCTGTTCGGCTATACCGGCGTCGCCAGCCTGGTCTGCGCCGCCGCCGGCGCCGCCGTCACCCACGTCGACGCCTCCAAGAAGGCCATCGGCTGGGCCCGCGAGAACGCCGCCCTCTCGGGCCTCGACGATCGCCCCGTCCGCTGGATCTGCGAGGATGCGCGGCGCTATGTGCAGCGCGAGGTGCGCCGCGGCTCGAAATACGAAGGGATCATCCTCGACCCGCCGAAATACGGACGCGGGCCGGACGGCGAGGTCTGGCGGCTGATGGAGCACCTGCCGGAACTGGCGACGCTCTGCGCCCAGCTGCTGTCGGACGAGGCTTCGTTCCTGCTGCTCAACGCCTATGCTGAGCGGATTTCCGGCGCGGCGATGGCGGGCCTGCTGTCGGACAAGCTCGCCGGACGCGGCGGGGCGATCGAATGGGGCGAGCTGGCCCTGGTGGAAGACGCCACGCGCCAGGTCGGCATGTCGTTCTACGCCCGGTGGACGCCGTGACCAGCCGCGCCGTCACCTCGCTCACCAATCCCACGGTGAAGGCCGTTCGCGCCCTGCACCAGCGCAAGGAACGCCAGGAAAGCGGCCTGTTCGTCGCCGAGGGCCTGAAGATCGTCACCGAGGCCGTCGAACTCGGACATGCCCCGCAGATCCTGATGCATGGCCGCGAGGAAGACGCCCACCCCCTGCTCCGCAAGGCCATGGCCGCGACGCTGGCGGCCGGGGGCGAGGTGATCGAGGTGACGGAGGATATCCTCGCCAAGGTCTCCCGCCGCGACAACCCCCAGGCCGTGGTCGGCGTGTTCCGCCAGGTGTTCAGGCCGCTCGACCGGATCGCCCCGGCCGCCGCGCCCTGCTGGGTCGCCCTGCATCGCGTGCGCGATCCGGGCAACCTCGGCACGATCATCCGCACCGCCGACGCCGCCGGCTGCGGCGGGGTGATCCTGGTGGGCGAATGCTGCGACCCCTATTCGGTGGAAGCCGTGCGGGCCACCATGGGCTCGATCTTCGCGGTCTCCCTCACCCAGGCCACGGAAGCCAGTTTCGCCGCCTGGCGCGCCGCCTGGCCAGGATCGGTGATCGGCACGCTGCTGACCGCCGACGTCGATTACCGCGCCGCGGCCTACGCCAGGCCCTCCATCGTCTTCATGGGCAACGAGCAGCAGGGCCTGACGGCGGAGATGGCCGCGCTCTGCGATGTCAACGTCAAGATCCCCATGCGCGGCCGGGCCGACAGCTTGAATCTCTCCGTCGCCACGGGTCTGATGATCTACGCCGCGACCAGCTAGCGGAGCCTCACGTCCCGCGCGGCTTGGCTCGCGCGGTGGGTGCGGCCGTCGCCGGGTCCTCCGGCCAGACGTGCTTGGGATAGCGCCCGCGCATGTCGGCGCGCACGTCCTTCCAGGACCCGCGCCAGAAGCCCGGCAGGTCCTTGGTGGTCTGGATGGGACGGTGGCCGGGCGACAGCAGCGAGAAGGTCAGCGGCTCGCCGCCGATCGCCGGGTGCTGGTTGAGGCCGAACACCTCCTGCACGCGCACCTCGACCTTGGGCCCGCCCTCGGCGGCGTAGTCGATGGCGAAGCTGTTGCCGGTCGGCGCGGTCCAGCGGGCCGGCGCGGCCGCATCGACCTGGCGCTGGAGCTCCCACGGGATCAAGGCGCGGACGGCGCCGTCCAGGGTGTCCAGCGACAGGGCCGCCAACGATCTGCGCCCCGGCAACAGGGGCGTCAGCCAGTCGTCCAGCCGGGCGGCCAGGGCGGCGTTTGAAAGATCGGGCCAGCGCTCGCCCTCCCTCGCCCGCAGGAACGCCAGTCGCGTGCGCAACAGCTGTGTCGCATCGCCCCAAGGCAGGATGGCGACGCCTTCGCTGCGCACCCGCTCGGCCAGGGCCTGGGCGATCAAGGCCGGATCGGGGTTCTCGTCGATCTGCTCGCGCACCACCAGGCGGCCCAGGCGGGTCAACCGCTTGACCCGCAACCGCCCGCCGCCGCTTTCGTCCAGGCGCTCCTCCACCTGCAGCTGGCCGGCGAAGGCGCCCAGCAGCGCCTCCGGCTCCAGCGGCGCGGCCAGCAGGATGCGGTCACGCCGCTCTCCGCCGCCGAGTTCGGCCACCGCCAGCCAGGTTTCCCGCGCCAGCGCATCGGTCGGCTCCAGGAAAGCGCCCCGGCCATTCACCAGCTGGAACTCCCCCAGCGGCCCGCGCGCGCGGGCGATCCGCTCAGGATAGGCGAAGGCCAGCAGCAACCCGTCGGCCAGCGGCGCGTCGGTCCCTTGGCGTCCCGCGGCCCGCGCCCAGCGTTCGGCCAGCGCCTGCGCCTCCCGCGCCCTGGCCGACCTGTCGCGGCGGAAGGTGTCGAGCCGATGGCGCAGGTCGGCGTCGCGACCGCCCAGGCCATGCTCGGTGATCAGGGCCGCGATCTGGGCCGCACGGGCCGACTGCCCGGTCTCGGCGGCCTTGATGACCATGTGGGCCAGGCGCGGCGCCAGGGGAAAACGCGCCAGCGCCTCGCCGTGGGCGGTCAGCACGCCGGCGCCGTCCAGCGCCTCCAGCCGCCCGAGCAGGGCGCGCGCTTCGGCGAAGGCGGCCTTCGGCGGCGGGTCGAGGAACGCCAGCCGCCCGGCGTCGGCCGCGCCCCAGCGGGCAAGGTCGAGCGCCAGGCCGGACAGATCGGCGTCGAGGATCTCCGGGTCGGCGAAGGCCGGCAGGGCGCGGGTCTCGGCCTCGTCCCACAGGCGGTAGCAGGCGCCGGGCGCGGTGCGCCCGGCCCGCCCGCGGCGCTGGTCGGCGGCGGCGCGGCTCACGCGAACGGTGGCCAGCCGCGTCAACCCGCTGGCCGGGTCGAAGCGCGGCACGCGGGCCAGGCCCGCGTCGATCACCACCCGCACGCCCTCGATGGTCAGGCTGGTCTCGGCGATGGAGGTGGCCAGCACCACCTTGCGCACGCCGCCCGGCGCGGGTGCGATGGCCCGGTCCTGGGCGGCGGGCTCCAGGGCGCCATAGAGGGGGGCGATCTCCACACCCGCGCGGGGCCGCTCGGCCAGGCGCTCGGCGACCCGCCGGATTTCGCCCTGCCCCGGCAGGAAGACCAGCAGGCCGCCGGTCTCCTCGGCCAGGGCCTTGTCGACCGCGCGGACGACCTGGTCCTCGATGCGCGCGGCGCCGCCGCGGCCGAGATAGCGCGTTTCCACCGGGAACATCCGCCCCTGGCTTTCGACCACCGGCGCGTCGCCCAGCAGCTTTCCCACCGCCGCGCCGTCCAGCGTGGCCGACATCACCAGGATCCGCAGGTCCTCGCGCAACACCCCCTGAGCGTCGCGCGCCAGCGCCAGGCCGAGGTCGGCGTCCAGGCTGCGCTCATGGAATTCGTCGAAGATCACGCACCCCACGCCGCTCAGGCCGGGGTCGTCGAGGATCATGCGGGTGAAGACGCCTTCGGTGACCACCTCGATGCGGGTCGCCGTCGACACGCGGCTTTGCAGGCGCACGCGAAAGCCGACGGTCGCGCCGACGTCCTCGCCCAGGGTCTGGGCCATGCGATGGGCGGCGGCGCGGGCGGCGAGCCGCCGCGGCTCCAGCATGATGACCTTCCGGGCGCCCAGCCAGGGCGCGTCGAGCAAGGCCAGCGGCGTGACCGTGGTCTTGCCCGCGCCGGGGGGCGCCACGAGAACGGCGCTGGCCTGTTCGACCAGCGCCGCCTTCAGATCGTCGAGGACATCGTGGATCGGCAACATGGGCAGGGTCTAGCCGACCCTCGCCCCAGTCGTCACTCCGCGGCGGCCAGGGTCTTCTCGTGATAGCGCGAGTGCCAGTAGGCGTAGCCGAAATAGACCGCCAGCCCGATAGCCATCCAGATGAACAGCCGCGGCCAGGTTTCCGGCGGCAGGGTGTAGATCAGGAAGCCGCAGCCCAACGCCCCGACGGGCGCGGTGATCCAGATGAACGGCGTCTTGAACGTGCGCGGCAGTTCCGGGTGCTTCACGCGCAGCCAGAGCACGCTCAGGCAGATCAGCACGAAGGCCAGCAGGGTGCCCATGGACACCAGTTCGCCCAGGATCTTGATCGGGAACAGCCCTCCGACCGCGGCGGCGAAGACCGAGGTGATCACCGTGCCCCAGATCGGCGTGCGGGTCTTGGGGTTCACCGTCCCGAAGAACTTGGGCAGCAGGCCGTCGCGCGCCATGGCGTAGAGGATCCGCGACTGGCCGTAGAGCAGCGACAGGATGGTGGAGCCCAGGCCCACGGTGACGCCGACATTGATCCACTGGGTCAGCCAGGCGAGTTGCGGCACCGCGGCCAGGGCGGCGGCCACCGGCGCCGGATTGTTCAGCGACTGGTAGGGGGCCAGCCCCACCAGCACCAGGGCCATGACGATGTAGAGCACGGTGCAGATCCCGAGCGACAGCATGATGCCGATGGGCATGGTCCGCTGCGGGTCCTTCGCCTCCTGGGCCGCGGTGGAGACGCCCTCGAAGCCGATATAGGCGAAGAAGATCACGCTGGCGGCGGCCGGAATGCCCCACCAGCCGAAGTGGGCGGGCACGCCGGGCGCCGCGGCCACCCGCTCGGGGATGAAGGGGTGCCAGAGCGCGGTGTCCACGTACTGCACGCCGAAGGCGATCACGGTCAGCACGATCACCACCTTCATGCTGACGATCAGGTTGTTGATCAGCTTGCTCTGGGTGATTCCCGCCACCAGGAAGGCCGCCATCAGGCAGATGATGATCACGGCGGGCAGGTTCAGGATCGAGCCGCTGCGGACGATCTCGTGGCCGTCCCAGTCATAGGGCGCCGTCGTCCAGGCCGAGGACATCTGCACCCCGAAGCCGTTCATCAGTCGGGAGAAATAGCCCGACCAGCCGGCCGAGACGGTGGCCGCGGCGATGCCGTACTCCAGGATCAGGTCCCAGGCGATGAGCCAGGCGAAGAACTCGCCCATGGTGGCGTAGGTATAGGTATAGGCCGACCCGGCCACCGGGATCATCGAGGCGAGTTCAGCGTAGCAGAGCGCGGCGAAGCCGCAGATGACGCCGGCCAGGACGAAGGACAGCACGATGGCGGGCCCGGCGTTGATCGCCGCCTGCTGGCCGGTGAGCACGAAGATCCCCGCCCCGATCACGCCGCCTATCCCCAGGAGGGTCAGCGACGGCCAGCCGAGGCCGCGTTTCAGCGTGTGCTCGCCTTCCTCGCTCGCCTGGGCGACCAGCACGCTGATCGGTTTTTTCGTAAACAGCTTCATGGCCAGTTGAGTCCCCCCGGAGCCAGCCTGGATCATCAGGCGTTTGGGAGCATAGGCATGCGTCGCGGGTTGCGGCAACGGGCCGCGCCTCTTCACAACGGCGCAGAAAGCCCGATCTTAGAGCTACAGTCACCGAGGAAAAGTCTTGGACGCCCCCACGCCCCCCATCCGCGCGATGATCGCGCCGGTCACGCCGCTGCAGCAGAACTGCACCATCGTCTGGTGCGTCAAGACCAACAAGGCCGCCATCATCGATCCGGGCGGCGAGGCGCCCCGCCTGCTGGCCGCGCTGAAGAAGCACGACCTGACGCTGGAGAAGATCTGGGTCACCCACGGCCACCTCGACCACGCCGGGGCCACCGCCGCGATCCAGGAAGCCACCGGCTGCCCCATCGAAGGCCCCCACCCCGACGACGCGTTCTGGATCGACCAGATCGAGGAGTCCGGCGCCAAGTGGGGCATGCCGGAAGCCCGCAGCTTCAAGCCTGACCGCTGGCTGCACGACGGCGACAGGGTCACCCTGGGCGAAACCGAGTTCGAGGTGTTCCACTGCCCGGGCCACACGCCGGGCCACGTGGTGTTCTTCCATCGCGACGCCCGCTTCGCCCAGGTGGGCGACGTGCTGTTCCAGGGCTCGATCGGCCGGACCGATTTCCCCCGCGGCAATCACCAGGACCTGATCAAGGCCATCACCGGCAAGCTCTGGCCGCTGGGCGACGACGTCGCCTTCGTGCCGGGGCATGGCCCGATGTCGACGTTCGGCATCGAACGCCACAGCAACCCCTATGTCGCCGACACCGTGCTGGCGGGGGCCTGACGTGTCGCGGGCCTTTCAGGCATGAAATCTGAACGTTACGGCGGGGCGCGATAAGGATGAGCATGGAGTCTCTCGCCGAACCGGCCACCTACGCCGCCAAGATCCTGATGGTCGACGACGACCCGGGCATCCGCGATGTCGTCTCCGACTTCCTGGGCAAGCACGGCTATGCGGTGGAGACCGCCGCCGACGCCCGCGAAATGGAGCAGGTGCTGGCGCGCGGGTCCATCGACCTGATCGTGCTGGACGTCATGCTGCCGGGCGAGGACGGACTGGCCATCTGCCGGCGCCTCGCGGTCGGCGCCGGACCGCCGGTGATCATGCTCTCGGCCATGGGCGAGGACACCGATCGCATCGTCGGGCTGGAACTCGGGGCCGACGACTATCTGGCCAAGCCTTGCAACCCACGGGAACTGCTGGCCCGCGTCCGCGCCGTCCTGCGCCGGGCCGAGCAACGCGCGTCGCCGGAGATGTTCAGCGCCGGCTGCGAGTTCGCCGGCTGGCGGCTCGATCAGGTCCGCCGCGAGTTGCGCTCCCCCCAGGGCGTGGTGGTGAACCTGTCGTCGGGAGAGTTCTCCCTGTTGCGCGCCTTCGTCGAACGGCCGCAGCGCGTGCTGACGCGTGACCAGTTGCTGGAGTTCGCGCGCGGCCCCGATTCCGAGG